>Ga0066256_1005005_pt1 | contig 11302 bp, 5 predicted proteins | sample ThiBio_1000_biof_FD_87107 | JGI IMG/M metagenome (GOLD analysis project Ga0066256, IMG submission 87107) | Wastewater bioreactor microbial communities from Cape Town, South Africa - Thiocy_expt_1000_biof (version 2) | ecosystem: Engineered > Bioreactor > Thiocyanate-remediating >... | reverse complement strand
GCGGGGACCGGGTGGTCTCGCTTCCCCAGGGCGTGATTCCGGGGCCCCGTCGGCCAGGCGCCGCCCGCAAAGACCCGCCCCGTCGGCGTCTCCCACTCCTTGTCGTACAGCACTTGCACGTCGGGGGGTAGGGGGGGGGGGGCGGGGGGGGCGGGTTGGGGGGCGGGGGGCGTGGGGCGTGGGACATTGGGGCGTGGGACACTTGGTCTGCTCATCTGCTCCTGCAGCCACGCGCTCCCTCCACTCTCTCCACCTTGATCGGCTCCTCCCTCGCTCCACCCTTCCGTCGTTTGATCACCACCTCGCTCCCTCCACTCCTTCCTCCCTTTGATTGGCTCCTCACTCCTTCCTTCTCTCTGCTTTCTCTTCCATCCCGCTCACTCTCTCTGCTCCCATCCACTCCCACACCCACGCCCACACTCCCACTCCTACACTCTCACACTTCCATCCACCGCTCCCCCATCTATGCCCACTTCCACAATCTCTCCTCCTCTCCTCTCGCCGCCCCCTCCTCCCCAGGCCTACTCACCAGCCACGCGGCCGGAGCGCAGTGCGTCGGCAAAGTTGCGCAGGAACTCGTGCGCCGCGGTCAGGCCGTCCGCCATGGTGCCAGGTGTGGGTGGGGTGCACGGTAGGGCCGGCAGGGTGTCACACACACACTATTGCGCCACCCTTCCTATGGCTGCTTTGGCTGTGTTGGGTAGGAGGCGAGAGGAGAGGAGAGAGGAGAGAGGAGAGGAGAGAGGAGAGAGGAGAGGAGAGAGGAGAGAGAGGAGAGTGCAGAGAAAGAGGAGTTGGAAAAATATTCACACACAGATTTCACACCAATCCACCCCGACTTGGTACACACAACTGCCACACGCAGCAACCTCATATGATGGACTTATGGTTACTTAATGTTTTATTATTTTATTGCATTGACCGAATAATAATACCGGCCGTTCTTTCTTTTCTTTCTCTTCTCACCTCCCTCTACTGCGCCTCCACTCGCCACTCGCTGGCGTGTAAAGGTCGCGCGCGCCAATTTCGGGACAGCGTCACGCACTCGCACCGCGGCACCCAGCAACCAACATGGCGGCCACAAAGGAGGAGACGGTGCCGAAGGTGGAGGACGTGGAGAAGGGTTCGTTGTTGTGCTGCTGCTGCTGTGGCGCGGGGTGGCACGGGGGTAGTAGAGAGAGGAGAGGAGGAGAGAGCAGTGGAGAGCAGTAGAGAGGCAGAATGGAGAATGAATAGCTGTGTTAATATGAGTGCAGTGAGCGCGACTATGACGCCGAATCGATGAGGCTGATATGCGGCGCTGGTTTTCTGGGCCGGCAGCTGCTTGGCTGGCTGTGTGGTGGAGGCTGCCCTAGGTGGCCCGAATGAGGGGATAGAGGAGAGGAGAAGCACACGTGGTTCGCACGGACGGCCGGATGTGATAGCAACAAACAAGGGGCTGCCTGCGCGAGCCGGTGCAGGTGGCGGAGCAGTGAAGCGCTGGTGGTCGGTGGCTGTGTTAGCTGCAATAGCCGGTTGAGCAGTTGACACAGGGATACAACCAACACCCATCATCCCACACACAACACACACCCAACACCCCACCCACGCCCACCCAAACACACGCGCAGAGGAGGAGGAGGAGGAGGAGGCGGAGGGTGCGGGCGCGGAGGCGAGCGACAGCGACGACGGCGCGGATGACGGCACGGGCAAGCAGAACCGTAGCGAGAAGAAGGCGCGCAAGGCCATGTCCAAGCTGGGCCTGAAGGCGGTGCCCGGCGTGAACAAGGTGACGGTGAAGAAGTCGAAGCAGATCCTGTTTGTGATCTCCAAGCCGGACGTGTTCAAGGCGCCCACGTCGGACACGTACGTCATCTTTGGCGAGGCCAAGATCGAGGACCTGTCCTCCTCCGCCGCCGCCTCTGCCGCCGCCGAGTTCTCGCGCCCCGCGGGCGGCGCTGACTCGCGCGTGGGCCGCGCTGCCGGTGTGGCGGCGCCCGCCGCCCCCGCCGCCGCGGAGGAGGATGAGGGTGAGGTGGACGAGTCGGGCGTGGAGGAGAAGGACATTGAGCTGGTGATGGGCCAGGCCAACGTGTCGCGCGGCAAGGCGGTGAAAGCGCTGAAGAAGAACAACAACGACATCGTGTCCGCCATCATGGAGCTCACCATGTAAGTGGCGTATGCTGCGTTGCGCGTCGTGCCGCCCCCCTGCCCCGCTGCTGCGGCGTGGCTGGTCGCCCTAGGGCTGCTGCTGGCCATGTTGATTAAAGCGGGGTGAATTGGCGACTTCAACAATAGGCGCAACTGTCGGTACGCAGCGGGGGGCCACCAACGAGAGGTGAGGACGCCCCTGCCCGCGTCGGTGCACGGCGGCACGGCGGCTACCCGTGCAGCGACCACGCGATGATGGTGACGACGAGCGCAATGATGGCGGGCATGGCCTGGAAGTACAGGATGCCGCGCGACGCGGTGACGGCGCCGTACAGGCCCGCCACCACGACGCACGCCAGGAAGAAGACGACGCGCTCGTAGCTCTCGCTGGGCACCGCCGCCGTCATGCCCCACACCAGGCCCGCCGCCAGGAAGCCATTGTACAGGCCCTGGTTCTTGGCCAGCGACGCCGTCGCCTCCGCCTTCTCGGCGCTCATGCGGAAGCGGCGCAGCGTGCTCTCCTTCTGCCACAGGAACATCTCCAGCACCATGAAGTACACGTGCAGCAGCGCCACGAGGCTGGCAAAGATATACATGAACACGTCGGCGGTGGAGGCACCCATGGCGGCGGCGGCGGGTGCTAGTTAGGTGTCTGCGGAACGTGGTGGTGGCGGGTGGGGTGACCAGGTTCGTCGTCGTGTGGGTTGATGATACTGGGCGGCCTGGCGCGCGAGCCGCCGTCTGCCGTGCACCTACGACACCACGGCAGCTTGCTAGCAACTTGACAGTGGCAGCGGCGGCTTGTCAGCGGCCAACATCCAGCAGCAATGGCACATGGGCGCAAGCAGCAGCAGCTGGTGCATGCGTCGTCATGGCACCTTGTGCGGACCCGGTGGCACAAACCACACGCCAAACCACGCCCCCAACACCGCGGACCAAGCCGCCGTGCCACGTACCTACGGGTACCCGGGTTTTGCGCGTGGTCCACGCGCGCTATCCACGATCTACCCACCCCACTGCACTACCCTGGCACCAACACGACGGTGGAGAGAGCCAAGCGACGGTTTCATTACTGCCCCCTCCGATCCGTCCCTTTTACACATTCCCAAACTTGCACACGCGCCGGTACCGCGACGCATTAATGGTGCGGCTGTGTGGCGCGTTGCATGTTGTTTGGTACTGGCCCGGTTTTGTTTGTGAATAATTGATGCTTTAGGAATCCATATTTGTACGATGGCGTCCGAAGCAGAAGGGGCGTCGGCGGCAGCTGCTGCTGGTGCTGTGCCACTGGCGGCGGCGGTGCATGCGCTGCTCCGCAGTGGAGGAGGGGGCGAAGATGAGTGCGCCAGCTATACAGAGTTTGTAGTGTACACGCTGGAAGATGCGGCGCTGGGGCCGGAGGAGCGGCGCGAGGCGGTGGATGCGTCGCTGGCGGCACTGATTGAGGATGACGCCGCGCGTGCTGCGGTAGTGACGTCACTATTAGCTCTTACCCCGCAGCAAGCGCCTCCACCGCCCGCTGCCCCACCGCCGCCACCACCGCCAACACCCCCGCCCGTGCCACTCTCCCATGAGGGCCACGACGACGACGACCTGGATGCGCTGGCGGCGCGGACGCGGCAACCCAAGGGAGGTGGCAGCCGCCGGCCGCCACGAGCGCAGGGCGGCGGCGGCGCGGCATCTGCGGCGGCAGAGCTGACTGCTGCATTATTTGCGCGACCGGTGGGGGCAGCCGTGTCTGCTGACGACGCCGGCTCGCGTGTGTGCCGCTTTTACTTGTCGGGCGGCTGCACAAACCCAGGCTGCCCGTACCTGCACGACACGGCAACCGTGCCGTGTCGATTCTGGGTTGCCGGCGGCGCCGCAGCTTGTACGCATGGCGACGCGTGCGCCTTTTTGCATGACCCCGCAGCGCTACCCACCGCGCTTGGCACGGAGGTGCCTGACGCTGAGCGCGACATTGACTGGCTGGTTGCAACTCTGGCAGACGCGGATGACGATACAAGTACTGCCACCGACGCCGACACCGCCGGCGTGAGTGACGACACTCCAAGCAGCAGCCTGGCCGGTGACTATTCCCTTGACTTTCCCGCCGCCTTGCCTCACACCCACCCGGTAGCTCGCGCTGCATCTGCAACCGCCAGCGGTGGCAGCGGTGGCAGCGGCAGTGGTGGTGCGATGTCATTTGCACAGCAGGTGGCGCTCATGTCGGCACAGCATGCCTACCCGTCGCTGCCACGCACCGCAGTGGCAGGGCGGTTTGAGATATGTGGCCGCTCCCTGCCAGCCACCCTGGCAGCGCTTGCTGCAGAGACCGGCATCCCGCCGCGCCGCGCAGCCGTGCCACCACCGCCGCCGCCGCCGCCGGCAGCAACGCACACCGCGACAGAACGCCGGTCGGCGGGTGCGTCACGGGGTGTCTTGGCTGCCGCTATTGGGCGTGCGCTGCCCTGGGTTGACACCGGCGCCATGGTGGCGTCGGTGTACACGGCGCACCGCGCCGCGCCTACCGCACTTGCCAAGGCGCGCAACACCGCCTTTGAGCGCGCCACGGCGGCGTACACGCGCGGCGACGTGGCATCCGCTGCCGCGCTGTCTCGGCAAGGCCGCGCGTTGGATGACCGCATGCGCCACGCGCACCTGTCCGCCGCCGCCGCCATTTTTGCGGCACGGAATGGTGCACCAGGCAGTAGTAGCAGTGGCGGTGGAGGGGACGGGGCGTTGCCACCGGCGGTACACGTCACAGTGGAGGTGGGTGGCGGCAGGGAGATGGTGCCGGTGCATGTGTTTGATTTGCATGGCCTGCACCCCGCCGAAGCGGCAGGGGTGGTGGATGCTGCACTGCCACCCGCACCACCTGCCACCTGGCTTGCCTTCCTGGTTGGCACCCGCCACCATTCCCACCGGCGTGGCAAGGGCGGCGGCTCCATTACCGACGCCGTCACTGCGGCGCTGGATGGCCACGGGGTGGAGTGGTACAACGCGTCGGCGGGCGGCGCCGACACGACGGGCGGCGCGATTCTCGTGCAGACGCCGTCCACATACTGATAGTATTGTCATAGGGGCGAATTGAAATGCAGCGGCGCGTGCTGGCAGAGGGGGCACACATGGGGCACAACCAGCGCGCATATAAGTTACCGGTGGTAACGAGGGGTAAACACAATAATCATGCCGTGTCGGCGGAATGAGGGCACAACGCCGTCGAAGTTACAGCTTGGCGGCGGCGGCGGCGGGAGCCAGCATGGCGCCGCCGATGGCATCCACAATGCCACGCAGGGTGACGTCAATGGGCGCGGTGGCGTCGGCAGTGAGGCGTGCCACCGCGTCCAGCGTGTCGCGCTCCACGCTGGCGTCGTAGCCAACTACCCACACCAGGCGCGCACGCCAGGTGGCAGCCTCTGTGCCTGGTGCCGCCCACATGTCCGGCACTGCCAGCTCCACACGCAGCTTCAGCCCCGCCGCGGCGTTGGACCAGTCGTACGCCACGCACGGAACGCCGCCGGCGGCGACGGTGAAGCGGATGGGCGCACGCTTCTTGGCCGCCAGCAGCGCCTCCACAAACGCCACCAGACTGGCAAAGCCACGCGCGGCAGCCGTCAGGACGGCGCCCGCCGACGCGCCCGCCGGCGCGGCAGCCAGCAGTGCAGGGCCAGCGCGTGCCAGGGTGCCGGTGTAGAATGCGCCCATGTCACGGTTGGTCGCAGCCCAGCCGGGCGCGGTGGCGGGCGGCGTGTACGTCAGCGCCTCCGGTGCACGGGTGGTGCCGTCAGCCAGCAGCGCCACCGTCGCCGTGTGCCGCCCGCCCGCGCCGCCTGCGTGCTCTGCCACCAGCGCAATGTGCGTCACGCCAGGCACGCTGGTGTCCGTGGATGCCACACGCCAGCCGACGGATGCAACGCGGCCGTTGTAGGCCGCCAGCGCGCCCGCCGCACGCGCCATGGCAGCGTGGTGCGACGCCTCCAGGGAGCCATCCCGCTTGCGCCGCGCCTCCTCCGCCACCGCCGCCGCCGCGTCATCACGCAAGCGCACCGTGGTAGCCTGCTCTGCCGCCAGCAGCGCACTCAGCTCCGCCGCACGCGCCTCCGCCGCCTCCAGCGCCCGCTGCGCCGCCTCATGCGCCACACCCGCCGCTGCACGCTCGCCCTCTGCCGTCGCCAGCCGGTGGACGGCGGTGGTGAGGTCGGGCGTGACGGCTGCCAGCGCGCGTGCCGCTGCCAAGGTGGTGGCCGCCTCGCCACCCGTCGCCTCCAGTGCGGCGGCGGCTGCCCGCAGACGCGCCAGGTGCGCGGTACCAGCTGCCGCATCCCGCTGCAGCGCCGCCGCGTGCTCCTCCAGCGCGCCGCGCAGCTTCTCCACGATGCTGCCGCGCCACGCCAGCCAGTTGGTACGCGCCTCGTCCTCGTGCACGCTTGCCAGGCCGGCAATGCGTGCCAGCAGGCCCTCTGCCTCCCGTACCGCGGCGTCGTCAAACCCAGCGGCGTCGCCCTCCAGCATGGACGCCTTGATCACCTCCGCGGCGCGCCATGCCGCCTGAAACACAAACGGCTGGGCGGCAATGGTGGCGCCAGGTGCAGCGGCGCCCACCAGGCCCTCAATCTCCGCGTTCACGGCCGCCCGCTGCGTGGCACCCGTGCCCTCCAGCGCCGACACCGCCCACGCCAGGCTGCGCTTCTCCGGCACCAGGCAGCCAAACGTGACCAGGCGCGCCGTCAGCGCCGCCTCCCGCCCCGCCGTCGCTGCTGGCACGCTGGCGCGCGCCAGCGCCACTGCGGTGCTCTGCCGACGCGCCGCACCCGACTTGCGGGCCCGGCCGCCCGCCGGCAGCGGCAGGCTGGTGTCCAGCGTGTCGCGCGCCTCGCTCACGGCGCTGCAGTTGGCACTGGTGGGGGCAGGCTCGCTGCTGGCATCCTCCGCCGCCAGATCCAGCGCGTCAGACAGGAAGCGCACGCCCGCCAGAGAGCACAGCTCCTCCAGCGTGATGGCGGGCGGTGCGGCTGCCATGATGGCAGGCAGTGCCGGCGCGGTGGGTGCCCGGCGGGGTGCGCGCGGCGTGGCGCGCGCCACAATGGCAGCCATCGCAGACACCACCGGCGCCACGGAGGGCCGGTGCGGCGGCGCGGCCACAGGCATCGGTGCCGGTGCCGGTGCCAGTGCCGCCGGCGGCAGTGTGGCGCGTGCTACGGCAGCCTCCAGCGCAGAGCGCGATGGCGTGCGACGGGGTGCCACAAATGTGGCCAGTGCGGTGGTAGCGGTGGCTGCAGGACCGACGGCTGCAGGCCAGGTGGGCGCGGCAACAGGTGCCACAGGCGCCACCATCGGCGCGGCAGGCGCGGTGGGCGGCGGGGTGTCGGTGCGAGGCGGCAGGGCGGCGCGTGCCAGCGTGCGGTTTGGCGTGACGCCGCACCGTGCCAGCAGGGCGAGCTCAGCTGCCTCCACGTCAGCTGTGCACGCACTGGCGGCACTGGCGTCCGAGCGCCACGAGCTGCCGTCCACCAGCGCACCCGGCGTGGCTGCCGGGGTGCGAGACGGCGGCGTAGTGGGTGCGCCACGTGGCAGCGACACCACTGATGCCATGAACCGGTCAGACACACCACTGCGCGCCAGCACCGCGCTGCCCGCCATGTCCTCGTCGTCGTCGTAACTGCTGCTGCCGCCACGCGCTGCCTCGCGTGCCAGCAGCTCCGCCAGCGTGCCGGGCGCTGTAACCGTCACCTCGCCCATGCGGCCGCTGGTGTGGCTGTGAGATGACGCGGTACTGACCGTGGTGCCGTTTGCACCCGCCCGCGACGCCTCCGCTGCCATCAGTGCCGCCAACGACGTCACATCGCTGCCGGCCGCCCCCAGACGCGTCCGCTCCGCTGCCAGCAGCGCGCCCAGCGATGACGGCAGCGCCACGGTGGCACCCGTCGTGGCGGCAGCGTCGACGACGCTGGCAGCGGCAGATGCAGACAGCGACATGTCGCCGGCGGTGGAGCGCTCCGCCGCCAGCAGCGCGCCAAGGGAGGCAGGCAGCATGACGGTGGCGCCGCCAGCGTGGCCGCCACCGACGGAAGACGTCTCAGCGGCCATGAGCGCCGCCAGCGTCAGCGGCGCCTGCACCGTGACGCCGCCATCCAGCATGGTGGCATGCGGCAGGCTGTACGTGCCGGTCAGGTCCATGTCGCCGGCAGGTGAGTGCGCCGGCCCAGCAGAGGGCGGCGGCGAGGTCATTGAGTGCAGCGACACGGACAGCATGGACGGCAGCTCACCTGGCGCAGGGGTGCGGTCCATTGGGCCTGGCCCAGCAGCGGCAGCAGCAGCGGCAGCTGCACCGCGGGTGCGTGGCGGCAGCGCAACTGGCGTGGACGCCGCCGAGCCGCCACCGTGTGGCAGAATGGACGACACGGTTGAGGCGCCCAGCAGGCTGGCCCGCGAGTCATTCATTGCCGCCATCAGCGCCGCCACGTCCGCCGTGTCAGCAGTGCGGTCCGCCGCGCGCACTGACTGCGCCGGCGACGGCGCCGTCCGCTTGCTGCGTAGTACTGGCATCGGTGCCGCCGCCGGCATCGGCGCTGGCGCCGGCGCTGGGACCACCGCTGCAGGTGCCACTGCCGCGGTGGCAGCTGCAAATGCGGCGGCTGCCGCGGCAGCTGGTGCCACCGTGCGGTCAGCCACCATGTGCGACGACATCACCGCCATGGTGGCACGGCGCCGGCCGCCCACACGGCCTGCAATGCCACCGGCGGCGCCGCCGCCGCCGCCGGCCTTGCGGGCCGCCAGGTTCACGCTCTGTGGCGGCGGCGACATGCTGCCGCCATGCAGCACGGGCAGCGCGCCCAGAACGTCGTCGTCCTCCTCAGCGACCGCGGTAACTGGTGCGGCGGGTGCCATCGGTGCGGCCGGCGCGACGGGTGCAGGAGACGCTGACACCGGTGCAGGAGCGGCGGCGGTGACGGGGGCGGTGGGGGTGGCGGAGGCGGAGGAGCGAGTGAAGCGACGTTGCGGCGACGGCGCCAGCAGCTGTGCGCGGTTCATGGTGTCGGCGGCGGTGCTGCTGTTGCCGGCGTCAGACTCGTCGCCATCGGCGCTCCGTGCCTCGCTGGCGGGCGTGCCGGTCAGGCGGCGGCTGCGGCGCCGGGTGGGCGTGTCCACCACGCGTGAGAACCGCGAGGCGGAGCCGGGCGCAGGGTCGACGGCGGACGAGGGAGGCGGCGAGGAGGCGCGCGCGCTGGGAGTGTCATTGTCGCCCATCATTGCACCGTCGTGCATGGTCGACGGCACCGGTGATGCAGCGGTGGCAGGCACGTCCACCGACTCTGCCAGGTCAGCTGCCACCTCCGCAGCCACTGCCGCGGCAGCCGCCACCGCTGCCTCAGCTGCCGCCTCCGCGGCGGCGGCGGCGGCGAGCTCCCGGCTGGACACCGACGACCGGCGTGCCTTCTTGTTGCTGGGCGGCGGCGCCACCCCCACCTCCGCGCCGGGCTCCGGCAGCGCGGTGTCAGGGAACAGGGGCTGCTCCTTGGCCTCTGCTGCACGCCGCTTGCGCCCTGCCGTATCCGCGCCCGACACCGTGCTGTCGTCGGCTGCCTCCCCACCCTCTGCACTTGCGTCCACCTCCTCGTCCGCGTCGGTGGCGTGGGAGGAGTGGGAGCGGCGCGTGGCGCGCGCGCGGCGCTTGGAGGCGACGGAGCTCTCCATGCGCGCCAGCTCGTCCTCAAACGCCGCCAGGATGGTGGAGTTGGCGCTCGTCTCCACGCTCTCAATGCTGCTCTCGTCATCATGGTCCTCGGCGCCGGCAGCCACCGCGGGCGGCAGCGGCGGCGGAGCAGCTGCGTCGTGCGCCGCGGGTGGCGCGTCAACAACGGCGCTGGCCTCCAGGCCGCGCAGCGGCGGCACGGCGTCGTCAGGGGCAAGGCGGAAGCGGGACCGCACGCTGGCCTTGGTCATGGTCGTCAGCGCGCTGGGCGGCGCCTCGCCGTTGAACTCCGCCGCCTGCGGCGACCCAAATATGACGCGTGCAGCGCGGCGGCGGGTAAGCGTGCCAGGTGCCTCGCTGGCAGCGCCGGCAGCGGATGGGCCGGCAGAGGCGGCAAGGGATGACGGCAGGGCAGGGGCAACCATGCTGGACGGCAGGTGCAGCACGCCGCCGCCACCCGTTGTAGTAGAGTCGCGCTTGCCCACCAGGATGCTGCGCGCCGGCGTCTTGACGCGGTGGCCGGGCGCCCGCGCGAGCGCGTCGCCCGTCGTGGCGGCTGCGCCATGCGATGCGCCGCCTGCAAAGAAGTAGTCACTGACGGTGGTGTTGCCAGCGCCGCCCCCATCCCCTGCCCCTGCCGCCGCAGCCGCCGCCGCCGTTGCAGCGGCATGCATGGCAGCCAGCGCACCGGGTGCCAGGCTGGCAGCAAACGCCGGCACAGGTGCCGGGTCATCCAGGGCCATCGCATCTGTCGCCACCGCCGCCGTGGCAGCTGGTGCTGGCGTGCCGCCGCTCTCCAGATCCGCCGCCGTCAACAGCGGGGCGTCATAGCCTACCGCGCCGCTGACGCGTCGCCGCGACGACCGCACGCTGCTGGCGCCAGGCGACGGCGCCGCCTGCGTCGGAGTGGCGCCGCCACTCTTGCGCCGCCGCGTCGCGCTGCCACCAGACGCGGGCGCCCCTGCCGCGGCTGCGGGGGGCGCTGTCCCCGGCGGGGGGGCTGCCCGCGGGGGGGCCCCCGGGGGGGGCGCCCCCCCCGCCACCACCACGGTCCCAAAACAGGCCTCCTCTGACGCTGCCGCCCCCCCCCCCCGCCCCCCCGTCATCACCCCCGCCGTCGCCCCCCCCCCGCCCCTCCGCCAGCTGTGCCACGAGTGCTGCCAGGTCAGAGGGGCTGGCAGTGCGGCGGTCCTTCGCAGCACGCCGTGACCGTCCGCCGGCCGCCCACCCGTCATTCTCTGACGCCGCGCCCGAGCTGTCCAGGCCACTGCGCCCCAGCGCCGTGGGCGAAAACATTTCACTGATGCGCCGCCCCGCCTCCTTGGCGTCCATGCTGCGGGTGGGTTGGTTGGGGGGGGGGGGGGGGGGGGGGGGGGGGGGGGTGGGGGGGGGGGGGGGCACGGGAGGGAGGCAAACGGAGGGGCGGGTGCCAGCCGCGCGGCCGCCCCGCCCCCCCCCGGCGCCGCCGCCCCCACCCGGGGCGGGGGAGGGGGGGGG
>Ga0066256_1005004_pt1 | contig 11303 bp, 7 predicted proteins | sample ThiBio_1000_biof_FD_87107 | JGI IMG/M metagenome (GOLD analysis project Ga0066256, IMG submission 87107) | Wastewater bioreactor microbial communities from Cape Town, South Africa - Thiocy_expt_1000_biof (version 2) | ecosystem: Engineered > Bioreactor > Thiocyanate-remediating >... | reverse complement strand
AAAATGAACATGCACCCTGAAAAAAATCCTAAAAAAATTCTCGACAGCATACATAAATTAATTGAAAGCCAACAGGAGGAGTTTGAAAAAGTTTGGGAAAAAGTAAACCGCGAACTTAACCGCAATCATATTTTTCTTAAGACCGAAAAGCAGCTCGACAGGGTTCAGAAAAAATTCATCCTTGATTTTTATGAAGATGAGATCAGCCCCAATGTGATCCCGCTATTGATAGAAAATATCAATAAATTTCCCAACCTCCGCGACAAATCAATCTTTTTGGGTGTTGTAATGTCAAAGACTGAAGATCCTGCTGATTATAAATACGCTGTTATCGAGGTTCCTGTGACGGCCGTGGGCCGGTTCATTTTATTGCCTTCACGAGCCGGACGGCACGACATCATGTTGCTCGAAGATGCTATCAAATTCAATCTGCCGGGGATTTTCAGCTTTTTAGGGTATAAAAAATTCACAGCGCACATTTTTAAATTCACGCGCGATGCCGAACTGGATATTGACAATGCTGATACCACCCCATTTGTTCAAAAGTTAGAAAAGGGATTGAAAAATCGCAAAAAAGGGAAACCGATCCGGCTGGCTTATGATGAAGAAATTGATAAAGGCCTTTTGGAATACCTGATGGCACGCTTCGGGCTTTCCAAACAGGATAACCTGATTCCCGGCGGCAGCATTCATAATTTCAGGCACTTTATGGATTTCCCTGGCTCCGTTTTTAAAGGGCTTAAAACAACTTCGAAAAGGTTGAAACCTTTTGAACATCCGCTGTTGGAGGGGAGGAGAATTTGGGACGTGATGATTCGCGAAGCTGCGTTCGATCCTGATGTGGTTTCAATAAAAATTGCCTGTTACCGTTTAGCATCTCAATCAAAAATTATCAACTCATTGATCAACGCGGTGAGGAACGGTAAAGAAGTGGTTGTGATGATGGAACTGAAAGCGCGGTTTGACGAAGAAGCCAATCTTGAATGGAAACAAAGGCTTGAAGATGTTGGCGCACGCGTACTCACCGGAATTCCCGACATGAAAGTTCACGCAAAAATTTGCGTAATCAAAAAAAGCGTGAATAAAAAACTGGTTCATTACGGCTTTGTAAGTACAGGCAATGTGAACGAGAAAACTGCGAAAATATACGGAGATCATTGCCTGATGACATCCAATGTAAAAGTAATGAGCGATGTGAACCGGATTTTTCATTATCTCGAAAACCCAAAATCAGGATTGCAAAATTTGTCGAGATGCAAAACAATTATTCCAAGCCCGCATTACGTAAGAATGGCTTTGTTAAGAATGATTGATGAAGAAATCGCTTATGCGCAAAAAGGGAAACATGCAGAAATTATTTTAAAAATGAACTCGCTTGCAGATACCATCATGATCGAAAAATTAACCGAAGCCGCCAAAGCAGGCGTGGTTGTAAAATTGATTGTGCGCGGTATATTTTGTATGCTATCAGAAAACAACAAATTCAAACATCCCGTTCAGGCAATCAGCATTGTTGATGAATACCTTGAACATTCCCGTGTATTTGTATTTCACAATCGCGGTAAACAAAAAGTATTTATTTCTTCTGCCGACTGGATGTTGCGCAATCTTGATCACCGCATTGAAGCCACCTGCCCGGTGACCAATAAAGAATTAAAAAAAGAACTCATTGATATTTTGAATATTCAGCTAAGCGATAATGTGAAGGCACGAATTTTGGACAATGACCTGAGTAACCAGTACGTAAAATCTAAAAACGGAAAAGTGAGATCGCAGGAAGAAACATATAATTACCTTAGAAATAAAACATATAAAGTTGAAGTTAGCAGCAATTGACATAGGAAGTAACGCAGCCAGATTATTAATTACCGATGTTTACCTTGACAAGCAAAATAAGCCGGAATTCATCAAGTCTAATTTGGTGCGTGTGCCGCTGAGGCTGGGTTTTGACGTATTTGAAACGGGAGAGATTTCTGAAAATAAAATTAACCACCTTGTGAGCACCATCAAAGCTTACCGGCATTTGCTGGATGCCTATGATGTGAAACACGTGAAAGCCTGCGCCACATCTGCAATGCGCGATGCCAAAAACTCTGAAGCGATTATTAAGAAAGTAAAAAAAGAAACGGGCATTCAGATTGAAGTAATCACGGGTGATTCAGAAGCATCAATGATTTACGAAAACCACACGGCAGAAAGCCTTCCTAAAGATGCCGGGTATTTGTATATTGATGTGGGCGGCGGCAGCACTGAACTTACTTTTTTCATGAATAGTGAATTACAGTTCAAACGCTCTTTTAATATCGGTACAATTCGTATTTTAAAGCAACAGGTAACGGACGCGCATTGGGCTGAGATGAAGGAATACATTCGGGCCAATACAAAAAATGCGAAACGTGTAATGGCAATTGGGTCAGGCGGAAACATCAACAAAGTATTTTCGCTTTCAAAAAGAAAAGAAGGAAGGCCATTGCCGCTCGATCTTTTAAGGGATTATTACAAAGAGTTCAGCAGCATGAGCGTGCAGGAAAGAATGAGCCGTTATTTGATGCGTGAAGACCGTGCAGACGTGATTGTTCCGGCGCTTTTAATTTACATCAACGTATTAAAATGGGCGGGTGCAGAAGAAATCCTTATTCCCAAAATTGGTTTGGCCGATGGTTTAATTCACGCGTTATATGATGAAGTTGTGAAGAATGCATTAACCGGCGGAAATAGTTGATAAATTTACAAATCAACAATGTTTATTTTTATTAAGAATTCTACAATCTAATATCTCTATCAATGTCAGTAAACAAAGAAGTAAAACGTGTCACCACTAACACAATCCAAAAAATGAAAGAGGCAGGTGAAAAAATCGCGATGCTCACTGCTTACGATTTTTCTTTTGCCCGCATCATTGACAGTGCAGGTATTGATATTATTTTGGTGGGCGACTCTGCTTCAAACGTGATGGCGGGCCATGAAACCACTTTGCCAATTACACTCGACCAGATGATCTATCATGCTTCATCTGTGATTAAAGCCGCGCACCGCTGTTTGGTTGTGGTTGACCTCCCCTTCGGTTCTTATCAATCCAACTCAGAGATTGCACTGGCTTCGGCCATCCGCATCATGAAAGAAACCGGCGCACATGCTGTAAAATTAGAAGGAGGTGAGGAGGTTTTGGAATCTATTAAAAAAATCGTTTCGGCAGGCATACCCGTGATGGGGCATTTGGGTTTAACGCCGCAATCCATTTATAAATTCGGAACCTACGCCGTGCGTGCCAAAGAAGAAGCGGAAGCTGAAAAATTAAAAAAAGATGTACAGCTTTTGCAGGAGGCTGGTTGCTTTGCGATAGTGCTTGAAAAAATTCCGGCGATACTCGCGAAAGAAGTCACTGAAAGCCTTCACATACCCACCATAGGTATTGGCGCGGGAAAATATTGCGATGGCCAGGTACTGGTGATGCACGACATGCTGGGCATTAACACAGAATTTCATCCCAAATTTTTACGGCAGTATTTGAATATTTTTGAACAGGCAACTGAAGCAGTTGGCCACTATATAAAAGATGTGAAGAGCAACGATTTCCCAAATGAGAGTGAGCAGTATTAAAGGGGTATTTTTTGCATGTTAAGCAGAGCTGGTAAACTATCTCCAAAATTTCGGCTATTTTTGGAATAGTTTTATTCCGAAGTTTCAGCACAACTTTAATAGCCACAACTAGCAAAATTCATGAAGACTGAAAGCCATTCAATAAATGACGTCCTAGCAAAAAATGCAACTTCATTTTTTATTCCGCCGTTTCAAAGAGCTTATGCCTGGGGCAGACCTGAAATCGAGAGATATTTTAGCGATGTGTCAAGAATCATTGAATCTGAACTCGACCCTACACAACACGACAAATTAGAACACTTTTTTGGAACAGTAGTTATTAAAGAAGAAAAAGCAGGTTTTGCAAATAAATCAGTTGTCGTCGACGGCCAACAGCGTCTTACGACTACGCTCATTTTTTTAATCGCACTAAGAGATTCAGAAACTGACCCCCTAAAACAAGACTTTATTACCCAAAATTACTTGACTAATAATTCGTCGTCTTTTCAAGACAAAATAAAACTTAAACAGGTAACAAAAGATTGGGACTCTTACAAAGCTTTAGTTAACAAAACACACTTGGGTGCGGGAGTTATTAGCAATGCTCACGAACTACTTAAAAAATTAATTAATGAAAAGAGAACGCTTAATTCTGAAGTAAATTTTGAGCACTATATTATCGCCATACAAAGGATGAACGTGGCAGTAATATTTTTAGATGAAAGGCCATTTAAAGGCGAAGACCCACAAATAATATTTGAAACGCTCAATTCATTGGGAAAACCCCTTTCATTATCCGACCTGGTAAGGAATTTTGTACTCCTCAATATGGAAAGTCAGAATCAATCACATATTTATGAAAAAACATGGCATCCTAAAATTGAAGAAGTACTTGTTGAAAACACATCTAAGTTCTTTAGGGATTATTTGCAATACAAGACGGCAAGCTCATTAAAAGTTGTTAGCGATAATAACACGAAAGAGCTCTACCAGCAATTCAAAGATTTTGTTGAAACAAGTTTTGAAAGCCACAATGACTTCATTGAGGACATTGTGCGTTATGTAAAATGCTACAAATGGATTATTACCGAAATCAATAGCGATTCAATTTCAAGTAGCATTCTCAACGACAAAGAAATTAAGGAACTATTAAGAAATATCTTCCACGATATAAAAGCGGAAGCTTTTAAACCCTTTGTTTTAGGATTGTTGGAATACCATCAATATAAAGTGGATGACGTAACACTTAGCGATGAAATTCTGATCTCGACTTTGACGACCATCAGAACTTATTTAATTAGGCGTAGGACAATTGGATTAACACAAGGCGAAAACAAGAATATTGTCTTATTAAGCAAAAGAATAGAAAATATTGCAAAGGGACATATCTCAATGTTCGAACTTCTAACTAATTTGTATTTTAGATTAAGGCTGCCTAACAATTCTGAGATGGGTACCTCGCTAATCTCTATGAATTTTTACGAAGGGTTAAAACAGTATTCAAAACTTATCTTAGGAAAAATCGAAGAACATAATTCAAAAGTTTCAGTTGATTTTAGAAATCCTAAAATTACTATTGAGCATATTATGCCCCAAAAATTGGATGCCGGTTGGAAAGTAGAGCTTGGGGAGAATTTTGAAGAAATTCATAAAAGTTATTTGCATAATATAGGTAACATTATCCTCACGGAATTTAATAGTGAAATTGGCAACAAATCTTTTGAAGAAAAGAAAAGTAAATTAAATACATCATCCCTAAATTATAGGCTTGATGTAATAAATAGAAATACCTGGAATGAACAAAGTATAAAAGACCATCAATCAAAAATGATTCAATGGTTCCTTGAAACCTTTCCATTACCCGAACAATATAAGGACGAGGTTAATTGGAATACCCAAACGATAGAAAGCACAACATTTTCTCCCCTAGATACTGATGCTGGAGACATGGCTGAGGGTAATAAGCCCGCTGAACTTCAAATTTTCAATGACATTATAAAAGTAACTTCTTGGCAAGATGTATTCATTAAGTTCCTGAAATATCTAAAAGACAAACCAGACTATGATTTTGAATTTATCCTTGACAATCAACTTGAATTGTTTAGACGTGAGGAAACCATTTTAAGATGGAACACCTTAAAAGATATTATAGATTCAAATACAGACTTATCCAATAGATACAAAACATTTGATGGAAAAGTATGGGACAAAGTGAAGGAATTGGATGATAATTTGCTTTTTATCCATATAAATATTTCTGCATCTAATTGCATGTCAAGAATTTCAAGCGTAATGGAAAAATTATCTTTACCTGAAAACGCTGTTCAAATTAAATTAAAATGATTGGGCGAATAAATAAAAGTAAGGCAGCATCTGGCAGTTTTGCAAGAGCGCAGCTCAGAGTTCCATTAAACTTTTGTGCTACATTAGAAGCGCAACTATCCGATTGCTCAAAAGTAATAGAAATGAAGCCCTGCCTAAATTACATGACGAAATAACGAATAGAACTATTACATTTATATGATGAACTTCCTTCAAACACTCAACATCCGGCAACAAAATTCCGGCGCAAGCACCGGCACTAATTGGCTAAATGCCTCCGGAGAAAAAATAGACTCCTTCTCCCCTGTTGACGGGCAACTCATAGGCTCAATAGCAGCAGCCTCAAAAGATGATTATGAAAAGGTTATTGAAAAGGCCCGGCAGGCTTTTTTTGAATGGCGTTTGTGGCCGACACCCAAGCGCGGCGAAGTGGTGAGGCAGATTGGTGATGCTTTGAGAAAACACAAAGAGCCGCTTGGCAAGCTTGTTTCCTACGAAATGGGCAAAAGCCTTCAGGAAGGAATGGGTGAAGTTCAGGAAATGATTGACATCTGCGATTTTGCAGTTGGCCTTAGCCGCCAACTTTACGGGCTAACCATTCACAGTGAGCGGCCGGCACACCGAATGTACGAGCAATACCACCCACTGGGTGTGGTGGGTATTATTTCCGCCTTCAATTTCCCTGTGGCTGTTTGGAGCTGGAACACAATGCTGGCCTGGGTTTGCGGCGATACCTGTGTATGGAAGCCATCGGAAAAGACTTCGTTATGCGCGGTAGCCTGCCAAAACATTATTGCGGAAGTTTTCGCTGCCAACAATGTTCCCGAAGGTGTTGGCGGATTAATTGTTGGCGGCCGGGAGGTTGGCGAATGGCTTGCTGCCGATGAACGCATTTCGTTAGTTTCAGCTACAGGCTCAACAAGAATGGGCAAAGCGGTTGGTGCAAAAGTAGCCCAAAGGCTGGGTCGCAGTTTGCTTGAACTCGGCGGAAATAACGCGGTCATCATTTCAAAAGATGCAGATATTGATATTGCAATTTTAGGGTCTTTGTTTGGAGCCGTAGGTACCGCGGGCCAGCGTTGCACAACTACGCGCCGCCTCATCATTCATGAAGATGTGTACGAAACGGTAAAGCAAAAATTGCTGAATGCGTATAGCCAGTTGAAAATTGGCGATCCGCTCGATCAAACCAATCATGTGGGGCCTTTGATAGATAAGGCAGCGGTAACTTCCTACCTCGATGCAATTGAAAAATGTAAAGCCGAAGGGGGCAAGTTTATAGTGGAAGGTGGCTTGCTCACCGGCGAGGGATTTGAAAGCGATTGTTATGTGAAACCCTGCATCGCCGAAGTGGAACCGGCTTACAAGATCGTTTCCACTGAGACTTTTGCACCTATTTTATATTTGATGAAATATAAAACGATTGATGAAGCCATCGCCATCCAAAATAACGTTCCGCAGGGCTTGTCGTCGTCTATCATGACCTTAAACCTTCGCGAAGCAGAACAATTTCTTTCCCATGCCGGAAGCGACTGCGGTATTGCAAATGTAAACATAGGCACATCCGGCGCTGAAATTGGCGGCGCTTTTGGTGGCGAAAAAGAAACCGGTGGCGGCCGGGAAAGTGGTTCCGATGCCTGGAAAAATTATATGCGCAGGCAAACGAATACCATCAATTACAGCACAACATTGCCGCTCGCACAGGGAATAAAATTTGATTTGTAAAACTTCTTTTAAAAAGAGTTACTTAGCCCTTCTTTCCCAGTCGTCTTTACGAAGGATCATTTGCCTTCCTGCTTGTTGACCTTTTCTGTAAGTAACAATACGAAGCCTTTGCGCGTCTTTAGGAATTGTTAGCGGCCCTGTGTACTTCGGATAAAAATTATCGGGTTCAGAATTATCAAAGCTGTAATAAATATCAACGTCGTCAATCTCTTTATCCATACTAACCTGATACTTACCTTCTCCCAATTTTTTAAATTTGAGTATCGGCTCGTACATGGCAGGTGAAAATTTTGTTTGAGCGTATTCAAACCTCTTGAAATGGTCTTCAGTCTTTGTAACAAATTTATCCCAGTTTTTTTTTTTCTTAGGCGACCAAACGGATTTAGCTACCCCGAAGCCCCGCGGCCATGTCATATATTCTGCCTGGCGGATATTATAGATTTGCTCCGTCCACAAATTAGCCTGTCCTCCCAAAATATTTTTTGCATTCGCTCCCGCAGGTACGGGATCAAATTTATACGATTGGCTCAGTCGCAAATTTTGATACACCTTTGGGTCAGTTGATTCATCGCCCTGCATCAGATCAATATAAGTAAATTGATTAGGGCTCATCACAACCTTATGCCCTTCTGTTGAAGCTTTAATACCGTCTTTCGTGCCGCGCCAGCTCATGATTGCTGTAGATTCGTTTACACCGCCTTCGAGCAACTCATCCCAGCCCATCATTTTTTTACCTTTTGAATTCACTATTTTTTCCAATCTTTTTTCAAAATAGCTTTGCACCTGAGGAATCGTTTTCAATCCCTCACGTTTCATCAGCGCCTGCACCTGCGGGTTTTTTGCCCAGAAATTATGCGGCGCTTCATCCCCACCCATGTGTAAATATTCAAATGGGAAGAGTTGTGCCACTTCAGTTACAACCTTATCCATGAATTCATAAACTTTTTCGTTGGCGGGGCAAAGTGTGTTATCAATCAGAGCGATTGGTGGTGCGCCATGGCTCCAATCCATAATTGGTTCACCGGCGCGAACATTATATTTCTCTGCTCCCGGGGTGCAGGAAAGTTCAGGGTACGAAGCGATAATCGCAAGGCTATGACCCGGAACATTAATCTCAGGAACGATATCCACAAACCTTTCTTTTGCATACCTGATCACGTCTCTCACCTGGTCCTGCGTATAAAATCCGCCATAGCTTTTTGGTTCGTCCGGCAATGGGTTAGAGAAAGTGCCAAAATTCCCCTGCTTCTCCACACGCCACGCCCCTACTGATGTGAGCTTGGGAAGGCTCTTAATTTCAAGGCGCCAGCCCTCATCATTGGTAAGGCCCCAATGAAACATATTGTATTTATATTTCACCATATCGTCGATGTAGCTTTTCACTTCATCTACGGTGAAAAAATGCCGCGCCGCGTCAAGCATTAATCCACGCCAGCCCACGCGGGGATAGTCGGTTATTTCAACAGCAGGCGCTTCCCATTTTACATCTTTTACCAATGATTTATTTTCGATCTGCGGCGGTAACAACTGCAAAAAAGTTTGAACGCCATAGAATAATCCGGCGGGTTTATTGGCTTTTATTAAAACTCCGTTTTGAGCCACTGAAAGTTCGTAGCCCTCATCGCCCAACTTTTCATTTTTTCTTGCAATCAACTCAAGTGTAATATCTGCGCGATCCACGTTATCGCTTACCGTTCTTACGCGGAATCCTGTAGGAACGGTAAGCTTTCTGGTACGATCACTTATCGTATCTCCCAAATCTGTATCGGCATGCGCCTTGAGCACCATGCTTTGGGTTAAATTAAAACTGCCTTGTTTTTTTGCAAGTGAAACCGGTTCGGGAATGATTGAAATCCTCGAATCCTGGCCAATGGTTGTCATGGCTAATAGTGCAAAAACCGAAAAAAATAAAAAATGTCTCATGTGTTTATTGATTGAAATAATGATGAACAAAACCGCTCTAAGATATAAAACAAATGGCGGGTAGAAAACTACCGGCCATTATTAATACTCTTTTACTTTTAAATTAACTGCGCATGTTTTCTACCTGCAAAGGCAATCCAAGGTTCCAGCCTTTAGATGCCTGAATTACAGCCTGCAGGTCATCAATTTTTTTACCGGTTATCCTCACCAGGTCATCATTAATAGACGCCTGCACTTTCAGGCCGCTATCTTTAATGAGCTTCACAATTTTTTTTGCATCTTCCTGCTTCAAGCCGTTGCGCACGGTAATTTCTTTTTTCCAAACCTTACCAATCATGCTGCCCTCCTTGCTCATATCAAAAGCTTCCGGAGCAATGCCCTGCTTATGGGCGCGACTGACCAGCACATCCATCAGCTGCTTCATTTTCATATCGTCGTCTGTTTCCACTTTCAGCGTGTATGTTTTTTTATCGAGGTCTATCACCAGGTGCGAGCCTTTAAAATCAAAACGATTGGCAATCTCCTTGCTCACAACGTTTACAGCGTTATCAAGCGCCTGTGCATCTACTTTACTTACAAAATCAAATGATGGCATAAAATTTATTTAATGATTAATATACAACAATAGCATCAGGAGCAACCGGCCGGCTAATGGCTCTATGCGAAATCGTGCTTACTCCTTACGCGTCATTGTTTCAAAATTACAAAAGAATATTTAATGGAGCCAGATATACACATGATATAAATAAAATCCGAATTAAGAAATCAGTAAATTTGTCTACTTATTTTTTATGTCAAATTATATAGATTTCAGATCCGATACCGTTACCAAACCCTCAGCTGCCATGCTGCAGGCCATGATGGGTGCTCCCGTGGGCGATGATGTTTTTGGCGAAGACCCGTCAGTAAACAAACTGGAAGAAATGGCAGCCGGAATGTTTGGGATGCAAGCTGCGTTGTATTGCAGCAGTGGCACACAAACCAATCAAATAGCTATTAAATGCCACACACAACCGGGTGATGAAGTGATCTGCGATGCGGATGCACACATTTATCAATACGAAGGAGGCGGTATCGCTTCCAATTCGGGATGCTCTGTAAAACTATTACAGGGCCACCGAGGAAGGATCAGTGCGGAACAGGTGGTTGAAAGTATCAATAATAAAAATGATGTGCATAAAGCTTACAGCCGACTGGTGTGCGTGGAAAACACCAGCAACCGTGGCGGCGGCAGTTGTTATGATTTTGAGGAATTGAAAAAAATAAAAAAAGTATGTGAAGCAAATGGCCTTGCTTTTCACATTGATGGCGCGAGATTATTTGATGCACTGGTGGCAAAGAATGAAACGCCCCACCAATATGGCCAACTGTTTGACAGTATTTCTATTTGTCTTTCAAAAAGTTTAGGTTGCCCTGTGGGAAGTTTATTGTTAGGCTCAAAAGAATTTATAACAAAAGCCCGTCGTGTGCGTAAAGCCTTTGGTGGCGGTATGCGGCAGGCCGGGTTTATTGCGGCGGCCGGTATTTACGCATTTCAAAATAATATTGAAAGATTGCAGCAGGATCATGGCCACGCCAAACAAATAGCGGCCGCACTTCATGAAAAACCTTTTGTAAAACAGGTGTTGCCGGTAGAAACGAATATTATTATTTTTGAAACAGCCGGTATTACTGCGCCTGAATTTGTAGCAAACCTGAAAGAAAAAAATATATTAGGTTACGCCATTGCACCCGGTAAAGTAAGGCTGGTGCTC
>Ga0066256_1005002_pt1 | contig 11305 bp, 14 predicted proteins | sample ThiBio_1000_biof_FD_87107 | JGI IMG/M metagenome (GOLD analysis project Ga0066256, IMG submission 87107) | Wastewater bioreactor microbial communities from Cape Town, South Africa - Thiocy_expt_1000_biof (version 2) | ecosystem: Engineered > Bioreactor > Thiocyanate-remediating >... | reverse complement strand
CTATCTGCCGGCGGCGCGGAAGTGCGCCAGCGGCGCCTCTTGCGCCGGTGTGAAGGCGGGGCGCGCGCAGGCCCGTTCCACAGAGGGGCGGATCGGGGGGAAAGCGCCCGCGGGGAGAACCTGGGGCACCCGCAGCACATCGGCCATCAGGATGTCGGCGACGGTGAACTGCCCCGCGGCGAGCCACTCGCGCCCGGCGAGGACGCTGCTGAGATGGGTGAGGCGCTGCATCACCCAGCCCTCCAGCGGATTGTCGGGTGGCCGGCCAAGGCCGATGAACCACCACGGCACCGTCACCATCTCGATGGAATTGAGCCCGGCGATCGTCCATTCGAGCGTCTCGGCCTCGCCGCGCGGCGTGCGCGGCATCAGCTTTTCGCTCTTTCGCGCAAGGTGCAGCAGGCAGGCGCCGCTCTCGAACAGGGTGATGTCGCCGTCCTCGAGGAACGGCACCTGCCCGAAGGGCTGCCGCGAAAAGTGCTCGGCCCCCCGATCCTTGAACGGCACCGACTTGACCCGGTAGTCGAACCCGGCCTCCTCGCAGGCCCAGCGCAGCCGGATATCCCGCACATGCCCCCGCGGCCCGGCCTTGCCCCCGGGCACCCAGTCATACGTCCAGATCGTCAGCGGCATGTTCATCGGTGTTTCCACCCCAACGGCATCGACCGACCGCAGGCGACGGTCAAGGCCAGCGTGACGAGACCGTCCACTTGCACCTCGCCGGTGTGGCTATTCGCCTGGCCCAACGTTGACGACGGCCTGCGAGCCGATCTGGGTGAAGGAGTACCGTGCGACATCCCGCATCCAGGACGCCGATACGGCCTCAATGGCCTCATGCGTTTCGAGGGTCTCGGGCGGACCGAGCCGGCCGGACAGGGCCTCCAGAAGGCCGTCCGGCCGCGCTGGGCGTTACAAGTGGCTGCGCAAAAGCAATTATCGACGGACTTGCGAGCGTCGATGGCGTCATTTCCCAATACTGCATTCTTTGGTTACTGCAACTGATCGGCCGCGACCGCCCCGTCGGCGATACGGCCGTACGTGGTTTGTAATGCCATGCCAAACGCCTGCATCTTAAAGGTGTCGTCGAGCTCACCATTCGAGAGGCCTGCAGTCCGGAGATAGATTGCCATATCGCCTGGGTCCTGCCAGCAAGACGTCGTCTTGAGCCAGAGATATAGCTCCACGGCCTGATCATTTCCGATCAAGTTAGGCAGAGATTCGAACAATTCGACGCAGAACTCGCTGCGCTGGGCGAGCTGGTGCAGAGCAAACTGCGGACTTTTCAATACGTGAGCAATGCGGCCAGTAGCCGTGGTGCCCAGCTCGCGCATCAGCCACTCCTCGTCCGAGGGCGAATTGCGCGGAATGCGCTGATCGAAATCCCGCCAGTAGGAGAGAGCGGCGTCGGCGAACGCCTTTCTGTCGGCCATGCTCATAGGCCCGGCATCGGCCGCGAATTTGAACGACGTGAACAGGTTCTTATGCAGGGCCTCATTCGAAGCCGTCGCAGGTGCCACCAGAGCGACCAGCATCCAGATCGCCGCAAGGGCCCTGCGTGCTAGCGTCGGCGTCATCACTTGTTGTCCACGCTGAAGTCGTAGTCGCCATTGGCGACCTTCTTCTGTGCTTCCTTGAAGACTCGCTCTGGTATCGTGACGCCGTGGGCACGTGCACGGTTGAGCTGTTCCATGAGGAACTCGAGCTGCCGCTCGGCGACCTTGGGTTCCGCTGGCGCCGTTATTTTGGACAATTGCCGGAACGCGTCCTGCAGCCCCTTGTATTCGCTCGCTAGACTCTTGATTTGGTCAAGGTGGATGTCGAGGCGAAGGGCATCCCGCAATGCCGGCACTAGTCCCGTTAGGGTGGCTAGCAGGGATGCCCAGACCACGTTCTGTGGATCTTTGAAGAACAGCAGGCCAGAAGCAGCACCCATGATGAGCGGAGTGATGACGAACACGCGATTCCACCGCCGCGCCTCGCGGAGCCAGATGTAGAGGGCGGTCGAAGTGTAGAGCGCGGACTCCGACTGCCGCATTGCTTCTTCGGCGATAGAAACGTCCTTCATGCGTATTTTCCTATCCACGCCCCGAATATCTTCTGCCATTCCTCGCCAGCATGGGTAATCAAATCCAGCCGTTCGTATTCGCAGGCGAGAATGGCTCTACCCTTGGCCGTCTCGGTTCGGCTCAGCCAGTCATGCCCCAGCGCCACCATGTTGCCATCCGGGACCACCAGCCAACAGTCTGCCATCGAAACGAGGTATCGAAAGGCGTCACGCACCATCCAGTCGTACCAGAACAGGTCGCTTGTTCTGTAGGGCCATTGCGCGATGAAGTTTTTGGCCAACGTTTCGAGGATGTAGGACTTCATCGGCACGTTGCACTCGCGCTTCCAGATCTTCAGCATTCTGATCAGGTTGCGGAGATTGCCGTTGGAGTCCGTGTCACCGTTCTGGATGGCTTGCATCTCGGCGATCGGATCGGCGACGGTCCAACTCCCGCCGTTGTGCGTGTCGCATATCAGATACGTCCCGTCCGTGCGCTCGAAGCACGGCAACACCTCAACGAGCAGGCTGTTGAACAGCACCATCACCACCTGACCATCGCCGCGTATGTCGGTCTGTGGGTATGTGAGTTGGAGGAAATTCTTGACCTCCTGCAGCAGCTGAGACTGCTTGTTTCCAGTTAGGCCCATAACACGCTGGTAGTCGGCCAGTGGAAGCTTGAAAAACAGATCAATGTCGCGGGGCGGCCGTGCCTGCGTGGTTTTGCCCCACGACCCCACCCACAGACAGTTGGCGAGCTGGTCGTTATGTCCCCAGTACGCTCGATTCAACGTGCTTACGACGCCCTTCGATTTGGTGGAACCGTCGTCCAGCTGTTCCTGCGTCAGCCTGATATTGCCACAGAACGTTCCAAATCTCGAAGTAACACCGTTCCACATGCGGCCATCCCAAAATATTCATCGCTGCTAGTGTAGCAGTGTGCGTAGAGAAAAACTTGGATGATGAACATTTCCCACCGTGATATTGCGATATGGGGTTTCCCACCAATTCGCGGCGCTCAGCTGGTGGTTCTGAGATGTCCAAGTTTGGGAAAGATCGGGTGTTCGCCGAATGACCGCAATGCGGTCGCAATCGGCCATCGCGGGTCGTCAGGACATATCGGGCAATAGCGTATAGTCGGCCTCTTTTCACGCCAACTGGTGGATGTGCTGCGGTGATAGGCGGCAATATCGCACAATCGGCGGGGCTGGCGGAGAGGAAGGGATTCGAACCCTCGAGACCCTTTAGAGGTCTGCGCCCTTAGCAGGGGCGTGCCTTCGACCACTCGGCCACCTCTCCGTCGCGAGGGGGGATAGCCGCTGCCGCTCTGGCGGGCAAGGTCTTTTTGCCGTTGGGCACGGCGCCGGGGGCAGGAGCGGGCGAAAGCCGGATGCCGTGGGCCGTCACCCGCCCCGCCACCTCGCAGCGGCCGTGCTGGTGGCCGCCCTCTATTGGCCGCAAAAGCCGATCAAATCATTCCCTCATGCAGCATTGATCTTGTCATCAAGGCGGAGGATGCTGCGGCGACGAACACTTGGCGGAGAGTGGTTCGATGAAAACAGCTCTGTTTCTGGCGGCAATGACCCTCGGCACCCTCTGCGGCACCGCGACGGTGCAGGCGCAGGCGATGATCGAGGGTACCTGGCTGACCCCCCAGCAGTCCGAGATGACCATCGCGGCCTGCGTGGAAGGCTATTGCGGCTATATCAGCAAGATCGTCATCACCAGCGATATCCGGGCAAAATACGGCGACGCGGTGGACAGCGCGGTGGTCTTCACCGACTACAACAACAAAGATAAATCGCTGCGCGACCGGCCCATCGACGGGCTGCAGATCCTCACCCTGCGGCAGGGCGCGGACGTCCTGCATTTCGAGGGCGAGATCTACAACCCCGAGGACGGCAATACCTATGCCGGATATCTCGAGGTGAAGGGGCCGGACACCATGATCCTCAAGGGCTGCGCCCTGATGGTGCTCTGCCAGGAGCAGGTGTGGACGCGGCTCGCCGCGCCCAAGTGATCAGCGCTGGCCGAACAGGATCTTCTGGGCGTCCTTGTCGGTTCCGAGGGTCTTCTGGGCGTCGTAACGGAAGTGACGGTGCGCATCCTCCCGAAGCCGCCGCACGTTCGCGCAATGCTGATCGGCTTCCCCACAATCGAAGATGCCGGCGATTGTGTGGCCCGCATTATTGGCGCGGGCATCATTCCGGCCGGAATGGAAATGATGGATCAGGCCGCCGTGCGCGCGGCGGAGAATTTCGTGAAAGCGGGTTATCCATTGGACGTTGCGGCACTTCTGATCGTGGAGTTGGACGGCCCCATCGCGGATATCGATCAATGCTTTGCCACCATCCGCGCAATCGCGGAATCGGCCCATGCCGTAAGTTGCCTGGAAAGCCGGGACGATAACGAGCGGATGAAATTCTGGGCGGGACGGAAGGCGGCTTTTCCAGCGGTCGCCAGCCTCGCGCCGGACTATTACTGCATGGACGGTACGATCCCCCGCCACAGGCTCGCCGATGTCCTTCGCCGCATTGAGGAGATGTCTGCGCGATGCGGGTTGGCGGTTGTCAATGTTTTCCATGCCGGGGACGGGAATCTGCATCCGCTCATCCTGTTCGATGCCAATAAAACCGGTGAACTGGCAAAAGCCGAGAAGTTCGGTGAAGACATTCTTCGGCTATGTGTAGATGTTGGCGGCGTGTTGACCGGCGAGCATGGCGTGGGTGTTGAAAAACGGGATCTGATGCCGCTGATGTTCAATCAGGTTGATCTTGATCAACAGATGCGTCTGAAATGCGCATTCGACGCGCAGCATCTTCTGAACCCCGACAAGGTTTTCCCCAATTTGAAGCGTTGCGCAGAACTTGGCCGCGTTCACATTCATCACGGCAAGATGCGGTTTGCCGATCTCCCTCGTTTCTAACCAAAATATGGCCAGATTTCTTCCTCAGTGCGTTGCCGAACTCGCCGAGATCGTAGCGGCCGCAGCCGATGAACAATCACCGCTTGCCGTTTGCGGCAGCGAGACCAAGCGAAACATTGGCCGCACTTGCGCAATTGCGGATGTTCTGAGCACTGCGGCCATTCGCGGCATCAAACTTTATGAGCCTGAAGAATTGGTCCTGACGGTATATTCGGGAACGCCGCTTGGAGAGATCGAAGCGGCCCTCGCGCAGCGCGATCAACACCTTGCGTTCGAGCCACCGCGGTTTCACCGCTTACTGGGGACAGAGGCCCCACCCAGCATTGGCGGCGTTGTCGCAACGGGCCTTTCGGGACCGAGGCGGATGACTGCCGGGGCCGTCCGCGACCATGTACTGGGATTTCAGGCCGTCAATGGACGCGGTGAGCTGATCAAGGCCGGCGGACGCGTGGTCAAGAACGTCACCGGCTACGATCTTTCCAAGCTGATGGCCGGATCGTTCGGTACATTGGCGGTCCTCTCAGAGATAACTTTGAAGGTTTTGCCAAGGCCCGCGCGGGTTCAAACGCTGGTGGCGCAAGGCGTGGGGGCCCGTGAGGGCGTCAGCCTCCTTTCGCGCGCGCTGGGCGGGCCATTTGTGGCCAGCGGGGCGGCATGGCTTCCTCCACAGCTTGCCGGGAACGGGGACAGCCTTGCGGCGATCCGCCTCGAAGGGACGGCGGAATCCGTGGCGGCGCGCGGGCTGGCCCTGCGCACGGCACTCAGCGCTTTCTCTGGCACGCTGGACCATGATGAGTCCTGCGCATTGTGGCAGAGCGTGGGCGAGGTCGAGGGACTGGCGGATATGGCAGGCGCGGTGTGGCGTATCTCGGTGCCGCCCATGTCCGGGCCCGATATTCTGGAGGCGGTGCCGGGCGCCACGGGCTTTCTGGACTGGGGCGGCGGTCTGGTATGGCTGCTGGTGCCCGAGACGGGAGATTGCGCGGCAGAGCGCATTCGCGCCGCCGTGGCAAAGGTGGGCGGACACGCCACCCTGTTCCGGGCAAGTGCGGAGATGCGCCGCACGATTCCGGTATTCCAGCCGCTGGAAGGGCCGCTGGCCGCATTGACCCGCCGGGTGAAGGAGAGCTTCGATCCCCTGCACATCCTGAATCCCGGGCGCATGTATCCGGATTTCTGAGCCCCATGCAGACCCATTTCACACCCGATCAGCTTGCCACGCCCGCGATGCGGGAGAGTGAGCAGATTCTGCGCACCTGCGTTCATTGCGGGCTGTGCTCGGCCACCTGCCCGACCTACGCACTGCTGGGGGACGAACTGGATAGTCCGCGCGGGCGCATCTACCTGATCAAGAACATGCTGGAAGCCGGACGGGCCGCAGGTGAGCATGAGGTCCGGCATATTGACCGCTGCCTGTCGTGCCAGGGCTGCATGACAGCATGCCCGTCGGGCGTGCACTACGCGCATCTGGTCGATCACGCCCGGGAATGGATCGAGGAGACCTACAAGCGGCCGTGGCGGGAGCGGCTGCTGCGGGCCACACTGGCCTTCATTCTACCGCGGCCGGGCCTGTTCCGGACAGCATTGACGCTGGGAAGGCTGGCGCACCCGTTCGCGCAATGGCTGCCGAAGCCGCTGGCCACGATGCTGCGGCTGCTGCCGGAACGGACGCCGCCGTCATCAACCCTGACCACCAGCGCCCACCATGCGGCCCACGGCGTAACGCGGATGCGGGTGGCGCTGCTGACCGGGTGCGTGCAGAGCGTATTGGGACCGCGTGCCAACGATGCCACGATCCGGCTTTTGACCCGGCATGGCTGCGAAGTGATCATCACCGGCGGCACCGGCTGTTGCGGGGCACTGCCGCACCACATGGGCAAGACGGCGGAGGCCAAAGCCTGGGCACGGCGGAACATCGATGCCTGGGCGAAGGAGATCGAACGCCGCGGCCTCGACGCCATCATCGTCACCGCATCGGGCTGCGGCACGGTGATGAAGGATTACGGCCATATGTTCCGGGACGATCCGGTTTACGCGGAGAAGGCGGCGCAGATTGCAGCCCTGGTGCGCGACCCGGTCGAGGTGATGGCCGAACTGGGCTTGCAGCCGCCGGTGGTGCGCCGCAATCCCAAGGTCGCCTATCATGCCGCGTGCTCGCTCCAGCACGGCCAGAAGATCACCACGCTGCCGAAGGAATTGCTGGCACAGGCAGGCTTCACGGTCAGCGATATTCCGGAAGGGCATATGTGCTGCGGCTCCGCCGGGACTTACAACATCCTGCAGCCGGAGATCGCCCGGCAATTGCAGGCACGCAAGCGGGCCAATATCGTGGGCGTTGCGCCCGATGTGGTGGCAGCCGGGAATATCGGCTGTGCCATGCAGATCGCGGGCGGCGACACCAATCTGACGGTCGTGCATACGATAGAGCTTCTGGACTGGGCCACCGGCGGGCCGAAGCCGCCGGCACTGACGGGTTTCGACTGATGGGCTTCGACTGATGGACTTCGACTGATGGGCCTCGACCGGCACACCGGTTGCGCCCGCAGTCGCCTGCAAAGCGTTATCGCCGGTCAACTGCAACGGAGCACACAACATGCCCAATCTCGATTTCGTCATCCTTCAGCCGCTGATCGCCCTGGTTTTCGGATTCCTCATTCTGCTGGCACCGCGGCTGCTGAATTATCTGGTCGCCTTTTATCTGATCCTGATCGGGATCGCCGGGCTGTGGCCGCAATTGATGCAAGGCAGCATCTGACGGGAACCTTCGCGGGCAGCGCCCGTTTTCAGGAACAACCCTGGAGATCGCCGTGACCGCAAAACAGAAAACCCGTGCGAAAGCGAAGAAGCCTGCGTCCCGCAACGGGCGGGTGGATGAAGCCAGCAAAGAATCCTTCCCCGCCAGCGATCCGCCCTCTTACGTGGGCGGCCACACTGTCGGGGCGCCCGTCAATCGCAAGACCGCAAAGCCGAAGCGCAATCCGGTGAACGGCCGGGCGCGGCCGTAATCACTCTGCCGCGCGGGAGGAGACGGCCTTTGCCGCCGCTCCCATGCGGTCTTCCGCGATCATGTCGGCGATCCGGCTGGTCGGCCGGCCTTCCATATCCGCGCGGCGGAAAATTTCCTTCAGCGTGCCGGCGATGGCATGGACGCGGGTGGCAAGTTCCTCATCGCCCCAGCCGAATATCTGCCCGGCGACGTGGATCACGCCACCGCTGTTGATGACGTAATCGGGCGCGTACAGCACACCATGATCGCGCAGCATCTGGCCGTGACGGTCACGCTCCAACTGGTTGTTGGCCGCACCGGCCACCACGACGGCCTGAAGCGCCGCAATCGAGCGATCGTTCAGCACCGCGCCGAGCGCATTGGGCGAAAACACCTCGCACCGGACCGCCGCGATTTCATCCACCGGCACCGCTTCAGCGCCCAAGCGATCCACCGCGCGGCGCACCGCAGCCGGATTGACGTCCGCCACGATCAGCTTTGCACCGGCAGCGTGCAGCCGTTCGGCCACGCCCATTCCGACCTTGCCGAGGCCCTGAACCGCGACCGTCAATCCTTTGAGTTCGCCCGTCTTCAGGCGGTGACGGACGGCTGCCTTCAAACCTTCAAACACACCCAGCGACGTGGCAGGTGCGGAATCGCCGCTGCGCTTGCCGGGGGCATCATAACCCGCGGCATGGGGCGTGCCGCTGGCGATCACCGCGATGTCCTGCGGGGTCATGCCCACATCCATGGCGGTGATGTAACGCCCTGACAGCGCATTCACCGCATTGGCATAGGCGAGCAGGAGGTTGTGCGTTTTCTCCTTTGCGGGATTGCCGATGATCACCGCCTTGCCGCCGCCGAGCGGCAGACCGGCCATCGCGTTCTTGTAACTCATGCCGCTGGAGAGGCGCAGCGCATCGGTCAGCGCGTCATCGGCACTGGCGTAAGGATACATGCGCGTGCCGCCGCAGGCGGGCCCAAGCGCGGTGGAATGAATGGCGATAATGGCGCGAAGGCCGGATTTCGGGTCGGAGAAGAAGGAAACCTGTTCATGGCGATCAAAATCAGGGGCGTTGAACACATTCATGTCCGGAAGACTCCAACTATGGCGCACAGGCAAAGGATTCGCGTGTTTCTTGAGTCACGCGCTTTGCCGCGACCATATACGGCAGCGGCAGCAATGGGCTTGCCAATTTGCGCATGTGTCAGCAATGGCCGAACAGAGCGCACGCGCGGCGGGCAACTTTTCTTCACGGCTTTACAGAGCCGTGGCGGCGGACGTCTAATCGGGAGAGAGGACGCACCATGCAGACGCTTACCGCGCTGAAAGCCTTGCATCCGGAAATCCGTGCCGATTTCACCATCGAACAGCATTGGGAACGCTATACACAAGCCGAACACGGCATCTGGCGCACGCTGTACGAACGGCAGATGCAGATTCTGCCGGGCCGGGCGGCGGATGAATTTCTGGACGGTCTGAAAAAGCTGAAACTGGTGGCGGAACGGATTCCGAATTTCGCCCGGCTGAGCGACGATCTGCAAAGGCTGACCGGATGGCGCATCGTGGCGGTGCCGTCGCTGGTGCCGGATGAGGGCTTTTTCGATCATCTGGCGCACCGCCGTTTTCCCGCGGGCCGCTTCATCCGCAAACCCGAACAACTGGATTACATCGAAGAGCCGGATGTTTTTCACGATGTGTTCGGCCATGCGCCGATGCTGGCCCACCCCGTCTTCGCCGATTACATGGAAGCCTATGGCAAGGGGGGAATGCGGGCGCTGACCGAATTTCACGCCTTGAAAAATCTGGCGCGGCTCTACTGGTATACGGTGGAATTCGGCCTGATCGAGACCGCGAAGGGCTTGCGCATCTATGGTTCCGGCATCGTGTCGAGCCATGCCGAGACGCTTTATGCCCTCGAAAATCCGAAACCCAATCGCATCCGCTTCGAGCTGGAGCGGGTGATGCGCACCGAATACCGCATCGATGATTTTCAGGAATCCTATTTCGTGATCCCGTCATTCGACCGCCTGTTCGACGAGACCTACAAGGATTTTGCCGCCCTTTACCGCACGCTTCAGGCGGGGCCGACTTACCGGCCGGGCGAGGTGCTGGCGAGCGATGCTCTGGCCGCACCGAAGGCGGCATAACGGATTTGCCCTTGCGCCGGATGCGCACGCAGACGCGGGTTTGCCGGATGATGGCGACGAGGAACGGCACGGCCCGGTGCGGCAGATGGGTGCGGAACCAGGCGAGGCGGAGACGCATCGCCTTCAGATAGGTGCTGAGCGCCTTCTGGAACGCGCGCTGGGCGGCGGTGTGGGCGCCGTGGCGGCAGGCGTTGCGGTTGCCGAGGGGCGCACCGCCCTTCGATTTGAGCCGCAAACCCTTGGTCCGGCGGGAGAAAGCCGGTCCGGTTGTTTTGGGGAATTTTACCTCCCCCCTCCCCTCAGCTTTTTGGCCCCCAGCTTTCTGGCCCACATCTTTCTGGCCCCCGTCCTTTTCAGGCCAGACGAAGCGGGGCGGCGGGGAGTGTGCGATGACAGACGTGGCCGCGGCAGGCAAAGCGGTGGCGTGGAGGGCGGCGCCCTCTGCCAGCAGGGGCGCGATGTGCGCAATGGCACGGAGAAAGGCGCGTTTTTCACCTGGCGCAGAGGCCGCACGCGCATGGGCGGCACAGGCCTGCGACAGGCGTGCCAGTGATTGCAGATCGGCCCACAGGAGAGCGGCAAGAGGTTCGAGACTGTTCATGCCGCCCAATATGGGGCCTGTTCCGGGGGTGGTGGATAACGAAAAGGCAAAAATGTCGTGGGGCGAGCTTGACGCTTGCGTGGCGGCGACACGACAATGCCTGGTTGCGGCTGGTCAATGACCATCGACCAGCCGGGGGTATTTGGGGGATCAGATGAAATTTTCGGGACTGGCGGCGCTTGGCGCGGCCGCCGCATTCGGCCTTGCCGGATGCGGGACGATTACGCAGGGCACAACACAGGAGATCGCTGTCTCAAGTGCCCCTTCGGGTGCTCACTGCACGATGACACGGAACGGCATACTGATCGCGAAGGTTAAAAAGACGCCGGAAAGCGTCAAGGTCAACAAACGCAAATACGCCATTCTGTTGAACTGTGAACACGATGGTTATCAGCCGGCGAGCCTCACGCTGGAAAGCGGCTGCACCACGCTGACCGATGTCGACTTCGGCGCCGCCGTCAGGCCGGTGCTGCGGGCGCTGGCGCAACCCACCGGAGCACGATTGCGATGAGCGAGACCCTGTCCCCCTTCGCGATCGAGCTGGCCGTCGAAAGCCTGGAAACCCCCGCACTCCCCAAGGCTCACCTTGCCGAGATG
>Ga0066256_1005001_pt1 | contig 11306 bp, 4 predicted proteins | sample ThiBio_1000_biof_FD_87107 | JGI IMG/M metagenome (GOLD analysis project Ga0066256, IMG submission 87107) | Wastewater bioreactor microbial communities from Cape Town, South Africa - Thiocy_expt_1000_biof (version 2) | ecosystem: Engineered > Bioreactor > Thiocyanate-remediating >... | reverse complement strand
CCCCCGACTGGGCCCACTCGCCACTGCTTGCTCCCCGTCTCACTCACCCACCTCACTCCTCCTACTACTACTACAACTGCTACAACTACTCACCACTGTCATCATGTTACCATTCACCACTCCCTCTCCCTCTCTCTCTCTCCTCTCTCCCTCTCTCCCCTCCCCCTCTCGCTCTCTCTCTCTCTCAATAACAACAGCAACTACCACTACTGCCACTCCTCCTCCTCCTCCTACTCGTACAACTGCTATTGCTACTACTACTACTGCTGTTGCTGCTGCTTCTACTACCATCCCATCCACCCCACCTGCTCCTCCTCCCCCCCTCCCCCCTCCCTCTGCCCCCCCCTCCCCACCCCCCCCCCCCCCCCCCCCCCCTCCCCCCTCCCCCCCCCCCCCCCCCCCTCCCTCTCTCTCTCTCTCTCTCTCTCTCTCTCTCTCTCTCTCTCTCTCCCCTCCTACTGCCCTCCTACTCAACCCACCAAAGTAGGCGCCTCTGCCTCCCACCACATCACCCGACCACCATTCTCCTCTCTCCTCACTACGCACCTCACTGACGTCGCGCACCCTGCGTCGCGCGCCTGCGCCCAAATTGCGCACCAACCACCCATCACCCCCTCCAATGGTCGTTGAGTAGGCGACGAGAGAGAACTTACACGCCGTTTTTCGAGCGTACAGACTTTACAACGCACTACGACAAATCCGCAAACACCCCTTCATGACAATATCACGGGGAAGGCAACGGAAGTGCGCACCAATAGTTGACGGTTTATACGAAATGCAGCGTCAAAGTTGGTGTCTAAAACCAGTAGGAGGCAAGAGAAACCAGTAGGCGACAAGAGAAACCCAGCCTGAGTGGGCGGCAAGAGAGAACCCAGGTAGGGCGGCATTGCAGCGGCAAGCTAGAGACAGGCTCAGACAGCCCAGTACTAGTAGCGATGCCAAAGACTCACAGCGGTCACAGATCCGATCGAGGGCTTCTGGCACAAGATGCCTTCGGCGGGTGCAAACCGGTAACACCCACGCGACCGGGACGCCTCAATTGTGGCGCGGGACAGGAGTCACAGGACCGTCACACGCTGTGACACGCAGCGTCGTCAAGTGGTTCACCAGGCCGGCGCGCTGCGTTGCCTCCGAGTCGTTACAATCGAGTCGACCATGTGTAGCTCCCCCAGGTCGCGTGACAGGCTGGCTACCGCCGCATCGCCAATACCGGTGTTAGTTCACGTTCAGCACCCGTACGGGAACAGTTCCGGTACCGGTACAGGGACCGGTACCGGTGGGCGTCCCTGGGCAGCGACGCAGCGACGCCGCTACCCCGATTTACACATAATTAGTTCAATACAACGCCGCATGCGCACGCGTGTAATAAACTTGGCACGTGCTCCAAAATAATGGATATATCCGGATAGGCTTGTTACTTGTTGCAACAAAAATTTTGGTGGCCGCATTTATGAACCCATGTTGTGCCCTGCCCGTGGCCGCGTCCAGTACCGGTACCACTTGTGTCGCACGCGCATGGCGCGCCCTAGTTACCCGGGAAGTGCTTTCATGCAATTGTGAGTTCAATCGTGTGCTTCTAGCGTTGTGCATGAACTGCTCGTCCTGCCGGTGGCGGCCGCTTGAACAATGAACAGTAAGCCTGCCACCAGCGCCTGGGTCTGATGACCCCAGCCGGTGACACATGTATTCGAGTGGAACACAGTTTTCACAGCGACCAACCTTCGTCGCCGCTACTTGTGTCGTCATCGTCGGCAGGTGGGGCAGCGGCCGCCACGGCCGTGCCGGTGCCGATGCCACCGCCTCCAGTTGTGGCAGCTGCCGCAGCTGCAGCGCCGCCGCCACTGCCAGCGCCGCCGCCAGCTGCGGCAGCTGGTGCCGCACCACCTGGGTTCTGGAGCGCCAGGCGCAGAAGGCGCAGCACAGGGAGCGCCGCCTCCGCAACTGTGTCAGCTCCTTGAAGCGAATCAAGATGTTTCCGTCGCTCTGCATCCGTGCCGCGCAGGTAGGGAAGCAGCCCCTCAACGCCCCTTTCGTAGCGCCCGTGTACAGCAACGGACTCAGCAGTGGAGCGAGTTGTGGTGGCGCCAGTCACACGTGCCAGGCCATCATTCAACAGCGACGGCAACAAACGTGTGTGCAGTTGCTGCATGTCGTCCTTGGGCAGGTAGTTTGTGGCACCCACACGTGCAGCGCCCCAGTCCACCAGCTGCGTTGCCGGCAACAGGACCGTCATCGCGGCCGCCATGCCCGGGCCGGCAGTCCGCTTACCCTCCGCAAAATGGATAGCACGCGCAACGTCAGCGGCTGTTGGCAGCGGGGAACCGGCTATCCAGACGATGTTACCACCGTGCAAGTCGCCGTGGGAGACGTGGGCAGCATGCGCACATCGCAGTGCCACCAGCGCGCCCCACATGGCCACCAGTGCAACAACAACACGGTCGTGCGGCGCCGCCAGCTTCGGCTCCACGGGAACGGTGGTCGCCACACCACCGTGTGGGCGCAGTGCCAGCGCGTCCACACACTTGCCGTCGTAAGTCGTTGTAAACGCCAGCAACTCCGGGATAGCAGCGCAGCGACTGCCCGCCAACTTGCGGTAGGCTGCCACCTCGCTGTTTAACCCCTCGACCGCATAACCAGGGTGCCGCGCTAGTTTCAGCACCGTGAAGTGCCCGGATGCGTCCGTGGTGACATACACATTGGACCCGCCGCCGCGGCCCACAAGCGTCCATGTCTCAGACGGTGGTACCGTGATGGAGGTGGACACGAAGGCGGGGGGCAGGGCAAAGGCGGTGTCCCCCAGCTCGGCACGGTCCAACCGCAGGAGCTTGATGAGCGCGACCAACCCGGGTGCATTGGGGTCGTAGCAATGCGCTGCGGCTGGCTCCTCGGCGTCTGCGTTGCCCGCCGCGTAATCCATCAGCTGCTGGCTCCAGAGGCGCAGAGGCCCCAACCAGGAGAATACAAGCTGCGGGAGTCCGTCGCCGTTGTCCACCACCTCCAAGCACAAAATGTACACGTTGAAGCCGTCAGACAATACACCGTACCGCACCAGCCTCCCACGTGGCAGCTCGGTGGGCGCGGGGCTCTGGACGGCAATGAGGTGTGCAAGGGACACAGCAAGCTGCTGGCGCCCTTGCGCGATGCCCTTCGCTACCGGCATTGGCAGTTCTACGGCTGCGGGGCCAACGGACAGGTTTGGCTTCCCCTCCCCACTTATCAGCAACGACGTTACGTTGCCGTGTTCCTCTGGGTACGGCAGCAAACCGTAATCTGCTATGACAGAGTAGTACTCCCCGTCGAGCTCGGTTGTCATGTGGATTTCAGTCGCCAACAGGCTGCCGGGGTGAAAGATCCGTACCAACGCGGCCGCGTAGGTGTTAACCAGCTTTTGTGTCTTGGGGCATCCCGCCGTGCTGTCGCGCTCGTTGTCCACCTCCTTTCGTTCACCACGAGGCACACGCGCCAACTCCAACGCCAGCGCTGCCACGTCGGCGCGTGTCAGCTCCGCCACCCCACTGGGCCCATCTGTCGTCTGCAAGCCACTGGCGCTGCACATTGCCGCCAGTGCTGCTTGGCGGCGTACCGGTACCTCGTATGCAGGCGACGCTGCTACAGCCTTCCCCTTGCTGCGGGCCGCGCGTCCTACACTGTGTCGTTGTGTTATTGGTAAGCCCGAGGTAGCCGCCGCGGCGAACTTATCCAGCTTCTCTTTCACCTCACGGACTGCTTGAGCAATCGTGCCCGTCTGCGCTGAAGCTTCCGCTGCTTCCGCCGCCACCTTCTTGCCCCGTTCGCTAGTACCAACCTCGATGAGGTCCTTGTTTGCCGCCACCATAGCAGCTAGCGCCTGTAGCTTGGACTGCCTACCGCCGGTACCGGTACTGGCAACCGGACGGCCGCGCTTTTGCCCAGCGGTGGAGCAATGCGCCCCGCCACCACCCACGCTCCCCGCGTGGCGACCATACCGATACCGGTGATGACTGGCAATGAGAGTGTCCCCGTCCACATCGTCATCGTCGTCGCCGTCGTCGTCTTCATCTTCGTCGCCCTCATCGTCGTCGCCGCCGTGGCTGTCGTCATCGTCATCGTCGGCCTCATCATCGTCGTCGTTGTTCAGGAGGTACCGGTACCGGTACCAACAATTGACGTCGTCATGGCCCTTGTCGGCGTCGTTGACGACGCTTTCATCCGCAGCGGCAGCGGCAGCAATGACGTCGTCGATGGTGGCAGCAGCGGCGGCGACGTCGGTGGCGGTGTCGTACCGGTAGTCGTAGCCGTAGCGGTCATGGTAGTCATACCGGAACGCGTGCTGGTATGACTCATGATTATTGTCATCGCCGCTGGTGAGCGGCAGCTCGCCGCTGCCGCCCACAGAAGTAACACTGCCAATGACGCCGCTGCCACCACCAGCGGCGGCCCTCCCATCATCGCCCGCCGTGTCGCTATCGTCCGCCATAGCAGTTGCGCCGCGCGGTTGCCGGCTTGCTGCAAACATCGACTGTGTGTGGGCGCCCTTCTGTGTTGTGTGGTGCGTGGTGCGAGTCGATTGTCTATCGCGCGTGACACAGATGCGCAGCGTGTGGAGGGCGCAGCACCGGCGTCACACACTAGCTGCAACGTCAGTAGATAAAATGTGCTGCTGCGGCGCTGTGTGCACGTGCTGTTCACGCGCGCGTGCCCTGCATCTCCCTCGTGGCCGTCCAATCCCGCTCACCAGGTGACTCGGACAGTCAATTGCGTTGACCCTCCTCCCTACCACCACACAACCGATATGACTTCAGTAAACGGCACAACCCCACACGCACAACTGCTTTGTGCGGCACTGCGCCCGATGCAAACGCCCAACTTAATGCACCGGCGCAGCGCGGCCTAGCGGACGATGCCGCGGCTTGGCAAGTTGGCAAACTCCTGGATCGTATTGATTTCAATCGTCGCGGCATGGCTGCCTTCGCCAACCACACCGATGCAAACGCTGTGGTATCATTTGGCTGCCATGGTTGTGACAAGACATGCTGCGCCCCAGCTCTAGGAGTGCTACTTGGAATGCATGCCATTGTTGGCGGCCGCATCGTCGCTGACCAGCAACGCCAGGTGCAGCAGGTGCAAGACAGGCAAGGCTGCCTCAGTGGCACTGCTGGCTGCCTCCAACACGTCAAGGTGGCCGCGCACCACGTCGGGAGGGCAGCGCAGGCGGGCGGCAAGCTCGTCGGTGGCTGCGTCCACGTCGACGCGCAGGAGTGACGGCAGCAGGAGTGTGTAAAGTCGTTGCACGTCCTCCTTCACCCCGTGACAGTACTCTGCCGAGTTGCTGCTGGTGGCTGAATGGATGGTGGCCACACCCCAGTCTACCAGCTGGGCTGGAGGTGGAACGAGCTCCTCGGCTGTCGCCAGGCCGTCACCACCACCACCTCCGCCTGATACGCCCGCAGTCGCCGCGGCGATGGCGGCCGCCACATTGCTGACGGACGGCTGCAGCGCGCCGACCTTCCACACAGCGTTGTCGCCACGCACGTCGCGGTGGACCACGCACGCACTATGCGCATGCCGCAGCGCAACAACAACGCTCCAAACCACCGACAGAGCAATCACAATGCGATCGCCTGCCGCTGTCAGCACCTCGTCAACAGGCACCGTTTCGGCGCCGTCGCTGCCGGACGACAGCGCCAGTGCCGCAACTGCCTTGCCGTCTGGCGCCCTGGCGGTGCCAAGCAGCACCGGGATCGCGGCACAGGCACCAGCCGCGCCCAGCGCTGCGTACACCTCCGCCTCCGTGCCCAGCGGCTGCCACTCCGCGTTTGGCTGGCGCGACACCTTCACAACTACAAACTGCCCGCCAGCTGCCACCGTGGAGTAGGATTCAGATGCACCGCCGCTGCCCAGGTGAATCCACTCGCGCGGCGGCGGCAGGGTGGGAGTGTCCCTGCCAAACATTAGGTCGGCGGGTACGGTGTAGGGCGCCTCTCCAAGCACGCTGCGCCCCGCCCGCAGCAGCTTGACCAGGGCAACCAGGCCCGGCGCGTCGGCATCGCAGCAGTCCGCCAAGGCGGGCGCAGCAGCGCCATCGCGCCGCTCGGCGTAGTCCATGAGCGACTTGCTCCACAGGCGCAGCGGCCCGTGCCATGAAACCACCAAGCATGGCGACTTGCCCTTGTACGCCACCTCCACACACACGATGTACAGCTGGAAGCCGTCAGCCACCAAGCTGTACGCCGCAAGCCGCCCCGCCGGCAGCACTGCCGGCCGGGGGTACAGGTCGTAGTATCGGACGACGAGGGCATGCGCCAGGCGGATGGCAGCCTGCTGTCTCCCCCGCCTGATGCCGCCAGCCATACCGGTACCGGCACCGGTAATAACCGGGCTGCCGCCACCAACGTACGATGCCGTCAGCTGCGCCGTCACCACATTGGCGTGGCGCTCCGGGTGTGGCAGCAGCGCGCCACCCGCACGGATGTGGAAGCCCCACTCTTCGCGGTCGTGGAGGAGCGCAGTTGCCAGCTCTGCGCTGCGTGTCCACGCCGCTGCGTCAGGCAGCAGCGCGCCAACGAGCGCCGACAGGTAGTCATTCATCAGCCGTTGCACGCTGGCCGTGCCGGTCGCGTCGTCCAACTCCTTCCGTTCGTGCGGGAGCACGTGAGCCAGCTCAAGCGCCTGCGCCGCCAAGCTGGCAGCTTCAACAGCAGCCGCGGCAGCAGACACATCTGCGCCCGCCGCGCTGTCCGCACCACACAGCGCCCGCAAGTCATCACGACAGCGCATCTGTTGAGGCAGCAGCACCATGTCGCCGCCAGCCGCGCCCTCCGTTGCTGCCACATTCACAGGGGGGCCGCGGCCCAGCGCTAACGAGATCAGCTGCTCAGTGAGCAGCCCCGTCGCCACCTTCGCCTCATTTGCCACCGCGATCGCCGCGCGCGCCTCAGCAGCCTCCCTTTTGCGTCGCTCCTCTGCCACACATGCGGCAGTAGCCGCTAGCGTGGCACGTGCAGCTGCCAATGCAGCCTCCAGTTCATCCTCCTCCACGGTGGTGAGCGGTGCGCCGCGCTTGAAGCCAGCGTAGTACCGGTGGTTGCTGGTACCGGCGGCGATGCGGGCGTCACGCTTGCGTCGTGCACCTGGCGGCCCCGCAGTGCCCGCGCCGCCAAACGCGCCGCCATTTAACACGGCGGCAGCTGCTGCCGCCATTGTTGCCTGCTCCGGGTGCGTACAGGCGGCGCTGACTTCCCGGCAGGACTGGTAAACCACCCGATCCAGCGCCCAGCACAAAGCAACCACCTTGGCAAGTGACACCAGCAGTGGTGCTTGTACCCAGCATGCGGCAAACTGCACCACCCGTAGTGTGTGCAGCGGTGGAGGATCTGCTTCCACGTTACAGCACGCCAGCTCCCCTTCCCCGTGCGACGCGCACACGCCACAGCAGTGGCACCACAATTATTGACCAGGGGCCCTCGCTGCCGGTTGCCGTGCCGCCGCAGCAGCGCCTGCAGCACGCGCTGGCGCAGTTGAGCGCAGTCCCGGCAGGGCGTTGAACGCGTTGTTGTACCGGTACCGACACCAGTTGTGGCGACACGTTTGCGCGCAAAAATGTGCGCAACCTAGTGCACATTGGCCAGTGTGTGGGTAGGCAGCAACCAATAATTGTGGACACCGCTGTGTTGCTGTGCGCGCTGTCGGAAGGGGGTAGGGGGTCTGCAAACCAGTAGGCTACTGGCAGTAGGCGCCAAGACAAAACTTTCAGCCCATATTTCGTCCTAATAAACAGGACACTGCACTACTACAAGCCAACCAGCAATACAAAATACAACTAACTCTGGGAAAACGGCGGAAGTCCGCACACAGAGTTGCTGGTTAGCGCGAAATGGCGTGTCAAAGTTACTCAAAGTATGGCTTTCAAACCAGTAGCCTGGCAGTAGGCGGCGCCCAGAGAAACTTTTGCTGCTAACTTTCACAGCACAATTTCGACCTCACAGACAGCGGATCACACCGCCGAAACAAACCACACCCTATTATACACACATATCAAAGGGAAGGTATATGAAGTGTGTACCAAGAGTGGGCGGTTGCCGCAGTATGCCATTGTCAAAGTCCCAGTAGGCGGGAAGAGAAAACATTTCACTATATTACACAGTACAATTCGACCCCACACACAGCGAACCAAACGACCGAAACGCCACAAGCCAAACAATACACATACACCTAAGGAAAGGTGCAGGGATTGTGTACCGAAAGTGGGCTGTTGCCGCAGCATGCCACTGCCAAAGTCCCAGTGGGCGAGAAGAGAAAATGGAAAAAATCCCCACTAGGCGACAAGAGAAACCCAGGTGTTCAATCCGCGTCAATATGCAATTTTCGTCGCGCGCCATTTACACACGCACACACACGCGGGTATGCATCAACACCACATAGTGACGCTACCCTATTGATACGGCGGTGTGAAACACGCGGTATCCAATTTTTCCACACCCACTCCTGTCACCCCCTCGACTACCGAAAGCATGGCAGCGACAGGTGACGATGACGTGCCGGCGGCGACGGCAGCGGCGGCAGCGACGGCAGGTGCAGCGACAGGGGGCGACCCGACAGCAGCGGGGACGGTGACGACGTCGGCGGCGGCAACGACCGCAGCGGCGGCAGCGACGGCAGTGGTAGCGACAGGCGACGAGGACGTGCCGGTGGCGGCGGCGGTGACGACCGCAGCGGCGACGACGGTGATGGCGACGGTGGTGACGGCGGCGACAGCGGCAGTGGAAGCGACAGGCGACGAGGACGTGCCGGCGGCGGTGGCGGTGACGACCGCGGCAGCGGCGGCAGTGGCAGCGACAGGCGACGAGAACGACGCGACGGCGGCGGTGACGACCGCAGCGGCGGCAGCGACGGCAGTGACAGCGACAGGCGACGACCCGACGGCGGGGGCGGCGACGACGGTGACGGCGGCAGGGACAGGCGACGAGAACGACGTGGCGACGGCGGCGGCGGCAGTATCAACAGCCGACGAAGCAGCGGCGACGGCTGCGGTGGCGGGGCAGGTGCCGCTTGAACAGCTGGTTGCTCCGTTGGTGCGGGTGCTGGCCGGCAACAGCGTGACGGGCGCCAGCATCCTTGCTTGCCTCAACACAGTCGACGCAAACGCAATTCGGCGGCTGCACACGGCGGTGGCAGGCGCGGTGGCGGACGTGCCGTGGAGCGACATGGCCACGCCCGTGGTTGACACTCCGCGGTGGCGTGCGGCGTTGCCAGCGGCGGTGGGTGCCCAGTTGGGGCCGAGGGAGGTGGGGGGCGGGTTGACGGGTGATTCGGCGGTGGCGGCGCTGGCGAGCGTGTCCCAGCTGGATCTGCGCGCTGGCAACGTGTACGTAACCGACGAGCTGCTGCTCCGGCTGCCAGCCTCGCTGCGCGCACTGAACGTCGTTAACTGCAGCCGCCTGACCCCGCGCGCAAGCTTTACACACCTGCCGGCGCTGGCGTCGCTTGATTGCCGTTGGACGGCGGTCGTGAACGAGCGGACTGATGGCCTGCCGCCATCATTGGTTGAGCTGGACATCAGCCGCGTGGACAACCTGCCGGCTGCCGCCTCACTGGCGCACCTGACGCGCCTGCGGGTGCTACGCGCGTCGTACAGCGCAATGAATGATGCCATGGTGGCATCCCTGCCACCAGGGCTCGTGGAGCTGCACGCCGTCAACTGTTCGCCACTGACGCCGGCCGCGTCATTTGCACACCTCCTTGCGCTGCAGACGTTGGATGTCGCCCACTGTTCCATTAGTGACGCGGCCCTGGCGCACATGCCGCCGTCGCTGGTATCTCTTACAATATCAGGGTGCGAAAAGCTCACCCGTGCCGCTACGCTGCCGCACCTGCCGTTGCTGCGGCTGTTGGACGTCAGCCGCACAAGCGTTGGGGACGCGCTAGTGCGCAGCCTGCCGCCCGGCCTGGAGGAGCTGCGGCTGATGCATTGCCCCGACGTGACAGCCGCTGCCGCATTGGACCACGTGCTCACGCTACGGCTGCTGCACAGCATTGGCACGCAGCTTGCGCCTGCCACTCTTGCAGTGTGTCGTACGCGGGGGTGCACCGCACCAGCACCGGACACGTTGCAAGGGCGAATGAACTCTGTATCCGCGTTGGCGGTGCTGGCGGACGGCCGGCTGGCGGTCGGGGATTACTTTGGCGGGGTGCAGGTGTGGGATGTGGCGGTACGGGGGGCAGCAGTGGCAACGGCGGCGACGGCACTGAGAGCAAGCGGTAAAGTTCAAGCACTTGCGACGCTGCCCGGTGGCCGCCGCCTGGCCGTTGGCATTTTGGATTCTCGCACAATTTGTGGCGGCGGCATTGAGGTGTGGGACGTGGTCATCGCGCCACCCGTGCGCTGCACGTCCATTGACTGCGGCAGCAGTGTGGCGTCGCTCGCGGTGCTGGCCAAAGGCCGCCTCGCTGCCGGGTGCGTGGATGGCGCCGTGCGGATTGTGGATGTGGACGCGGGTGTCGTGGTTGCGGCGCTGGAGGGACACAGCGGCCGAGTGGCGGCACTGGCAGTGCTGCCTGACAGCCGGCTGGCAAGCGGGTCGTGGGACGCCAGTGTGCTGGTGTGGGATGTGGCCGCACGCGCGTGTGTGGCGATGCTGGTAGGGCGTGTGGGTGGAATAAACGCGCTGGCGGTGCTGGCGGGTGGCCGGCTGGCAAGCGGGTCGCACGACGGCACGGTGCGGCTATGGGATGCGCTGGGTGCCGGCACCTGCGTGGGCATGCTGTCCCCCGGCAGTCATACAGGTGCCGTGTTGTCGCTGGCAGCGCTGCCCGACGGGCGCCTTGCCGCCGGGACGCAGGATGGCGGCATATGGTTGTGTGACACCTCGCCTGCAGCTGCTGCAGCCGCTGCTGTCAGCAGCAGGGCGGCAGGTGCTGTGTCCATCGTCACCCTCGGTTGCACAGTTAGGAGTGTGATGAAGCTGGTGGTGCTGCCGGATGGCCGCCTTGCGAGCGCTCATTTTGGAGACAGTGCGGTGTACCTGTGGGAGGTCCCGCCACTTGCGGCGTAGTACGTCGACCTGTATCACCCGCGCCGAGCCTGCGCCAGCTGACTGCGCCTCAGGCCGCACTTGGTGTCGCCGCGGACCGGCGGCCGCGGTGACCTCTGGCGGCCGGCCCTGGGCCTGTTGGCCACATTTGGCGTGTGTGTATCGTAGCCAATGATAACTTGAAGGCACGGATTTCTCCTCTTCTCTTTGTCACCACTGGACTCACCAGTGACGGTGAGAAAGAGAAGAGGAGAAATCCGTGCCTTCAAGTTATCATTGGCTACGATACACACACGC
>Ga0066256_1004994_pt1 | contig 11324 bp, 13 predicted proteins | sample ThiBio_1000_biof_FD_87107 | JGI IMG/M metagenome (GOLD analysis project Ga0066256, IMG submission 87107) | Wastewater bioreactor microbial communities from Cape Town, South Africa - Thiocy_expt_1000_biof (version 2) | ecosystem: Engineered > Bioreactor > Thiocyanate-remediating >... | reverse complement strand
GAAGAGCCAGACATTCAGGCCCCACACGCCATAGGCGGTGTGGGATTCGCCCTCGGCATAATCGACGTTCGCACGCAGCGTGTGCAGCGGAACGCGGCCTTCGCGATACCATTCGGTGCGGGCGATTTCCGCGCCGCCGAGACGACCCGCACAGTTGATGCGGATGCCTTCGGCGCCCAGACGCATCGCCGACTGAACCGCGCGCTTCATGGCACGGCGGAAGGCAACGCGGCGTTCGAGCTGGTCGGCAATGCCCTGCGCGACGAGCTTGGCATCGACTTCCGGCTTGCGGATTTCAACGATGTTCAGGCTCACGTCGCTGCCGGTCATTTCACCGAGCGCCTTGCGCAGCTTTTCGATGTCCGCGCCCTTCTTGCCGATGATGACACCCGGACGGGCGGCATAGATCGACACGCGACACAGCTTCGCCGGACGTTCGATGACCACCTTCGAGATCGCGGCCTGCGGCAGCGACTTGAAGATGAACTTGCGGATCTTCAGATCCTCGACCAGCATGCGGCCATAGTCCTGCCCTTCGGCGAACCAGCGGCTGTCCCAGGTGCGGTTGACCTGCAGGCGCAGGCCGATCGGATTGCTCTTCTGGCCCATCTTACGCCTCTTCTTCCTGTTCGCGGACGACGATGCGGATGCGGCTGAACGGCTTTTCGATCCGGGTCGATTTGCCGCGACCGCGCGCATGCCAGCGCTTCATCGTGAACGACTTGCCGACGCTCGCTTCCTTGACGACGAGTGCATCGACATCGAGGTTGTGATTGTTTTCCGCGTTGGCGACGGCGCTGGCGAGAACCTTGCGCACGTCGACAGCCATCGCCTTCTTCGAGAAAGCGAGGACGTTCATCGCGTCTTCGACCTTGCGGCCGCGGATCAGCGCGGCAACGAGGTTCAGCTTCTGCGCCGAACCGCGAATCTGCGTGCCGACCGACAGCGCCTCGTTATCCGCAACGCGGCGAGGGGATTTTTCCTTGCCCATTAGCGTTTGCCCTTCTTGTCGGCCGCGTGACCGGGGAAGAAGCGCGTCGGCGCAAATTCACCCAGCTTCATGCCGACCATGTCTTCATTGACCGACACCGGCACGAACTTGCGGCCGTTGTAGACGTTGAAGGTCAGCCCGACGAACTGCGGCAGGATGGTGGAGCGACGCGACCAGGTCTTGATCGGCGCTGAGCTGCCGCCGTCCTGAGCCGCTTCGGCTTTCTTGAGGAGATGAAGGTCGACGAACGGACCCTTCCAGACCGAGCGTGCCATGGCTCACCTCTTCTTCTTCGCGTGACGCGACCGGATGATCATCTTGTCGGTCGACTTGTTGTGGCGGGTACGGGCGCCCTTGGTCGGCTTGCCCCACGGGGTGACCGGGTGACGACCGCCCGAGGTGCGGCCTTCACCACCGCCGTGCGGGTGGTCGACCGGGTTCTTGGCGACGCCGCGGGTCAGCGGACGCTTGCCGAGCCAGCGGCTGCGGCCGGCCTTGCCCAGGTTGGTGTTCTGGTTGTCGGGGTTCGACACCGCACCGACCGTGCCCATGCATTCGCCGCGAATGTAGCGCTGCTCGCCCGAACCGAGACGCACGATGACAAGACCGCGGTCACGACCGACGACCTGGGCATAAGTGCCGGCCGAACGGGCGATCTGGCCGCCCTTGCCCGGCTTCATCTCGATATTGTGGACGATCGTGCCGACCGGCATCTGCGACAATTCCATCGCGTTGCCGGGCTTCACGTCGGTCTTCTTGTCCGCGACGACCGTATCGCCGACCGCCAGGCGCTGCGGCGCCAGGATATAGGCCAGATCACCGTCCTCATATTTGATGAGCGCGATGAAGGCCGTGCGGTTCGGGTCATATTCGAGCCGTTCGACGGTCGCCGGAACGCCCCACTTGCGACGCTTGAAGTCGATGAAGCGATACTTCTGCTTGTGACCGCCGGCGATGCCGCGCGAGGTCACATGGCCCTTGTTGTTGCGGCCACCGGTCTTGCGCTTGCCTTCGGTCAGCGCCTTGACCGGCTTGCCCTTGTGCAGAGCGGACCGGTCGACGAGGATCAGGCCGCGCTGGGCCGGGCTCGTCGGATTGTAATGCTTGAGTGCCATTTCTCAGTCCGCCCTCAAATGCCCGTGGTGACGTCGATCGACTGGCCTTCAGCCAGCGTCACGACAGCCTTCTTCACGTCCGAACGCGTGTAGGGACGCCCCTGCCAGCGCTTCGACTTCCCCTTGGTCACGATCGTGTTGACCGACTTCACGGTCACGCCGAACAGCGCCTCGACGGCAGCCTTGATCTCGGGCTTGGAGGCGTCGCGAGCGACCTTGAACACAACTGCGTTGTGCTCGGAGACCAGCGTCGCCTTCTCGGTGATGTGCGGCGCGAGCACGACGTCATAGTGACGGGTCGCGACCGCTGCCTGTGCCGGCTTCTTAGCCATTGAAGCGCGCCTCCAGCTGCTCGACTGCGGCCCGGGTCAGCACCCGTCTTGCCCAGCGCCGGATGTCGTAAACCTGGGGCAGCGTCGCGGGGATCACATCGCCCCCCACGAGGTTGGTGACCCCTTTGGCGCAGGAGACGTTGATCGCCTCCCCGTAAATGCACAGCGCCTTCTTGAGGCTGAGCTTGGCGAGCTGACCCGCCAGCTCCTTGGTCTTGCCGCCCTTGACGTCGAGATTGTCGAGGACCGTGATGGCGCCGCTCTTGGCCTTGGCCGAAAGCGCCATCTTGAGGCCGAGAGCGCGGACCTTCTTGTTCAGCGAGTGACCGAACGTGCGGGCGCGCTGACCGTGAGCCTTACCACCGCCGATGAAGATCGGGGCGCGGCGATCGCCATGACGAGCCGTACCGCCGCCCTTCTGGCGACCGAACTTCTTGCCCGTGCGGGCAACATCCGAGCGCTCGCGGGTCGCGGCCGCGGGAGCGCGGCGCTTCTCGAGCTGCCAGGTAACGACGCGGTGCAGGATGTCCGCGCGCGGCTCCAGGCCGAACACGTCGTCGCTGAGCTCGACGTCGCCGGACGACTTGCCGCCGTCGAGGGTGAGAACATTGAGTTTCATCGATTAGCCCTCCTGGCCTTCGGTCGCCTCGGGCGCCGCAACGTCCTCGGCGGGCGTCTCGGCCGGCGCTTCCTGGTTGTTGCTGTTCGCCGCCGACTTGATGCTGGCCGGGTACGGCGCATCGGTCGGACGATCGACCTTCACGGCATCCTTGACGAGCAGCCACGTGCCCTTCGAGCCCGGAACCGAACCCTTGACGAACAGCAGGCCGCGCTCGACGTCCGTGCGGACGATCTCGAGATTCTGCTGCGTGCGCTGACGGTCGCCCATGTGGCCGGCCATCTTCTTGTTCTTGAACACGCGGCCCGGATCCTGGCGGTTACCCGTCGAACCGTGCGCACGATGGCTGATCGACACGCCGTGCGTGGCGCGCATACCACCGAAACCCCAGCGCTTCATGGCGCCGGCGAAGCCCTTGCCCTGCGTGTGGCCCGTCACGTCGACCAACTGGCCGGCGATGAAGTGGTCGGCGGCGATTTCCGCGCCAACATCGAGCAGGGCGTCCTCGGCAACGCGGAACTCGGCGACCTGCGCCTTGGGCTCCACCTCTGCCTTGGCAAAGTGCTCGCGCTGCGGCTTGGCGACATTCTTCGCCTTGGCCGTGCCGGCACCGAGCTGAACGGCCACATAGCCGTCACGATCCAGTTCGCGACGGGCGATGACCTGGTTGCCTTCGAGCGCCAGGACGGTGACGGGCACGTGGCGGCCATCATCCTGGAACAGGCGGGTCATGCCCACTTTCTTCGCGATCACGCCTGTGCGCATGATCAAATCCTTCCAAATAGAGGCCCATGCTTGCGGCAGGGGCTTATCCAACGAAAAACCGCCCGAGGCCCGAAAGCCCAAGCGGCCAACCCGAATGTCTGATGCGTTACCCCGTCCGGGTTGGATGCCCTCGAACCCGATGATCGGGAAGAGAGCGACGGGGACGCAGCCCGGGCGAACCCGGCGGTATCCAACTGTCGCGCGAGGCGCCCCAAAGGAGCGCCCCGCCACGGCCATCAGGCCAGTTTGATCTCGACGTTCACACCGGCGGCCAGGTCGAGCTTCATCAGCGCATCGACGGTCTGCGGCGTGGGCTGCACGATATCAAGCATGCGCTTGTAGGTGCGGACCTCAAACTGTTCACGGCTCTTCTTATCGATGTGAGGACCACGGTTGACCGTGAACTTCTCGATACGCGTCGGCAGAGGAATGGGACCGCGAATGAGAGCACCCGTACGACGAGCGGTATCGGCGATGTCGCCGGTCGCCTGGTCCAGCACGCGATGATCGAATGCCTTCAGACGAATACGGATATTCTGCGTTTCCATTGTCCACTACCGATGTGAAAGAGCCAAAAATAAAACCGCCTCACCCTGATGGCCCGGTGCCGTTCGGCACTCATGAGGCCCGCGCGAAGCGGTAAAAAAGCGAGCCGTCCGAATCACCAGACCCGGACGGCTCGCTGCCTATATTACTTCGTGATCGTCGCGACAACCCCCGAACCGACGGTCCGGCCGCCTTCGCGAATAGCGAAGCGGAGACCCTGGTCCATGGCGATCGGAGCGATGAGCTTGACGCCCAGCTTCACGTTGTCGCCGGGCATGACCATCTCGGTACCCTCGGGCAGAACCACTTCGCCCGTCACGTCGGTCGTGCGGAAGTAGAACTGCGGACGATAGTTGGCGAAGAACGGCGTGTGACGGCCACCTTCGTCCTTCGAGAGGACATAGACCTCTGCGTCGAAGTCGGTGTGCGGGTTCACGGAGCCCGGCTTGGCCAGAACCTGACCACGCTCGACTTCGTCACGCGCAACGCCACGGATCAGCGCGCCGATGTTGTCGCCAGCCTCGCCCTGATCGAGCAGCTTGCGGAACATCTCGACGCCGGTCACGGTCGTCTTCTTGGTGGGCTTGAGGCCGACGATCTCAACTTCCTCGCCAACCTTGACCACGCCGGTCTCGACGCGGCCGGTCACGACGGTGCCGCGACCCGAGATCGAGAACACGTCTTCGATCGGCATCAGGAACGGACGGTCGACCGGACGGGCCGGCTGCGGGATGTAGGCATCGACGGCGTCCATGAGCGCCTTGATCGAATCCTTGCCGATCGCGTCGTCACGGCCTTCGAGAGCGGCCAGAGCCGAACCCTTGACGATGGGGATGTCGTCGCCCGGGAAGTCGTAGCTGGAGAGCAGCTCGCGCACTTCGAGCTCGACGAGCTCCAGGAGCTCCTCGTCATCGACCTGGTCGACCTTGTTCATGTAGACGACCAGCGCCGGCACGCCGACCTGACGGGCCAGCAGGATGTGCTCGCGGGTCTGCGGCATGGGGCCGTCGGCCGCGTTCACCACCAGGATCGCGCCGTCCATCTGCGCCGCGCCGGTGATCATGTTCTTCACATAGTCGGCGTGGCCCGGGCAATCGACGTGCGCGTAGTGGCGAGCGTCGGTTTCGTATTCCACGTGAGCGGTCGAGATGGTGATGCCGCGTTCACGCTCTTCCGGAGCCTTGTCGATATTCGCGAAATCGACCGGTGCGCCCAGCACCTTGGTGATCGCCGCGGTCAGCGTGGTCTTGCCGTGGTCGACGTGACCGATGGTGCCGATGTTGCAGTGCGGCTTGTTCCGCTCGAACTTTTCCTTCGCCATTTCTCTAAACCTCTATTTTCTCGTAAATTCGATTTTTGCGGGAAAAGCGGCACCCGCTGAATCAGGCGCCGCCCCTAGACGGTCACTCGCCGTTAGGCAAGCTTCTCCTTGGCTTCCTGCGCGACATTGGCGGGGGCCTCGTCGTAATGCGAGAACTGCATCGTGTACTGGGCCCTGCCTTGGGGGGACGAACGCAGCGCCTGGGCGTTGCCGCGGCTGTCGGTGCCCTGGATCTGGCCACGCCGGGGGTTGAGGGCGCCGATCACGTCGCCGAGGGAATCGTCGGGCGTGACGACTTCCACCTTCATGATCGGCTCGAGCAGCTTGATGCCTGCCTTCTGCGCCGCTTCGCGCATCGCGCCACGGCCGGCGATCTCGAAAGCCAGCGCAGACGAGTCGACGTCGTGATACGCGCCGTCCGTCAGCCGGATGTCGAAGTCGATGATCGGGAAGCCGACGAGATAGCCGCTCTCGGCCTGTTCGCGCATGCCCTTCTCCACCGCCGGGATGTATTCGCGCGGGATGTTGCCGCCCTTGATCTCGTCGATGAAATTGATGCCCTGGCCGCGTTCGCCGGGGATCACGGTCAGCTTGACGCGGCCGAACTGGCCCGAACCGCCCGACTGCTTCTTGTGGGTGTAGTCGATGTCGACTTCCTTCGCGAGCGACTCGCGATAGGCCACCTGGGGGGCGCCGACATTCGCTTCCACCTTGAATTCGCGGCGCATGCGATCGACCAGGATGTCGAGGTGAAGCTCGCCCATGCCCTTGATGATCGTCTGGCCCGATTCATGATCGGTCGAAACGCGGAACGAGGGATCCTCGGCGGCAAGGCGATTGAGCGCGATGCCCGTCTTTTCCTGGTCGGCCTTGGTCTTCGGCTCCACCGAAAGCTCGATCCCCGGCTCGGGGAACTCCATCCGTTCGAGCACGATCGGCTTGGCCGGATCGCACAGCGTGTCGCCGGTGGTGGTTTCCTTGAGGCCGGCCAGCGCCACGATGTCGCCGGCGAATGCTTCCTCGATGTCCTCGCGGTTGTTGGAGTGCATCAGCAGCATGCGGCCGATCTTCTCGCGCTTGTCCTTCACCGAATTCAGCACCGAGCCCTTGGTGAGCTTGCCCGAATAGATGCGGGTGAAGGTGAGCGAGCCGACGAACGGGTCGTTCATGATCTTGAACGCGAGCGAGGAGAACGGCGCGTCGTCGGAAGACGGGCGCGAATCCTCTTCGTCGCTGTCGGGCTTCACGCCCTTGATCGCCGGAACGTCCACCGGGCTCGGCAGGTAGTCAACGACCGCGTCGAGCAGCGCCTGCACGCCCTTGTTCTTGAACGAGGAACCGCACAGCACGGGGACGAAGGCCTGGCCCAGCGTGCCCTTGCGGATCAGCGCCTTGAGCGTGGCCACGTCGGGCTCGGTGCCTTCGAGGTAGGCTTCCATCGCCTCGTCGTCCTGCTCGACGGCGAGCGCGATCAGCTTCTCGCGATATTCGGCGGCCTTGTCGGCCAGGTCGGCGGGGGCGTCCTCATAGAAGAATTCGGCGCCCAGGCTCTCATCCTTCCAGATGATCGCACGGTTGTTCACCAGATCGACCAGGCCCTTGAAATCGGATTCCGCGCCGATCGGCAGGTAAAGCACCGCCGGCACCGCGCCGAGGCGATCGATGATCGTCTGCACGCAATAGTAGAAATCCGCGCCGGTGCGGTCGAGCTTGTTGATGTAGCACATCCGCGGCACGCCGTATTTCTCGGCCTGGCGCCACACCGTCTCGGACTGGGGCTCCACGCCCGCCACGCCGTCGAACGCGGCCACGGCGCCGTCGAGCACGCGCAGCGAACGCTCCACCTCGATGGTGAAGTCCACGTGTCCGGGCGTGTCGATGATGTTCAGGCGATGCTCGGGACCCTTGCCTTCGTCGGCCTGCCAGAAGCAGGTCGTGGCCGCAGACGTGATCGTGATCCCGCGCTCCTGCTCCTGCTCCATCCAGTCCATGGTCGCGGCGCCGTCATGCACTTCGCCGATCTTGTAGGACTTGCCGGTGTAGTAGAGGATCCGCTCGGTCGTGGTCGTCTTGCCGGCGTCGATATGCGCCATGATGCCGAAATTGCGGTAGCGTTCGATCGGATGAAGGCTTACCAGCGATAGTGCGCGAAGGCGCGGTTGGCATCGGCCATGCGATGGGTGTCTTCCCGCTTCTTCACGGCGTTGCCGCGATTGTTGGCCGCATCCAGCAGCTCGCCGGACAGGCGGGCCGACATGGTGGTTTCGGCCCGGCCGCGCGCGGCCGAGATGAGCCAACGGATGGCGAGCGCCTGGGCACGCTCGGGGCGAACCTCGACCGGAACCTGGTAGGTCGCACCGCCGACGCGGCGCGAACGAACCTCGATCTGCGGCTTCACATTGTTCAGCGCATCGTGGAACAGCTGGATCGGATCGGCCTTCGCCTTGGTCTCGACAGTGTCGAGCGCGCCATAGACGATCCGCTCCGCGACGGACTTCTTCCCGTCGAGCATCAGGTTGTTCATGCACTTGGACAGCACCACATCCCCGAACTTGGGATCGGGCAGGATTTCCCGCTTTTCGGGACGACGACGACGTGACATCGCTAGAATTCCTTATCTTAACCGGCCGATCGTGCGTTCCTGCGAAGGCAGGAACCTCCTTCGGCCTGGTCGAACCGCCACCGGCGAACCGGCGGCACGAGGTCCCTGCCTTCGCAGGGACTCACCAAATTCCTACTTCGGCCGCTTGGCGCCGTACTTCGAACGGCTCTGCTTGCGGTCCTTCACGCCCTGCGTGTCGAGCACGCCGCGCAGCACGTGATAGCGCACGCCCGGAAGGTCGCGCACACGGCCGCCGCGGATCAGCACCACGGAGTGCTCCTGCAGGTTGTGGCCTTCGCCCGGAATGTACGAAATGACTTCGCGCTGGTTGGTCAGGCGCACCTTGGCGACCTTGCGCAGAGCCGAGTTCGGCTTCTTCGGGGTGGTGGTGTAGACGCGGGTGCAGACGCCGCGCTTCTGCGGGTTCTGCTCCATCGCAGGGACCTTGCTCTTGGCCTTCTGCGGAACGCGGCCCTTGCGGACCAGCTGGTTGATAGTGGGCATTAAATCTCTTCACCTCGGTCAAAGGCCCAGGGAACGATGAAGAGAAAGGTCCTGTGCAGCCCGGCCTCCCCAGCAAAAGGGGCCGGCATTCAGCAAAAGCCCGAAGGCATGCCGCACAAGCCAAAACGCTCCACCAGGCCCAGGGGCCGGGTTACTTTGACGGCCGCCTTGCGACACACCGCCAATGTTCAGCTCGAAATCTCCGGGGAAGAGCGAAAGCCCTGCCCGCGGTTGGGCGCGCCCTTAAGGGAAAGGCAGCAGGCGGTCAAGCGCGGAGCCATCGGATCGCACGACGCCGGGAAGCGCCCTATTCGATCTCGACGTCCTTGATGGCAATGGCAAGGTCACGCAGTTCGCCCTGCAGCCATTCCAGCCGTTCGGGCCCGAAGCGGCTGGCGAACTCGTCCTTGATCCGCGCGACTTCCTCCGCGAGGATCATCACCATCTCCGCCCCCTCCGGCGTCAGCATGGCCAATATGCGCCGGCGGTCTTCCGGATCGTGCATGCGCCGGATGAACTTGCGCTTCTCCAGCTCCTTGAGGATGCGGGCGACGCTGGGCGCATGCAGGTATCCGCCTTCCGCCAGGCCGGTAGCCTCGGTCGCGCCCCAATCGGTGAGCAGGCGTAGCACCCGCCATTGCGGTTCGGTAAGCCCGTGCTCCCTCAGCTTGGGCCGCATCGGCCCCAGCACCGTCTCCTTGGCTTCCAGCAGGATCGCGCTGAGCGTCCGCTCGAACGGCGGAAGCTTGCGGAGGCGTGTTTCCCATTGCCCCTTTTTCGCCATGCCTGCTCCTTCCCGCGATCAGCCAGCCGCGCCCGTGCGAGGCTCTGCGCCCCGTGAACGCAGAAACTGGCCGCTGCGGTCCCTGACGCATGGCAGCGCCGCGACGCGTCCATGCCAGCCGGCAAGTGCCGCAAGGCCGGGATCGACCGGCAGGCCGATGGCGGTCATGAACGCATGCGCGGCAAACAGGGTGATGTCGGCCATGGAAAAGGCATCGCCCGCGAGAAACGGCTGCCTCTGCAGGACTTCGTCGAAATGGGGAAGATTCTCCACTGCCAGCGCCCCGCGGCGACGCCCCCATTCGCCCGCGGCAGGCCAATCCGGCATGCGCCAGGGACGCAGCGCTTCTCCGAGCCCGGGCGTGCCGTAGTGGAAATAGTCGTCAACCGGCTCCATCACCAAAAGTTCCACGCGGCGCTGCATCATATGGATCACCGCTTTCTCGCGAGCGGTACGGCCGGTCAGCACCGGATTGCCGTCCAGATTGTCGAGATATTCGGTAATGGCCGTACATTCCGAAATCGCCAAGCCATCGTCCAGCAGCAGGACCGGGGTCTTGCCGGCAGGATTCATGGCCAGGAAGGCATCCTGCTTCTGCTCGGCCGCAATGAGGTCCACCTGCCGGAACTCTACGGCGTGATCGAGCGCCTTCTGGGCCAGCACAATGCGAATCCGGGCTGCATTGGGCGTCCCCTCGCAATCGAAGATCTTCATGGGATCCCCCTTCCCATTCATCTTTCGTCCGGTCAAACGAAGGAATGATCCGATGAGGAATGTCAACCTCAATCTGTCGCATGGCGGCTTCGGAAGGGCCGGGCTCCTGCGAGGAAGAAAATGAGGCGGCCCCCCTTACAGGACGCCGCCTCGAGACGGGAAACGGCGGCGGGAGTCAGTTGCCGCGCTTCCCCATGTCGTCGCCGTATCGCAAAGCGCAATATCTCCGGCAACGCAATCGCCGCGATCGCGGCGTATCGGGATGGAACGGAACCGCGCCAGGGGCGCAAGGATCATTGAGACGCCTGGGCAGTCAGGAACGCGACGAGCGCCTTCACCTTCTTCTGGCGCCATTGCGGGCGCGGCGCGACCACCCAATAGGCGCGGTGCCCCGGCTCGGGCCCGTCCACGACAGTCAGCCGCCCGTCGGCCAGCGCCTGCTCCACCAGCAGCATCGGCAGCATCGCCTTGCCCAGCCCGGCCTGGGCGGAGGCGAAGGCCTGCGCGGCGTTGCTGACCTGCAGCACCGGCTCCGCCCCGTCGGGTAGCGGCGCGCCGGGCCATGCGATCCAGTCGCCGGGCGCGCCCTCCTTCGCCACCACGACGCGCTGCGGCGGGGCGAGCTGCACCCCTTCGAGATCGCCCGGCCCTTCGGCAAGGCGCACGGCGACGTCCAGATTGGCCTCGGTGAAATCCACTTCCTCGTCCGCGACGAGCTGATAGCGCACATCCGGATTGGCGGCCCGGAACTCCGCAAGGCGCGGCGCCAGCCAGTTTGACCAGAATTCATGCGGCGCGGCGATGGTGAAGGAATGGCTGGACTGGCCGGCCTGCATCGCCTGCACCGATTCCTCGAACCGCAGGAAGCCTTCGCGCAGGGGATCGAGCCCGGCCAGCGCTTCGTCCGTCAGCTCCAGCCCCCGGGAAGTCCGCCGGAACAGCACAACGCCCAGAACATCCTCCAGCGCGCGGATCTGCTGGCCGACCGCCGCCGGCGTCACCGCCAGTTCATCGGCCGCGCGCGTGAAGGA
>Ga0066256_1004993_pt1 | contig 11327 bp, 13 predicted proteins | sample ThiBio_1000_biof_FD_87107 | JGI IMG/M metagenome (GOLD analysis project Ga0066256, IMG submission 87107) | Wastewater bioreactor microbial communities from Cape Town, South Africa - Thiocy_expt_1000_biof (version 2) | ecosystem: Engineered > Bioreactor > Thiocyanate-remediating >... | reverse complement strand
TGATTGGCCGATCCGAACAAAGTCGACCCGATCCACCAGTTCGCGCTCACTGACATCGTCAGGTTCGGCGACAGCGGCATCAGCTTCTCCAACTCCGCACTGTTCATGGTGCTCACGGTTGGCGGCATCTGCCTCTACCTGCTGCTCTCCACGCGCTCGCGCAGCATCGTTCCGAACCGGGTGCAGGTGGTCTCGGAAATGCTCTACGAGTTCGTCGCCAAGATGGTGGACGACGCGGCGGGCAAGGAAGGGATGAAGTTCTTCCCCTTCGTGTTCTCGCTGTTCATGTTCGTGCTGGTTTCGAACATGCTGGGCATGTTCCCCTTCTTCTTCACCGTCGCCAGCCACATCATCGTCACCTTCGCGCTGGCGATGCTCGTGTTCATCGTGGTGATCATCTACGGGTTCTGGCGCAACGGGCCGCGTTTCCTGAAGCTGTTCGTGCCCGCGGGCGTGCCGGCCTACGTGCTGCCGATCGTCGTGCCGATCGAAGTCGTTTCCTTCCTCAGCCGGCCGATCTCGCTGTCGGTGCGTCTGTTCGCCAACATGCTGGCGGGTCACATCACGCTGAAGGTGTTCGCAGGGTTCGTCGTGTCGCTGGGCTCGCTCGGGTTCCTCGGCTGGCTGGGCGCGCTGCTGCCGCTGACCATGACGGTCGCGATCACCGGGCTCGAATTCCTCGTCTCGGCGCTGCAGGCCTACGTCTTCGCGGTGCTGACCTCGATGTACATCAACGACGCGATCCACCCGTCGCACTAATCCCAGACCGGTTCACAGTGAGGCGACGGTGAGCGTCGCCAATCGGTCGCTACAAAGGAGCAGACTACAATGGAAGCTGAAGCAGCAAAGTACATCGGTGCGGGCATCGCCGCGATCGGCATGGCGGGCGCCGCCATCGGCGTGGGCAACATCTTCGGGAGCTTCCTGTCGGGCGCCCTGCGCAACCCGTCGGCAGCCGCCAGCCAGTTCGGCAACCTGATCTTCGGCTTCGCCGTGACCGAAGCTCTGGGCATCTTCTCGTTCCTCATCGCGCTCCTGCTCCTGTTCGCCGTCTGATCGGCACAACAGCAGGAACAGCCCCGGGCAATTGAGCCCGGGGACCGCAGAAGGTGAGTCAGATGGCGCAAGCAGCCACCAAGGTGATCATCGTTGCCCAGGCCCAGGGCGTGCAAGCGCCGGCGGCCACCGAAGGAACGGAAGTTCCGGCGGCAACCGGAGGTGCAGCCGCACCGGCGAGCGGAACAACGGTCGTCGAGCATCAGATCGTCGAGGGCGAACTGCACGATGCAGGCCTCGAAACGCATGCATCGACGGAAGCGCATGGCGAGGACCATTCCGGGGTCTTCCCGCCGTTCGACAGCACGACCTTCGGCGGGCAGCTGCTCTGGCTCGCGCTGACCTTCGTCTTCCTCTACGTGATGATGAGCCGCGTGGCCCTGCCCCGCATCGGCGGCATTCTCGAAAGCCGCCGGGCACGTATCGACGGCGACCTCAAGGAAGCCGACCGGCTGCGCCAGGAAACCGAGCGGGCCATCGAATCCTACGAAGCCGCCCTCGCCGAGGCACGGGCCAATGCCCATGCCATCGCCGAGGAGACCCGGGCCGGCATCAAGTCCGACATCGACATGAAGCGCGCTTCCGTCGAGGGCGACCTGAGCAAGAAGATCGCCGATGCCGAAGCGCGCATCGCGGCCACCAAGGCCACTGCGCTGACCAACGTCGGTGCCATCGCCACCGAGACCGCACAGGCGCTCATGGAGCGGCTGGTGGGCCCGGTCAGCGAAGCCGAAGTCCGTGATGCAGTCGCGGCTGCCAATGCCGGAGAGCAGTCATGAATTTCGGTCTCGACGCCACATCGGCCGCCACGATCTGGGCGACCATTGGTCTCGTCATCTTCATCGGCATCATCATGTATTTCGGCGTGCCGAAGATGATCGCCGGGGTGCTCGACGCCCGCATCCGCAAGATCGAAACGGACCTGGCGGAAGCCGAGAAGCTCCGCGCCGAAGCCAAGGCCCTGCTCGACCAGTACACCCGCAAGCGGGCGGAAGCCGAGAAGGAAGCCGAAGGCATTGTCGCGGCCGCGCGTGAAGAGGCCTTCCGCCTCACCGCGGAAGCCGGCACCGCACTCGATACGCTGATCGCCCGCCGCACCAAGGCGGTCGAAGACAAGATCGCACAGGCGGAGCAGCAGGCGGTGGCGGAAGTCCGCGCGCGCTCTGCCGACCTCGCGATCGAGGCAGCCCGCGTGCTGCTGGAACGACAGATGCCGACCAAGGGCGATGCGCTGGTCGAGCAAGCCATCAGGGATGTCGGCGGCAAGCTCAACTGAGCGGCGGTACATCGGACGGTCTTGAGGCGGGCGCGATGCCCGCCTTTTTGTTTTGGAGGAATGGATGACGAGCGAACCTGCGATCCGGGCGGCGCTGCCCACCGAGGCCGGGGCCATTCGTAACGTCGTACGAGCCGCCTATGCGAAGTGGGTGCCGCTGATCGGGCGCGAGCCGCGACCGATGCAGGCCGACTATGTGCAGGCCCTCACCGTCCACCGGTTCGACGTGATCGGCCCCGAAGGAGGCCCCGTGGCGCTGATCGAGACCGAAGACCGGGGCGACCATCTGTGGATCGAGAACATCGCCGTCGCACCCGAACTGCAGGGCCACGGACTGGGCCATCGCCTGCTGGCTCATGCCGAGGTGCTGGCGCGGCAGCTGGCGCTGCCTGAGCTGAAACTGCTGCTCAACAAAAAGTTCGAAGCCAACCTGCGGCTCTACCGCAGTGTCGGCTTCGAAGTGGAACGCGAAGAGCCGTTCCTCGACGGGATCACCGTCTATATGCGCAGGCGGCTGCCCGGCTGAGCCACCGCCCTATTCCGCGGCCTGCGGCAGCTCCACGGGAGGCTCCCAGTTGAGGGGGGGGTGGCGGGCGGCGCGGGTTTCGTCGAGGCGGCGGCGCGGGGCGCGGGTGGGCGCCGAGGTGCAGCGCGGGGCGTTGCCGGCCCTGGCGTCCTTCGCCAGATCGAGCATCACGTCGCAGAACTGGTCGAGCGTCTGCCGGCTCTCGCTCTCGGTGGGCTCGACCAGCATGGCGCCGTGCACGACCAGCGGGAAGTACATGGTCATGGGGTGATAACCCTCGTCGATCATCGCCTTGGCGAAATCGAGCGTGGACACCCCGGTGCCTTCGAGCGTGCTGTCGTCGAACAGCGCCTCGTGCATGGTGGGATAGTCCGGGAACGGAACCGCGAAGGCGCCCTCGAGGCGGGCCTTGATGTAATTGGCATTGAGCACGGCATCGCGGGCGGCCTGCGCCAGCCCGTCGCCGCCATGGCTCAGCATGTAGGTGAGGGCCCGCACATACATGCCCATCTGGCCATTGAACGCGGTGATGCGGCCCAGATGCCCATCAGCCGGATGCTCGACCAGATCGTAGCCCGCACCGGAGCGCTGGACGAAGGGGACCGGCGCGAAGGGCGCGAGCGCCTCGGAGAGCACAACCGGACCGGCACCCGGCCCACCCCCGCCATGCGGCGTGGAGAAGGTCTTGTGCAGGTTGATGTGCATCGCATCGATGCCGAGATCGCCCGGCCGGACGACGCCCATGATGGCGTTGAAGTTGGCGCCGTCGCAGTAGAAATAGGCCCCGGCCTCGTGGACTGCCGCGGCGATCTCGATCACCTGAGGCTCGAACAGGCCGCAGGTATTGGGATTGGTCAGCATGATGGCGGCGACCCGGGGCGAGAGGGCGGCCTTCACCGCCTCCACATCCACCGTGCCATCGGCGCGGGCAGGGATGGAGGTGACGGTGTAGCCGAGGAAGGCAGCCGTCGCCGGATTGGTGCCGTGGGCACTGTCGGGGACGAGGACGACGTTGCGATGCCCCTCTCCCCTCGCCTCATGGGCGGCCTTGATGGCCATCATGCCGGCGAGCTCGCCATGGGCGCCGGCCTTGGGCGTGAGGCAGACGGCCGCCGTGTTGGTCAGCGTCATCAACCAGGCGCCGAGGCTCTCCATGAGCTCGAGCGCGCCCTGCACGGTGGACAGCGGCTGCAGCGGGTGAATGTCGCCGAAGCCGGGCAGCCGCGCCATCTTCTCGTTGAGGCGCGGGTTGTGCTTCATGGTGCACGAACCGAGCGGATACATGCCGCCGTCGATCGAGTAGTTGAGGCGCGACAGGCGCACATAATGGCGCAACGCCTCGGGCTCGGTGAGACCGGCAATGTTCAGCGGCGTCTGGCGCACGTAGCCATCGAGATGGGTGGTATCGAGCTCGACTTCGGGCAGATCGACGCCCGAATGCTCCGTGTCACCAACCTCGAAGAGCAGGGGCTCGTCAGGCAGGAGCGAGGAGCCTGTGCCGGTGGCGCCGCCAGTGCCGGTGCCCGTGGGGCGACCTTGCGTGTTCATGCTCATTTGAGGGCCTCCGTGAGCCCCGCGGCCAGCGCCGCGATGTCGTCGTCGGTGGTGAGTTCGGTGGCTGCCAGCACCAACAGATCGGCAACGTGCGGATCGGACGGCTCGAGGCGCGAGACCGGAACGCCGGCGAGGATGTTCTGGCGGGCCAGCGTGTCGGCCACAGGCGCGGCCGCGACCGGCAGGCGGATGGTCAGCTCGTTGAAGAAGGTCTTGTTGAGGATCTCGACACCGGGGACGGCGGACAGCGCCTTGTGGAGCGCCACCGCCCGGCTGTGATTGAGCCGCGCCAGCCGGCGCAGGCCGGCCTCGCCCAGGAGCGACATGTGGATGGAGAAGGCCAGCGCACAGAGCCCTGAATTGGTGCAGATGTTGCTGGTCGCCTTCTCGCGGCGGATGTGCTGCTCGCGGGTCGACAGCGTCAGCACGAAGCCGCGATTGCCGTCGGCATCGACGGTCTCGCCGCAGAGCCGGCCCGGCATCTGGCGGATGAACTCCTTGCGGGTCGCCATGAGGCCGACATAGGGGCCGCCATAGTTGAGCGCGTTGCCGATCGACTGGCCCTCGGCAACGACGATATCGGCCCCGAGCGCGCCGGGCGCTTCGAGGAGGCCGAGCGAGACGACCTCGGTGACGACGACGATCAGCAGCGCCCCGGCATCATGGGCGATGTCGGCCAGCTCGCGCACATTGCGGAGGGAGCCGTAGAAATCGGGCGTCTGCACGACGATGGCGGCGGTCTGGTCGTCGATGGTCATCGGCAGGCTGCCGGCGAGCTCATACGGAACGGAGACCAGATCGGGGCCGTCGCCGACATAGGTGCGCACGACGTCGCGATAATGCGGGTGGAGGCCGGACGAGAGCACGATGCGGTCGCGCCGGGTGAGACGCCGCGCCATCAGCACGGCCTCGGCGGTGGCGGTGGAGCCGTCATACATGGAGGCGTTGGCGACATCCATGCCGGTGAGATTGGCCACCTGGGTCTGGAACTCGAAGAGCATCTGCAGGGTGCCCTGCGAGACCTCGGGCTGGTACGGCGTATAGGCCGTCAGCCATTCGGAGCGCTGGATCAGGTGATCGACGCTGGCGGGTACGTGGTGGCGGTAGGCACCGGCCCCGAGGAAGAACGGGCCATCGCCCGCGGCACGGTTGCGGCCGGCCATGGCGCGCATCTGCTGCTCGACGATGAACTCGGGCGCGTGGGCGGGCAGCGCCAGCGGCTCGGTCCGGAACGCGGCGCGCGGCACGGCGCTGAACAGGTCATCGACGCTGGTGGCGCCGATGACCGCGAGCATCTCGGCCCGCTCGGCATCGGAATGGGGAAGATAGCGCATCGTGATCTCGCGTCAGGACGTGTGGCGGGCGTAGGCGTCGGCGTCCATCAGATCGTCGAGCTCGGCCGGATCGGCGATCTCAAGCTTGTAGATCCAGCCTTCGCCATCGGGCGAGGTGTTGATCAGGCCGGGCTCGCCGGAGAGGGCGGCGTTGACCTCGGCGACCTTGCCGGAGACCGGGGCGTAGATCTCGGAGGCGGCTTTCACCGACTCGACCACGGCAGCCTCGTCGCCGCGCTTGAGTTGCTTGCCGACGCTCGGCAGCTCGACGAAGACGATGTCGCCCAACTGCTCCTGCGCATACGGCGTGATGCCAACGACGCCGACCGAGCCCTCGACTCGGATGTACTCGTGATCCTTGGTGAACTTGACGGTCATGACGCGGCCTTCCGGACGTAGCGGTGGGGGACGAAGGGGAGTTCGGCGACGGTGGCGGGCTGGGCCCGGCCGCGCACGGAAACCTGAAGCTGGGTGCCCGGCCTGGCGAGCGCGGGCGCCACGAAGCCGAGGGCGATGGCGCGACCGAGCGACGGCGCGAAACCGCCGCTGGTGACACGGCCGACGACGGCGCCGGCGGCATCGAGGATGTCGGCACCCTCGCGGGCGGGCGCCCCATCGACGAGGAGGCCGGCGCGGACGCGGGCCAGCGCGCCGGCGAACTCACTGAGGATGCGGTCGGCGCCGGGGAAATCGCGCGCCTCGCGGCGGCGCTTGCTGACGGCGAAATTGAGCCCGGCCTCGGTGGGCGACACGGTTTCATCGAGATCGTGCCCGTAGAGCGGCAGGCCGGCTTCGAGACGGAGGGAATCGCGGGCCCCCAGCCCGATCGGCTTAACCCGTTGATCGGCGACAAGGGCATCCCAGAAAGCTGCAGCGTGCGCGGCGTCGACGAGAATCTCGAAGCCGTCCTCGCCGGTGTAGCCGGAGCGCGAGACGAGCAGCGTCGCCCCCTGCCAGTCGAGGGCGGCGTAGTGCATGAAGCCGAGGTCGGCGGCGGCGGGCACCAGCGCCCGCATCACCTCGACCGCCTCCGGCCCCTGGAGGGCCAGCAGGCCGCCGGTGTCGGCACGCTCGAGCGCGGCGCGGTCACCCGCGGCGGAGGCGATGCGGGCGAAATCGGCTTCCTTGGTGCCGGCATTGACGATGATGTAGAGCGTGCCGCTGGCCGACGGATCGGCGGGACGGGCAATCATCAGGTCATCGAGGGCGCCGCCGGATTCGTTCAGGAGCAGGGTGTAGCGGATCTGGCCGGGCTTCAGGGCGCGGATGTCGCCGCAGATCAGCGGCTCGATGATCGCCGCGATGGCGGCGTGATCGGCATCGGGATCGCCGGTGGGGGCGCTGAGGCGGAGGAAGCTGGGCCCCATATGCGACACATCGAACAGCCCCGCATGCTCGCGAGTCCATTTGTGCTCGGCGATGATGCCGGTGGGATACTGGACCGGCAGGGAGTAGCCGGAAAAGGGCACCATGCGCCCGCCCAGGGCGACGTGCCTGTCGTCGAGGACGACGGACTTCAGTGGTTCGGTCGGCGAATCGGCCATCGGTCACCCGCAAGGTTGCACGCATAGCGCAACCGGATGGTTGCGCTTCGTGCCCCCTCTGTCCGCTAACCTGAGAGATTTCCCCGCTGCCTACGAGCGGGTTGCTCCTTCGGTGAGGCGTTGCCGCCTGCTTTCCAGAGTGACGTTCGACTGCGGTCCACTTTGCCTGAGAGTTTCCGGGGCGGTTGCTCCTTCGGCGCCAGCCGCGAACGGCCGGTCTCTCCCGCAGTCATCGGCACTAAGCCGAGAACGGGCCACGGTGTCAATCGGCGGCCCACAGAACCAACAGGCGCGATCAGGCGCGCGAGTCGAAACCGACCCAGATGGTGATCTGCTCGCCGCCCAGATACGGGATCTCGACGTTCTCGACGACCTTCACGAATTCGGCCGACTGCTGCGAGGCCGGGATCGCCACGGGAACGCGGTAGGCCTCGGTGAAGATGGTCTCGCCGTCGCGCTCGACGGCAAAGCGGATGGGCAGCTCGGCGGTCTGCAGGTTGCCGACCGGGCCCAGCAGCAGGCGACCGACGACGCCCATGCGGATGGCGATCTTGCCGTTCGAGACGACGCAGTTGCGCGACTGCTTGTCGATGACGGCCTGGTAGGTCAGCTCACGCGGATTGGGCCTGGCGTTGTTGGTGTATTTGAACAGCGCCTCGCCGCCGGCGCGCACCTTGATCGGCGGGCATTCGGTGGCGATGGCAGGAATGGCATTGCTGGTGCCCTGGGCAAGCTCGGACGGCGATGCATTGGCATTGGCGAACTGGGCAGAGGCGCCGCCACCCGGCGCCGGCGCGAAACCGCCCATGGAGCAGGCGGACAGCGCCACGGCGAGAGCACCGAAAGCCACCGGCCGGGCGAGATTGAAGATACTGGCCGACATCACGGTCCCCCTACGCATTCACTGGATTGGCTTCGAGCGCGAGCAGAATGGCCGGCGCGCTGCTGACGGTGACCCCCGCCACATCCTGCACGAAGAGCTGCTGCACGACGCCATTGTCGATGATCATGGCGAAACGGGTGTAGCGCTTGCCGAGCTCGCCGAACTGCTTGCTGAGGCCGAGCTCATCGGCAAGCGCCGCATGCGCATCGGCGAGGAAATCGATCTTGCCCAGCGCCTCGGCGCGCTCGGCCCAGGCCTTGACCACGTGATGATCGTTGACGGCGGCGCAGACGATGCGGCTCACGCCGTGGGCGCGGATCTTGGCGTTGGTGGAGATGAAGCCCGGCAGATGATTGGTATCACAGGTGGGGGTAAAAGCCCCCGGCACGCCGAACAGGACGACCCGCCCCGTGCCCAGCAGCGCATCGGACGTGGTGTCGTGCGTCCCCTCGGTATCGATCAGCTTGACCGGCACCGACGGAATCCTGTCGCCCGACTGAATCATGCCCAACTTCCCCTTGCCCAAGTCGAAGGCGCGCAGACTAACCTACTGACTGGCCGGCGTCGACGCCGCAACTGGGCGTTCCACCTCGTAGGCCCCATCGCGGGTCATGAAGACGACCGTGACCGGCCCTGCCCCGAAACTGCTGGCATCCCCATCCGCCAGAAGCGGCAGGGTCACTAAGCCGGGTTCCCGGCTTTTTTGCGGCGCGCCAAAGAGATAGCCGGCGCCGGTGGCATCGACCAGCACCGAGGCCGGATCGACAATGGCGGGATCGAGCTCGATCCGCAGCTGTTCGCCGGCCGTGTCGTAGGTGAGCGCACCGATGGCGGGGGCCGGTTGATCCCAGGCGATGGGGGCGAGCGCCAGCGCCTGGTCGATGCGCAACGCATTGCCAGCATCGGGCTTTTCGAGGTTGAGCGGCAGCTCGAACGTGGCCGAAGCGGGAACGCAGATATCGGAGCAGATGCCCATGAACAAAGACACGTCGATGCGCGGGGACGGGCCGTCTACGGTCAGTTCGACCGGGATCACGACAGGGCCGCGATAGACGAAATCGGTGTAGCTGGAAGTCGCCTCGATGGCCGGATAGGGCCAGTGAAAGCGGCTGCCGGCGATACCGGACGAGCCGGAAAAATCGAGCTGGGTGGCAATGCCGGTTTCGCCGGGAACGCGCCAATAGGTCTTCATGCCCTGCGGCATGTCGAGCTCGATGGCGATGAAGGTGGTGCCGGCGGGCGTGCGGGTTTCGCCGGCGATGAGGCGCACACGCGTGTCCTGCGCCAATTCCTGCCAGTCGGTGGCGGCAGCAGCGGCCGGTCCGGCGGCAGCGGAGGCGAGAAATGCGGCAACGAGGGGGGGCAAACGCATGTCTTCCGATAGCGGAGGAGGTGGCGCGCCGACAACCATCTTCGCTTCATGGCTTCGTGATCGCAGGGGTTCCCGTGGCAGCAGGTGAGGACTAAGCTTGGCGGGCGGTGGGCAACTGCGCCGGCCCGACCTGGCCGGCAAGGAGACGTCATGAATTCGCTCAAGGGACAGTTCCTTGTCGCCATGCCGAGCATGGACGACGACCGCTTCCGGGAAACGGTGATCTACCTCGTCGGTCACGGCGACGAGGGAGCGATGGGGCTGGTGGTCAACCAGAGCCTCGACGAGATGCGCTTCACCGACATTCTCGAAGAGCTGAAACTGGGCAACAAGGACGAGCTGATCCACCTGTCTGACGACGTGCGCGACCGGCGCGTGCTGCGGGGCGGCCCGGTGCAGCGCAGCCGCGGCTTCGTGCTGCATTCGCCCGACTATTTTCGGCAGGAGAATTCCTATCCGGTGAACGAGGATGTGTGCCTGACGGCAACGCTGGATATCCTCAAGGCCATCGCCTTCAAGAATTCGCCCGCCGACGCGCTGTTCGCGCTTGGCTATTGCGGGTGGAGCCCGGGCCAGCTGGAGGACGAGATCAAGGGCAACGGCTGGCTGACGGTGCCGTTCAACCGTGCGCTGCTGTTCGAGGCGCCGATCGAGGAACGCTATGACGCCGCCCTCGCCCAGCTCGGCATTACCCGCGCCAGCCTGAGCAGCATCGCCGGAAACGCCTAGAGCGGCCGGCGCTACTTGCCCAGCTGGGCGGCGAGGCGCTTGCCGAATTCCTGCCCGGTCATGGCGGCTCCGAACGCGAAGCCCTGCGCATAGTGGCAATTGAGCTGCTGCAGCCGCTCGATTTCCTCGATGGTCTCGACGCCCTCGGCGATGACCATGAGATCGAGCTCGGAGGCGAGCGCGATCACCGAGCGAATGATCGGCACCTGGGTATGGGCCATGCCGGTGTCATCGCCCATCTGCACGAAGGGCGCCGGGATCTTGATGGTGTCGAACGGGAAGCGGTGCAGGTAGCTCAGCGACGAGTGGCCGGTGCCGAAATCGTCGATCGAGAATCCGACGCCGAGCTCACGGATCCGGCGCATCGTCGCCACCGTCTCGTCGATGTCGAGCGCGACCAGGCTCTCGGTGAGCTCCAGCTTCAGGCGGCCAGGCGCGACGCCCGCGGCGTGCATGGCGCTGCGCACCCGGTCGACGAAATCCACCTGGCGGAACTGCTTCGGGCTGACGTTGACCGACAACTGCAGCCCGGCGAAGCCGTCGCGTTCCGCCCACGAGGCGAGCTGCGCGCAGGCGCGCTGCAGCACCCAGTCGCCGATGCCGACGATCAGCTCGCTCTCCTCGGCCACGGGAATGAAGTCGGCGGGCGAGATCAGTCCGCGCTGCGGGTGCATCCAGCGCAGCAGGACCTCGGCGCCGATCGTCTCTCCGCGCTCGTCGATCTGCGGCTGGAAGTGCAGCTGCAGCTGGTTGCGCGGAAGCGCCACCCGCAGGTCGGCCTCGAGCGCAGCGCATTCGGTGACCGCCGCGTGCGTGCGCGCGTCGAAGAAGCCGAGGCGGTTGCGGCCCGAACGCTTGGCCTGGTACATCGCCACGTCGGCGCGCTCGAGCAGCTCGTCGACCGTGTGCTGCCCGCCGACGAACAGATGGATCCCGATGCTGGCCGTGCCGTAATGCTCGTGGCCGGCGAGCTGGTACGGCTGGTTCAGCGACGCGCGCAGCCCCGTCGCGATCCGCTCGACTTGCTCCTTCGCCTGCGCCTCGTCGGCGCCC
>Ga0066256_1001532_pt1 | contig 11336 bp, 9 predicted proteins | sample ThiBio_1000_biof_FD_87107 | JGI IMG/M metagenome (GOLD analysis project Ga0066256, IMG submission 87107) | Wastewater bioreactor microbial communities from Cape Town, South Africa - Thiocy_expt_1000_biof (version 2) | ecosystem: Engineered > Bioreactor > Thiocyanate-remediating >... | reverse complement strand
GGCGTCCCCCGACGCCACCGGCCCCCTGCGGCAACAGGAGGCTCCCGGGCTCGGTGTTGTGGGGGGCATGAATGTGCTTGAGATGGGGCGCTCCCCACACCCCCGAGATCACGCCCGAGAAGGACATCGGCAAGCCCGCCACGAGCAGGCGCTTCATGCCGGGTTGCCGCACGGCCTCGCGCACGCCAGCCAGCACCTCGCGGAATGTCTCTTTCTTGGTGGTGCGCGGCACGTGCCCCGGCGGCGCGTCGCGTACGATCACCGCGAGCGCGAGCGTCAGTACAGCGACACACGCCGCAAAGAGCCAGTAGCTTTGCCGCCATCCGATGAGCACGATCAGCGCCGAAAGCGGCGCCGTCGCGCACAGATTACCAACCGCGGCAAAGCTGTTGAGCGCCCCGGTCTGCGTCACGAAGCGGTCCGCCGGCAGCCAGTTCACCAAGACATAGAACGCCCCCGTGAAAGCGCCGGCCGTGCCGATGCCCATGAGGATGCGCGCCAAGGTGAGCATCTCCGCTGAGCCGCCAGCCGCGAAGAGCGCAGTCCCGATCGCCGTGAAGACGAGCATCGTGCTCATCACCACGCGACCGCCGAAGCGATCGAGCAGCATCCCTGTCGGAACCTGCATCAGCGCGTAGGCGAAGAAAAGCGAGCTCGCGATCGTCGAGAGAACGGCAGGCGAAAGCGCCATCTCGCGCTCGAGCTCAGGCGCCACGACGCCGAAGCTCTGGCGCAGGAAAAGATTTGCGAAGCCGAGGAGATAGAGCGTCGCCAGGATCGGCAGAAAGGCGCGGTTCACGGGCGCGTCCAGGCAAGCGCCATGCGCACGACGCCGGTCTCGGTTGCGGCGCCGGGAGCGGCATCCAGCCGATCTCGCTTGCGCCGGCGGCGCCGATCGTCAATGCAGTGGACCACTTCTTCCCCCCGTTCCCGCCGCGTGCTTGGCAGAGTCGCGGCCGCATCTATGATGTCGCCCCTTCATCGCTTCGGCAATCGCGCCAAGCCACACCCAGGAGTGCACGGAATGATTATCGCCGTGGTCCAGATCCCCATGCCCCAGCGCCCGCGTGAAGCGGCAATCGCCGCACAGACGAAGTCGGCGCCGACCTTCCGCGCGCTCGGCGACAAGGGGCTTCTGCGCAAGGACTTCCTGAACGGCGAGGCTGGCGGAGGCGGGGTCTACACCTGGACATCGCGGGAAGCGGCCGAAGCCTGGTTCAGCCCTGAATGGCGCGCCGAGGCCAAGGCGCGCTTCGGCGCCGAGCCGGTGATCACCTATTACGAGTCCTACGTCACCGTGGACAACATCAAGGGCGAAACGATCGTTCGCGACGGCGGCTGAGCGAGATCGATCGCCACATGTCGCTCGAACGACGCATACTGCTCTGGATGTGCGTGCTTGTCGCCGTGAACCAGCTCGGCTTCGGGGCCATGGTGCCGTCCGTGGCGTTCACAGTGCAGACACCCGCCGTGCCAGCCTCCGCGCACGGCCTGGCTGTCAGCGCCTCAGAGGTCAGCAGCCGCCTCTGGGCGCACCTGGCGGGCCAGTCTTCCGACGGGGGCGGCCGGCGGCCGAGCCTGGCCATCGGCGGTCTCGTCTCGGCGGCCGGCAATCTCTGGTGTGCCCTTGCCACGAGCTACCCCGAGTTCATCATCGCGCGCTTCGTCGCCGGCTTCGGTGCCGGGCTCGTGCTCACGACCGGCCAGGTCGTGCTCGCCGACATCAGCACACCCGAGATCCGCGGCCGCATGATCGCGATCTACCAGGGCACGTTCATCTTCTCCGTCGGCATCGGCCCCTTTCCCGGCGGGCTGCTGGCCGAGCACTTCGGGCTCGCCGCGCCCTTCGTCTTCACCGGGCTTGGCAGCTTCCTCGCGACCGTCGTCGCCTGGTTCGCCGTACGCGAGACGCGCGAGATGGCACGGGCACCGAGTGCGAGCGGCGCCCCGAGCCTCTCGTTCGTGGCTCAGATCCGCACCTTGACCCGCCACGTCGGTTACGTCCTCGTGAGCCTCATCTCGCTGATGAATGCCGTCGTGCGCACGGGTGGCCTCTTCGCCATCATCCCCATCCTGGCGACGGCGCGCCTCGGCCTTTCCGTCACTGCCATTGGCTTCGGGTTGATGCTCGGCAGCGTGGCCGGACTGTTCGCCTCCTATCCCGCAGGCTGGCTCGCCGACAAGTTCGGCCGCAAGGCCGTCATCGTGCCGGTCACCGTCATCAGCGGCCTCTCGATGGTGCTCTTCTGCTTCGCCCCCTCCTATTCCTGGTTCGTCGCCGCCTGCATCGTCTGGGGTATCGCGATCGCGGCCGGCGGCGCGGCGCCTGCAGCCTATGCCGCCGACTCCGCCCCGCCCGGCATGAATGCCGCCGCCATGAGCACGTTCCGCATGACGGGCGACATCGGCTACGTCGTCGGCCCCCTTGCTCTCGGCTTCATTGCCGATCTTTATGGGCCGGTTACCGCCCTCCTCTCAGGCGCGGCGGGCCTCGTGCTCATCGGCGCGGCCTTCGGCATTTTCGCACCCGAATCTCATCGACAGCGAAAGGATTGAGGTCATGTCCGCGAGCGCCGATGCAACAGCCCGAACGCGCTCGCTGATCTTCCTGCTGCTGGCCCAGGTCACAGCCATGACGACATGGTTCGCGACCACCGCATCGCTCGCCGCCATGCGCCAGGGCTGGACGCTGACGCCTTTCCAGGAAGGCCTGATGACGAGCAGCGTGCAGGCCGGCTTCGTCGGGGGCACCTTGACGAGCGCGCTCCTCAGCGCCGCCGACCGCTATGACCCGCGCAATCTCTTCATGACCGCGGCCGCCATCGCCGGCATCGCCTGTCTGCTCGTCATCCTCTTCGAGCCGACCGATGTCGCCGTTCCCATGCTTCGCTTCGCCACCGGCTTCTGCCTGGCCGGCGTCTATCCCGTCGGCATGAAAATGGCCGCCACATGGGCGAAAGGCGACCTCGGCCTGCTGATCGGGTTGCTCGTCGGCGCGGTCACACTCGGCTCGGCCATGCCGCATCTCTTCGTGCCGCTCGGCCTCGACTGGCGCGTGCCGTGCATCGTCGCAGGCGTGTGTGCGCTCATTGGAGCGGTGCTCATTCGCTGGGTCGATCTTGGCCCGAACCGCGCACCGGCACCGCCCTTCCGCCTCGCCAATGCGACGGAAGCCTTCCGCCGCCGGCCACTACGTCTCGCCAATCTCGGCTACTTCGGCCACATGTGGGAGCTCTATGCCATGTGGGCGTGGATTGGCACGTTCCTCGGTGCGAGCTTCGCGCTCCGCTATGGCGCGTCGCCGCCGATCGGCGCCAGCATCGCGACCTTCCTCGTGATCGCGAGCGGTGCCATCGGCTGTCTCGCCGGCGGTTGGGCCGCCGATCGCATCGGTCGTACGGCCGTCACCATTGCTTCGCTCGCCGTGAGCGGGACATGCGCGCTGATCATGGGCTTTGCCTATGGCGGCCCTGCGTGGCTAATTCTGCTCATCGGCATCATCTGGGGCATCACGGTCGTCTCGGACTCGGCGCAGTTCTCGGCCTCGGTGACGGAGCTGAGCGACCGCACGCTCGTCGGCACGATGCTGACCGTGCAGACATGCATCGGCTTTCTGCTGACGCTCGTCACGATCCACGTCATGCCTTACGTGGTGAGCGGTTTCGGCTGGACATATGCCTTCATGGTCCTGGCGATCGGCCCGGCTATCGGAATCTGGGCCATGGCGCGTCTGCGCGCCGATCCGGCCTCGACGAGCCTTGCCGGCGGTCGGCGCTGATCAAGTCCCGCAGAAGGTTGCACGCACGACCTGCTCAGGGCGCGGCGGCAGTGTGTACTCGGGCACATCCGCCTGATCGTCGAAGGGGTGCGCGAGTACGCCGATCAGCTTCTCGAAAGGCGCGAGATCGCCGTTGTTGACGGCCGCGTTGAGCGCTTCCTCGACGAGATGATTGCGCGGAATGAAAGCCGAGTTCGTTGCCCTCATCGCGGCTGAGCGCGCGGCAGGATCGCCACCCTCTCGCGCAAGGCGCTCCCGCCACTTCGCCAGCCAGCCATCGGCGGCCGCCGGATCGTCGAAGAGCGCGCGCACTTTGGCATCGGCCGCCGGATCGCCCGCGGCCTCCGACAAACCTCGGAACGTCAGCGTGAAGTCCGCATTGTTCGCAGCCATCAGGTCCATGAGCTCTTTCACCAGCGCGGGATCGCCTTCCTCAGCCGCGAAGAACCCGAGCTTCTTGCGATAGCCCGCGATGAAAGCTGCCTCGAATTTTCCGGGATAGGCGTTGATCGCTTCCTGCGCGATCTCGACCGCCTTCTCGCGATCCTCCGCAATGACCGGGAGCAGCGCCTCGGCGAGGCGCGTGAGATTCCACTGCCCGATGACCGGCTGATTGCCGTAGGCATAGCGCCCGTGCTCATCGATCGAGCTGTAGACGGTCGCCGGGTCGAACGTATCCATGAACGCGCAGGGGCCGTAGTCGATGGTCTCACCCGAGATGGCCATGTTGTCCGTGTTCATGACCCCATGAATGAAGCCGACGAGCATCCAGCGCGCGATCAGCTCGGCCTGCTTGTCGATGACGCGCATGAGCAGCGCGGCGGCCGGATTTTCGCTGCCGGCAAGATCGGGATAGTGCCGCTCGATGACGTAGTCCGTCAGGGCCCTGAGCCCCTCCTCATCGCGGCGCACGGCAAAGAACTGGAAGGTGCCCACACGAATATGGCTTGCCGCGACGCGCGTCAGCACGGCACCCGGCAGGGCCTTCTCGCGCATCACGTCCTCGCCCGTGGTCACGGCCGCCAATGCCCGCGTCGTCGGAATGCCGAGCGCGTACATGGCCTCGCCGATGATGTATTCGCGCAGCACCGGCCCGAGCGCGGCCCGGCCATCGCCGCGCCGGGAGAAAGGCGTCGGCCCCGAGCCCTTGAGCTGGATGTCGCGGCGCTGACCTGTCCGATCGATGACCTCGCCCAGCAGAATTGCGCGCCCGTCGCCGAGCTGAGGCACGAACCCGCCGAATTGGTGGCCCGCATAGGCCATGGCAATGGGCTCGGAGCCGCCGGCTACGCGGTTGCCGGCCAGGATCTCGACACCTTCGGGCGAGGCCAGATAAGCCGGATCGAGCCCAAGCTCCCGCGCGAGATCCTCATTGAGCCTCACAAGGCGCGGCGCCCTCACCTGCGTCGGCGCGAGGCGCGCGTAGAAGCGCTCCGGCAGCCGGGCATAGCTGTTCTCGAAGGGCAGGAAGACGGCAGCATCCGGCTCGACGCTCATGGTTCTTTCCGGTCCGGGTTGTAGGGGCGAGGCCTTTCAGGGCGCCGCGTTCACTTATAGCCTATATCGTGTTTAGGGCGCGACTTGACCAGGGCGCAGGACCGGCTCAATTGTCCCGCCATGAGCGCGCCGACCGACATCCAGCAGAATGGCCAGCATGGGGCCCCGCCCGCGGACGCGCCACCGGCCCCGCGCGGCCCCGATGTGATCAACGCCTATTTGAAGACGCTGCCGGCGGCGCCGGGCGTCTATCGCATGATCGATGCCGGCGGCGAAGTCGTCTATGTCGGCAAGGCCCGCAGCCTCAAGGCCCGGGTGACGAACTACACCCGGCCCGAAGGGCTGGAGACGCGGCTGCAGAAGATGATCGCCGCCACGGCCTCGATGGAGTTCGTGCGGACCGAGACCGAGGCCGAGGCGCTGCTGCTCGAGGCCAACCTCATCAAGCGCCTGAAGCCGCGCTTCAACGTGCTGCTGCGCGACGACAAGAGCTTTCCCTACATCCTGATCGAGACCGAGCACGAGGCGCCGGAGCTGAAGAAGCACCGGGGCGTGCGGCGCAGGAAGGGACACTACTTCGGCCCCTTCGCCTCGGCGCTGGCGGTGAAGCGCACCATCACCGCCATGCAGCGCGCCTTCCTGCTGCGTACCTGCTCGGACAGCTTCTACAAGGCCCGGACGCGGCCCTGCATGCTGTACCAGATCAAGCGCTGCTCGGGGCCCTGCACCGGCGAAATCTCGATCGAGGACTATGGCCGGCTGGTCGAGGACGCACGGCAATTCCTGTCCGGCAAATCGAAATCGGTGCAGGAGCACCTGTCGCGCGACATGAACGCGGCCGCCGAGCGGCTCGATTTCGAGCAGGCCGCGCGGCTGCGCGACCGGCTGAGCGCGCTGGCCCTGATCCAGAGCCAGGGTGGCGTGGCGGCAAACACCGTGGAGGAGGCCGATGTCTTCGCCATCCACCACGAGGCCGGACAGTTCTGCGTGCAGGTGTTCTTCTTCCGCGCCTTCCAGAACTGGGGCAACCACGCCTTCCGCCCGCGCGCCGATGCGGCGCTGAGCGATACGGAGGTGCTGGAAGCCTTCATCACGCAGTTCTACGAGGACCGCATGCCGCCCCGGCTGGTGCTGGTGAGCCATGAGCCGACGGAGCTGGCGCTGATCGAGGAAGCGCTGTCGTCCCGTGCCGGCCGCCGGATCTATGTCGAGGCGCCGCAGCGGGGCGAGAAGCGCGATCTCGTCAAGCACGCGCTCGACAACGCGCGCGAGGCGCTGGGCCGGCAACTCGCCGAGGGCGCGACGCAGAAGACGCTGCTGGAAGGCGTGGCCAGCACCTTCGAGCTCGACGAGATTCCAGAGCGGATCGAGGTCTACGACAACTCCCATATCCAGGGCACCAACGCCGTCGGCGCGATGATCGTCGCCGGCGTCGACGGGCTGAGCAAAAAGCACTATCGGACCTGGAACATCCGCTCCGACAGCATCACCCCCGGCGACGATTTCGGCATGATGCGCGAAGTGCTGACCCGGCGCTTCTCGCGGCTGGCGGCGGAAAGCCCGCCCGGCGCCGAGGACGAAAACTCCGGCATGCCCGACTGGCCGGACGTGGTGTTCATCGATGGCGGGCTGGGCCAGCTCAACGCGGTGCGCGAGGTCATCGCCCAGATGACCCTGCCGCAGGAAGTGACCTTCATCGGCATCGCCAAGGGCGAGGAGCGCGACGCGGGCCGCGAGAAATTCTTCATGGAGGGCAAGGACCCCTTCATGCTGCCGCACCGCGACCCGGTGCTCTACTATGTGCAGCGGCTGCGCGACGAAGCCCACCGCTTCGCCATCGGCACGCACCGGGCGCGCCGCAAGAAGGATTTCGTGTCGAACCCGCTCGACGAGATCGAGGGCATCGGGCCGGCGCGCAAGCGTGCCCTGCTCAACCATTTCGGCTCAGCCAAGGCCGTGGGCCGCGCCTCGCTCGCCGACCTCGCGGCGATTCCGGGGATTTCGACGCAGACGGCGCAGATCGTCTACGACCACTTCAACCGCAGCTGACACCCGGCGGTCGCCCAAAACGCAAAGGGCGCCCCTTGCGGGACGCCCTTCGGGCTGCGCTGCCTGGGAGAGAGGCGCGCGGCTTAGTTCGAGCTGCGGGCAACCGAACGGATGTCGAAGCGGTTGAGGCCGATGTCGCGGAGCTGGCGGGCATCGAGGCCCTGGAGCTCACGGACGGTCCGGCGGTAGGCAGCGTAGTCGGCGATCTTCTGAAGAATGGTCATCTGGCAGTCCCCTCGTGTTCGATGGCGCTGATGTAGTCCTCGCTAGACGACTTGAGCAGTCGTGAATTGCTCAACCGAGGCATGCACAGGATGCAGGGTGAGTTAACTGCCGTTAAGTTTCCGTTCAGACTTCTTGCCGACTCGTTACCCGTTCAGAGGGCGTTCAGCCGCGCAGCGCTAGGGCGCCGAGGCCCGACCACTGATGGATTGCCAGTCATGAAGCCTCTGCTTGCCGCCGCCCTTCTCCTCGCCGCCACCGCTCCAGCCGTCGCCGACGCCGTCACCTATGAAGGCCGCCTCGGCGACAGCACGATCGGTGTCGAGTTCGCCGAGGACCCGGGCGAGGCGCCGGTGTTCGGCCGCTACTTCTATGCGCGCAAGGGAATCGACATCCCGCTGCACGGAATGGACCGGGAGGCGCATCGCTTCACGGTACAGGAGGAGCGTCCCTGCACGCTCGACACCTGCAGCACCGACGAAGACGGCAACATCAGCGAACCGCCCGACCTCGGTCCCGTCTGGGACCTGGCGCGGGCCGAGGACGGCAAAACCCTGCTGGGAACATGGACCGACGGCACGACCACTCTGCCGGTGCAGCTGACGCCGATCGGCAGCCGGCCGTTCGCCATCATGCCGGAATCCACCATCTCGCAGCTGGTCGAAGCTGGCTCCTATCTGGGCCGGAACGGCGACCTGCTAACGCCCGACATGTCGCCCTACGAGACGCTCAAGATGAGGTCACTGGGCCGGATGGCCGAAAGCGACACCGCCGAGATGGCGGGATCGCACTTCAACTACGTCACCGATCCGCGCACCGAAATCGCCTTCCCGCGCGTCGTCGCGCTTGCCGATGGCAGCGACACGGACCCGATCAATGCCAGCCTCGAGGCGCGCCACTGGGCGATGAACGCCGACGCGCTGCAATGCGCCGGGATGCAGTATCCGGCGCTGGGCTGGGCCGAATGGAATGCCTATGCGGCGGGAACGCTGGGCGGCTACGAGGGCGAACTGCTCACGGTGAACTACCTGTCGCCGACGGTGCTGAGCTACACCCAGAGCGGCAGCCTGTTCTGCGGCGGCGCGCACCCGTTCAACCACATCTCGACGATCAACCTCGACGTGGAGACCGGCGCTCAGCTGGACCTGAGCCGGATCTTCACCTTCTGGATGCCGATGCAGGGCGGAATCGTGGTCGAGGACCTGGACGCTGCGCGGGCCAACCCGGGCAGCATTGTCTGGGGCCCGGAGCCGGTATTCGTCGACTTCCTGCGGGAGAAGCGGACGCGCTCGACGGACGCCACGTTCGAGGAGGAATGCGGCATCGACGATCTGATCCCGGAGTATCTGAGCGTCGGCTTTCGTGAGGGTGACCGGGTGGTCTTCAGCCTCGGCACCCTGCCCCACGCCATCCAAGCCTGCGCCGACGAGCTCTATGAGGCACCGATCGCCGAGCTGATGGAATGGCTGGCGCCGACCGCCGCCGCCTATTTTCCATCGCTGCTGAAGTAGGCCCTCAGGCCTCGGTCTTGATCAGGTCGGCGCCCTTTTCGGCGATGCAGTAGGTCGCGGCCATGGTGTTGGCCGAGACGATGGCCGGCATCACCGACGCATCGATGACGCGCAGGCCCTCGATGCCGTGCACCCGCAGGTTGCGGGGATCGACGACCGCATCGGGTCCGGTGCCCATCGAGCAGGTGCCGACGGGGTGGAACAGCGTGCCGACGGTCTGGCGGATGAAGGCATCGATGGCGCCGTCGGACTGTACCTCGGGACCGGGGCTGACCTCGGTGAGGCCATGCGGCGCGAAGGCGGGCTGCTCCACCAGCCTGCGGCAGAGCTTCAGGCCTTCGCGCAGGGCATCCATGGTCCCCTCGCCGCGGAAAAAGTTGTAGAGGATCGACGGCTTCACCTTCGGGTCGGCGCTCTTCAGCGCTAGCCGGCCGACGCTGCCGGGCCTGAGGTCCGTGACATGCAGCAGCACGCCGTGACCGGTGAAGCCGGACGCGTTCTGGGTGTTGGCGATGGCGGCGCAGAAGAACAGCTGGATGTCGGGGCGCTCGACACCCGGCACGGTGGAGACGAACGCGCCGCTCTCGCAGGTGGTGCCGGAAAACAGCCCGCGCCGGCCGAACAGCCAGTTCCAGACATGCCCGATATTGGCCGGCAGCGAGCGCCACGAAATGCCGTAGGGCGTCACCGCCGTCGACCGATATTCGAGCGTGATGTCGAGATGCTCCTGCAGATTCTCGCCGACGCCCGGCAGATCGTGCACCACGGCGATGCCGTGCTTTTCCAGCTCGCGCGCATCGCCGATGCCGGACAGCATGAGCAGCTGCGGCGAGATGAAGGAGCCGGCGCATAGGATCACTTCGCGGCCCCGTACCTCGCCCTGCTCGCGGCCATTGTCCCAGGCGACACCGACGGCGCGCCGGCCCTCCATGAGGACGCGGGTGACTGGGCGATCGGCAAGGATGGTGAGATTGGGCCGATCGCGGACGGGGCGCACATAGGCGTACTCGGCGCTCTCGCGCAGGCCATCGCGGTGAATGAAGGTGTAGTAGCCGAAGCCGTTCTGCCTCTCGCCGTTGAAATCGGCGGTCAGCGGATAGCCGGCCTGCCGGCCAGCCTCGATGAAGGCGTCCGTGGTCGGATTGATGCTGCGCGGCTGCTGGACCGGCACCGGCCCATCGGTGCCGTGATAGGCGGGATCGACCTGTTCGCTGAGCGGCCGGCCGCCGATGCGGACATGCCGGCTCGTCGCTGGATCGGCCAGCGCCTCGAACCGCTCGAGTTTGCGGAAATACGGCAGCAGATCGTCAAACCCCCAGCCGGCGCAGCCGAAGGCGTCGCGCCAATGATCGAAATCCTCGCGCTGGCCGCGGATGAAGATCTGGCCGTTGACGTTGGTCGAGCCGCCGACGCCGTGGCCGCGCGGCATCGCCAGCTGGCGGCCCTGCAGCCCTGGCTCGGGCTCGCTGTCGAACCACTGCATGAACTTGGGACCGCCGAGAAAAGCGAGCGCCGGCGCCATGAAGCTGACATAGGCGAGCGGAATGCGGACCAGCGGCTTTTCCGAATTGCGCTCGGGCCCGGCTTCGACCAGCGCCACGCGCTTCGTCGGATCCTCGCTCAGCCGGTTGGCGAGGACGCACCCGGCCGCACCGCCGCCCACTATCACATAGTCGTAGTCGCTCACGCTCGCTCCCCCGTGACAACCGCCTGGCCGTCAGCTATACACCCTGCCATGAACCTCGTCCGCGCCGCCTATGCATTCTGGTATTTTACCAACGGAAGCCGCTGGCAGCCGGAGGGGCGCGTTTGATCTGACACCATCAAGCCAAAATACCCGACAGCCGCCAGCTCCTGGCGGCTTTTTTGTCGCCCGGGGCCCTGAAACAGGAGCCTGACATGTTGAAATCGACCGACGACCTGCGCCTCTCCCAACTGCGTGAAATCCGAACGCCCGCCGAGGTGATCCAGGAGTTCCCGCGCACCGACACGGCCACCCGCACCGTGCTGAGCTCGCGCCATGCGCTGCACAATATCCTGCATGGCAATGACGACCGGCTGGCGGTGGTGATCGGCCCCTGCTCGATCCCCGATCCGGTGGCGGCGCTCGACTATGCCCGGCGGCTGGCCGAGATCCGGCAGGCCCCGTCGGGCGAGGTCGAGATCGTCATGCGCGTCTATTTCGAGAAGCCGCGCACCACCGTGGGCTGGAAGGGGCCGATCAACCACCCCGAGCCCCGTGGCAGCTTCGTCATCGACAACGGCCCGCCGCTGGGCGC
>Ga0066256_1004454_pt1 | contig 11338 bp, 9 predicted proteins | sample ThiBio_1000_biof_FD_87107 | JGI IMG/M metagenome (GOLD analysis project Ga0066256, IMG submission 87107) | Wastewater bioreactor microbial communities from Cape Town, South Africa - Thiocy_expt_1000_biof (version 2) | ecosystem: Engineered > Bioreactor > Thiocyanate-remediating >... | reverse complement strand
CTCCCCGGCTACGTGCCGATAAAGCGTGGCGGCACCGCTCAGCATGGCCACCGCCCCTTCTTCCGGCTCCAGGAAACGGGCGATCTCCAGCATTTCCCCATCCCATCGGTAGGCCTTGGCGGGCATCGTCGGCAGCATCTTGCCCAGCCAGGCATGGATCTGCGGCTGGGTATCCTTCAATTCCGCGACGAAGGCTTCCAAGGCACCAGCGCGCGCCGCGCCGACGGCCATGCCAAGGCCGATCGCCTGAAAGCCCTTGGTAATGCCCGCGTAGGCCATCTTTACCGCGGAAGCATCGCCGAGCGCATCCGATACGACCCGGGTATCGAGGCCGAGCCGGCCCAGCACCTCGGCGGTTTCCGCAACCGCGCCCGAAAGATAAATGCGAGGGCTATAGCCGTCCGGACGTGGGGCCAGGCCGATGATCGAGGCATCGAGGAACGGCAATGAGCGCTCGGCGAAACCGGCGGCGATCTCCAAAAGCGTCCGGGGCGCGGTCGCGTTGCAATCGACGAAGACGGGCGCGCGCGCAGCCGCCGACAGCAGCGGCAAGTAGGACCATGCGGTTTCCGCTGCCGATGCCGGCGGCACGATCGAGAGGACATATTCCGCCCCGGCGACTTCAGCATCGGAGACCGGAACCGCCCCTGCGGCTTCGGCCCGCGCCACGGTCGCGGCACTGCGGCCGGCGAGAGGCGTGATCACTCGCGCACCACGCTCGACAAGCCGAGCGGCGACTCCCGCCCCCATCTCCCCCATTCCGATGATTGCGATCGTGGTCACGGCAGCCTTTCCGGTTCGAATAAGCCTCGCGAGCCGCTGGAAACGCCCATGCAGGCACTCCAGAGCAACTCGAAGTACCACCATCGGATGGCATAATTTCTCATTTATGTAAATAATATTTTTATATGTGATATTGATTTGCTAGCAGCTTGGAATGCGACTGGAAGGAATCCGGACGAGGAAAGCGAGCACAAGCATGGCATTCAGGAAGATCGCGGTGATCGGCGCAGGCATCATGGGCTCCGGCATCGCTGCCGACATGGCCAACCACGGGTTCACGGTAACGCTGCTCGATATCGATCGGGATCGGGCCGAGGCCGGAATCGCCAGCCAACGCCGCCAAGGCGCGTTCACTGATTCGGAAAGCCCTTCGCGCATTGCCCTCGGCTCCATCGACGACGATCTGGCCGGCATCGCATCGGCGGACTGGATCATCGAGGCGGCGGCCGAAACGCTTGCGGTCAAACAGGCGATCTTCGCTGCGGTCGAGCCTGTCCGCAAACCCGGCTCGATCGTATCCTCCAACACCTCGACCATCCTCCTTGCCGAGCTCGTTGCCGGCCAGCCGCCTGCCTTCGCTGCCGACTTCCTGATAACGCACTTCTTCAATCCGCCGCGCACGATGCGCCTGCTGGAGCTCGTCGCCGGGCCGCAAACCCGTCGGGACGCCGTCACAGCCATCCGCGATCTCGGCGAACAGCACCTCAGCAAGATTGTGATCGAGGCGCGAGATACGCCGGGGTTCGTAGCCAACCGGATCGGCAATTTCTGGATGGCGGCCGCGATCGAAGGCGCATTGGCGTTGCACCTCGATGTCGAGGCCGCCGATGCCGCGATCAGCCGGCCCTTCGGCGCACCGGTCGGCGCCTTCGCGCTCCTCGACCTCGTCGGCATCGATCTGGCATCCTCGGTCTGGCGCAGCCTTCAGGCGGCGCTGCCGGCGCAGGACCCGATCCAGGCGTTCGATCCCGAACCGCCACTGCTGGCGCGGATGATCGCCGACGGCCGGACGGGCCGCAAGGCCGGCGCCGGGTTCACGCGGCGCCGGGACGACGGCTCGTTCGAAACGCTCGATCTCGTCAGCAGCGCCTACCGACCGCAGCGCGCGGTCGCGCCATGGACCGGCAACATCGCCGACCTTGTCCGCTCCGCGACGCCTGACGGCCGCTATGCGGCGCGGGTCTGGGGCAGAACTCTCGCCTATGCGCGCTCGCTGGTACCCGAAACGATCGCCAGCGAGACACTGGCCGACCAAGCGATGCGCCACGGCTATGGTTGGCGGCAAGGCCCTTTCGAACTGCTGCACCGCCTGGGCACCGACTGGCTGCCGAACTGATCCGGCGCGGCCATCACACCGCGAGGGTTTCGATCACTTCCTGCTCGCCGAGAAGGCGGCGCTGAACCTTGCCAACGCCGGCATCGCGGGGAATCGTCGCGATCACGATGACGTTCACCGGATGCATGTAGCGCGGCATGTCCGCGACCACCCGTCGCACCTCGTCCAGATCGATGCCGCGCGAGGTGGAGTAGATCACCGGATCATGGCCTCGCAGAGCAGAGTCGACCCGCCACAAGGCGAAGTCGCCCAGCGAGCCCGCGCCGCGCAGGCGCTCTTCCACCAGATCGAGCGGGACATATTCGGCGTTGACCCGGATCGAGTCGCTCGCCCGCTCGATGAACACGAGCCGGCCGTAGTCATCGAAGCGGCCGCAGTCCCCGGTATGGAACCATCCTTCATCATCGAGCTGCGGCCGAACCTTGCCGCCGCGCGCATAGCCCGAGAACAGCGTCTGAGGATGCCTGCCCCTGACCAGTATCTCACCATCATCCGCCAGCCGGCATTCGATGTCGAAGCGAGGCAAGCCCGAAAGGTGCGTCGCGCCCTCGGCCGGAAGATCGGTATCGTCCGCGCGGAACAATTGGCTGTGGCAATAGCCGCCAGCCTCGGTCGAGCCATAGCCGCCGACGCCGATGGATATCCCGAACCGGCGGAGGAAATCGGGATCGCAGAAGAAACCTATCCGCACCTTGTGCCCGGCCGCGTCGGCGGCGGTCGTCTTGGCCTTCAAAATGCTGGCCGGGGGGCCATGCAGCACGAGCACGGTCGCTTCGTGACGCTTTACCTGCGCCCAGAATTCGGCGGCGACGAAACGGTCGGCGGAGAGGAATCCGGCCTGGGCGACGAGCGCGCCGACCAGGCTGTTACCCATCGGGTTGATGTGGAACAGCGGCAGCGGATTCACGATCGTATCGAAGCGCGAAAGCCCCATGACATCGGCGAAGAAGCGGCCGAGCCGCATGAAATAGCCATGGCTCAACGCACAGAACTTGGTTTTCCCGGTGGGGCCGGAGGTGTGGATGAAGGCGGCGATATCGTCCTGCCGGGCATCGGCGCCGCATCCTGCCCGCCGTCGCCCTTGGCCCTCGTGTAGCAGCGCCAGGGTGCCGTCCCACGCGCGCGAGGCATCGATCTGCAACAGCGCCCGCCCGGTCAGCGCGCCGGGCTCACGCCCAAGCCAGATAATGGCATCGGGTGCAAGGTCGTCCAGGAGGCCGGCAAGGAACTCGTCTGGGTAGGTGGGATTGATGAGCGCCGCCTCGACGCCGGCCAGTTGGGCAGCGAGCCAGGCAACGATATAGGAACCCGAATTGACGCCGATAAAAGCCGCCACATCGCCTCGACCGAGACCGAGCGCGGCCATGTCCTCCGCGACGGCTCGCGCCCGTCCGACCACCGCGTCCAGACGGTCGTGCTGCTGGAAAGTGCCGTATGGTACGGCCGGATTGGCGCCGACCGCCGCTTCTATCAACTCCGCGAGATTTTCCATCACAACCCCCGCAGGCTGTCGCTACGAAGGATCTGTTGGGCAACGTAGTTACGCAGAATTTCCAGCGATCCGCCGCCGATCCGCAACGTCTTGATATCGAACATGATCTGGCCGAACGGTTGATCGTGATACATGCCGTGACCGCCCACGAGAGAGAACACGTCGTTTATCACCTTTTCCGCAGCCTCAATCGCAGACTTCTTGGCCAGGCTCGCCTCGAACGCATGTTCCTTGCCCGCGGCTACGAGGTTCGCCGCCCGGTCCCGCATCAGCGAGGCCGCGTAGAGAAGTCCATAGCCGTCCGCGATGAGCCATTGGATGCCCTGGAAGTCGGTCACGCGGCTTGCTCCCACCTCGCGCTCGCGGGCATAGCCGGTCGCCAATGCGAGGCCGCGCTGTGCCGCGCCGATCAATTCTGAGGCATTGCCGAGCCGGCTGACGTTGAAGGTGGAGAGGAACGTCGCAAGCCCCTGCCCGGGCGCACCCAGCGTCGCCGCCTCCGGCACGCGCACGTTTTCGAAATACATGTCCGCAGTAGGCATCAGGCGGCCACCGAGCGGATCGCTGTGCCGGCTGCTCACGCCGGGCAGATCGGTGTCGACGAGGAAAGCGGTCAATCCTTCCTCGGCCATCGCATAGACCAGCGTGACGTCGGATTCCTTGCCGAGATTGATATGAATCTTGGCCCCATCAATCACCCAATCGCCGTTGGAGCGCCGCGCGGTCGCCTTCATCGCCTTGAGCGACGAGGCCGCGCCGCGCTCGGAGATGGATTCGGAGAAGATCGTGGTGCCCGCAACCATGCCGGGCAGGTAGCGCTGCTTCTGCTCGTCGGTGCCCCAGTCCATCAGCCAACGCTGGCCCTGCGCCTGGATCTGGTAGGAGACCAGATCATACCGGGCCATAGCTTCGGCCAGCAGGCAATAGTCGGGCGCGTCTCCCCCGTGCCCTCCGAACTCCGGCGCGGTGATCACGCCCAGGATGCCCCGGCGCCCCATTTCGAGGAAAGCCTCACGCGGGAACCGAGCCAGGCGATGGCAGTCGGCGATCTCGTCGCGAAAAGCCTCGGCGATCTCCCGGATCGCCGCGACGGCAGAGGCGCTCCATGCGGGATCGCGCAAGGCAAGCTCGATGTTCATCGCGCCTTCTCCTTAGGAAACCGGCCCGTCCACGCCGGAATCGGAACCGACCGATACGACTTCGGTCACGTCCTGCTTGAAGGTCAGCACCGCGGGCAAACCGGAGGCGAGCGCGCGGTCGAACGCCGCCGCGAAACCTTCGGTGTCTTCGACCATCTCGCCATAGGCACCGAAAGCCTGCGCCAGCTTGACGAAATCCGGGCTGGTGAGCTCGGTTGCAACGACCCGGCCGGGGAAATACTTTTCCTGATGGAACCGGATGGAACCGTAGCTCGAATTATCGATGACAATGGCGATGATCGGAAGGCCGTACTTGATCGCCGTCGCCAGCTCCTGCACGGCCATGAGGAAGCAACCATCGCCGGCAAAGCAAACGGCCGGCCGGTCAGGATAGGCCAGCTTGGCGGCGATGGCGGCAGGCAAGCCATATCCCATCGCGCCACTCGTCGGAGCAAGTTGGCTGCCGTAGCGCTTGAAGCGGAAAAAGCGATGGACGAAAGCCGTGTACAGCCCGGCGCCGTTGGTGACGATAGTGTCGGCGGGTAAACGCTCGCTCAATTCGCCGATGATCCGCCCGACGTCGATCCGGGGAGCGCCCTCGCGCGGCGGAGTGGAGTATTCCAGGTACGAACGATGGCCCGACGCGATCCACTCCGCCCGCAGTTCCACCTGCTGCGCGGAAAGGCTCGCCAGTGCCGCGACGAAGTCCTCCATGGTCGCGCAGATCGCCAGATCGGCCTGGTAGAGCTGGCCTAGCTGCTCGGCACCAGGATGGACGTGGACCAGGCGCTGCACCGGCCGCGGATGATCGACCAGAGTATAGCCAGCGGTAGTGATATCCCCCAGCCGCTCGCCAACAACCAGCAGCAGATCCGCTTCGCGAACCATCGCCAAAAGCGCGGGATTGGCGCCCAGCCCCAAGTCGCCGACGTAGTTGGGATGCAGGTTGTCGAACAGGTCCTGCCGCCGAAAGCCGGTCGCCACCGGTATCTGGAACGCTTCAGCGAAGCGCTGCAAACCGGCAGCCGCTTCCGCCGACCAGCCCCCGCCGCCCAGAATCGCCAGCGGCCTCCGCGCCTCGGCCAGCATGTCCCGCAACCGATCCAGCGCCGCAGCGCTGGGCGCCTGCGCCGCACGCAGGAAGCCAGTGGGAGGAGGGCAGGCCACGAGATCGTCCTGCATGTCCTCCGGGATCGCAACGACCACCGGCCCCGGTCGGCCATTTACGGCGGTATTGAACGCTCTTCCCACCAGCTCGGGCACGCGCCCGGCCTCGACAATCTCCGTCACCCACTTGGCCGTGTCTGCGAAATAGCGACGGTAATCCATTTCCTGGAAGGCTTCGCGGCCAAGCTGCTCGCGCGTAACCTGCCCGACGAACATGATCAGCGGAGTTGAATCCTGCATCGCCGTGTGCAGGCCAACGGCTGCCTGCGATGCACCGGGCCCGCGCGTGACCATGCATATTCCCGGCTTGCCGGTGAGTTTGCCATAGGCTTCGGCCATATTGGCGACGCTTGCCTCGTGCCGACCGACAACGATCCTGATACGGTCCTGCACGTCGCGCAGCGCATCCAGCACCGTGAGGAAGCTCTCGCCCGGCACGCAGAATACGGTATCCACGCCATTGGCCAGCAGGCAATCGACGATCAGTTGCCCTCCCGTTCTGGAACGGCAAGCGTCCGCTTCATTCCCCTCGGTTGCGGTTTGCAGCATCAAAGTCTCCGAACATCGAATCTCGAAGGGCGTCCACCGCACCTTCCCTTCCCGCTTCGACCATGGGGCGATCCCGCTGCATCGTCAATAATTTTCCTGTATATGCATTATAATTTTATAATTATAAATTTATTGAAGAAGTGCCAACTGCATCCAGCACGGCGATCTGATCCGCGGACAGCCGGCAAGAAGTCGCCGCGCAAGCTTGGGCCAGCTCGGCCGGGGAATTGACGGCGACGATCGCAGCCGCGACACCCGGCTTGGAAACGACCCAGGCCAAGGCAGCGGCTGCCAGGCTCGTTCCGCATTGCGACGCCACCTCCGTCAGGACGGTGAGGATCTCACCCCGATCGGTCTCCGCATAGCGGCGCAGTGCGGCCGGCCATTGACCGGCGACGACGGCATCCTCCCCACGATAGCGGCCCGTCAGATAGCCTTTGGCCAGCGCGCTGTAGCAGAGCGCCGAGACGGTCCTTTCCCGGCACAGCGGCAGGAATTGCGTTTCGCCCTCTTCCCGGTCGAGCAGATTGTAACGGAACTGATAGGTTGCGTAGGCTGGCAGCGAAGGCCGGCGCGCGGCCGTGTCCAGCGCCTCGACGAGCCGGGCCCGCGTGAAGTGCGACGCGCCGATCGCTCGCACCTTGCCCGCATCCATCAACCGCGCGAAAGCCTCGAGCGTTTCCTCCACCGGCGTGCTGCCATCATCGAGGTGGACCTGGCACAGGTCGATCCGGTCCGTATGCAGGCGACGCAACGATGCCTCCACTGCGCGTACGATGTGCCCGGCCGAAAGATCGCTGTTCCATTCCTGCCCATCGGCGCTTGCCGGCAGGGCGCCGATCTTGGTCGCGAGCATCACCCGATCGCGCGCTCCGGAAGCGGCGAGCCAGGCGCCGATGATCTCCTCGGATTCTCCGCCGCGATGACCGGGCACCCAGGTGGAATAGACATCCGCTGTGTCGATGGCGTTGAAACCGGCATCGCAGAAGGCATCGAGGATGGCGAACGAGGTCCGCGCATCGGCGCTCCAGCCGAACACATTGCCGCCCAGCATCAACGGCGCGACCGCAAGGCCGGTCTGTCCCAAGGGACGAAGGTCAGGCAAGAAAGCCTCCGTCGACGGGAATGACGGTTCCGGTCACGTAACGGGATTCGTCCGAGGCCAGGAACGCGACGACTTCTGCGACATCGCGTGGGCTAGCGATATGGCCCAACGGCACGCGCTTGCCCCATGCCTCGACCCGGTCGCGATGCTCCTCCGGAGAATAGCCTTGGGCAGGAAATTCGGTATCAACCGGCCCCGGACACACGGCATTTACCCGGATGCCTCGGCCACCCAGCTCGCGCGCGAAGACGCGCGCCATCATCAGCAAGGCTGCCTTGGTGATCGAATAGAGCGGGCTGCGGCCGGTGAAGCGCAAGCCGGCAGCGGAAGACATGAGGACCGCCGACGGATTCGGCCGCACCCGGTCAAGTAGGGCCGCAGCCTCGGTCAGGGCGAAGTAATGGCTCTTGAGATTGAGCTGGACCGCATGGTCGAACTCGGCTTCGCTGACCGCAAGGCCGTCGGCACAGCGCGTGCCGAAGTTACTGAAAAGAACGTCGAGCCGCCCGAACCTGCGATCGATAAAGGCGAAAAGCTCTCGTAGCTCGGCAAGCGCGCCGGCATCGACGCGACAGGGCGTCGCCTGCTGGCCGGCGTCGGCAACAATCGCCGCCGCAGCGATTGCCGCCTCGTTGTCGATGTCGGCGATCACGACGTGGTAGCCGCCTCGGGCCAGGGCTGTCGCGGTAGCCAAGCCGATGCCTCGCGCTCCGCCGATGACGAGGGCGACCTCAGTCATGGCCGTTGCCCACCGTCGCTACCGGGCGGAAGATGCGATCTTCCCGCAAAAGGAACAGCAGGCATGATGCGGCAATGACGAAACCGACGATCATCAGGCCGATCCCGGCCGCAAAACTCTTCGTCACGTCGACCGACCAGCCGATCAGCACCGGGGCGAGCAGGCCGCCGACCTGCCCGCCGGTGGTATAGATGCCGACGAAGGCGCCACGCGCAGCCGCGGGCGCACGGTCGAGCACGATCTTGCCGATCGGGCCGTGCGTGCCGAACAGGAAGAAGGCCACCCCGCTCAGCCCCGCGACGGCGCCGGCCAACGTCATCGCATGGTATGTCATCCACAGCGACAACGCCGCGAACAGGAAGCAGAAGACGATGAGCTGGACGCAGTGACGCCGCATGACGCGGCTGCCCAGCCAACCGAAGACCAGCATTCCGAGGAACGCGAAACCATAGGGAATGCTCGCCGCCACCCCCACTGCCTTCAAGTCGATATGCTGCTGCATCGCGAGGTAGCTCGGCATCCAGCCGAGGAAGCCCCAATAGGGCAGGTTCCACGCAAGGCTCGCCCCGGTCAGCAGCCACAACGCGCGCGAGGACGCCAATCCACCCAGCCCGGCACGCTCCTGGCGTGTCTCGGCGATCGTCGTCCTCGCAGGGCCTGACGGCTTTGGCACGAGGAACGCGATCAGCACGGCCGCAAGACAGGATGGTACGGTCATGAGGAAGAACATCTCCCGCCAGCCCAACTCGGTGATCAGCACGCCGATCAGACTTCCGGCGAAGGCCGGCGCCAGGGGGATTGCCGTCGAGAAGATCGCAAAGGCGCGAGAACGCTCGTCGGCGGGGAAATGCTCGCCGATCATCTTGTATATGGCGGTATTCGACATCCCCTCCGAGAAGCCGAAGCAGGTCCTGACCAAGATGAAGGCGACCGTTGTAATCACGAGGCCGGTCAGGCCCGTGAACAGCGCCCAAAGCAGAGGCCCCAGCATCAGCATCGTTCGCGCGCCGAACCGATCGGCGAGCAAGCCGCCCGGAAGCTGGGCCAACAGGTAGCCGAGACTGAAGGCGGAGAGAATCATGCCGAAGGCCACCGGCGACATCGACAACGAACGCATGATCGCTGGCCCGGCGAAGCCGATCGCCACCCGATCCAGGTAGTTGACCAGCATCAGGAACCATAGGGTCAGGAGTATGCGGTTCTTCACGGTCACGGTGCGGGATGTCCTAGGTTCGGCCGCGCGAGCGGCGTGGCGGTCAGACGAGGAATGAGCAGCAACAGGCTGGCGGCGGCGATGAACAGCGCCGCGATCATCAGTGAGAAGCCGGTCGCGAAGCTGCCGCTGGCGCTGACCAGGAAGCCGATCGCGGCTGGGGCGAGGACAGCTGCGGATTGACCCACAGTGCTCACGACGCCGACATAGGCGGCGCGATAGCGCTCGGGTGCCAGATCGAGCATGACCGCCCCCTTCGGGCCGTATCCCGCATAGAGAAAGAACGCGGTGCCGGAGAGCCCCGCAATCGATAGCACCACGCTATCGGCGCGATAGGCCGCGATCAGGCACAGGCCCGCAACAACATAGCACGAGGCGACCAGGTGAGGCCGATGGCGGTGAAACAGCGAACTGCCGAGAACTCCGCCGGCAAGAAGCCCGAAGAAACCGAAGGCATAGGGAATGCCGCTCAACAGCCCGATCGACTTGAGATCGATCCCGCGCGCCATGGCAAGGTAGCTGGGCAACCACCCGCTGTATCCCCAGGTCACGAAGTTGTAGCCGAATTGCGAAGCCGAAAGCAGCCACAACTCCGGCTGGCGCAGCATGGCTTCCAGCCTGGCCTCGGACCGCTCCCCAGCGGATGCCGCAATGGGCTCGGCAGCTATTCCTCGCGGCAGCAGGACATAGCTCAACGCGGCAGCGGCCAGAGCCGGCAGGACCAGCAGCAGGAACATGGGCCGCCAGCCCGACCATGCCAACAATGCGCCCACGATCGGGCCCGCGATCGCCGGCGCGACGGTGGCGGCACTCACCACGATCGCCAGGGCCCGCGCGCGCTGGCGGGAATCGAAACTTTCGCCGATGGCGCGATAGGTCGGTCCTTGCGAAACGCCTTCGGCCAGCCCGAAGCAGAACCGCACGGCGACAAAACCCGCCAGGGTCGAAACAAGGCCGGTCATGCCGGTGAACAAGGCCCAGAACAGCGGGCTAACCACGAGCACGAGGCGTGCGCCCCAGCGATCGGCCAGCAGCCCGCCGGGAATCTGCGCGAGGAAATAGCCGACCCCGAACGAGGAAAGGATCATGCCGAAATCGCTGGGCTGCATCGCCAGCGAAAACATGATGGCCGGGCCGGCGATGCTGATCGCAGCCCGGTCGAGGTAATTGACCAGATAAAAGAACCACAGGGCAAACAGGATGCCGCCCCGGGTGCCGTGTCGCGACATCAGAACGTCTTGCGCGCCTGGATGCCGAACGTGCGCGGCTCACCGATGTTGGCGAAGTTCCAGGGCCCTGCCGATGCAGCGCTGGCGCGATAGATTTTGTCGGTCAGGTTCTTTCCGAACACGGCGATCTCCAGCCCCTGGCTGTCGATCTCCCAACTGATGCGGCCGTCGAGCAGGCCATAGGCCTCTTGCGAGAGGCTTGCCGGGTCGACCGCGATGCTCGGCGTGAAATTGACCCGGCTACGCCAGGAATAGTTGGCCGACAGGCGTAGCGATCCGTCAACCAACGGCACGGTATAGGCGCCGCCGACGTTGAAAGACCACTTGGGCGAGGAAAATTCCTGCGCGCTGAGATCGACCACGTTGCCGGCTGAATCGACGGCGCGGTATTCATTGTATTTGGCATGGAGGTAGGCCGCGCCCGCCGTCAGCGTCAGGTTCCTCGTCGGCATGGCCGTCAGCTCCAGCTCACCGCCATAAAGCGTCGCCTTCGCCGCGTTGCGCACCAGGGTGACGATCACTCCGTTGACGACGTCGCGGACCCGGACCTGAATATCCTTGCAGTCTTGGTAGAAGGCCGCACCGT
>Ga0066256_1004987_pt1:5000-11339 | contig 11339 bp, 6 predicted proteins | sample ThiBio_1000_biof_FD_87107 | JGI IMG/M metagenome (GOLD analysis project Ga0066256, IMG submission 87107) | Wastewater bioreactor microbial communities from Cape Town, South Africa - Thiocy_expt_1000_biof (version 2) | ecosystem: Engineered > Bioreactor > Thiocyanate-remediating >... | reverse complement strand
GGTGGTGGAGACCGTCGGCAGCACAGGTTCGACCGGCTCGGGCTTCGCCTGCGGCTTCGTGGCTTCTGGCTTCGTTGCCTCCGGCTTGGCCGCATCAGGGTGAGCGACTTCCGGCTTGGGCAGCGCTGCTTGTTTGGGTCCGGCCGTGTCAGGCTCGATGGCCCGCGACTGATCCTCCATAAGGGATTGCGGACGCGGCCACGGCAAGGGCGGGTCGCGCGGCAAGGCTGCGACTTCAGCGCCGATCATTCCGAAAAGACATAAAGAAAGCCAAAAACGAAAGGGACGACAGCTCATCAAAAGATGAACCCGCCGCCCCTCTTGTCGGTTCCCGTGTGCTTAAAGCCCGATGATCACCGATTTAACCTCGGTGAAGGTCTCAACGCCTTCCTTGGCATTCTCGCGACCCCAGCCAGACTGTTTGTAGCCGCCGAAGGGCGCATTCATATCCATGCCGGCACCGTTCAGGTGCACATTGCCGGTGCGGAGATGCGCCGCCACTTTGCGCGCACGGTCGAGATTGCCGGACTGAACATAGCCGGAAAGACCGTAAGGCGTGTCATTGGCGAGGCGAACAGCTTCTTCTTCCGTCTCATAAGGCAGGATCGAAAGCACCGGGCCGAAGATTTCTTCCCGCGCGATGGTCATGTCGTTGGTGACATTCGCAAACACGGTCGGCTTGACATAATAGCCGCGGTTCAACCCTTCGGGACGGCCGGGGCCGCCAGTGACGAGGGTTGCACCTTCCTCGATCCCCTTCTGGATGAGGTTCTGGATGCGGTTGTATTGCGTTTCGCTGACCACCGGACCCAGCACGGTGCCTTCGGCGAACGGATCGCCGACCTTCACCTTTTCCGCCGTGGCCTTGGCGATGGCCGCAGCCTCGTCATGCTTCGCGCGCGGCACGAACATGCGGCTGGGCGCGTTGCAGGACTGGCCCGAATTGGTGAACATGTTCATCACGCCACCGGCAACCGCCTTTTGCAGGTCGGCATCGTCCAGAATGATATTGGCGGATTTGCCGCCCAGTTCCTGGGCCACGCGCTTCACCGTATCGGCAGCGGCCTTTGCCACCGCGATGCCTGCGCGTGTCGAACCGGTGAACGACATCATGTCGATATCGGGATGATGAGACAGCGCCTCGCCCACCGTGGGGCCATCGCCATTGACAAGGTTGAACACACCCGGGGGAACACCGGCTTCATCCATCACCTCGGCAAACAGGATCGCATTCATCGGCGCGACTTCCGACGGCTTCAGCACCATGGTGCAGCCGGCGGCGAGTGCAGGCGCCACCTTGCAGGCGATCTGGTTGATGGGCCAGTTCCACGGCGTGATCATGCCGACAACGCCGACCGGTTCGCGCACGATGGCCGTGGCGCCTTCGACCTTCTGGAACTCGTAGTCCTTCAGCACTTTCATCGTCTGGCTGAAGTGGGCGATGCCCATGGCGGCCTGCGCGTTCTTGGACAGGCCGAGCGGCGCGCCCATTTCGCGGCTGATGGTCTTGACGATATCCTCGTAACGCTTCTGATAGACCTCAACGATCTTCTGCATCAGCGCGAGGCGTTCTTCCTTGCTGGTGCGCGACCAGGTGGAAAAAGCTTTCTTCGCGGCGGCAACCGCCTTGTCCACGTCGGCAGCCGAGCCCAGCGAAATCTGTGCGAAGGGTTCTTCGTGCGCCGGGTCGATGACATCGAACGCTTTGGGCGTAACGGGGTCGACCCACTTCCCGTCAATGTAGAATTTCAGCTTTTTTTCCATGACCTTATTTCTCCCGTGGTTATTTCGCCGCGTCCACCGCCCGCAGGCATCCGCGTCATACCGGGGGCATCAAATCACATTGGGGGCAGGCCGCAAAGATGGTGCCGGCGAAAGGGCGCACACCCCGCGCCGCGATGGTACGGGGTGTGCAGCGGCAATCCGCCCAAAGCCGGTGAAATCAGGCTTTATGCCTGCGGCGGCGACCGGCGGCGGTGAAACCGAGCAACCCGGCGCCCATCAGGGCAAGGGTTGCCGGCTCCGGCACGGGCGAAGGAATCGCATCGACGGTCAGTGTTTTGGCGCCGCTGCCCTCGTCGGCAGCACCCACCGTCTCCTCGACATAGCCATAAACCGGGTTATATCCCGTGCACCAGGTGAGGAAGCCGCAGTAATATTGGTAAGGCTCCTCACTCACCACCGTGTAGAACTGAAAGTTCTGACTGTAGGTGGCACTGAACCCGAAAGAGGGATTGAAGGTGCCAGGATCGGTATAGGTGAACGTGGTGGAGAACAACCGGCTGGTCCCTCCGGCGCCGATCGCGAACGACTGAGCATACCCATCACCCGACCACAGCGTCACGCCGCCGTCCAAAAACGCAGCACCATAATCACCGGAGTCGGGGATCAGATTCAGTGACAGGGTCAGCGTAACGGCACCGCCAGCCGTTACCTCTCCAGGCGATATGTTAAAGGTCGAAATAACGCCTGCGTTTGCCGGTGAAACGAGAAAAGCGGCAGCGCAGAGCGCCGCGGCAGCGAAACCATATTTCATGGAAGCCCCCAATTGGTGGTTGGTGTCGATCAATTTGTGACGGTTGGGAGCGTCGGCACAGATCAAGCAAGAATTATTCCACTTGAGCCATTTCAGCCTGTTAGCGGAAAAATGCGGGACGTACTCGCGCGGAATGTAAACCCGGTTTACAGCCCATCGGGGCACGCGCCGAAGATGCGGGTCGCATGACTGGACGCCAACACGGCATAAAGCGCAAAGGGATGAGAGGAGCAGGGCTTTGCGGATATTCGCGCTATCGGGAAGTTTGCGCAGCGCCTCCTCCAACACGGCCGCGTTGCGGGCGCTGGCATCGCTGGCGCCGCCGGAGGTGACGGTTGCGCTTTACACCGGCCTTGGCGCCCTGCCCCATTTCAACGCCGATCTGGATGGCGACATGCCACCGGCCGCGGTGCGCGCGTTGCGCGAAGCGGTTGGCCGGGCCGATGCGCTGATCATCTCATCGCCCGAATATGCCCGCGGGATTGCGGGCAGTTTGAAAAACGCGCTCGACTGGCTGGTGGGAAGCGACACCTTTCCGGGCAAGCCGGTTGCGATTCTGAACACATCGCCCAGAGCGCAACATGCGGACGCCCATTTGCGGCTGACGCTTTCCACCATGGCTGCCGTACTGGTACCCGAAGCGGATGTAACCTTGCCGCTGATCGGAACCGCCATGACAGCAGATGCCATTGCAGCGGATGCACAAATGTCGCACGCCTTGCGAAACATGCTGGATGCGCTGCAAAAAACTGTTGCCGGCTGAAAAACCGTCGCGGCCTGCACAAAGGGCGGCCAGTGCGCTAAACTGATCGCGATATGCAATTCGTTTGCGATGCCCCCGGCAGAAAAACCTGGTTCCGGATTGAGGCTGAAGCCGAAGCGGCACAGGAATCGGAAGCCATGCGCCATGCGGTGGAGAAATATTTCCGCCGCGAATACGAAAAGGCGCGCAACAGCTATCAACCCGCCCACAGCGCATCCATTGAACGCGATATCGGATTGCGTGCGCATATTCAGAGAACGATGCCGCTGTTCTTGACCTTGCGCGATCATGAAGGGGAACGGCTTGCCACCGCCATGCTGCCGCCACAAGGGCGAGATGACGGCAGCTTCAGCATCATCATCGTGGGACCGGGCAATGCCGACCCTTATCCCGCGGAAGGCGACGCGATCGAGGCGTTGGGCAAACATTTCGGCTTCGCGCTGCCGCGGGAGCGCTGTTATCCCTACAAGCGCAATTAAAACCGCGGTGAAAATTCAGCGTGCGCCGTGGGCACGGCTGAGCGGCGGGAAATCCGCCATCACTTTTTTCGCCACGCGCTTTTCGGTGAACAGGCCCCAATGCGCTTCTTCCAGGTGGACGCCGCCGCCGGGCACGAAATCGCTCAGCCGCCAGGGCGCATCGAAGGCCGCGAAATAAGAGAAGGCGCGCGATGCGCTGGAAGGAAACTGTTTTTCCAGCGCGCGATAGAAATCGTGCTGCATCTCCGGCGTGAAGCCAGACGTGGCAGGGCCGGTCGGGACACCGGTTTCCTTCACCAGAATGGGCCCCGGATAAACCGCAGCCAGCATGCCGGTCACCCGCACGACGAAATCCGCCCAGTTTGCAGGCCCAGCCTTACGGAACCAGGGTTCGAAAATCGGGTGGATGTTGGTGAGCATGAAATCCATCTTGCTGAAGACGGTTTTCGCATCCGGATCATCCAGATATTGCGCGAAGGGTTCGGTGATGCTGAGCGGCAGGCCGGGCGCGCGCGTCTTTACCATAGCAAGCGCGTGGCCCAGATCGCCCCAGCTTCCGCGCTTGCCGAGGATGAGTTCGTTGCCGAGCGACAGGCCGGCCACCAGCCGGGGATGACGCTTTGCGGCGGCGAGTGCATTCGCCAATTCCTGCGCATTGTAGAAATCCCACACGCCAACGATGACGGCGCGATAACCGAGTTCGGCCGCGACATCGGCCACATGCTCTGCCCCGTTCAGCGCACCATAGGTGATCAGACTGTCGAACCACTGCCTGAGCAGTTTCAGATCCGCAACGATGCTATCGCGCGAAGCCGGCGTGGGATGGCCATTGAAGTAACGCAGGGTTGACGGCTGATAGGTGACGAAGCGCCCCCGAGCCATGGCGGATTTCAGGCGGGCGAGCGTATCACCGCCAGGCACAGGCGGCGGGGCCGCAGCCTGGACCAATGCCGGTATTGCCATCACAGGAGATGCGAGTGCGGCCGCCCCAAAACGCAAGGCTGCACGTCTGGTGGAACACATGAACACCGACCTTAGCAAACAAAACGGATCTTGTGTGTGTAGCCTAACGGTACCGGGCACAAACGAAAGCCCCGCGAACCGGCGAAGGTTCACGGGGCTTTCGCAACTATGTGAAGCGGGATTTTCACTCTGTCCTTGGCAGGACTGGCAGCGACCGACTCTCCCGCGGCTTGAGCCGCAGTACCATAGGCGCAGGGGGCTTTGACGGCCGAGTTCGGAATGGGATCGGGTAGAATTCCCCCGCCAGGACCACCAGTCCGGCAAAAGACAGAATGGGATGTGCGAATACGACACGGCTGAGTTTTTTTACTTATGCTTCTAAGAAGCGTGTCTGGTGCTTCAAAGAAGCGTGTCTGGCCTTGTTTCCAGACATGGAACGAGGGTGCTTTGCAATCAAGCATTTCGATCGAGCGATTAGGACCAGTAAGCTCAACGCATTGCTGCGCTTACACACCTGGCCTATCGACGTGGTAGTCTTCCACGGCTCTCAAGCGAAACCTGGTTTTGAGGTTAGTTTCCCGCTTAGATGCTTTCAGCGGTTATCTATTCCGCACTTAGCTACTCGGCTGTGCCACTGGCGTGACAACCGATCCACCAGAGGTGCGTTCGTTCCGGTCCTCTCGTACTAGGAACAAATCCTCTCAAGTTTCGAACACCCACGGCAGATAGGGACCGAACTGTCTCACGACGTTCTAAACCCAGCTCACGTACCACTTTAAATGGCGAACAGCCATACCCTTGGGACCGGCTACAGCCCCAGGATGTGATGAGCCGACATCGAGGTGCCAAACCGCACCGTCGCTATGGACGCTTGGGTGCGATCAGCCTGTTATCCCCGGCGTACCTTTTATCCGTTGAGCGATGACCCTTCCACTCGGGATCACCGGATCACTATGACCGACTTTCGTCTCTGCTTGAGCCGTCACTCTTGCAGTCAGGCAGGCTTTTGCCATTGCACTCAACAACCGATTTCCGACCGGTCTGAGCCTACCATCGCGCGCCTCCGTTACTCTTTGGGAGGCGACCGCCCCAGTCAAACTGCCTACCATGCATGGTCCTGGACCTCGTTTCGAGGCCGCAGTTAGACATCAGGAACACAAAGGGTGGTATTTCAAGGGTGGCTCCATCCGAGCTAGCGCCCGAACTTCAAAGCCTACCACCTATCCTACACATCACATTCCTAATGCCAGTGCAAAGTTACAGTAAAGGTGCACGGGGTCTTTCCGTCTGACCGCGGGAACCCCGCATCTTCACGGGGAGTTCAATTTCGCTGAGCTGGTGTTGGAGACAGTGGGGAAGTCGTTACGCCTTTCGTGCAGGTCGGAACTTACCCGACAAGGAATTTCGCTACCTTAGGACCGTTATAGTTACGGCCGCCGTTTACCGGGGCTTCGATTCGACGCTTTCACATCTCCTCTTAACCTTCCGGCACCGGGCAGGCGTCAGACGCTATACGTCATCTTTGGATTTCGCAGCGCCCTGTGTTTTTAGTAAACAGTCGCCACCCCCTGCTATGTGCCCCCGGCTCCTACTTGCGT
>Ga0066256_1000660_pt1 | contig 11340 bp, 10 predicted proteins | sample ThiBio_1000_biof_FD_87107 | JGI IMG/M metagenome (GOLD analysis project Ga0066256, IMG submission 87107) | Wastewater bioreactor microbial communities from Cape Town, South Africa - Thiocy_expt_1000_biof (version 2) | ecosystem: Engineered > Bioreactor > Thiocyanate-remediating >... | reverse complement strand
GACCGCCGAATTCAAGGCCCGGCTCGCCGCCGGCGAAACGCTCGATGCCCTGCTGCCCGAGGCCTTTGCGGTCGTCCGCGAAGCCGGCAAGCGCGTGCTCGGCATGCGCCATTTCGACATGCAGATGATCGGCGGCATGGTCCTGCACTTCGGCAAGATCGCCGAAATGCGTACCGGCGAAGGCAAGACGCTGGTCGCCACGCTGCCGTCCTATCTCAACGCGCTCTCCGGCAACGGCGTGCACGTGATCACGGTCAACGACTACCTGGCCAGCCGCGACGCCGAGTGGATGGGGCGGCTGCACCGCTTCCTCGGCCTTTCCGTCGGCGTCAATCTGTCGCAGATGGAGCACGACGCCAAGCAGGCCGCCTACGCAGCCGACATTACCTACGGCACGAACAACGAGTTCGGCTTCGACTATCTGCGCGACAACATGGTCTACACGGCCGGCGAACGCGTGCAGCGCAAGCTCAACTTCGCGATCGTCGACGAAGTCGATTCGATCCTGATCGATGAGGCGCGCACGCCGCTGATCATCTCCGGCCAGGCCGAGGACCATACCGACCTTTACGTGCGCATGAATCAGGTGGCGCCGATGCTCGTGCGCTGCCAGGAAGAGAACGGCGCGGGCGACTACTGGGTCGACGAAAAGGGGCATCAGGTGCTGATGAGCGAGGTCGGCCACGAGAACGCCGAGCAGATCCTCGCCCGCCTCGGCATCCTGCCGGAAGGCGGCAGCCTCTACGACGCGGCCAACATCCTCCTGATCCACCACCTCTACGCCGCGCTGCGCGCCCACAACCTGTTCCACAAGGACCAGCACTACGTGGTGCAGAACGGCGAAGTGGTCATCGTCGACGAATTCACCGGCCGCCTGATGTCCGGCCGTCGCTGGTCGGACGGCCTGCACCAGGCGGTCGAGGCCAAGGAAGGCGTGAACATCCAGAACGAGAACCAGACGCTGGCCTCGATCACCTTCCAGAACTACTTCCGCATGTACGGCAAGCTGTCCGGCATGACCGGCACGGCCGACACCGAAGCCTACGAATTCCAGCAGATCTACGGTCTCGAAACGGTCGTCATCCCGACCAACCGGCCGATGCAGCGCAAGGACAACAACGACCAGATCTTCCGCACCGCCAAGGAAAAGCACGAGGCCATCGTCGCCGACATCCGTGCCTGCCGCGAGCGCGGTCAGCCGGTGCTGGTCGGCACCACCTCGATCGAGAACTCGGAACTGCTCTCGGCGCTGCTCGATCACGAAAAAATTCCGCATCAGGTGCTCAACGCCAAGCAGCACGCGCGCGAAGCCGAGATCGTCATCCAGGCCGGCCGTCCCGGCGTCGTCACCATCGCCACCAACATGGCCGGCCGCGGCACCGACATCGTGCTCGGCGGCAGCATCGAGAAGCAGGTCGCCGCGCTACGCGACGACGCGAGCCTGCCGGCCGAAGAAAAGGATGCGCGCGTCGCTGCGCTCAAGGCCGAGTGGCAGACCCTGCACGATCAGGTGCTGGCCGCCGGCGGCCTGCACATCATCGGCTCCGAGCGGCACGAATCGCGGCGCATCGACAACCAGCTGCGCGGTCGTTCCGGCCGCCAGGGCGACCCCGGCTCCTCGCGCTTCTACCTGTCGCTCGACGATTCGCTGCTGCGCATCTTCGCCGGCGAGCGCCTGAAGGCGATCATGGAGCGCCTGAAGATGCCGGAAGGCGAGCCGATCGAGCATCCGCTCGTTTCGCGTTCGCTCGAGTCGGCGCAGCGCAAGGTCGAGGCGCGCAACTTCGATATCCGCAAGCAGCTGCTCGAATACGACGACGTCGCCAACGACCAGCGCAAGGTCATCTACCAGCAGCGCAACGAACTGCTGGAAACCGAGGACATCTCGGAAACGGTCACCGCCATGCGTCATGGCGTGCTGCACGACACCTTCCGCATCTACGTCCCGGCCGACAGCGTCGAAGAGCAGTGGGACCTGCCGCTGCTGGAAAATGCGCTCGCCGCCGAGTTGCAGCTGCAGCTGCCGATCGTCGAATGGTTCAAGAGCGAGCCGACTCTCGGTGAGGAGGACATCCTTAAGCGCATCGTCGCCGCCGCCGACAGCGCGTATGCGGCGAAGGTCGAGTTGGTGGGCGCCGACTCCTTCCACCAGTTCGAACGCAACGTCATGCTGCAGAGCCTGGATACGCACTGGCGCGAGCACCTGGCGGCGCTCGACCACCTGCGCCAGGGCATCCACCTGCGCGGCTATGCGCAGAAGAACCCGAAGCAGGAATACAAGCGCGAAGCCTTCGAGCTCTTCCAGTCGCTGCTCGACAGCGTGCGCGCCGACGTCACCCGCCTGCTGATGACCGTCCAGGTTCGTTCGGCCGAGGACGTCGAGGAAAGCGCGCCGCACGCCGAGGTGCAGAACGTCCAGTATCACCACGCCGACTACGACGAGGCGCTCGGCAAGACCGCCGGCGAGGGCGGCGAAGACAGCGCGCAGGCGGCGCAGCCGGTGCGCGCCGCGCCGCAGACCGGGCGCAACGATCCCTGCCCCTGCGGCTCGGGCAAGAAGTACAAGCACTGTCACGGCAAGCTGAGTTAATTCCCGGAACCGACCGGTTTTCCCATCGGCAAGGAGGCACAGAGAGCGTTCGATCTCTGTGCCTCTGCGTTTGGAGATTCTAGAAAATGCCAGTCAATTATCAGACGCCCGCTCCCGAAGCCCTGTTTCCCGTCGCCGGCGTCCGCCTCGGCGTCGCCGAGGCCGGCATCCGCAAGGCGAACCGCCGCGATCTGACGCTGCTTGCGCTCGATCCCGGCTGTCGCGTCGCCGGCGTATTTACGGAGAACCGCTTCTGCGCCGCGCCGGTCCAGCTCTGCCGTCGCCATCTGGAGCTCGGCAGCGAGATTCGCGCGCTGGTCATCAACACCGGCATCGCCAACGCCGGCACCGGCGAAGCCGGCGTGCAGGCGGCCTGGCAGACCTGTTCCGGGGTCGGCAAGCTGTTCGGCATCGAAGAGCGTCAGGTGCTGCCTTTCTCGACCGGCGTCATCCTCGAACCGCTGCCGGTCGAACGTCTGCTCGGCGGCCTGCCGGCCTGCGCCGACGATTTGAAAGCCGATAACTGGCATGCCGCCGCGCACGCCATCATGACGACCGACACCGTCGCCAAGGCGGCCTCGCGGCGCGTCGACATCGGCGGCAGGACGGTGACCATCACCGGCATCAGCAAGGGCGCCGGCATGATCAAGCCGAACATGGCGACCATGCTCGGCTTCATGGCCACCGACGCCGGCATTGCCGCGCCGCTGCTGCGCCAGCTGGTGCGCGAGGCGGCCGACGAATCGTTCAACTGCATCACGGTCGATGGCGACACCTCGACCAACGACTCCTTCATCCTGATCGCCAGCGGCCAGTCCGGCGTCGAATTCACCGAGGCCGACGCTTCCGCCGCCGGCTACGCGCAGCTGCGCGCGGCGGTGATCGCCGTCGCCGTCGAGCTGGCGCAGGCCATCATCCGCGACGGCGAGGGCGCGACCAAGTTCATGACGATCGCCGTCGAAGGCGGCAAGGATCGCGAGGAATGCAAGCGCGTCGGCTACGCGATCGGCCACTCGCCACTCGTGAAGACGGCCTTCTTCGCCTCCGATCCCAATCTCGGACGCATCCTGGCCGCGATCGGCTACGCCGGGATCAAGGATCTCGACGTGAATGGGGTGCGCGTCTGGCTGGCCAGCGCCGGCGAGGAAGTCCTGGTTGCCGAGAGCGGCGGGCGGGCGGCGGCGTACCGCGAGGAGGACGGCGCCCGCATCATGCAGCAGTCCGAAATCTCCGTGCGCGTCGACCCCGGGCGCGGCGCGGCGCGCAGCAGCGTCTATACCTGCGCCTTCTCGTACGACTACGTGAAGATCAACGCCGACTACCGGAGCTAGCCGGCCGCCGCCGTCAGGCGGTTTTCTGCAGCCGTATCAATCTGAACCAGCCGGACGCAAGCGCCGGCTGGTCGCTTTTCAGGGTCAGCTCCGGCACGGCGGTGAGCGCGTCCTCGAAAACCACGTCGAGGCGCGTCGCCACCCGGCGCAGCAGCGGGTTGAACAGGCGGCGCAGCGGCGCGCGCTGGCGGGGCTGCAGGAACTTGTCGAAAATCAGGATCTGGCCGCCGGGCGTCAGCACGCGTGCGGTTTCGGCGAGGCAGGCGACGGGGTCGGGAACGACGGCCAGAATCAGGTGCAGCACCGCGTGCTCGAAGCTGGCGTCGGCGAAGGGCAGGCGCTGCGCGTCGCCGAGCACGCCGTGGAAGTCCAGCGCGCTGCGCTGCGAGAGCGCCCGGCGCAGCATCGCCGGCGTCAGGTCGAGGCCGGTGTAGCGGTGCTGCGGCGGCAGCAGGGGGAGGTCGAGGCCGGTGCCGACGCCGTTGAGCAGCACGCGCGCCGGGGTCGAGGGCAGTCCGGCCAGGCTGGTCTGCCGGGCGCTCCGCGTCGCGGCGGCGAGCGCCGCGTCGTAGAAGGGCGCGATCAGCGCGTAGCTGCGTTCGAGTCCCAAGGGGTCAGTGCAGGACGCGCGGCACGGCGAGCGTGAATTCGGGGATGCGTGCCTCGAACTGCGTCCCGTCCTCGGCCGTCATCTGGTAGCTGCCGCGCATCGTGCCGACCGGCGTGTCGAGCTGGCAGCCGCTCGTGTATTCAAAGCGCTCGCCGGGCTGCAGTAGCGGCTGGTGGCCGACGACACCGAGTCCGCGCACTTCCTGCACCTCGTCGCCGGCGTCGGTGATGATCCAGTGACGCGAAATCAGCTGCGCCGCCACGGTGCCGACGTTTTCGATGGTGATCGTGTAGGCGAACACGTAGCGGTCGTTGTCCGGGTCCGACTGGTCGGCGATGAACTGCGGGACGGCGTTGACGGCGATGTCGTATTTCTTGCTCTCGGCCATGGATGTCGGGGGAAGTTGAGGGTTGACCGGCATTGCACACCAAGGCGTGGTATCTGACAAGCAAAGCGGCGGCCGGTTCTCGAGGGGCGGCGCATCGGCTCATTCGGGGCAAAGGCAGGCATTCGCGGTAAAATCGCTCCTTTGCCCAACAGGCCCCGCCATGCACGTCATCGCCCCCAGCATTCTGTCCGCCAACTTCGCCAAGCTCGGCGAGGAAGTCGTCAACGTCGTCGCCGCCGGCGCCGACTGGATTCACTTCGACGTGATGGACAACCACTACGTGCCCAACCTGACGATCGGCCCGCTCGTCTGCGAGGCGATCCGTCCGCTGACCCGGGCGCCGATCGACGTGCACCTGATGGTCAAGCCGGTCGACCGCATCGTTCCCGATTTCGCCAGGGCCGGCGCCAACATCATCACCTTCCACCCGGAAGGCTCCGAGCACATCGACCGCACGCTCTCGCTGATCCGCGAGAATGGCTGCCAGGCCGGCCTCGTCTTCAACCCGGCGACGCCGCTCGACCATATGGATTACGTGATGGACAAGCTCGACGTCGTCCTCCTGATGAGCGTGAACCCCGGTTTCGGCGGGCAGAAGTTCATCCCGGGAACGCTCGCCAAGCTCAAGGCGGCGCGCGCCCGGCTCGGCGCCTACGAGCGCGAGAGCGGCCGGCGCATCCGCCTCGAGATCGACGGCGGCGTCAAGGTCGACAACATCGCCGAAATCGCCCGCGCCGGCGCCGACACCTTCGTCGCCGGTTCGGCCATCTACGGCACGCCCGACTACAAGGCGACGATAGACGCCATGCGCGCCGAGCTGGCCGCCGCCTGATGCGCTTCGAGTCGGTCACCCTCGACCTCGACGGCACGCTGCTCGACACCATCGCCGACCTCGCCGCCGGCTGCAATGCGATGCTCGTCGAACTCGGGCGGGCGCCGCGCAGCCAGGCTGAGATCCACAGCTTCGTTGGCAAGGGCATGGCGGTGCTCGTCGAGCGCTGCCTGAGCGACGGAGTGCCGCCGGCGCCGGCGCTGCTGGCCGACGGCATCGCCGTTTTCCAGAAGCACTACACGGCGCTCAACGGCAGCGCGACGCGCATCTATCCGGGCGTCGTCGAAGGCCTCGACGCGCTGCGCGCGCTCGGCCTCCCGCTCGCCGTGGTGACCAACAAGCCGGCCGCGTTCACCGCGCCGCTGCTCGCGCGCATGGGGCTGCACACGTACTTCGCCGCAGTCGTTTCCGGCGACACGCTGCCCTACAAGAAGCCGCGCCCCGAACCGATCCTGCACGCCTGCGCGCTGCTCGGCTCGCGGCCGGCCGCCAATCTGCATATCGGCGACTCGGCCAACGACATCGACGCGGCGCGCGCCGCCGGTAGTCCGGTGCTCTGCGTCCCCTACGGCTACAACGAAGGGCGGCCGGTGGACAGCGCCGATTGCGATGCGCTAGTATCCAGCCTCGTCGAAGCGGCGCGCTTCGTGGCCGATAGCGGTCGATAGCGCCGCCCGCACCGTTTAATTTTCGTCAGAAACTCATTGTGACTCGCAAGAACGCGGCTGAATTGAAGGAGAACGTTGCAGCCCGTGCCCGGAATCTCGATTCCTGGTGCGGCTGGCGCACATGGCGCCGGTAGTTCTGCACGTCCGTACCTTCCTTTCGTCAGACCCGTTTTTGTGAGATTGCAATGAACGAAACAGAATTCAACGCGCTCGCCGCGCAAGGCTACAACCGCATCCCGGTCACTCTCGAGACCTTCGCCGATCTCGACACCCCGCTCTCGATCTACCTGAAGCTCGCCAACGGCCCGTATACGTACCTGCTCGAGTCGGTGCAGGGCGGCGAGCGCTTCGGCCGCTACTCGATCATCGGCCTTGCCAGCCCGACGCGCGTCGTCGTGAACGGCCATCAGGTGCTGGTGCTCACCGGCAACCGCATCGCCGAGCGCGAGGACGACACCAATCCGCTCGACTTCATCGGCAAGTTCATGAAGCGCTTCCGCGCCGCGCCGTCGGCCGGCCTGCCGCGTTTCTGCGGCGGCCTCGTCGGCTGCTTCGGTTACGACACCGTGCGCTACGTCGAAACGCGCCTGACGCGCACGCAGAGGCCGGGCGACCTCGGTACGCCGGACATCGTCCTGCTGCTCTCCGAGGAAATCGCCGTCGTCGACAACCTGTCCGGCAAGCTCTCGCTCGTCGTCTATGCCGAGCCCGGCGTTCCCGGCGCCTTCCAGAAGGCGCAGGCGCGCCTCAAGGAACTGCTCGCCAGGCTGCGCGCGCCGGTGCAGATTCCGGCGGAAACGGCGAAGGCCTCGCAGCCAGCCGTCTCGGTCTTCGGCGAAGCGCAGTTCAAGCAGGCCGTGCAGAAGGCCAAGCAGTACATCACCGAGGGCGACATCATGCAGGTCGTCCTCTCGCAGCGCATGAGCAAGCCGCTCGGCGCCAGCCCGATGGCGCTCTACCGCTCGCTGCGCTCGCTCAATCCCTCGCCCTACATGTTCTATTTCGACTTCGAGGACTTCCACGTCGTCGGCGCCTCGCCCGAAATCCTCGTGCGTCTCGAAGGCGACACCGTGACGGTGCGGCCGATCGCCGGTACGCGCAAGCGCGGCGCCTCGTTCGAGGAAGACCAGGCGCTCGCCGCCGAACTGCTGGCCGACGAGAAGGAGCGCGCCGAGCACGTGCAGCTGCTCGACCTCGGGCGCAACGACGCCGGCCGCGTCGCGCGGGTGGGCAGCGTCAAGCTCACCGAGAACATGATCGTCGAGCGCTACTCGCACGTGATGCACATCGTCTCCAATGTCGAAGGCAAGCTGCAGCCGGGGCTCGACGCGCTCGACGTGCTGAAGGCCACCTTCCCGGCCGGCACCGTGTCCGGTGCGCCCAAGGTGCGCGCCATGGAAATCATCGACGAACTGGAGCCGGTGCGCCGCGGCATCTACGCCGGCGCGGTCGGCTACCTCGGCTTCCACGGCGACATGGACATCGCCATCGCGATCCGCACCGCGGTGGTCAAGGACGGCCAGATGCACGTCCAGGCCGGCGCCGGCATCGTCGCCGATTCCGATCCGGCGTCCGAATGGCAGGAAACCCAGAACAAGGCCCGCGCCGTCCTGCGCGCGGCGGAACTGGCCGAGCACGGCCTCGACACCCGTTTCGAATGAGAGGCCGGCCATGCTGCTGATGATCGACAACTACGATTCCTTCACCTACAACCTCGTGCAGTATTTCGGCGAGCTCGGGCAAGAGGTGAAGGTGTTCCGCAACGACGCCATCTCGCTGGCCGAGATCGCGCGCCTGCGGCCCGACTATCTGGTGATTTCGCCCGGCCCCTGCACGCCGGCGCAGGCCGGCGTCTCGCTCGCCGCGATCCGCGAGTTCGCCGGCAAGATTCCCCTGCTCGGCGTCTGCCTCGGCCACCAGTCGATCGGCGAGGCCTTCGGCGGGCGCGTCGTGCACGCCAAGAAGCTGATGCACGGCAAGGTGTCGCCGGTCCATCACAAGGACGTCGGCGTCTTTCGCGGGCTGCCCAATCCGCTTACCTGCACGCGCTACCACTCGCTGGCCATCGAGCGCGAGTCGCTGCCCGACTGCCTGGAGATCACCGCCTGGACCGACGACGGCGAAATCATGGGCGTGCGGCACAAGACGCTGCCGGTCGAAGGCGTGCAGTTCCACCCGGAGTCCATCCTCACCGAGCGCGGCCACGACCTGCTCGACAACTTCCTGAAGGAGCACGCGCAATGAAGCCGCAGGACGCCCTGACGCGGGTCATCGAGCACCGCGAGATCTTCCACGACGAAATGGTTTCACTGATGCGCCAGATCATGGGCGGCGAGGTGTCGCCGGTGATGATCGCGGCCATTCTCACCGGCCTGCGCGTCAAGAAGGAAACGGTCGGCGAAATCACCGCCGCAGCGCAGGTCATGCGCGAGCTTTCGACACGCATCGAGGTGGCTGACAACGCCAACTTCGTCGACATCGTCGGCACCGGTGGCGACGGCGCGCACACTTTCAATATTTCCACCTCCGCGATGTTCGTTGCGGCGGCAGCGGGAGCCAAGGTAGCCAAGCACGGCGGCCGCAGCGTTTCCTCCAGCTCCGGTAGCGCCGATCTGCTCGAAGCGCTCGGCGCCAACATCATGCTGACGCCGATGCAGGTCGGCGAGTGTCTGGCCGCTACGGGAATCGGCTTCATGTTCGCCCCGAGCCATCACCTGGCGATGAAGAACGTTGCGCCGGTCCGCCGTGAAATGGGCGTGCGCACCATATTCAATATCCTCGGCCCGCTGACCAATCCGGCCGGCGCGCCGAATACGCTGCTCGGCGTTTTTCATCCCGATCTGGTCGGCATTCTGGTTCGCGTCATGGAGCGCCTCGGCGCGAAGCACGTGCTGGTGGTCTACGGCAAGGACGGCATGGACGAAATCTCGCTCGGTGCGGCGACGATGGTTGGCGAACTGAAGGACGATCAGGTCAGCGAATACGAAATTCATCCGGAAGATTTCGGTCTGCAGATGGCTTCCAATCGCAGCCTGCGCGTGAGCAACGCGCAGGAGTCGAAGGAGATGGTGTTCTCGGCGCTGGGCAATGTCGCCGGTACCGCACGCGAGATCGTTGCGTTCAACGCCGGCACGGCACTTTATGTTGCCAACGTCGCCAGTTCGATCCCGCAAGGCATCGAACTGGCGCGCGAAGCAATCGCTAGCGGCGCCGCGCGCGCCAAGCTCGACGAGTTTGTCCGCGTCACGCAAGGATTTGCGGCATGACGAAATCCGACATCCTGAACAAGATCCTCGCTGTCAAACGCGAGGAAGTCGCCGCCGCCTCCGCCCGCCGTTCGCTCGCCGCCATCCGCGCCGATGCCGCGGCGCAGCCTGCGCCGCGCGATTTCGTCGGTGCCCTGCGCGGCAAGATCGCCGCCGGCAAGGCGGCCGTGATCGCCGAGATCAAGAAGGCCAGCCCGTCCAAGGGCGTCCTGCGCGCCGACTTCCGCCCGGCGGAGATCGCCGCCAGCTACGAGGCGCACGGCGCCGCCTGCCTCTCGGTGCTGACCGACCGCCAGTTCTTCCAGGGCGACGCTGAGTATCTGCAGACCGCGCGCGCCGCCTGCGCGCTGCCGGTTTTACGTAAGGACTTCCTGGTCGACGCCTATCAGGTGCACGAAGCCCGCGCGATGGGCGCCGACGCCATCCTGCTCATCGCCTCGGCGCTCGATCTGGCCACCATGCGCGAATTCGAGGCGATCGCCCACGGCTACGGCATGGGCGTCCTCGTCGAAGTGCACGACGGCGCCGAGCTCGACGTCGCGCTGCAGCTAAAGACGCCGCTCGTCGGCATCAACAACCGCAATCTGCGCAGCTTCGATGTCAGCCTGCAGACCACGCTCGACCTTCTCCCGCACATCCCGGCCGGGCGCATCGTCGTCACCGAAAGTGGCATCCTCGCCGCGTCGGACGTCGCACTGATGCGCGCAAACGCTGTCCACGCCTTCCTCGTCGGCGAAGCCTTCATGCGCGCCCCCGAGCCGGGCGAAGCGCTGGCGGCTCTGTTCGGCGCCTGATTCACCGGTCTTGTTGCAAAAACACAACAAGGTCGGCGCCGCCTCGGGGCAAATTGCTTCGTCAAGGTTGCCCCGGGGGGGGGCGTTTGCCACAATCCGTCCAACTTCTCGTTTCCAGAGAGGTAAGACCCGGAGGAGTGGCAGCTAGCTCCGCCGATCTCAAACCTAGAGGAGATTCACAATGCAAAAGAAATTCATCGCGCTGGCTGTTGCCGGTCTGGTTTCCGGTGCCGCTTTCGCCCAGTCGAACGTCACCATCTACGGCGTCGCCGACGTGACTTTCGACAACGTCAAGGCCGACAACCAAGCCGCTGGCAACGTCAACGCCTTCGAGCGCTCGAACCGCGTTTCGGCCAACTCGTCCTTCATCGGCTTCAAGGGTACCGAAGCTCTGGGCAACGGCCTGAACGCTGTGTTCCAGTTCGAAGCCGCCGTCGCTAACGATAACGGTGGCGCTCTGTCGTTCAACCGCGATACCTTCGTTGGTCTGAGCAGCAACTCCTGGGGTACCGTCGTTGCTGGTACTCTGACCGGCCCGACCCGCGCTCTGGGCGCCTCGATGGACGTCTTCGCCGGCGCTACCGGTATCGGTGCTAACAGCGGCCTGATCGGCAAGCTGGGTAATGGCCTTACCGGCGTGACGACCGACGCGAATGGTGCGCCGGTTGCTCCTGGTGTTGGTGCTACTCCTGCTCTGGGCCGCTCGACGACTCAGACCTCCATTTTTGACACCCGCTGGAAGAACGCCATCGCCTACGTTTCGCCTTCTTTTGGTGGCGTGACCGCGACGGCTGCTTACGTTGCTAACGAAAACCGCTCGGCCACGATCAATACCTCGGGCTACGATCTCGGCCTGAACTA
>Ga0066256_1004986_pt1 | contig 11345 bp, 10 predicted proteins | sample ThiBio_1000_biof_FD_87107 | JGI IMG/M metagenome (GOLD analysis project Ga0066256, IMG submission 87107) | Wastewater bioreactor microbial communities from Cape Town, South Africa - Thiocy_expt_1000_biof (version 2) | ecosystem: Engineered > Bioreactor > Thiocyanate-remediating >... | reverse complement strand
GAGGCGCATGGCGGCTTCGTGAGCTTTGTCCGGCAGGAAAAAGGCACGCGCTTCGAAGTGCTGCTGCCCGTGGCGCTGCGTCTGCCGTAAAGGCCCCCGCGCGAGGCTTGCAATAGCCAGGACCCTTCTATATGTCTCCCGCGTTCCGCCGAGCCCATGGCCCGGCCGACAGGCGCCCGTAGCTCAGCTGGATAGAGCACCAGACTACGAATCTGGGGGTCAGGAGTTCGAATCTCTTCGGGCGCGCCATTTCAGTACAGAACTCTTAACGCCGAACGCCGCCGGTTTCCCGCTTGAAGCGGCGACCAGCGTACGCAGCAGTTCTGACTTCGATCCCATAATGCGAACCTCGTCGGCGGCGACTTCGACGCGCTGCGCGAGCGCGCGCAGGTGGTCGCGGCGGTAGCCGCCACCGTCGAGGCGTATCCGCTCACGAGCCTTGCGGGCGAACCCCTTGAGCATATCGGGGCTGATACCCTGATTGCCTGAACTGTCGAGCGCGAGCTGTGTGCGCTCGGCGTCGGCGGCGGCTTGATCCCGCAATGCCTTGAGGCTCACCATGCGTTCCTTCGCCATCGCGTCGTCCTTGTCCACCATGCCGGCTTCGATGGCGTCAAAGAGACGACCGAGCCGCTGGTCGGCTTCCGCGATTCGCCTTTGAAGCTCGGCAAGATGCTCTCGGCGGCGCTCGGTGCGCTCCTGCCGGCGGTCGATGACGCTGGCGAGGACGGTTTCCAGCCGCTTGGGCTGGAGCAGGCGATCCCCGATGTGATCGGCGACCAGATGGTCCAGCTTGCCCATCGGGATCGTGCGGCCCTTGCAGCCGGTCTTGCCCTGCCGTGCCTTGGTCGAGCAGGTGTAGTAGCGATATGTCTGCCCTGCGCTGCCCCGGCCGGTTCGGAGCGTCATCGCGCCCCCGCATTTGGCGCAGAAGCAGATGCCGGTCAGGAGCGTGGGGCCGCTGGAGACGCGTGCAGGCGTCACCATGGGATTGCGGGATTTGAGGCGGGCTTGAACCGCATCGTATAGCTCCCGCTCGATAAGCGGTGGCACCGCCATGATGGCGACCTCGCTCTCCGGCTTCTTCTCCCGGTCCTTGTGCGAGCGCGTGTGGAACTTGTGCTCGCCGATATAGGTGGTGCGGGTCAGGATGGCGTGGATTTGCGCCAGCCCCCAACGGCCGCCGTCGCGGGTTAAGAAGCGGCGTTCGTTGAGATAGGTGGCGATAGCCTTGACGCCCATTGCGCCGCGCGTGCCGTCGCCTTCAAGGAACAGGCGATAGATCATCCGCACGGTGTCGGCGTGCAGAGGGTCGATCTCCAGCTTCTTCTTGGTCTTCGATCCCCGCTGCTCCGCTGCGACGATGCGATAGCCGATGGGCGGTCGCGCGCCGTTCCAGAAGCCTTGCCGGGCGTTCTCGTTCATGGCGCGCAGAACGTGCTTGGCATTCTCCTTCGACTGGTATTCGTCGAAAAGCGCCATGATCTGCCGCATCATCTGGTGCATGGGATCGTCGCCCATCTCCTGCGTAATGGACACGAGCTTGACGCCGTTCTTCGCCAGCTTGCGAACGTAGAACTCCATCTCGAAATGATCGCGGAAGAAGCGCGAGAAGCTATGCACCACGACAATATCGAACGGTGCGGGCTTTGACGTGCCGGCCTCGATCATGCGCTGGAACTCGGGGCGCTTGTCGTTGGTGGCGGTTGCGCCCGGTTCAACATAAGTCTCAACGAGTTGGTAGCCCCGTTGCTCGCACCAGGCTTCGCCCTGCCGCTTCTGGTCGGGGATGGAAATATCATGCTCGGCCTGCCGGGCTGTCGAGACACGCAGATAGAGGGCGGCGCGCACCCCGTTCGAGAGTTGGGGTGCGATCATGGCAGAAGCCTCCTTCTCAAATCATCGGCATGGTCCAAAGAATTCGTCGAACAGATCGCCGAACCAACGCTCGAACACATCAATCTCGGCCTCGGTGACGGGAATGTCCTCTGGCCAATCGTCGGTGACGCGCATCCTCTGTCCATCCGGGCCGAGAAGTGGCGTGTCGCCGACTCGCGCCCGGCTGTCCGGCATAGGATCGTCGGCGTAGTCGAAAAGATCGTCGGGAAGTGGTTCGGGGATCGACTGTCGCGGTCGCCCTCTCCGGGCGCGGCGGTGCTCTGCGCACATAGAATCCTCCTTGGTTCAGCATGGGATTCCGGGCGATTGGAAGCCTCGGAAATAGCGAACCATGGGAAGCGGATAGGCAGCCTGTAGCGTGCCGTATTTAGGTTGATGTGCTGGCGGCACCCCTCGAACGAAGGAAGCTGCCAGCGGATCACTAATCTACACATGGGCCGATCTTGTCATTGCTGCGGGGATGGAGCGGGAGGACGCCCCATGTCACTTGCGAGCGCCAGCAGGTTGCGAAGTGCGGCGCTGCGGTTGAACGGCGACCAGACAGCCGAGAAAGAAATAGGCTCCGGCTCGTCGGCCAACGGCAGGAACACTACGCCGGACGTGGGCAGAAGCGACATGGCCGCGCCGCCAATGGTGATACCGAAACCCTGTCCGACCATGGACAGTAATGTGCCGCGCTCAACGTCAAAACGCAGGATTGAGGATGAGGGCCAGCGCCCGGCGAGGCGCAGCACGATATGGTCGTGAACCTGCGGGCCAGTGCCACCATAGCGGACAAGGAAGGTTTCGCCGACCAGATCGGCCCAAGTGATTGCCGGTTCCCCGGCAAGATTATACCTATCCGGTAGCACCGCCACCAGCGATTCAGTCCAGATCGGCCGTGTATGGCAGTCGGGAAGCTCGGGCGTGCCAGCGACGAACGCCACGTCCAGCCGGTCGGCACGAAGTTGCATAACCGCATCGCGGGCCGTGCCTTCGGTGATTTCGACCTCGATGCCGGGATGATTTTCCCGATACTGCCCGATCAGCTCCGCGAGGAAGCTGCGGGGGATCAACGCATGGATGCCGATACGCAGGCGACCACATTCCCCTGCCGCCGCCATTCCGGCGGTCTTCACCGCATGGTCGAGCTGATCGACGCCGACAGCGACACGCTCGACGAAATGGCGTCCGGCCTCGGTCAACCTGACACCGCGCGCGTGGCGCTCGAACAGAAGGATGCCAAGGTCTTCCTCCAACGCCTTCACGCGCGCTGACGCTGGATTGCGCCACGCCGAGTGCGTTCGCCGCATGACGAAAGTTCAGATACTCGGCAACGGCAAGTGTCTGGATCAGCGACGCGAGGGGAATGCGCGATCCCAATGGCGTCGGCACTCCCCATTGTCGATCAACCATCGGTGCGGATCGACGTCGCCGCATTGCTATCCGCCCCCTGTCATTCAGCGGTAGCCTTGGCTGGCAAAGCGAAGGCGGTGGAGTGCTGCCGGTAGGCGTGCGGCATCACGCGAATCTTTTCGCAAAGGCCACGAAGACGACGATGAGGCCGGTGGCCGCGATCATTGTCCACGCGACAGGCTCGCCCAGCAGCAAACCTGCAAGTGCAAGACCGAAGAACGGTTGAAGCAGTTGCAGTTGCCCGACGCCTGCGATGCCGCCGAGCGCAAGACCCCGATACCAGAAGACAAAGCCCACCAGCATGGAGAACACGGAGACATAGGCGAGGCTTAGCGGGGGGGGGGCGGAGTCCCTCCACCGAAATGGGGAGAGCGCCCCTTGCAGCAGCACGCGCACCGGGGGAGCGGAGACACCAACTCCCAACAAAGTGCCTGCCCCCCGGCGGGGGCGGCGAGACTTTTGCCCCCCCCCCGCAACCCCACCCCCAAAAAGAAAAAGGCCCGAGATAAGGAAAAGGTTGCGGGTGGGGGAGCTGGCCCCGCCATTGGAAACCGCGAAGGCGACCACCGTTGCGCTTCCCAAACATGAAAACAGCCAGAACAGCGGCTTCGGCCGCTCACCGCCGCGCAGCACGCCGAATATCGCGGTCGCAAGCGGCAGAAGGCCGATGAATACAATCGAATGGGCGGACGTGATGTGCTGGAGGGCGAGCGCGGTCAGCAGTGGAAACCCGATCACCACGCCTATGGAAACGATGGCCAGTGACAGCATATCCCTGCGTTGCGGACGTGCCTGCCGCAAAAGCATGAGCAGCGCGGCCCCCAGCAGCGCGGCGATGACGGCCCGCGCGGAGGTCAGAAACAGCGGAGAGAAATCCGCCACCGCCACGCGCGTAGCAGGCAGGGAGCCGCTGAAAATGATAACGCCGAGCAGTCCGCTGCCCCAGCCTTCCACCGATGATCTTGTGTCGTCCATCCCACCTCGCTTTCCATTCGCGGGAATAGACGATTTTGGCTGGCACGATCAGCTACAAATCAATACAATTAAAACAAACCGTATTGATAAAGAAAGTGATACACTTGGGCGTGATGGAGGAGCCAGTCGGTCGCAGGGGAACACGAACCATCGACGTGATGACGGCGATACGGGCGAAAGTCGGTAGTCGCGCGCTCGGCCCCGACGACCGGCTGCCATCTATTCGGGCCTTCGCCAAGACGATGGGCGTTTCTCCCTCCACGGTCGTCGAAGCCTATGACCGGCTCGCGGCCGAAGGGTTGATCCGCGCGAAGCAAGGATCGGGTTTCTATGTCTCCGCATCCGCGTCGCCACCTTTGGCTCTGACGGAAAACCTGCCCCCGACAGAGCGCGCGGTCGATCCGTTCTGGGTTTCGCGGCAATCCCTCGATGCCGATCCTGCGGCGCTGAAACCCGGCTGCGGCTGGCTTCCGCCGGACTGGATGCCGCATGAGGCATTGCGCCGGGCGCTACGAGCTATCGCGCGCGCCGACAATGCAGTGCTGTCGGACTACGGCAGCACGCGCGGTTCGTTCACACTGCGTCGTATTCTAATGGGCCGTTTTGCCGAAGAAGGGATTGAGTTATCGCCCGACCAGCTCTTGCTGACTGCATCGGGGACGCAAGCGGTTGATCTGATCTGTCGTTTCCTGCTTCGTCCGGGCGATACAGTGCTGGTGGACGATCCCTGCTACTTCAATTTTCGGGCCTTGCTGCGCGCTCATCGAGTGAAGATCGCCAGTGTGCCCTATACGCCTTCGGGGCCGGACATTGCCTCTTTCGAGGCGATCCTAGCTGCCGAGCGGCCGCGCCTCTATCTCACCAACTCGGCGCTTCATAATCCTACAGGTGCGACCCTGACGGCGCAGTCTGCGCACCGCCTTCTAAACGCTGCTTCGGCCCATGACCTGACCATCGTGGAGGATGACATTTTCGCCGATTTCGAGCCGGAATCTTCGGTTCGATTGGCAGCGTTGGATGGACTCAACCGTGTCATCCGTATCGGCAGCTTTTCCAAGACCCTATCCGCCTCGGGATCCAAGACCTCTTGCTACCGAATAGGCTGGGCCACACTTTTGCTGATCATTGAGGCGCACTAGTTGGTGGCGAGAGCCCTCTCTTCCCTTGTTTTCTACGTGCATTTACGGAATACAAATTGAGTATCCCCCGGTTGGCCCCTGCTTTGCATGCCACCGGGGTTTGTTGTCCGTATCGCTAACTACCAGATGGCTTTCTCAGGGTGGGAGGTCATGCAGTAGACGGTGCAATCGTTCAAGGACCGCATTCCGCACCGAGTCATGGATCCTGGCGGGAAATGACTTTGGCAGAAGTGCCTCTATCCGCTGTACGGCGTCCTCGGCCCGTGCCGCCGTTTCCTCGAGTACGTCGTGTACAAGGCGTTTCGGCAGGCCGGCGCGTTCGCCCGTCTGCGTGAAGTGGCGGGGCAGGATCTCGTCGATGCGGTAGTGGTTGCCGTGCCCGACCGACAGGGCGAGCTTCATCTGCTTGCGCTCGATCTGCCGGGCATCGAGGCTAGGCTGCGCGCTCAGCACATCATAGAGCGGCGTCAGCTCGAACCCGCCTCCTGGATTGAGGAAGATGCTAAAATTCTTAGCGTGGCCATCGGTCGCGCCGATCAGCCAGAAAATGAGCTGGGCCAGCAGCAGCGTATAGTGGTCTCGCGACGGGTCGTTGCTGCCCCTGAGCAACTCGGCGATTTGAATGATGCCGGGTCCGCCGTCGCTCTGATATTTGCGCGCCGGCGGCACGGACAACGCCTGACAGCAATCCTCCTGCGGCAGGCGGATCAACCGCCCGCCATGCCAGGCGCGATCGAAGCGCTCGACGACCAAAGCTTTCGTTTCGCCGAACGTCATGATCTCGGCGCTGTTGACGGGCAGCCCGAACAGTTCGAGCAGCTTCAGGCAGTAGAATTCGTTCTCGACGCTGTTGGTGAGGTCGATGCCGTTGGGCAGCTCGCCGATCTGGGTCTTGAAGATATGCGTCGTCGGCGTGGTGCCGTGGGGCTTGAGCCATTGCCCATCGATCCGGAGCAGCGCGGTCTTCTCCTGTGCTCCTGCGACCGAGATGCGGAATCCATCGTCATCCCGATTGAGGCCGAGCGGGGCCAGCACGAGGGTTTTCAGAAGCTTTTCGATGGCCTCGTCGTCGACAGGCTCGCCCGAGAGCGCGGCCTGGTCGTCCGGCTCCCCGGCATCCTCGGGGAGGAATTGCAGGGCGCCCACGCAGTCACGACCGATCGCTGCCAAGAGGCTATAGGCATCGTATCCGGCAGCACCGACTTTCTCGGCCACGCGCCGTCGCAGCGCATCCGAATCCGGCAGAAGGTTCTCGAACACCGCCGCGACGGGAGCTCCCCGATACGCATCTTCACGCAGGGGCAGTGACAGCGACACCGGAAAGGCGGATGTCCGGTCAAGCCAGGCCTCGTCGTACTGGAAGCCGATCGCGCCGCCCGGCTCCTTCTGCAGGCGGCCGACGAACCGGTTGTTCTGATAGACGCGCAGTGGCGGATATTGTCGGTGCCTGGGCATTATCCGAGCAACTCTTCTACGTTCCGATTCCGGCTGCGTGGACCGATTAGGAATTCGAGGTCGAGTGCCGCTAGCGCGGCTAGGATCGTGTCGAGCCGGGTCGCCGTGTTACCTGTCTCGATCAGGGAAATCGTCTCCTGGCGCAGGCCGGCCTTGTCGCCGAGCGCACTCTGGCTGAGGCCGAGCTTCTTCCTGTGCCGCCGGATGATCGTGCCGATCTGTTTCGGTGTGCGGGCAAGGTCGTTCATCGCATGACTCTCTCCAGATATGCGTCATTTCCGATAATAACGCAATATCGGCTTTGACACATATATCTATTTTATGTGTCAGGTTGCATAGAGCGAGATTATCGTGATTATCGCATGAATCGCCAGTAGGAGCGGCATCCTCTCCAGGCCGCCTAGGGCGCCGAATGCGCAAACCGCAGCCGTATGCGCAATGAATCTTGCGCATATCCTTGAAGGTTGCGCATATCGGTGTTCAATGGCGCACAAGAAGACCATGCGCAAAGGAGCGGTGGTGGCGAGATCCGACGATCTGACGGCAATCGAGGACGTGGTGCGCGCCCAGCCCGGCGGCATCACGGTTGGCCAGATCGCGGCCGCGCTCAACATCGACATTCCCCGGCGGACGCTGCAATACCACCTTAAGTCGCTGATCGACAGCGGCCGGCTGGTGCGGAAAGGCGATAAGCGCGGCGCAAAATACTATCTGCCATCCGATCTCTCCGCCGTCGGCGACGAACGAGACGAAGCCGCAATCCCGTTGTCGGACGGTGCCAGGGAGGTGCTGGCCTATGTCCGCCAGCCGGTAGAACGCCGTAAGCCGACTGGATATGACCGGGAGTTCCTCGATTCTTACCGCCCGAACGCCACGACCTGGCTGAGTGACAGCGAACGTGCGTATCTGCTCAAAGTCGGCACCGCCGAAGCCGGCGACCAGCCCGCCGGCACCTACGCCAAGCACATCCTGAATCGCCTGCTGATCGACCTGTCCTGGAACTCGAGCCGTCTCGAGGGCAACACCTATTCGCTGCTCGACACGAGGCGGCTGATCGACTTCGGTGAAGAGGCCGAGGGCAAGGAACGGCTCGAAGCCCAGATGATCCTCAACCACAAGGACGCCATCGAGTTTCTGGTGGGCAGCGCCGAGGACATCGGGTTCAACCGCTACACGCTCCTCAATCTCCACGCGATGCTCGCCAACAACCTGCTGGCCGATGAAACCGCAGCAGGGCGACTGCGACGCATTGCTGTCGGCATCGAGAGGTCCGTGTTCCACCCGCTCGAAGTGCCCTCGATCATCGAGGAGTGTTTCGACCAGGTCCTGGCGACGGCGGCGGCGATCGACGATCCGTTCGAGCAGGCGTTCTTCGTCATGGTCCAGTTGCCCTACCTGCAACCCTTCGACGACGTGAACAAGCGCGTGTCGCGCCTTGCAGCGAACATCCCGCTGATCAAGCGAAATCTCGCGCCGCTGTCTTTCACCGAGGTTCCGAGGCAGGCTTACACGGAAGCCATTCTTGGCGTGTACGAACTGCGTCGGGTCGATCTGCTCAAGGACGTGTTCATCTGGGCCTATGAACGCTCGGCGGCGCGCTATGCTGCGGTGCGCCAGTCGCTGGGTGAACCCGATCCGTTCCGTCTTCGCTACCGGGATGCGCTACAGGAAGTGGTCGGCGAGGTCGTGCGCAATCACATGGACCGCAAGACTGCCGCCAGCCATATCGCATCGTGGGTGGCAACCAACGTCGATGAACCCGACCGCGACCAGTTCCGCGAATTGGCGGAGCGCGAAATCGTCGGGCTGCACGAGGGCAACTTCGCGCGCTACCGCATCCGCCCTTCCGACTTTACGGCATGGCAGGCGGCCTGGGGATCAAAGGCCCAACCCTAGCAGGGTCGTGCGACCACACCGCCTGGTTTGCGAGCTCGTGGACTGACACCGTGCAGCTCCGCGCGGTTATTCGTACTCAGCTATGCGGGCGCGTATCGGGGCCTTGCTCATCGCCGGGTCTCGCTTTCTCTCGGCCAAACTTCGCGCCCTCATGGGGTAAGCTCCAACGCTCGCTTCATTGCAGGTTCCGGCGCAAGAGCAGGTTTCTCATTCTTCAAGGCGGCAGTGATTACCTTGTGGGTTGCACGAGGTCCGAGCCAGGAGCGAAGGCGAGCATCTTCTTTGAGCAGGTCGCCCAAAGCTCCGAACATGAGATCGGTGATCGCCTGCTGCTGCGAGCGCAGGTGGTCTTCCAGCAGCTTGTGCCGCGAGATGTAGCCGGCGTTGGTCCCCGGAACGGCATGGTTCATGAGAAGATGCGCGTCGAGGGGCGACACACCGGCGGGCGCCGCCAACGTTCTGTATGTCTGGCGCAGATCGTTGCCCACTTGGCAAGGACGTCACGATCCTCCTTCTGTTCGACTATGTGTCCGGTGTCGCTATCAGCGGGGAACAGCCACTTCGTGGCCTCAAGGGGATAGAAGTGGCGCCCGAAGCACATTGCTCGTAGCAAGCATGAGATCATGCGGCGCGACAGCGGGATGTCGAACGCGCGATCGGCACCACCCTTGGGGCGGGGAATGTGGAGGACGCGCCGGCGGAGATCGAGATGGCGAGACTGGGCTTCCATCAACGCCGTCGGCCGGGAGCCGGACAGCAGCGAGAACAGGTGGAACTCGCGGCGGACAGGACCGGGTAAGGTAGCAACCTGTCGAAACCAGTGCGGGAGGTCGCCCAAGCCCATCGCCGTGTTTCGGCGTTCCTCCAGATTCCAGTCGACCGCGGCTGCGGGATTGTCGGCCGGCAGGTAACGATATCCCCTGCGGGCGTGATTGTAGATGGCCCGCAGCGTGCGCATGCTGCCATTCGCGATATAGGGGCCGTGATCCTCGGATATTTCGTCGTGCTTGGCGATCACCTTGCTCGGGTCGTCGGCGAGCTCCTGAAGGGGAACGTCCAGCCAATCCTTGAACAGGCGCTCGACGTGATCGCGATAACCCTTGATCGTCCCCTCGCTGCGCCCCTTGCGAATGAGATGGGCATCCCGATATCGCTCCCATGCTTCACGCAGCGTGACACCCTTCAGCGTAACCCGCTCCTCGCCATCGTGGGCAGTCTGTGCGGGCTCGCTTGCTTGTCTACCGGCTTTGGCTGACTTCGGATTGGGGTGCTGTCCCTTTGAAATCTGGGAAAGGTATCCCTTGGCAGTCGCGCGAGCCTCGCGCGTCGACATCTCGTCGGTATTGCCGATGCGCACCGAGATTGAAGCGACGCGCTTCTTGTTCTTACGCAGGTCGCCTTGGACGGCGAATACCTTCTTGCGCTTCCCGACCACGACATGAAAGCCCTTAAGCTGGGTATCGCGAGCGCGATATTGTCCCGAAGCTGGCGGCGCCAGCTCGTTCACAGACTTGTCGGGGATGAGGATACGAATGTCGACCATGGCGCAAATTCCGGCAGTCTGGAGCATTCACGGCGAAAAATCACCCGGTTTTTCACCCGGTTTTAGGTTCATATGGTATCAGAAGGTCTGTCTAGCCCAAACCACGATGTGGTGCGCAAGTGTCGGTAAAAAGAGGATAATTTGGGAGACGAGAGAGAATTTGGATACAGCTGGCGCCAAGTAATGAGAAACTACGAATCTGGGGGTCAGGAGTTCGAATCTCTTCGGGCGCGCCATTCTTTTCCCATCACTTGAAATCGACGCTAACACCTTGAAAGGTAACGATAAATCAGGTGTTCTAAGCCCGTTTGCACGGGAATAAGTTAGCGGTCCAGAAAACACCAGTTTCAGCACCGATCTTTTCGCTTCCAGATGTTCAGAAGCCCAGAGTTTTGAGGGGTTTGCGAGGAATGCGAGCGCGGTTCTAAGTGCTTCGTCGAAGCCAAGCCGAGGACGCACTGCGTCGGCACTCTTCTCTCGCAAAAGCAGCTTCTCTTCTTCAAGCTCGCGCACACGCCCTTCGAGCGCTTTGATCACTCGCGGTTCGCTCGCCTCGATCACACGGTCGAGCACTTTCTCAACCTGCTTTTCGATCTCATTCATGCGGGCCATCATCGCGACGCCCTGAGACTCGACCGACTTCAGCTTTCTGTCCCACAGGTCGCCGAAGACGCGCGTCGCCACTTTGACCAGTCCCGCCGAAGGCTCAACAGAACCAAGCAGCGTCTTGAACTCCGCTTCGATGTCGCCCCGGCGTATAGACTTGCCGTAGCTCGCGCAGCCGCGCTTGGGACAAAGGTAGTAAGGATGCTTCTTTGTCTTGCCGCGCGACCAGCACGCCGTCAGAGGCGTGCCGCAATCCGCGCACATGACGAAGCCGCGAAGCGGGAAATCTTCGTTGAGGTTCTGGCGGCGCGGCATGTAAGCCACGCCACTCAGGCGCTGCTTGATGAGCTGATGGGTCTCAATCGAAATGAGTCCCTCGTGCTGACCCTTCCTCAGTGAAATGCCCCAACCCGGAGCCTCGACGAATCCAGCGTATG
>Ga0066256_1004984_pt1 | contig 11347 bp, 11 predicted proteins | sample ThiBio_1000_biof_FD_87107 | JGI IMG/M metagenome (GOLD analysis project Ga0066256, IMG submission 87107) | Wastewater bioreactor microbial communities from Cape Town, South Africa - Thiocy_expt_1000_biof (version 2) | ecosystem: Engineered > Bioreactor > Thiocyanate-remediating >... | reverse complement strand
TCGGCGGAGATCCTGATGAGCGGGGTCGGCGGCATAACCGAATACGACGTGACGCTGCCCTCGGCATCGAGCGCCATAATCATCGGCTGCAACGTCCGCGCCAACAAGCAGGCGCAGGATCTGGCGGCCCGCGACGGCATCGAGATCCGCTACTACAACATCATCTACGACCTCGTGGATGACGTGAAGCAGGCGATGTCGGGCCTGCTGAAGCCGGAGCGTCGCGAGACCTTCATCGGCTACGCCGAAATCCTCGAAGTCTTCTCGATCACCAAGATCGGCAAGGTCGCGGGCTGCCGCGTCACCGACGGCATCGTGGAGCGTGGCGCCGGCGTGCGCCTGCTGCGCGACAACGTGGTGATCCACGAGGGCAAGTTGAAGACGCTGAAGCGCTTCAAGGACGAAGTGCGCGAGGTGCCGGCCGGCCAGGAATGCGGCATGGCCTTCGAGAACTACGAGGACATCCGCCAGGGCGATGTCATCGAGTGCTTCCGCGTCGAGCAGGTCACCCGCTCGCTGTAACCGGCGGGACAGCCTCCGAACCGATCAAGGCGCAGGACCTGTCCTGCGCCTTTTGCTTTGGGCGTCCCGCGCGCCGATGCATGGCGCCTAAACAGGCGGTTCATACTGGCTTCATCTGGATTGACCCAATCTGCCGCGCGACCGGATCGCGATCGCGGCCGTCGCCTGGGGAGATCAACGATATGCTGAAGCAGCTCATGATCGCTGCCGCGCTGGTTCTGGCCGTGCTGGGGCCCGGCGTCGCCGAGGACGTCTCCTTTTCGCCCAACGACATGGGCCAGGTCGAGTTCACCATGCCCTCGGGCAATATCGGCTGCGTCTACACGCCGGAAGGCGGCACCGACGTTTACGAGCCGCAGGACGGCGGCCCGGAACTGATCTGCGAGCGGGTCGAGCCCAGCTATGTCACCGTGATCGTCGGACCCGAGGGATCGCCGCAGGTGATCGAGGACCCGGGCGAGCAATCCTGTTGTGGCGCAACCAACAGCTTTACCTATGATGCGACGCTGGAGCTGGACGGCTTCAGCTGCGACTCGGCGACCACCGGGCTCACCTGCCGCCGCGACGATGGCGTCGGCTTCCACATGGCGCGGGCCGGCATCACCCTGATCGGCGTCGACGACGACGATGACACCTCGACCGACGAGGACGACGAAGAAGAATAGCCGCGACCCGAGGGGCGACGGCGGACCGAATTCAAATTGGCAAATGGAGAAAAACAGCCCATGCGGCTCTTGCGTCTTTTCCTCGTGGGAGCGTTTGCGCTCCTGTTCGGTGCGGGCATCTCGGCGGCGGCCGAGCGCGCCATCATCATCCTCGATGGCTCGGGCTCGATGTGGGCCCAGATCGACGGGGAGGCGCGCATCTCCATTGCCCGCGAGGCGCTGGCCGACGTGCTCGAGGCGGCGCCGGCCGAGCTCGAGCTCGGCTTCATGAGCTATGGGCACCGCAAGGAAGGCGCCTGCGACGACATCGAGCTGATGGTCGAGCCCGCAACCGATAGCGCCGGCGAAATTCTCAAGGCCGCCCGGGCCATCACCCCGCTGGGCAAGACCCCGCTGTCCGACGCCGTGCGGCTGGCCGCTGAGGACCTCTCCTATCTTGAGGAGAAGGCGACGGTGATCCTGATCACCGACGGCATCGAGACCTGCTCGGCCGATCCGTGCCAGCTCGGTACCGATCTCGAGCAGCGCGGCATCGACTTCACCGCGCATGTCGTGGGCTTCGGGCTGACCGAGGAGGAGGGGACCCAGGTCGCCTGCCTCGCCGAGAATACCGGCGGCACCTATTTCGATGCCAAGGACGGCAAGGCGCTGGCCGACGCGCTGACGACGACAGTGACGCAGGTGGCCGAAGCCGAGCCGGTGCCGGCCCCCGAGCCCGAGCCGCCGGCGGCGCCCGAGTTCAACTTCGACCCCGATCTCGTCATGAAGGAAGGCGGCGAGCACCTGCGCGCCGACGAAGTCAGCCCCACCTGGTTCGTGCACAAGGCCGCAGCCGATGGCAGCGAGGGCGAGTATGTCAGCACCGACTACGGCACCGAGTGGCGCACCAACCTGGAGCCGGGCGACTACATCGTGCGGGTCAATGTCGACTACGCCGTCACCTCGCAGCCGGTGACCATCGTCGCCGGGGAAACGCTGAAGCCGCTGTTCAACCTCAACGGCGCTCGCCTGACGGTCCGGCCGCGCGCTTCCGAAGACGCCGACATCGATCCCAATGCCTCGGTGCACTGGATCTTTGCCAGCCGCGATTCCACCACCAGCTACGGCGAAACCGCCTACTGGGTGCCGGCCGGCGAAACCGTGCTGGAGGCCCGGATCGGCCGGGGCGAGGCGACCGGGAGCGTGAGCCTTGCTGCCGGCGAGGAAAAGACCATCGACGTCGTCGTCGGTGTCGGCCGCGCCGTGTTCAACGCGTACTATGTCGAGGGCATGAAGATCGACGACGGCAACCTGACGGTGAACGTCCGCAGTGCCCGCAAGGACATCCAGGGCAACACCAAGGATTTCGGCACCGACTACGGTCCCGACAAGGCTTTCGACCTTCCGCCGGGCGACTACTTTGCCGTCATCACCATGGGGGCGGCCATCGTGGAGCAGCCGTTCAGTTTGGTCACGGGCGAGCGCGTCGACGTGAACACCGTGATGGAAGCCGGCGTGCTTGCGGTCGAGGCGCCGGGCACCGACTTCGTCGAGATCTTCGGCGCCAAGAAGGACATCCAGGGCAACCGGAAGTCGTTCACCTACGGCTATGGCGGCGCCCTGCAGACGACCCTGCCGGCCGGCGAATACGTGGTGAGCGTCGAAGTGCCGGGCACCGGCGAGAAGAAGGAAGCGACGACCACCGTGACGGCGGGCGAGCGCACCGAACTGACCATCGAGTGATCCGGGCGGAGCGCCTACGTCCGCGTGGGCGCTCCACTCGACTCGTCGCCGACATAGAGATCGATCAGCTCGCGCGCGCGCCGCGCCAGGTCGCGCAGGGACTCGTTGGGCTCGCCGGTCACCTTGGTGGGCAGCAGGGCGCCACTGGACCGCTCGATGACCTCGGCGCTGCCGGACTTGCCCTCGAGGCAGATGAGATGTCCTCGATACTCGACCCTCATTGTCCCGGCTCCTTGTCGTCAGCACCTCTTGGCTAGCGCCGTTGCGGACGTGAGGCAATTGCGGGCGGCTTCACAATCGCGGTCCCTGCCGGTTCCTGTGAATTTCGGGAAGAGTCTGATTTTATTAGAGTTTGTCGGAGCGTCCCGACTCAGAGGAAGTCGTCGCGCCGGGGCGTGAAGGTGTCGATCAGCCGCCCCGCCGTCAGTGCCTTGACGCCATGTACGAGCCCCGGCGGAACGATGTAGGCGCCGCCCTCGGCGAGGGTTTCGGCCACCCCGTCGATGGTGACCTCGAACGTGCCCTCGGCGACGTAGCTGGTCTGCACATGCGCGTGCGAATGGAGCGCGTCGATCGCCGTGCCGGCGCCGGGCTGCGCGAACATCGTCGTCATCGGGTCACCTCGCGAGCCAGCCGCCATCCACCGGGATGAGGGCACCATGCATGTAGTCGGAGGCGCGGGCCAGCAGGAACACCGCGGCATCGCCGATATCGGACGGCTTGCCCCAGCGGCCGGCGGGAATGCGCGACAGGATCGCGCTGGAGCGGTCCGGGTCGGCGCGGAGCGCACTGGTGTTGTTGGATTCGATATAGCCGGGTGCGATGGCGTTGACGTTGAGGCCGCGGGCGGCCCACTCGTTGCTGAGCGCCTGCGTTAGGCCCGCGACGCCGTGCTTGCTCGCCGCATAGGCCGGCACGCGGATGCCCCCCTGCAGGCTGAGCAGCGAGGCGATGTTGACGATCTTGCCGCGGCGTCCTTCCGCCAGCACGGCGCGGGCAAAGCCCTGGCTGAGCACGAACATCGCCTTGAGGTTGGTGTCCAGCACCGCGTCCCAGTCTGCCTCGGAGTGATCGACGGCGTCGGCGCGGCGGATGATGCCGGCATTGTTGACGAGGCCATCCAGCGGGCCGTGCTCGCGCCACAGCGTGTCGACAAGGCCGCGCCGGGCGTCGCCGTCGGCGAGATCGAGCGTGTGCGGCACGAAGGTGGGGCCGATCATCCCGGCGGTTTCGCCCATCGGCGAGCGGCCAATGCCGATGACCCGGGCGCCGGCCCTGACCGCCGCGACCGCGATGCCCTGCCCGATGCCGGTATTAGCGCCGGTGACGACGGTGGTGCTGCCCTCGAGCGAGAAGGCCGAGAGATCGGTCATCTGAGGTCGGTCACCGCGACCGGGTCGACATCGGTGTAGTCGACATTGTCGCCGGCCATGGCCCAGACGAAGGCGTAGGCGGCGGTGCCGACGCCGGCATGGATCGACCAAGCGGGCGACAGCACAGCCTGCTCGTTGGCGACGACCAGGTGCCGGGTCTCATCGGGCTCGCCCATCAGGTGGATGACGCGCGCGGCCTCGGGCAGGTCGAAATAGAGATAGGCCTCCATGCGCCGGTCGTGAATGTGGGCCGGCATGGTGTTCCAGATCGAGCCGGGCGCGAAGGTGGTCATCCCCACCACCAGTTGGCACGTCTTCACCGCCGCATCGGCATGGATGAACTGGAAGATCGAGCGTTGGTTCGAGGTCTCCGGTGCGCCGAGATCGAGCCGCCGCGCATCCGCGATGGTGAGCAGCCTGCTCGGATAGGCGTGATGGGCCGGCGCGCTGAGGATGTAGAATTTTGCGGGGCTGGCGGGATCGGCCGAGGCAAAGCTCGGCGTCGCATCGCCCATCCCGAGATACACCATGTCGCGCGGGCCGACGGCAAACTGCTCGCCGGCATATTCGACGCGGCCGGCGCCACCGATATTGACGCCCACCAGCTCGCGCCGGGCGAGGAAGCTCTTGGTGCCGTTCGGCTTGATGGTGTCGAGCGGCAGGGCGGCGGTGGCCGGCATGATGCCGCCGACGATCATGCGGTCGTAATGGGTATAGGTGAGGTTGATCCGGTCGGGTTCGAACAGCGTCTCGATCAGGAAGTTGGCGCGCAGCTCCTCGGTGGCCATCAGCGCTCCCGCTTCGGGATCTATGGCCCAGCGGATCGACACATTCACGTCTGACATTCTGTTCTCCTCTGGATGAGCCGCTGTGGGCTCATCCTTTGACCGCACCGCCCGTGAGGCCGGCGATGATCTGGCGCTGCATGATGGTGAAGACGATGATGGCCGGCACGGTTGCCGTGATCGAGGACGCCATCAGTTCGCCCCAGCTGATGCCGGCGCTGCTTTCGTTGAACATGACGAGGCCCACCGGCAGTGTGCGCACGGTGTCGCTGCTCGTCATGATGAGGGCGATGAAGAACTCGTTCCACGCCTCGACGAAGGTGTAGATGCCGACGGCCGCAATGGCCGGACGGGCGGTGGGCAGCGCAATGCGCCAGTAGACCCCGAACCACGAGCAGCCATCGAGCCGGGCGCTCTCCTCGATCTCGCGCGGCAGGTCCATGAAATAGGCACGGAACATGAAGACCGCGAAGGGCAGGAAGATGCCGACATAGGCGAGCACCAGCCCCCAGGGCGTGTTCACCAGCCGCAGCGTCGTCATCAGGATGAAGAACGGGATGAGCAGCACCTGGAACGGGATCATGGTGGTGCTGAGCATGCCGCCCAGCATCACGTTGCGGCCCCGGAACGGCAGCCGCGCCAGCGCATAGCCGCCCATCGAGGCGATCAGCACGGTGATGACCGTGGTCACCGTCGCGACGAGGAAGCTGTTGAAATAGTAGCTGCCGAACGGCGCCGCATTCCACGCCAGGATGAAGTTGTCGAAGTTGAGCGTTTCCGGCAGCCAGCGCGGCGGCGTCGTGAATATCTCGGGCTTGGTCTTCATCGCCGTGCTGAGCATCCACAGGAACGGCACCACCCACACCACGGCCAGCACGATTGTGAGGCAGTTGACGAGGAAGTTCCCGAGCGGCGTGCGCTCGTCGTAGGGCGCGAGCTTCTTCATTTGCTGCCTCCGCGCAGCAGCATGGCCTGGCCCACGCTGAGGACGCTGACGAGCACGAAGAACACCACGCCCACCGCACCCGCGAAGCCGAAGTCAAAGTATTCGAAGCCCTGCCGGTAGAGGTAGATCAGCACCGTCTCGCTCGAATAGAGCGGTCCGCCGCCGGTCATGATGAAGATCTGGTCGAAGGTCTTGAACGAGCCGATCAGCTTGAGGGTCAGGACCACGAGCAGTGTCGGCCGGATATAGGGCAGGACGATGAACCACAGCCGGTGCCAGCGGTTGGCGCCGTCGATAACCGCCGCCTCGTGCAGGTCCTGCGGCACGCCCTGCAGGGCCGCGAGGATCAGCATCGAGGAGAGCCCGGTGCCCAGCCAGATATTGACGATGACGATCGACCACTTGGTCACGTGCGGCGAGTTGAGCCAGGGCACGCCCTGCTGCACGAGGCCGGTGAGTTTCAGCACCTGGTTGACGAGGCCGAACTCGGTATCGAACATCCAGATCCAGGCCATCGCGGCCACGGCGCTCGACACGATGACGGGCAGGAACACCATCAGCCGCAGGATGCGGGCGAGGAAGGTGGGTCGGTTCATCAGGAGCGCGATGCCGATCGATGCCGCCGTGCCGAGCACGACGTTCCACACGGTGTAGAAAAGCGTATTGCCCAGGCCCAGCCAGAAGATGCGGTCCTGGAACAGCCGCTCGTAATTCTCGAGGCCGATGAAGGTGCTGTCGGACGGGGTCCAGCGCACGAAGCTCAGCCACACTGCATAGAGCAGCGGGTAGAGCATGAGCAGCACCATGATGGCGAGCGCGGGGGTGGCGAGGGCGAGACCGGCATAGCGGTCGAGCAGCGCCGAGACGGAGAACTTCCTGTCGTCGCGGGCTTCCCAGGTGGTGGCGGCAGTGCGCGGCATCGTCGCTTACCCTCGGAGGAAAGTTGCCGGCGTCATCGCCGGCAACCGGGTTGCTGTGGCGTTGATCAGGGAAGCTGGGTCCGCCGGACCAGGGCATCACCGCGGGTCTTGGCTTCGTTCAGCGCATCCTGCGGGGAGGCCATGCCGAAGGCGACCTGCTCGAACGCGTCACGCAGATACTGCTGGACTTCGACGTAGTGCGAGGTCTGTGGCGGCTCATGCGCGTTGAGGAAGGATTCGAGGTAGACCTTCGAGTTCGGGCGCTCCTCGTAGAACGGATCGTCGAGCAGCTCCTTGCGGACCGGCAGGCGGGCCGAGGTCTCGAACCAGATGCGCTGGGCTTCGACCGACGACAGCCATTCGAGCACGCGCACCGCGGCCGGCAGCTTCTCCTCGGGGATCTTGTCCATGATGGCGAGGTTGTCGCCACCGGCAAAGCTCACCGAGGGGACGTCGGCGGACGGCGTCGGGTGCCGCATGATGCCGAGTTCGAAATCGGGCACGTCACGGGCGGCGCGGGCGATGATGCCCGGACCGTCGAAGTTCATGGCGACGCGGCCCTGCAGGAACTCGAGCTGGTTGTCGTTGTTGGCGGCTGCGCCGATGGCGGAGGGCGGCACGACGCCTTCCTTGAGATGCAGGTCCATCAGGTAGGTCAGCGCCTTGACGCCGGCTTCGCTGTTGAAGGTGAATTCCATCGCCTTGCGGTCGTTGAACTCGCCGCCCGACATCCAGAAATACGGCAGCCACATGAAGGTGGTCAGCGACGGGATGGAGGGCACGAACAGCATGCCGTAGACATCGGGCTTGCCGTCGCCGTCGCGGTCGACGGTGAGCTTCTTGGCCGCATCGACGAACTCGGCCCAGGTCTTGGGCGGATTGTCCGGATCGAGGCCGACCTCGCGGAACATCGCCTTGTTGTAGGCGACCGCCGAGGCGTCGCCACCGAACGGGATCGCGTAGTGGGTTTCGGCGAAGACGCCGGTCTGCAGCGGGCCCTGCGGGAACAGGTCGAGCGACAGGTTCGGGTTGCCGGCGATGATCTCGTCCAGCGGCTTCAGTGCCTTGAGACGCGCGAAGGCTTCGGTCGCCACCACGTCGAGCACGGTCATGTCGGGCGCCGTGCCGGCCGCCACCGCGGCGATCAGCTTGTTGATGTGGTTCTTGCCGCCGGGAATGTATTCGACGACGAGGTCGATATCCGGATTGGCGGCCTCGAAGGCGTCGAAGAGCGGCTTGTTCTGCTCCTCGGACATGCGGGTCCAGATGCTGATCTCGGTCTGCTGGGCGAGGGCCGGCGATGCGACGAGCAGCGCCAGACCTGTGGCCAGCAGGTACTTGGTAGTCGACTTCATTGAGTCCTCCCTTTTGATGGATGCCCTGTCAGCGCTGGGCGATGACAAAGCGGCGTATGATCTCCTCGTTGACCGTCACCCCGAGGCCGGGGCCGGTCGGTATCGGCACGCAGCCGTCCGCATCGAGCGCCAGGGGCGTTTCGAGCAGCTCGTCGCGCGTCGGATTGGTCGAGATGTCGTATTCGAGCGGCGCCGCGCGATAGGCCGATTGGCCCTCGGACCAGTCCGGCATGGCGGCGAGGAAATGCAGCGTCGCGACGCGCACCAGCTGGCCATCGAAGATATGCGGCACCAGCCGCACGCCGTTGGCCTCGGCCGCGTACCAAAGCCGGCGCAGCCGCGCGAAGCCGCCATGCCCGACGAGGTCGGGGTTGATTATGTCCATGGCGCGGCTCGAAATGGCCCGTTCGATCATCGCCATCGACATGGATTCGGCGCCCGAGACGGCGATGTCGATGCTGTTGCGCAGTTCGAGATGCGGCTGGATCTGTGTATTGGCCAGTGGCTCCTCGAACCAGGAGATGCGCTCGGGCTTGCGGATGCCGCGCACCATGCGGCTGGCCGTCGGCAGGTCCATGGCGCGGTTGGCATCGATGGCCAGCAGCACGCCGTCGGGCAGGTTGTCGATGACCGCGTTGACCCACTCGATGTCGGTGGCGACGTCATGCCAGCCGACCTTCATCTTCAGTGACTTGAAACCCAGCGTCATGGCGCGCGTCGCTTCCGAGATGGCGGCGCCGACGACATCCTCGTCGTTGCTGGCATTCTGCAGCGAGGCATAGGCCGGTTGCGCGGCGCGGTGGGCGCCGCCGAACATGTTGACGAGGCTGATCCCCGCCGCTTTCGCCTTGAGATCGTGCAGCGCGATGTCGATGCCGCCAGCCAGCGACAGGTCGATGCGCGCGATCCGGTCGACCAGCGCCCCGGCGCGGTTGGCGTCCTCGCCCTCGATCAGGGCAGCCGCATCCTCCCAGTGCACCCGGTTGGTGCGATAGCCGAAGGTTTCGCCCCAGCCGACATGGCCGTCGGTGCATTCGATGCGGACCATGATGCTGGTCCGGTGGGCCTTGATGCCATTGGCGTCGCCATAGCCGCGCTCCAGCGGATACTTCAGATGCCAGAAATCGACGCGAGCGACCTTCACCCCATCCCCCCTGTACGATAGCCGCAGTCTCTTGTCGGACCGCATTGACTATTAGAGTATGGTAGTATCCTCTGCCATTCGTCAACCCGGATCGATCTGATTTGGTACTAGAGTCGGTCGGTGAGCCGGGGGAGCAGGAAGCAATGAACAAACAGCCGGGCATGGCGGCGTTCAAGTTCGCAGAAGGGTCGACCTCGGTGGCGCATCAACTGCGCGCCGAACTGCTGCGGGCCATCATCTCGCTCGAACTGAAGCCGGGAACGCGCATCTCCGAAGTCGAGGTCGCTGAGCGCTACGGCGTCTCGCGCCAGCCGGTGCGCGAAGCGGTGATCGCGCTGGCGCAGACCGGCCTCGTACGCACCATGCCGCAGCGCGGCACCGCGGTGGTGCCGATCTCGGTCAGCCAGATGCTCGATGCCCGCTTCGTGCGCGAGGCCATCGAGGTGGCGGTGGCGCGTCAGGCCGCCCGCTCGATGCTACCGCAGGTCCGCATGCAGCTCGACGCCATCATCGCCCAGCAGGAGATCGCGGTGGCGGCATCGGACCGCGACACCTTCTTCCGCTACGACGAGGCGTTCCATGCCGCCCTGTGTGAAGGGATCGGCTCGGCCACGTCCTGGGACAGCATCCGGAACGTCAAGGTTCACATGGATCGGGTCTGCAGCCTGACCCTGAAGGATGCGGAATCGATGCGGCCGCTGGTTGCCGAGCCCCGCACGATCCTCGCAGCCATCGACGCCCATGACGAGGCGGCGGCAGCGGTCGGCATGAGCCGGCACCTGCACGGCATCCTGACCTCGCTGCCCAGGCTCGAGGCCGAGCACCCCGACCTCTTCCAGTAGCCGCGAGCCGGCCGCTCGCTACAGCCGGTAGGCGCGCTTCACCAGTGTATAGGTGAGCTCGCGGGCCACCTCATGCGCCTCGTCGAGATCGAGCCGGTGCTCGCTGACCAGCCGGGCGAGGAAGGCGCAATCGATGCGACGCGCCACATCGTGGCGGGCCGGGATCGAGGGGAAGGCGCGGGTGTCGTCGTTGAAGCCAACGGTGTTGTAGAAGCCCGCCGTCTCCGTCGCCATTTCGCGGAAGCGCCGCATGCCCTCGGGGCTGTCGTGGAACCACCAGGGCGGCCCCAGCCGCAGCGCGGGATAGACGCCGGCCAGCGGCGCCAGCTCGCGCGCATAGCTCGACTCGTCGAGGGTGAACAGGATGATGCTGAGGTTGGGTTCGAGCCCGACCGCGTCGAGCATCGGCTTCAGCGCCGCCACGTAGTCGGTCCGGGTGGGGATGTCGAAACCCTTGTCGCGGCCGAACTTCGCCAGCATGGCCGGCGAGTGGTTGCGCGACGAGCCGGGATGGATCTGCAGCACCAGCCCGTCGTCCACCGACATGCGCGCCATCTCGGTCAGCATCTGCGCCCGGAACAGCTCCTTCTGCCCGGCATCGGCCTTGCCGGTGCGCACCGCATCGAACAGCGCCGCCGCCTCGCTTTGCGGCAGGTCGGCGGTCAGCGCGCTCGGGTGGCCGTGATCGCTCGCCGTCGCCCCCATGCTCTTGAAGAAGGCGCGGCGCTTCACATGCGCCTCGAGATAGCCGCGCCACGTGCCGGTGTCGCAGCCGGTGAGCGCGCCGAGCCGGTCGAGATCGGTGTGGAACGTCGCTTTATCGGGGTCCACCACCGTGTCGGGCCGATAGGTCGGCACCACGCGGCCGGCCCAGCCCGACTCGCGGATCGTCCTGTGCCAGCCGAGCTCGTCCACGGCGCTGTCGGTGGTCGCGATCACCTCGAGGTTGAAGCGCTCGAACAGCGCCCGCGGGCGATACTCCGGCGTCGTCAGCGCCGCCGCGATCGTGTCGTAGAGGCGGTCGGCGCTTTGCGGCGTCAGCGGCTCGTCGATGCCGAACAGCGCCTCGAACG
>Ga0066256_1004983_pt1 | contig 11350 bp, 8 predicted proteins | sample ThiBio_1000_biof_FD_87107 | JGI IMG/M metagenome (GOLD analysis project Ga0066256, IMG submission 87107) | Wastewater bioreactor microbial communities from Cape Town, South Africa - Thiocy_expt_1000_biof (version 2) | ecosystem: Engineered > Bioreactor > Thiocyanate-remediating >... | reverse complement strand
TCGCTCATGTGGATGCCCGCGCAGACCACCGTGCCGCCCTTGCGCACCGCGCGGAGCGCTGCCGGCACCAGCGCCCCCACCGGCGCGAAGATGATCGCCGCGTCGAGCGGTTCGGGCGGCGGCTCGTCCGATCCGCCCGCCCAGCGGCAGCCCAGGGCACGCGCGAAACGCTGGCTCTCCAGATCGCCGGGGCGCGAGAAGGCGAATATCTCCCGCCCCTGCCACAGCGCGACCTGCGCCAGGATATGCGCCGCCGCGCCGAACCCGTAGAAGCCCAGCCGCGCCGCCTCCCCCGCCATGCGCAGCGCGCGATAGCCGATCAGCCCCGCGCAGAGCAGCGGGGCGGCCTCCACATCACCGAAAGCGGGCGGAATCGGAAAGCAATAGCGTGCATCCGCCACCACGTGTGTCGCAAAGCCACCGTCGCGGGTGAAGCCGGTGAACAGCGGATCGTCGCACAGGTTCTCCGCGCCTTGCAGGCAATAGGGGCAATGGCCGCAAGTGTGGCCCAGCCAGGGCACGCCGATCCGCTCTCCGATAGAGACGCCCTCCACGCCATCGCCCAGCGCGATCACCCGGCCGACGATTTCATGGCCGGGCACGATCGGAAGCGGGCCGCGTATGTCCCCGTCCACGACATGAAGGTCCGTCCTGCACACGCCGCAGGCCGCGACTTGCACCAGCACTTCGCCCCGCCACGGGGCCGGGATCGGGCGCTCGACCCGCTCCAGCCCCTTGCCCGGCGCGTCGAGCTGCATTGCCGCCATCATCTCCAATTGCGCCTCCCGCCCTAAATTTGCGCTGGATCATATCGCCAAACCGCGGCCTGCGGGATGATAATGGCAGACGAATCGCCCCCGCGCCCCACGGGAGCTCCGCAAAAGGAGGAAGATGCGATGAAATCCGTTCTTGTGCATATCAATCGCGACGATGGGCAGGAAGCGCGCTTCCAGACTGCGCTGGACGTCGTCCGCGCGTTCGAAGGGCATCTCACCTGCCTGCAGGTTTCCCCGCTCGAAGCGTTCGCCTCGCTCGATCCCTATGGCGTGAGCTACCTGCTTTCGGAAACCGTTTCCCGCATCCGCGAGCTTTCCGCTGAGGAGCAGTTCGCCTTCGAAGAGCGCCTGCGGAACGAAGGGCTGACCTGGGACTGGCACAGCCAGACCGGCGATCCCGTGCGCCTGATCGGCGATCACAGCTGGCTGGCCGATCTCGTCATCCTGAGCTCGCCCGGCGAAGACTGGGCGCGGGACACCGCGGCCGCCGTGGCCGTCCGCTCGCGCGCGCCCGTGCTGGTCGTGCCGGCCGAAAGCCGCGGCTTCGATTGCGGCGGGCCGGGCGCCTTGGCCTGGACGGCCTCGGCGGAACCCTGCGCCGCGACCCGCGGGGCGATGCCGCTTCTCCCCGGGGCGCGGGGGGTGCCCCTGCGGCCCGGGGCGGAGGGGGCGGAGTCCGCCTTCCCCGCCACGGAGGCTTCGGCCTATCTCTCCCGCCACGGCGTGGCGAGCGAACTGGTGGAGCTGCCGCGCGGCGCGGCCCCGATATCCGACACCCTGCTGCACGCCGCCGAAGCGCGGGGCACAACCTGCCTGGTAATGGGCGCCTATGGCCATTCGCGCCTCAGGGAGAACATCCTCGGGGGAGTGACGCGCGGCATGCTGCAGAAATCGCACATCCCGCTGCTGCTGGCGCATTGAGCGGCAGAAAGGGGATAGCTGCGGGGATGCCGGGCCCGCCGTCGGCGAAAAATAGAGGGTGGAGGCCCGAGCCGGAATCGAACCGGCGTATACGGATTTGCAGTCCGCTGCGTCACCACTCCGCCATCGGGCCTCAGGCGCAGGATTGCGTGGGAAGCGGGCACCTAGCCGAGGGCGTTCCCCAGTGCAATCCGTTTCGTTCCGCAAGGCTCCTATCAACCTCGCAGCTTGCGCCGCCGCCGCCAAGCCATTAGCAACCTAGCGATCAGGAAGGATGGGTGCATGGCCGACGAACAGCCGAAACTGAAGCGTATCGAGGGGCATAGCGAGGAGCGTTTCCTCGGTTCGGACGTGTTCGAATCGACGAAGCACACCCTGCCCCCGCGCAATGGCGCCGGCACGATCCGCGAGGATGCGCGCGAGATCGACATCTATCACAAATGCGACGTGGCCGTGATCGGCGGCGGCCCCGCCGGTTGCGCGGCGGCCTGGGCGGCGGCGAAAGCGGGCGCGGACGTCACCCTGATCGAACGCTATAACTGCCTCGGCGGCCTTTCCACCGGCGGCCTCGTCATGTGGATCGACCGCATGACCGACTGGCAGGGCAATCATGTGATCCAGGGCTATGCCCGCGAGTTCATCGACCGGATGCCGCCGGAGGCCGTCGCCGGGCCGCCGAAGGAAGACTGGGGTTCGCAAGACCCGGTGAAGGCCGCCTATTGGGGCCAGCGCACCACCGCCTTCCACGGCATCGTCAGCTGGGCGCCCACGCTCGACCCCGAGCGGATGAAGCTCAACGCGCAGGAAATGCTGCTGCAGGCCGGCGTGCGGATCGTGTTCCACGCCTGGGCCGCGCGCCCGGTGGTGGAAGACGGGGTGGCCAGGGGCGTGGTGTTCGAAAGCAAGATGGGCCGCCACGCGCTGATGGCGAAAGTGGTGGTGGACACCACCGGCGACGGGGACATGTTCGCCCGCGCCGGAGCCGAGTTCGACACCGATATCGAGGAAGGCGACGTCCACCATTCGATGAACACCGGCTGGGTGATCGGCGGGGTCAACATGGACCGCTGGATCAACTGGAAGGTGCTCTATCCGGAACAATTGCGCGAGCTGATGGCGCGCGGCCGGGAGGAGCTTGGCTTCTTCCAGACACCCTACGTCTCCTGGCGGCCGGACATCGCCCTGTTCCTCGGCCCGCGCCAGTCGGGCCTTTCCGCGCTCGACGTGGACGACATGACAGAGGTGGAGATTCGCAGCCACCGGCTGATGGAAGGGCACTGCCAGTTCTTCCGCCAGCACGCGCCGGGCTTCGAGAATGCCTACAGCCTGCAAAGCGCCAGCCAGCTGGGCGTGCGCCACACCCGCAGGCTGGGCGGCATCGGGCGGATCGAGCGCAAGAACTGGAGCGACGGCACGCCGGCGGCGGACGAAGTGGGCATCAGCCCTTCGATCAGCCCCAAGTTCCCCGTCGTCTCGGTGCCCTACGGCTCGCTGGTGCCGCGCGCGCTGGACGGGATGCTGGCGGCGGGCCGGCACATCTCCTGCGACGCCAACAGCCACGGCTTCATGCGCGAGATCCCGCAATGCTGGCTGACCGGCCACGCGGCCGGCGCAGGCGCGGCGGTGGCGGCCAACCGCGGCGTGCAGCCGCGCGAGGTGGACGTAGCCGAAGTCCGCAAGCTGCTGCGCGAACAAGGCGCGCATCTGAGCGACGATGCTGCGGTAACGGCGGCCAGGGCCGAGGCGGTCCCGGCGGAGTAGGCATGTGGGCATCCTTCTCCCGCTGACGGGAGAAGGATAGCGAAGCTTGCTCTGAACCGGAGCTAGTGCAGCTTGGATGAGGGCCGACTGCGCTTTACTCCGGGCCATGCCCGTCGGCCCATTGTCCTTTCCCCGTCACCCTGAACTCGTTTCAGGGCCCATTCCTCTCATGCCGGTTCAGGCCAGGAGGCACGATGGATGCTGAAACAAATTCAGCATGACGGGGGGTGAAAGAACCGCACTTGCCAACGATCAGACTTCGCCATGGCACACCGCGTATTCGATAACCCGGGTTGTCAAATCGAATTCGATTTCGATCCAACTGCACCCTCCATCGGTCTCGAATGGGAGATGCTTGAACCAGCGGCGCTCACCGGACACCATGCCTACAGGAGGAGAGCAAAAAAGAGCAAGTTGCCCATCTTCGGCTCCTTCGGCTCGGGCACGGTTACACCAGCGGTTGTCTGATTCGGCAGATGGAATGAAATACGCCGCGACCACCGCGTTGTTCGGTCCGTATGCATAAGCCCGCGCATAATGGTGTAGAGGTTCGGCACGCCCCGGCATTACGACCTTGCTCTCGATTTCATCCATAAGCTTATCATGGATGGGTTGTGTGGGATTCACACAACCCGACAGGAAGAGGGCGAAGGTGCATAAAACAGGTTTGGCAGCGAGCCGATCTGGCCAATGCATACCCTCCACCTCTCCTCCAGCGGATCGATCGCGCTACTCATCCAGCGGCAGCAACACTCCGCCTGTACTCAGCGGGTGCACGTCCTGGCGGAAGTTGGCGAGGTAGCCGGTCGCCGGGATGCGGTAGCCGACGCCTTGCCGCACGGCGAGCTCCGCCGCCGGCACATCGATATCGATGCTGCGGTTCGCCACGCTGATGGTGATGATGTCGCCGTCCCGCACCTTGCCGATCGGGCCGCCGGTGGCCGCTTCGGGCGAGACTTCGGCCACGGTCAGGCCCTTGAGGCACAGGCCTGAAAGCTGCCCGTCGGTGACGAAGGCGGTCGTCTTGGCAAGGCCCGCCGCGTCGAGCGCGAACAGGACGGTGGAGGCGCCGCCGCCCATGGCCGGGCCGCCCTTGAGTCCCTGGTTACGGCAGACGACGATATCGCCCTCCTTCACCAGCCCATCCTCTATCGCTTGCAAGCATTCGGGCGAGCTTTCGAACACGCGCGCCGGGCCGGAAAATTCCTCCGGCCTCGAACCGTCACGGATGCCGAGCCGCACCACTGCGGTTTCGGCGAAGCTGCCTTTCAGGATCGCGATGGCCGGCCCCGCGCCCACCGGCGCATCCAGCGGGTGGATCACGTCCGGCCCCGGAATCTCGTAGCCGGCGAGATTTTCGGCCAGCGTCCGGCCGGTGCAGGTCATCACCGAAGTGTCGATCCGGCTTTCGAGCCGCTTCATCACCCCACGTGCGGCGCCCGCATCCTCGAACTGTTCGATCCGCACCTCGCCCGTGGGCCGCACGGCCGAGAGGACGGGCACGTCGCTCATTTCCTCCCACAGCGCATAGATGTCGATATCGGTTTCGCCCTCGATCGCCACCGCCTGCAAGTGCTTGATCGCGTTGATCGAGCCGGACACGGCAAGCACGGTGGCGATCGCGTTGCGGAACGCGCCTTCGGTGAGGATGTCGCGCGGCTTGAGGTCCTCATGCACCATTTCGACGATCCGCCTGGCGGCGGCGCGGGCGTTGTCCTGCATCTTTGGGCTGTTGCCGCGCACCGGGGCGTGGCCGGGCAATGCCATGCCCAGCGCTTCGACCACCGAATGCATGGTGTTGGCCGTGGCCATGCCGGCGCAGACGCCCGGCCCCATGATCGCGTGCTCGGCCATTTCGGGCACCGGGAATTTGGGCTTCGCCCCGAAGCGTTCGCCCACGGAGCCGGACCACACGTCTTCCACGTCCACCGGCTGGCCGTCGATCTCGCCCGCCTGCTGGTATCCGCCGATGACGAGTATGGTCGGGATGTTGAGCCGCGCTGCCGCCATCAGGTGTCCGGGCGGTGTCTTGTCGCAGCTGGTGAGGCAGATCATCCCGTCGAGCAGCGCCGCTTCCACCTGAACTTCGATGTCGTTGGCGATGATGTCACGCCCGGCAAGAATGTAGGAGCCGCTCTTGCCCGCGCCGGTGATGAAGTCCGAAGGGGCGGCCGTGCGCACTTCGAACGGCACCCCGCCCGCCTTGCGGATCTCTTCCTTCACGATCCGCGCGATGCCGTCGAGATGGGCGTAGCAGATCGCCAGTTCGGAAGAGCTGTTGACCACCGCGATCTTCGGCTTCTCCATATCCTCCTTGCTCAGGCCCAGCGCCCTCCAGTTGGCGCGGCGGCCGGGCGAATTGGCGGAAAGGCTGCGTAGAGGCATATCGATACTCCCGATTGATCAGGCCCCGATGATTCAGGCGGGCGCCTGTTGGGCCGCGTCCGAAGCGGTCGGCTTGGTATCCTCCTTGAGGCGTTTCGCGAACTGGGCGAGCGCCAGGATGCAGATGACGATGCCGGCAAGGCACAGGGCGGAGGCCAGATAGCCGTCGAGCACCTTGGCCTCGCTGCCCAGGAACCAGCGGGCGCCGAGCAGGGGGGCGGCCACGGCCGCGAATTTCGCCATGAAGCTGGCCCAGCCGCCGCCCGTCGCGCGGACGGCGCTGGGATAGTAGATCGTGGTTATCGAGATCACCGCCGCGTGGCCTGCGCCGACCATGATCGTGCCGATGAAGATCACCGGTATGAACAGCCAGCCGTCGAGCACGATCCCGAAGCCGACCAGCAGCAGGAACGGGATGCCCAATATGGGCGCGAGCGTGATCCATGCCGGGCCGCGCTTCTCGGTGAAGGCCAGCAGCCCCACGCCGGCGATGGCTCCCAGGATGCCGCCGATCGAGCCGATCCAGGTGGCGTTCGGCACCGACAGGCCGAGCTGTTCGAGGAACAGCACGCCGAAGCTGGCCTTGAGGTAGATCGCGAAGGACGAGCAGAAATAAGCGAGCCAGATCAGGGGAGTGATGTAGGCCAGCCAGCCGCGGAACAGCTCGGGCATCTTGCCGAAGAAGGATTCGGACTTCGCGCCGGTCCGCTCGTCCGAAAGGTGGAAGGACGAATAGCCTCCGAAATCCCTTGCGCGGTCATATCGCGCGAGCATCGGCAGGAGCTTTTCCTTCGGCTTGCCTTTCGCCACCATCCAGCGTGCCGATTCCGGCAGGGTGAATTGCAGCAGGCAGGCCAGCGCCAGCGTCAGCCCGCCGCAGACGAAGAACACATAATGCCACCCCAGCGAAGGAGCGACGAAATTGGTGATCGGGCCAGCCGCGGAAGCCCCCGCGCTGAAGCCGAGCATGACGATGGTGACCGAAGTAGCCCGCATCGCAAGCGGCATCGCCTCGACATTGAGCGACCATGCGGGCGCCAGCAGCCCGCCGATGGTCAGGCCGCCCAGCAGGCGCAGGATCATGAGCGTTTCGGGCGTTTGCGCGAAGCCGGTGACGAAGGTCAGGACCGCGCTCAACACCGTGCAGACGAGTATCACCGGCCGCCGCCCGATCACGTCGGCGATGTAGGAGCCCAGCAGCGAGCCAATCATCTGGCCGATGAAGGCGGCGGCGCTGACATTGCCCATGGCCGCTTCATCGAGCCCCATTTCGTCGCGGATGTAAGGCAGGGTGTAGGCGATGAGCGAGAAATCGAGCCCGTCGAAGAAGGTCACGAGGCTGGAAAGGATCAGGATCCACGCATGGAACCGGGTGAACTTCAATCCCTGCAGGAAATGCGCCACATCCAGCGCGCCATCGCCCCGTGCCTGCGCCCCATCGGCCATATCCCGCGATTCCTCTTCCAGCTCCCGCCGGCAGATTAACGCGTCAATCGCTAGCCTGCTATCATTTTAGCGCGAAAATCGGGAAAATATCATTCCTAGCCGCCCGCCCTGCCCGAACCTTCGAGGCCGCGGGCGAACCGGGCGAGCGCGAGCACGCAGAAAGCGATCGCCAGCATGCAGCTCGAGACAAGCAGGAAGGAACGCAGCACGCCCTGCGAATCGCCGACGAACTGCGCGCCGATGATGGGGCCGAGCACTCCGCCGATCTTGGCCACCGCACTCGCCCAGCCGCCCGCATTCGAGCGGATGCCGCTGGGATAGAAGATGCTGGTGATCGAAATCACCGAGGCATGGCCGCCGCCCATCAGCACGATACCGAGGAAGATCGCGGGCACGAGCATGGCGTGGGCGAGCCAGCCCGAACCGATGAGAAACAGCAGCGGCGCGGCAAGCAGCGGAAAGATGGCGATCCAGCGCGGCCCGCGGATTTCCGTGACGCGCAGCAACAGCACGCTGGCGATCGCCCCCAGCAATCCGGCGACGGACCCGATCAGCGCGGCGCCTTCGCGCGTGACGCCAAGCTCCTCCAGGAAGATCGGTCCCCAGCTCGCATTGAGGAAAGCCGCGACCGAGCTGGAGAAATAGGCCCCCCAGATCAGCGGCGTTATCCAGGCGAACGGGCCGCGGAACAGGTCGGCCGGCGTGAAGTTGCCTTCCACCCTGCGTTCGTCGCTGAGATGGAAGGAGGTGACGCCCCGGCCGTCGAACCCCGGATGGAGCCTGCGCAGCACGGGCACGATGCGCTCCGGCGGTGCCCCCCGGCTGGCCAGGAAGCGCGCGGATTCAGGCAGTGCGACAAGCAGCCAGAGCGCAACGGCGAAAGTCAGGATGCCGCAGGCGAAATAGACCCAGTGCCATCCATGCTCCGGTGCGATCAGGTTGGTGAGCGGAGCGGAAGCCGAACCACCGAGCGAAAAGCCCAGCATGATGAGCGCCACGACCGTCGCCCGGCGCGATTTGGGCATCGCCTCGATCGTCAGTGCCCATATCACCGGCAGAAGCCCACCTATGGCGATGCCGCCCAGAAAGCGCAGCACGATAAACTGCTCGACATTGCCCGCCAGCCCCATGGCGAATGTGAGCAGCGCCGCCGCAACGGTGCAAAAGACCAGCACCGGCCTGCGCCCGATCCGGTCGGCGACATAGGCGCACAGCATCGAACCCACGATCTGGCCGGCCACGCCCGAGGAGAACACCACGCCCAGGGCATCGCCCGAAAGCTGCAACTCGTCGCGGATGTAAGGCGCAGCATAAGCGATCAGGCGGAAATCGAGCCCGTCGAAGAAAGTGACGCAGCAGGCGAGGATTACGAGCCGTACATGAAATCGCGAGAAGTCCATCCCTTCGAGGAACGCGGTCAGATCGAGCGCACCCGTTCCGCGCATGGGCGGCAAGTCGGCCATTCGGGGAGTTCCTCTCTCTTTTCAGGCGGAAGGCTAACGGCGAGTCCTTGCCCCCACCATTGCATTCTCACATCCCCGATGGATAGCTACCTAACTAGGGACAGGATTCAAGGATCGTCGAATTTGGGCTCCCGCCCCTCCGTCTGGCTGCGAACGGCCTCGACCTGGTTTTTCGAGAACAGCAGGCCGTGCTGCGCGTGGCTTTCCTCCACCAGAATGGCGTCGGTCGGCAGTTCGCGCGCCTGATTGGCGAGGTGCTTCGCCGCGCGGATCGCGTGCGGGCTGCGTGCGGCGATCTCCTGCGCGATCGCGGTGGCCCGATCGAGCGGATCGGCATCGGTAAAAGTTGCGAAGCCCAGGGCAAGAGCCTCCTCGCCCGAAAATTCCCGATTGGTGTAGACCAGTTCGCGCAGGACATCGTCGCGCACCTGCCCGCGCCAGAGCGCGAAGCCGCCCATGTCGGGCAGGATACCCCATTTCATTTCCATGATCGCCAGCCGCGCGTCGGGGGCGACCACGCGGATGTCCGCCCCGCTGGCGATCTGCAATCCTCCGCCGAAGCATATCCCATGGACGGCGGCGACGACGGGGACCGGCAGCTTGCGCCATTGCATCGCCGCCTGCTGGAAGCGATTGGCTTTGCCGTGGGTGCGCTCCATCAGCCGGTCCGCCTCTATATCCGCGCCCGAAGCGAAGCTGGCGAGGTCCAGCCCGGCACAGAAGCCGCGGCCTTCCCCGGCGATCACCACCGCGCGCAGGCCCCGCAGATTATGCAGGGCCTGCCCGGCGGCGATCAGCCCGTCGATCATGGCGGGATCGAGCGCGTTGAGCTTGGCAGGCCGGGCAAGGCGCACCTGCGCCACGCCGGTACATCCATGCTCGCCGGTCACCCGGTCGTCGTTTTCGACCTTACGCTGCACCTCCCGTCCCTTTCCCGATAGCGCATCGACACCCCGAAAGACGGTCAGGCTGCCCTGCTGTTGACTCCCATGGAGGCGAGATAGCGCTTCACGTTGCGCGCCGCCTGGCGCAGCCGCTGCTCGTTCTCCACCATTGCGATGCGGACGAAGCCTTCGCCGTCCTCGCCATAGCCGACGCCCGGAGCAACCGCGACTTCCGCATGAGTGAGCAGCTGCTTGGAAAATTCGAGGCTGCCCATGTGCTTGAGCGCGGGCGGGAGCGGCGCCCAGGCGAACATCGACGCCTTGGGCGGCGGAATGTCCCACCCCGCGCGGCCGAATGCCTCCACCATCACGTCGCGGCGCTTCTGGTAGAGTTCCCGGTTCCGCTCCACGATATCCTGCGGGCCGTTGAGCGCGGCGACCGCCGCTGCCTGGATTGGCGTGAACGCGCCGTAATCGAGATAGCTCTTCACCCGCGTCAGCGCCGATATCAGCCTTTCGTTGCCCACCGCGAAGCCCATGCGCCAGCCGGCCATGGAGTAGGTCTTGCTCATCGAGGTGAATTCCACCGCGACATCCTTCGCGCCTTTCACCTGCAGGATCGAAGGCGTGGGATTTCCGTCGTAATAGAGCTCCGAATAGGCAAGGTCGGACAGGATCCAGACCTTGTTCTCTTTCGCCCAGGCCACCAGCCGTTCGTAGAACGCGAGGTCCACGACTTCCGCGGTGGGGTTCGACGGATAGTTGACGATCAGGATGCTGGGCCGCGGTACGGTGAAGGCCATCGCCCGTTCGAGGCTTTCGAAATAGCGCTCGTCAGGCGTAGTCGGCACCGAGCGGATCGTCGCGCCCGCGATGATGAAGCCGAAGGTGTGGATCGGATAGCTGGGATTGGGCGCCAGCACCACATCGCCCGGCGCCGTGATCGCGGTGGCGAGGCTCGCCAGCCCTTCCTTCGAGCCCATGGTGACCACCACTTCGCTTTCGGGATCGAGCTCCACGCCGAAACGGCGCGCGTAGTAATTCGCCTGGGCCTTGCGCAGGCCAGGGATGCCCTTGGACTGGGAATAGCCGTGCGCATTGGGCTTCTGCGCGACTTCGCACAGCTTGTCGATGACATGCTGCGGAGGCGGCAGGTCCGGATTGCCCATGCCGAGGTCGATGATGTCCCGACCGCTTGCGCGTGCTGCTGCCCTCATCGCGTTGACTTCGGCGATGACATAAGGCGGCAGTCGCTTGATGCGGTAGAACTCGTCGTCGGACATTTTGAAGTCGATCTCCGTGATTTGGTGTCGCTGCGGCGATCAATCCAGTTGGATCGCAACAGCATTGCCGCATATAGCCGTCATTGAACACAGGTGCCACCAAAAGCGAAAAGAGGCCGCTTCATGGATCAGACCACGCTCGACGCGCCGACTCTCACGCAGATGCAGCACTGGACGCGTGTGGTGGGTCTGGCGCAGCAGATGATCCTGGAGCGCAGCGCGGATCTGGCCGAGCGGGCGCTCAAGATGAAGCATATCGAGCCGCATCCCAATCTCGAGAAAATCGCCGAGATTCAGAGCAGGCTGGCCAGCAAGGGCATGGAAGTGTGGGAGCTGTTCCTCGCTCGCGCCAATGGTCAGGGCGCCGAGGTCGCGATGACCCCCGCCGATCAGGACCGGCGCTTCGCCGACCATCGCTGGCGCGATAATCC
>Ga0066256_1004645_pt1 | contig 11350 bp, 11 predicted proteins | sample ThiBio_1000_biof_FD_87107 | JGI IMG/M metagenome (GOLD analysis project Ga0066256, IMG submission 87107) | Wastewater bioreactor microbial communities from Cape Town, South Africa - Thiocy_expt_1000_biof (version 2) | ecosystem: Engineered > Bioreactor > Thiocyanate-remediating >... | reverse complement strand
GGTGCCGATGCGCACGTGGCTATGGCTCAGCCGGACCAGCACCGAGGAGCGGGCGGGCGACGGTTCGTCCTCGCGGTGCAGCTCTTCACCTGTCTCGATCAGCGAGAAGGTCTTCGAGGTATCGACGCCAAGCGCCTCGAGCATCGAGGACGCGAGCAGTTCGCGCACGCCCCCCTTCAGCGTGAGCCGGCCATCGGCGCCGCGTGACCAGGGGGTGCGGCCGGACCCCTTGGTGCCCAGATCGAGCACCCGGCCGTGCTCGTCCTCAAGCTGGGCGAAGAGGAAGCCGCGGCCATCGCCGAGATCGGGGTTGTAGAACTGGAACTGGTGGCCGTGATAGCGCAGGGCCAGGGGCTGCTCGTAGCTTCCCGGCAGCGGAACGAAGCGCCCGAAATGATCGAGCCATTGCGCGTCGGTTAGGGAGCCGAGGCCGATCGAAAGCGCGGCGCGCTGGTTGCGATAGCGCAGCAGATGCTGAGGGAAGGCGGCCGGCCGCACCGGATCGAAAAAGCCCTCGCCGAGGGTGGCATGGCGTTTCAGCGGTTTGAACGATGCTGGCATGGCGTCGACCGATGGGCCCTTCACAGGCGAACTGATCGAGCGGGGTCACGCTGTCGAGGCGATAGCCTCCGGCGACGAGGATGGTTGCATCGCGGGCGAACGTCCGCGGGTCGCAGGAGACGGCGACAATGGTGCGCACCTTGCTGCGCGCCAGCTCCTTCGACTGGGCTTCCGCGCCGGCACGCGGCGGATCGAAGACGACAGCGTCGAACGGCTCAAGCTCGACCGGCGCCAGCGGATCGCGGAACAGGTCGCGTGTCGCTGCCACGAGCGGCTTCAGGCCCTGGGTGTAGCGCACCGCGCGTTGCAGCGCCGCGATGGCGGGCTTGTGGGAATCGAAGGCGCTGACCTTCGCGATTTCGGCAATGCGCAGGGCGAAGGGGCCGCAGCCGGAGAACAGGTCGGCGACAGCCTTCGGCTTGCCGAGCCGGTCCGCGACCTCGCGGTTGAGGGCGAGCCGCGCCAGCTTCAGCCGCTGGGCGACTGGCACCAGCTTTTCCGGCTTGAAGCGCTTGTCGGTCTTTACCGCGACATCGATGCCGGTGGCCGTCGCGGTGACCAGCACATCGCAATCGCCGATCATCGCCCCGATATTGCGGGCCGCGATGGGCGCCATTTCGCGCAGCGCCGGCACGAGGATGGGGCAGGTCGCGATGTTGAGCAGGTCGTGGCTGCGGGCGCGCATGTAGCCGGCGCTGACGGTGGTCGCGTGCAGGGTGGCGCGGCGGCGACCAGTGCCGCGCGCATCGAGCAGCGGGGCGACCTCGACAGCGAGGCCGGCATGGCCCAGCGCCGAGACGACGAGATCGCGCTTGAAGTCCGCATAGGCATCGGGGCCGACATGCTGCAGGAGGCAGCCGCCGCAGGTGCCGAAATAGGGGCAGAACGGATCGATTCGGTCCGGGCCCGGCTCCACCAGCTCAACAAGCGTGCCGCGATCGCCATCGACGTCGAGCTCGACCAGGTCGCCGGGCAGCGCGAAGGGGACGAAGACCCGCCGGCCATTGATCTCGGCGATGCCCTCGCCGCGGCCGCCGAGCGCTGTGATGGAGGTCAGGATTTGGGCTGACTCACGGATTCGAGCAGGCTCGCGATCGACACGAACGGAATGCCGATGCGATCCGTGAGGCCCGAGGCGCAGGTGGAGACGGTGGAGATGCCGATGCCGCAATCCGCCGGCACCTCGCCTTTGGCGAAGCGGGTGGCCCACTCGTTGAGCTCGGGCACGAACAGGCCCTTGTCGCCGGCATAGCCGCAGCACGAGAAGCTCTGCAGCACGATCACCTTCTCGGCCATGGCGGCGGCGAGGGTGTTGATCGCGGCCTGCTCCTTCAGGCGCTGCGCCGAGCAGTTGTGATGCACGGCCAGCACCGGCACCTTGTTCGTGATGGTCAGCCGGGGCAGCACTTCGGCGAGGAGGAACTCGGCGGAATCGAGCACCGCGGCATCGCCGGGATGCTCCCGCAGATGCTTGGCGCAGGTCGAGGCATCGGTGACGACCGGGCAGGTGCCGTGGTCGGACGCGGCGGAGAGCTTGTGGTTGAGGGCATCGCCGACCCGCGCCGATTCCTCGGGAAAGCCCTTCGAGAGGAACGGCTGCCCGCAACAGGCGCCATCGAGACTCTCGGGAATAACTGGATCATAGCCGGCGCGTCGCAACAGTTCGACGGTGGCGGCGGGGGTGGGCAGGAGGCCGTTCTCGCGCGTCGGCGCGCCGAACATGCGGGTGGCGCAGGACGGGAAGTAGACGACGCGATTGTCGGGCATGGTCGCGGTCGACACCGGGATCGATGTCGCCGGAGAATTGCGGAGGTCGGGCGCGGCGATGGGCTTTGGCGTGCCGGGGCCGGGCTGCAGGGCGCGGCTGACGCGGGGCACGCGGCCGCCGCTGAGCTTTCGCGTGGGGCGGGGGATGGGGCGGGGGGCGCGGTCGCGGATGATGCTGCGGCTCGGCGCCTGCACGCCGATGCCGGCCTTGAGGCCGCGCTCCACCGCCAGCGTGTGGCCGGCCACCAGGTGCGCGGCGCGCTTTTCGCCCGCCGTCTTGCGCCTCGCCCGCTCGCCCAGCACCATGGTGCCGGTCTCGATGCCGACGGGGCAGCGCCCGGCACAGACGTTGCCCGCCGCGCAGGTGTTCAGGCCGGCATACTCGAACTGTTCTTCGAGCGTCGCCAGCCGGACGGGGTCCTCGCCGGTCTGGCGCAGGCGGGCGCGTTCGCGCGTCACGGCGATGCGCTGGCGCGGCGACAGCGTCAGGTGCGTCGCCGGGCACGCCGGCTCGCAGAAGCCGCATTCGATGCACATGTCGACGATGGGATCGGCCAGCGGCATCAGCTTGAGGTCGCTGATATGGGCGTCCTTGTTGGGGGTGATCAGCACGCCCGGATTGAGCAGTCCTTCGGGATCGAACAGCGGCTTGATGCGCTGCATGATGGCATAGGCCTTTTCGCCCCATTCCGCCTCAACGAAGGGTGCGATGGCGCGGCCGGTGCCGTGCTCTGCCTTGAGGCTGCCGCCGTAGCGGATGGAGACCAGATCGGCGAGCGCCTTGTTGAAGACGTCGAAGCGCTCCACTTCGGCGGCGTCGGTGAAATCGCCCGACATCAGGAAGTGCAGGTTCCCGGCCAGGGCGTGGCCGATGATGACCGCGTCGGGATAGCCCAGCTCATCGAGCAGCGCGCGCAGATCGAGAACGAAGTCCGCGAGTCGGTCGACCGGCGCCGCCACGTCCTCGGTCATGAAGGTGGTGCCCTTGGGACGGGCCGCGCCACCGGAAGCGAAGAAGCCCTTGCGCACGTCCCACAGTGCGTCGGACTTGGCATCGTCGACGACGAAGGACACGTGGGTGGCGCCTTCCTCGCGGCAGATGGCCTCGGCCTTGGCGATCTCGGCGGCGAGGATATCGAGATCAGGGGCGCTGACGTCGATGAGGACGCCGGGCGAGTTGTCGCCGAGATAGGGAACGTAGGGCCGGATAACGGGGACGTGCTCGACGGTGGCGAGGGCGCGCCGCTCCATATATTCGGCGGCGGTGACGCCGGTGGTGGTCTGCACGCCGCCATTGGCCAGCCGGCTGATGGCGCGGGCGCACGAATAGGGATCGGGGAAGATGACGAGATCGGAGGCCTTGAACGGGTGCTCGTCGATGGTGCGGTAGGTCACCTCGGAGACGAAGCCGAGGGTGCCCTCGCTGCCCACGATCAGGTGGATGAGGATATCGATGGGATCGTGGAAATCGATCAGGGCGTTGATGGAATAGCCGACGGTGTTCTTGATCCGGTACTTGCGGCGGATGAGGTCGACGAGTTCCTGGTCGGCCATGATCTCGTGGTGGAGATCGGCGAGCGACTGCAGCAGCGCCGCGTGGGATTGCCGGAAGGCGGCGACGGAGGCCGGCTCGCCGGTATCGAGCACCGTGCCATCGACCAGCATCAGGCGGAGCCGCAGCATGGTGTGGTAGGTGTTGTAGGCCACGCCGCAGCACATGCCGGACGAGTTATTGTTGACGACGCCGCCGATCTTGCAGGTTGCCTGCGAGGCGGGATCGGGCCCGATCTTCCGGTTGAACGGTTTTAGCGCCTTGTTGACGTTGGCGACGATATTGGCCGGGCCCAGCGTGACGCGGGCGCCGTCGTCGTGAATCTGCAGCTTGCGCCAGCCATCGCCGAGTACGGCCAGCACGCCTTCGGTGATCGCCTGGCCGCTGAGCGAGGTGCCGGCGGCGCGGAAGGTCAGCGGCAGGCCCTCGGCGCGGGCGGCGTTCATCACCGCGCGAACCTCGTCTTCGGAATTGATGATGACGACCACCGCCGGCACCAGCCGGTAGGTGCTCGCATCGCCCGAATAGGCATAGGTCATCAGCGGATCGGTCATGATCCGGTCGGGACGGATGATGTCCTTGAGGCGGGCCCGGACACCGGCGGCGGCGGCGGTCCGATCGACGACGAAGGCGGCGAGTTCGTTCATGCCGCCATGTTAGGCGGTTTCGCGCGCCATGGGGAGATCGATTGACCGCTCATTCGTCCGTGCGGCTCGTTGCCGCCCTCTCCCTCGGGCGGTGATGGGCAGCGGGGAGATCCCGCTGCCCGTAAGGGTCACAGGTCGACGTCGTCGTCCGGTGCCGCGCCGGACTGACGAATTTCGCCCGCGGCGCGGCGGAGGATGTCGGCGATCCGGCGCTGGTCGTCCGGCGAGAGCCGGCTGGCCTCGCGCAGCGCCTCCTTGAGATCGCGGCGGGCGTCGTTGACCTCGGGGATCACGTCGGCCATGTCGCGGTCGGGCCGGGGCCAGGGACCATGGCGATGCCGGCGGGCGTGACGGCCGGGGCCGCCCTCGGGGCCGAACCCGGCCTGCTGCTCTTCGCTGAAGGGCCAGTTCTCGCGGGCCATGTCGCGCCACTTGTTGACCTCGGCGCCGGCCTTTTCGAGGAAGGCGAGGGTCGAGCGGACTGCGTCACGGTTGTCGTTGAGGTGCGTCCGGCCTTCGTCGGTGATGGTGTAGAGCTTCTTGTTGCCATCCGCGGCGCTCGTCACGTAGCCGGCTTCCTCGAGGAAGGTGAGGGCCGGATAGACGATGCCGGGGCTGGGCGAATAGAAGCCCAGCGACGCCTCTTCGATGGCCTTGATCAGGTCATAGCCGTGCCGGGGCTGCTGCTCGATGAGATAGAGCGCAACGAGCCGCACGTCGCCGCTGGCCAGCATGCGGCCGATGCGGAAGTTTTCGCCGAGGCCATCCCAACCGCGCGGGCCGAAATTGGCGCCCCGGCCGAACCGTCGCGCCATGCGCTCGAACTTGCGCCAGCCGCGCTCGAAGCGATCATCGCCGCCACCTGAATCGTACATGAGTGTGTCTCCGATATGTTTTTGCATGGAGCACAGATGGAGTGGCTCCAAGTGGAGTTCAAGATCGGTCTGCGATATATTTTATGGTGGGTTGCTGGCTCATGGAAGCGGCTGACACGCAAGATGGCGAACGAATTGAGGCGATCGCTCGGTTTCGTTGCCAGCTATGACAGGGCTGCGATATATCTTTCGACCGACGCCCTGAAGCGTGCCTTGCCATCTTGGCGGGGGCGGCGGTCCCCCCGGCCCCCGAGGCCGCGCCGGACGGGGTGGGGTCGGGGCCGGGCCGCCATGTCGCGCACCTGGCGGGCGGGCAGGGGGAGGAGGTTGGGGTAAGAATCCATGAAGCCCACGTAGCGGGTATCGGGGACGACGGTGACGATGTCGCCGCTGAGTGGGGCGCCGCGGCCCTGCTGTCCCCCGGCCCAGTGCAGCACCGACCCGCCGGCGAAGTGGCCGCCGAGCCGGACGATCGTCAGACCCTGCCCGAGATCGTGCGTTTCGCCCTGCCAGAGGACGATGGCGGGATCGGGCCGGGTGATGTGCGCCGCGTCATCGGCATGGATGTAGATGGGGACGCCGCCGAAGGCCCGGCTCCAGTCCACCATCGAGGCATAGTAGTGCGGGTGCGAGATGGCGATGGCGCGCAATCCGCCGAGGACGCCGATCTGGGCGATCGCCTCGTCGGTCAGCAGCGGGGTGCAATCCCAGAGCACGCCGCCGCCCGGCTGGGCGATGAACAGCGCGCGCTGGCCGATGGCGATCGACGGCGTGGCGCCGATGCCAAACAGGCCCGGCTCCTGCGCCCGGATATCGGACCGATGCGTCTTCTGCAGATCTTCGAGGGTCGTCCAGGCCTGGCCCTGCGGATTGATGTACTGGCGCTCGTCGCGGCAGATCGGGCAGGCGTCGGGCGGGGTCTCCGCCGGCGTATAGGCCTGACCGCAGGTGGTGCAGATATAGCTGTGCATCTGGCCTACTCCGCTGCCCCGAATCAAAAGGCCCGGCGCCGAATCTCGGGGCCGGGCCTTTATAGTATTCACTCAGGCAGGGGCGGATATGTGGCCGCCGACTACTCGGTCTTGGGTTCGGCAGCAGCCGCAGCAGCGGCAGCAGATTCCGCGGCTTCCTTGGCCGCGACTTCAGCCGCCAGAGCCTCGGCAGCAGCAATCTTTTCGGCTTCGCGGGCGGCCTTGGCCTGCGCCGCGGCGTCGCGCTCGCCGGCCTCGATCTTCTTGGTGCGGGCACCCTGGTTCTCGAAGATACGGGCAGCCTTGCCGCGACGATCGCGTAGGTAATAGAGCTTGGCGCGGCGGACCTTGCCGCGCTTCAGGACCTCGACGCGGTCGATATTGGGCGACAGCACCGGGAACACGCGCTCGACGCCTTCGCCGTAGGAAATCTTGCGAACCGTGAAGCTTTCCATGAGGCCCTGGCCGCCGCGGGCGATGACAACGCCCTCGTAGGCCTGCAGGCGTTCCTTGTCGCCTTCACGGATCTTGACCCACACCTTGACGGTATCGCCATGGGTGAAATCCGGATGGTTGCGCTTGGCGGCAAGCGCGTCGTGCTGCTCCTTATTGAGCTGCTCGATGATGTTCATGTCCGTTCCGATCTTTTCTGCGGGAGCGCCTGAGGCACCCCGGTCTTGGTTACACGGAGGTTTTGGATCGGGCGCGTATAGAGCAAGACAGGCGCGGAGTCTAGGGTTCCGGCCGGATCGGGCCGAGCTAGAGCCAGCCGGCGAGGATACCCACGCCGCCCAGCGCGAAGATCGCCCCCGCGGCCTGGGCGAGGGGCCGGCCATAGCGGCCGGCGAGCCGGGACACGCCCATCGCCGCAACGATGCCGGCGAGGTGCAGCAGCGCCGTCGCGAGCATGAAGCCCAGCGCATACATCAGGCCCGACGCGTCGGTCGGCATTTCGGCGCCGTGGGCGTGGCCGTGGAAGACGGCGAAGCCGCCCACCAGCGCCATGGCAAGCGCGACGGGCATGGGCCGGCCCCAGGCCGCGGCGGCACCGATGACGATCGAGGAGAGGGCGATGCCGAGCTCGACGAAGGGGACCGGCACGTTGCCAATGCCGAGCAGGAAGCCCACGGCCATCATGCCGACGAAGGCCAGCGGCACGAGCCAGAGCACGCGGCCGCCCAGGACATAGGCGAAGACGCCGACAGCGACCATGGCGAGGACGTGATCGAGCCCGCCGACCGGATGCTGCATGCCGTGGAGGAAGCCCGCGGTGTCGCCGACGCCGGTATGCGCGAAGACAGCCGTGGGAACGAGGATGAGGGCAAGGGCGAGCAGCGCGCGCATGAAATTCTCCTAAGCGAGACCCGCCGTCCCGCGAATGCTGGCACGATAGCAGATGCCGCCGGCACGGGAGTATCCGGCGGGTCTGTCGTCGGCGGCATTGATCGCAGGTCGGACGATGGAGATCAACCTTGCGCCGGCTGATTTGCCGCACGACAGCGGGGCGGCAAGGGCGTATCTGAAGGGGCGATGTCGAAACGTGTGGCCATCATCGAGTTGGTGCGCGCGCTGGCGGTGCTGGCGCTGATCTGCCTCAATTTCGCGCATGTGCCCCTCGCCTCGGCCGGTCCCTATGGCGGCTGGACGGGCATCGATGCCGGCGACTATTGCGGCGATCCGCTCGAGGACGACGACCAGGCGCATGCGCCGTGCCATGCCTGCCGGATCGGTGGCGGCGCGGATCTGCCGCTCGCCTGTCGCATGCTGCCGCCCCGGCTGAGCGAAGGGGCGCTGGCCTATGCGGCCGTCGCAAGCTTCGTGCGGGACGCACGCTATCCGGGGCCGGTATCGGCGCGAGGGCCGCCTGCCAACTGATCTGCGCATTGGTTTCACTCCAACACTCGAGATCAGAATGAACATGCTTCGTTTCGCGCCGCTGGCGCTCGCCTTTCTTGCTGCCCCTGCCTTTGCCCACGAGGGCATGATCCATGACGGCTGCCCCACCGGGCAGGAATTCAGCGCCGGCGACATCACCGTCACCGGCGCCTTTACCCGCGCCACGCTGGACAATGCCCGGGTGGGCGCCGGCTACATGACCATCGCCAATGCCGGCGCCGGCACCGACCGGCTTGTTGCCGCGACCAGCGAGGTGACGCCGACCGTCGAGCTCCACAACATGGAGGTCAAGGACGGGATGATGACGATGGCGCAGGTCGAGGGCGGCATCGAGGTGCCGGCGGGCGGCAGTGTCAGCCTTGCGCCGGGCGGCTACCACATCATGTTCATCGGCCCGAACCAGCCGTTCAAGGAAGGCGAGTGCGTGGCGCTGACGCTGACCTTCGCCGAGGCCGGAGAACTGCCGGTGCAGCTCAGCGTCGGTCCGGTCGGCGCCAGCGAAGCCCCGATGGGCGAACACGGGCACTGAGCGTTTCGCGCAGCCGGCACCGGGCCGGCTGCGCGACTGCTGCTCCCGCCCTACGGCCGGAGCGCGTAGGTCGAGACGATATTGCCGGCGGCGGTGCGGACGGTGTCGCGCAGGACCAGCCGGGTGGTGTCGGTTCCCGGCTCGAACAGGTGGCGCCGGCCGGCGCCGGCGATCACCGGATGGGTGATCAGCGTCAGCTCGTCGATGAGGCCGGCAAGAAACAGGCTGCTGACGATCCGGATGCCGGCCATCACCGCGATCTCGCCGCCCTCGCGGTGCTTGAGATCGCGCACGAAGGCCTCGGCCTCGCCATCGATGAGCTGGGCATTGTGCCAGGCGAGCGGCCCCTCGAGGGTGGATGAGGCGACGAACTTGGGTACCGCATTGATGAAGTCGGCGAAGCCGGCATCGGCGGTGGCATTGGGCCACCAGCCCGACCATTCCTCGTAGCCGACACGGCCGAGGATCACCGTGTCGGTGCGCGCCATGATCGCGCCGAGCATCTGGCCGAGGTCGGCGTCGAAACTGTCGAACTGCCACTGGTCGGGGGCCTCGACGACGCCGTCGATGGCGTGGAACAGGCCGGCTGTGACTTTGCGCATGGTGGTCTCCTTTGTTGGCCGCCGTCGTCGGCGCTCATTGATACGACGAGCGAGCCTCCCCTGGATCGACAGCATGACAGAAAAAACCGCGGCGCCTGGCGGGACGCGCCGACGCACCGGACGGCGAGAGCCTCCGGTTACCGAGGGTGCGAGCCGGCGAGGCCTTCGCCTCGAGCGGGTAGTCCGCGAATGAAGGAGGCGTTGGCCGCGCCGGCATTCGGGGCTGTTACGTACCGGGTCCGGGGAGCGGTCGGTCGCATCGAAGATGCCGCCGGTTGCCTACCCGTTTCGTGCCGCGGACGACTCCATCGGCACCCCGTCCCACGAAGGCGGAACACGCAGCGGCGGCGCCGTGCACGACGCCGACCCTGAATGCTCCGCTCGCCAGTCGCTCGTGACGACCTCGCAGCGGCGAAGGGAGGCCCAGCATAGGATGGCCGTGAAGGGCGGGGACAAGTTCGTGCACGGCGCGGCGGGCTGCGACAATCCGTACCTCTTGCGATGGCGGTGGTGCCGCCCCATGTTAGCAGCGTGATCCGGGCCCCTCTGGCGCGCCGCAACGGCGCGCGATGTCGGTTCACTGCAGAGGGGCTGGAGAACCGGCACCGCTGGAGCCGGGTCCGGATACGCGCCGTTTCCAGCCGTGTGGGTTTCTTCCGCTCCGCCATCGATGGCATCGAGCGAGAGGTGAACCTGATGTCCTTTATCCTTCCTTCCGCGCCGACGGCGCGGCCCAGCCGGCTCCGATAGGGGAGACCGGCCATGGAGTTCTTCCTCGTTTCGTTTCTCGGCCAGCCACTCTGGATGTGGCTGGCCTTCCTGGGCCTCATCGTCGTGCTGCTGGCGCTCGACCTGGGCGTCTTCCACCGCGGCAATCGCGAGATCGGGGTGCGCGAGAGCCTGCTGCTCTCGGGCTTCTACATCACGCTCGGGCTCGCCTTCGGCGGCTTCGTTTGGCTGACGATCGGGCCGACCGCCGGGCTCGAATACGTCACCGGGTTCGTCGTCGAAAAGAGCCTCGCGATGGACAACATCTTCGTCATCGCGATGATCTTCGGCTTCTTCGCCATCCCGCGCGAACTGCAGCACCGGGTGCTGTTCTGGGGCATCCTCGGGGTGATCGTGCTGCGCGCGATCATGATCGGGTTCGGCGCGGCGCTGGTCTCGGAATTCGGCTGGGTGCTGTACCTGTTCGCGGCGTTCCTCGTCCTCACCGGCATCCGCATGCTGATGATGGCCGACCACGAGCCGGACCTGGGCAACAACCCGATGCTGCGGTTCGTGCGCAGGCACATGCGCGTGACCGAGGGGCTCGAGGGCGACCGCTTCTTCGTCAAGCGGCCGGAGCCGGGTAGCGGCAAGCTGGTGCGCTATGCGACGCCGCTGTTCCTCGCCCTCGTGATGATCGAGATCGCCGACGTGATCTTCGCGGTGGATTCGGTGCCGGCGATCTTCGCCATCACCACCGACGCCTACATCGTCTACACCTCCAACATCTTCGCGATCCTGGGCCTGCGTGCGCTCTACTTCGCGCTGGCCGCGGCGATGAACCGGTTCCGCTACCTGCAGATTTCGCTGGCAATCGTGCTGGTGCTGATCGGACTCAAGGTGGCGCTGGTGCCGTTCGGCGTGAAGATCGACACCCTGCTGTCGCTGCTGGTGACACTGGGCGTACTGGCTGGCGGCGTGCTGTACTCGCTGTGGAAGACGCGCGGTGAGCGGGACATCAGCGCCGCCGAGCATCCCGAGCAGGGACGGCTCGAGCCCTAGGGCCGGACGATCTCGACGGTGAGAGTGCCTTCGGGGAGCGGGACGAGCAGTTCCGCTTCCGGCTTCGTCAGGAACAACCAATGAGCCCATTGCTCCGGGCGCAGGACGCAGACCTGGCGGTCGTGGATCGGACCGATGTCAGGGCCCGGGGCGCGGGCGGGCGGGGGAAAGGCTAGGGTG
>Ga0066256_1003092_pt2 | contig 11351 bp, 7 predicted proteins | sample ThiBio_1000_biof_FD_87107 | JGI IMG/M metagenome (GOLD analysis project Ga0066256, IMG submission 87107) | Wastewater bioreactor microbial communities from Cape Town, South Africa - Thiocy_expt_1000_biof (version 2) | ecosystem: Engineered > Bioreactor > Thiocyanate-remediating >... | reverse complement strand
GCCTGCCTGCCTATGCCGCTTTCAGACCCGTCATAGGCGATGCCGGCATTGTTGATCAGCACGTCGATCGGCTGGTCGGCGAGCTTCTCGGCCAATGCAGCGATCGCCATCGGATCGTTAACGTCCAGCGGCTCGTAACTGATAGAGGGAAACCGCCGCATCGCCTCGGCCACCAGCTCCGGCGGTTCCGGCGCACGATGGGTTACGATCACCTTCCAGCCGCGCGCGGCGAACTGGCGGCCGAACTCCAGGCCGATGCCGGATTTGGCGCCGGTGATCAGAACGGTCGGGACATAGTCGGTCACCATCGCGGGGCACTCCATAGGGACGGCCCATGGTCGCCGCTCCGCGCCGGCCGATCAAGCGGGCGATGGACGAAACCGCCTGCCGCTCCCCAATAAAGAATCCCCGGCCGGCAGAACGCGCCGGCCGGGGGGATATGAAGCCGCTCCGGATCAGAAACGGCGCTTGATCGACACCTGCCATTCGCGCGGCCGCGAGGGCACGCCCGTCGCATAGCCCGACACGGCATAAAGGTCGAAAATGCTGTGATAATAGAAGTCGTTGGTGAGGTTGGTGACGGCCACGGCGGCTTCCCAATCCCGATCCTCGGACAGATAGGTCAGGCGTGCATTCACGATGTTGCGCGGCCCCAGATAGTTGGTGGGCGCGTTCTGCGGGATCGAATACATGCTCGACTGGTAGCTGTAGTCGACCCGCGGAGTGAGCGATCCGGCACCGCCGAGATCGATCTCGTAGCTCACGCCCAGGCTGGCCTTCCATTCGGGGGTGTAAGGCGTCTTCATCCATTCGCGCAGGCCCGAACTGTAGACCAGGCTGCCCACCGGAATATCGCCGTACTGGAAGTCCAGATAACTCACCGCACCCTGGACCAGCAGGCCGTTGCCCGGATCGATCGTCAGTTCGGCTTCGATGCCCTTCACGTCCGCCGAACCGATGTTCATCGGGATGGATGCAGGGAAAGTGCCCGCCGCCGGGTTGTAGAACGGCAGCAGCGGATCTTCCTGAATGGGCAGGTCCGGATTGGTGAACGGGGTCTGCGCGCGGACCTGGATATCCTCGTACTTGTTCCAGAACGCGGATATGTTCAGCCGCACCATGCGATCGAGGAAATCGCTCTTGAAGCCGATTTCCCACGCCTTCAGCACTTCCGGGCTGACGCTGGTCACCTGATTCTGGTAGTAGGGCCTCGGGTTGACCCCGCCTCCCTTGAAGCCCGTCGAATACTGGGCGTAGGCCATGAAGGAATCGGAGAAGCGATAGTCGATCGCGGCGCGGTAATCGACCCGGCCTTCCTCTGCCGTGGCCCCAACCCCGTCGATCGCGCAGGCATTGAAGAGGCAGCCTTCGGGCGTGAGCGTCGCCGTGTTGAGCCGCCCGAAGGTGAAGGTCTTGGATTCCTTCGAATAGCGGATGCCGCCGGTGATGTTGAGGTTCTCCGTCGGATGCAGCACCGCATGGGCGAACACCGACTTGTTAGACGATTCCTGCAGATCGTTGAGGATCATCCGCAGTCCGTTGGATTCGATGCGTCCGTAATTGCGGGCGTTGCCCTCGAAATAGAACCCGCCGACGGTCACGTCGAGCATGTCGCCAAAGCTCGCGTTCAGGCGCAATTCCTGCGTGAACTGTTCTAGCGACAGCGGATTATAGGTAAGGCCCAGTTCCAGCGGGCTCGCGTCGGCATCCTGGATCAGAGTGCCCGAGTGATTGCGATAGGCGGTAATCGACGTCACCGAGACGTTGTCGGCCAGTTCCACATCGATCTGGCCCGAAACGCCCCAGGCTTCGAGAGTAACCTCACGCGGCGGGCTGAAGGGCGGGTTGGCGCCCTGATAGGTCGCGTAGGTCACATAGGGGTCTGTCGAGACGAAGTCTTCATAAGTCAGCCCGTTGCCGATCGTATAGGCGGGATCGATCACCGGGGGATCCGACATGAACACCGTCCCGTTCCTGGCGAAGACCAGGGTGGCCGGCGTGGGCTGGCCGTTCATCTGGGAATAGTCGCCCCGGATGTTGATTTCGACCATGTCGCTGGGAACCCAGCGCAGCGCGGCGCGCAGGCCGAAATCGTTTCCGCCGCCTTCATAGCCCAGCACGCAATCGTCGCTGCTCGCCAGGCGCGGCACGCCGGAATCGGGATAGACGCAGCCATAGTCCTTCTGCGTCACATAGCCGTCGCGATGCTTGAAGCTGCCGGAAACGCGCAGGAACATCTGATCGGGCACGATGGTAAAGTTCGATGCCGCCTTGAGCGTCACGAGATTGTAGGAGCCGTAGCTCGCCTCGGCATATCCGTCCGCTTCTCCGGTAGGCTTCTTGGAGAACAGCTTGATCGCGCCGCCGAGCGAGTTCTTGCCCGCCAGCGTTCCCTGCGGGCCGCGCAGGATTTCCACCCGGTCGAGGTCCAGCAGGTCGAAGACGTTTCCGAAGACGGAGGAATAATACACATCGTCAATATAAATGCCGACGCCGGGCTCGAGAGCGGGGGTCGAATCGAACTGGCCCATGCCGCGGATCGTGACCTGGGCGGAAGGGCCGTAGCCGGCCGCCGTCTGGTCGATCGACACGTTGGGGGCCGCGGTGGCGATGTCGCGGATGTTCGTCTGGCCGCGCGCTTCCAGGGTGGCCGCGTCCAAGGCCGTGATCGCCAGCGGCGTGTCCTGCAGGTTCTGCTCGCGGAACTGCGCCGTGACGACGATTTCCCGATTGCCGGCAGGCGCGCCCTCGTCCTGCGCGAAAGCCGCGGTCGGACCGGCGACGTAAAGCACCGCCACGGACAAGGCTGCGACCGATGAATTGAAGCGGCGGCGGCGTGAAGCGCGCCAATCAAGCTGATCCCGCATTTCCATCTCCCTCCAAAAAAATGCCGTCTACGATGCGGCACTCGCCCGACACTCCCATACTATCCCCCGGCGAAAACCTAACTTTGGTAGGGCCATTTTCCCCTCCGGCCCTCAAGGCAGCCGCGCGAGGAAGAGCGTCGAAGGATATGCACCCTGTCTATCCTTCGATAGGATGGTGCTCCGGGCCGGGCGGCTAACTTTCGGCCAGCTTCGACGATGAGGGCAAACCCGCGTCATGCAAGGGAAGAGGATAGAGATCATACCGCGCGAGCGCCTGCTCGCGCTGCTTGACGGCGGGCCTGCACTCACGGTGCTGCGCGCGCCCGCGGGCTACGGGAAATCCGTGCTGCTCGATCAATGGCACGCACGCAGCCGTGCCGGCGGCATCGCGGCCTGCCGCATCGCCCTGACCGGGGACGACACCGATCCCGCCTGCTTCCAGGAACGGCTGGCGGAGGCTCTGGGCCTGGAAGGAACCGCAAGCCGGCGTGACCTGCTGGCGGCATTGCGCGCGCCGGGTGAAATCCGGCTTCTGGTCGACGATGCGGACCATCTGCTTGCCGCGCCGCAGACAGGCGCGCAGATCCTGCGCTTCCTGGCCGAGGTTCCGGGCCTGAGGCTCGCGATCGCGAGCCGGGGGGAAACGGGCCTGCCGCTGGCGAAGTTCGGCGCGGGCGGCGACCTTCTGCGGCTCGGCGCGAACATGCTGCGCTTCGACCAGCAGGAACAGCTTCGCCTGATCGAGCACAATGCCGAGGCGCATCTTTCCGGGAGCCAGATCGAGGCGCTCAACCATTCCTTCCGGGGCTGGCCGAGCGGCTACAGCCTGGAACTGCAATCCCTGCACGGCCCGCACGGATCGGCTGCCGCCCTTCCTTCGCTGCGCGGCAGCTGGCGCGTCCTCACCGCCTATTTCCGCGAGGAAGGGTTCGATGCGATGCCCGCCGATCTGCAGGATTTCCTGGAGCAGGTGAGCGTGCTCGAACGGCTGGAAACCGCGATGTGCGACAAGCTGCTCGGTATCTCCGGCAGCGATGCGATGCTCGATCGCGCCTATGCGCTCGGCGCCCATGTCTGGCCGATCGACCCCGAGCACACGACATACGAGATGCTGCCGCTCTATGCCGAATTCCTCCGCACCCGGCTCGGCCCGGCGCGAAGCGGGGAACTGAGGCGCCGCGCCTGCGACCTGCTCGAAGCGCAGGAAGACTATCGCGCGGCCGCCGGCCAGGCCCTGGCCCTGGGCGATCACGAGCGCGCGGGGGCGTTCCTCGAGCATCAGATCCGGATCGACTTCGCCTCGCGCGATGAAGGGCCGGTGCTCGATCTGGCCAATGCGATCGACCCCGCCGTCCGCGCGCATTATCCGCTCATCCTGCTGACGCTGGGCATGCGGCTGATCTTCAGCTTCCACTTCGAACAGGCGCGCAAATATCTCGATCAGGCCCGCAAGGTGATCGAAGGCGGCACGCCTTGCGAGACGGACCGGCAGACGCTCGAAATGCTGCTGCTGCATCGCGAGATGCTGCTGGCGCTGGGCCTGCACGACATGACCCAGGCGCAGGCCCATGGCGACCGGCTGCTGCGCAACATGGACCTGATCCCGCCCATGCAGCGGGTCATGATCCTCAACTCGCTTACGCAGGCGCAGCTGGAGCTCTACATCTTCCGGGGGGCGGAGCGTTTCTACGTGCAGGCCAAGAGCCTTATCCCCGAGCTGGACAGCTGGGTTTCGTCCATCCCGCTCGAAACCTTCTATGCCCGCTACCTGTTCATGACCGGGCGGACGGCGGCGGCGGTGGACCTGCTCGAAAGCACCCTGGGCCATTTGATCGAGGAAACCGGCCCGAAGCCGCTCCTGGGATCGATCGCGGCCATCGCGCTCGCGGAAATGAAGCTCGAGCTGGGCGATCTCGACGAAGCACGGCGCCTGCTGGCGGATTATGGCGAGAATCTGGAGCATTTCGGCTTCATCTCGCTGATCCTGGCGGGGAGGATCAGCCAGGCCCGGCTGCTGATTGCCGGGGGCGAGGCCGAAAAGGGCCTGGCGATGCTGGAGCACACGCCCGTTTCGGCTGGCGAGCTGTTCGACCGCGTGAACCGCGCGCTGGCCGTGGAGCGGATCGACTGGCTGTTGCGGCTGGGGCGCGACCAGGCCGCCAAGCATGCCTGCCACGCCATCGGCATGTCGCTTTCGCGGCCGCCGGAGCCGGAAACCTGCGCGGGGACGGGCGAGGAGGCCTATGCCGCGGCCTGGGTGCGGCTCGCGCGGTCGCACAACCGGATCGACGAAGCGCTCCATGTCGCCCGCAAGTGGCAGCGCTACACCGAAGGCGTCGGCGCGATCAAAAGCAATGTGCGCTGGAACGTCCTCATCGCCGGCCTGCTGACGCTGGCGGGCGACAAGACCCAGTCCATGCGCGCCTTGCGCCGCGCCGTCTCCATGGGCGCGCCGGGGCAATACCGGCAGTCCTTCCTTTCGGAGATCGACCTGCTGCGGGACCAGCTGGGCACCTTGCTGCGCGGCGACCTGGAAGAGCCGGAGGCGGAGTTCCTGCGGAGCATCCTGCCGGACGCGGAGCAGGACGCCCGCCCGCCCGCCGCGCAGGACATGCCGGTGAAGCTGGTCGGCGCATTCACCTCGCGCGAGAATGCGATCCTGCGCCTTGTCGCGCGCGGCATGACGAACCGCGAGATCGGCAACGCCCTGGGCATGACCGAGGGAACCGTGAAATGGTATCTCCACCGGATCTACGACAAGCTCGGCATCCGGCGGCGTTCGCAGATCGCGATGCTGGTCGCCCAATGGAACCTGGGGGCAAGCCAGCCGCAGGAAAGCCTGGAAGCGGCGGAGTAAGCCCAGACTGTATCGACGCTCGCTTCCGGCAGATGTGATCCCCGGCGCAAGCCGGGGTCCAGGGCGAGATGCTCCACCCCCGGGCTCTGGGTCCCTGCTTTCGCAGGGACTCGCGGGCTCCATTTGAACAGGACAGATTTAGGGTCAGGACCTAGGTCGCGATCCTGCGATTGCGCCCGCCCCACAGCAGGTGCAGCCCGCTCCAGACATAGACCAGCGCAAACACGGCGATGGCATAGCGCAGGCCCGTGGCCGCCGCTTCGGCGCAGGCCGATCCCGCCACCTGCCCCGCCGCGCCCGCGCAGCGCGTGGCGAAATCGGCCGAACCGAAGGCGGACGCGGAAACCGCATCGCTGACAAGCCCCGCAAGCGGCGGCCCCAGCCCCTGGCCCACCATGTTGAGCATCAGCAGGAATAGCGCCGAGCCGGTCGCCCGGCTGCGCGATCCCAGCACGCTGTGCACCGCCGCGATCGCCGGCCCCATCACCATGAACTGGAAGAAGGAGCCCACCAGCATGATCGGGAAAGCGACATCGATGTTCGTCTGGAACAGGCCGAGGACGTAGATCGGCGCCCCGACGATCGCCCCCAGCCCCGGAAAGGCGACCAGCCAGCGCGGGTCCTTCCTGGCCAGGCGCTCCGCGCCGAAGCCGCCCAGGATCGTGCCGACGAAGGACCCGATGCCGGTGAGCAGCCCAAAGGCCAGCCCCGCCTGCCCCAGCCCCATGCCGAAGCTGCGCGAGAAGAAGGCGGGCAGGAACGCGGTGACGCCGAAGGTTCCCAGCCCCATCACGCACACGCCGATCATCAGGTGCCGCAGGCACGGATCGCGCAGCAGGATCATCAGCACGCTGCCGATGCTGGCGGCCTCCTGCCCGTCCTCCACCTCCGCGCGGGGCGGCTCGCGCACCAGCAGGATCGCGGCCAGCCCCACGGCCAGCCCCAGCACCCCCACCGTGAGGAAAGTGGCGCGCCAGCCGTAGAACTGGGCCACCGTGCCGCCCAGCGCGGAGCCGAGGATCGAGGCGATAGGAATGCCGAGCATGAGGAGCGACAGGGCGGAGGCCCGCCTGGCCGGCTCGTACATGTCCGAGATCATCGAGTGCGAGGGCGATTCCATTCCCGCGGTGCCGGCCGCCATCCCGATCCGCAGGACCAGCATCTGCGCAAAGCTGGTCGTCGCGGCGCAAAGGGCCGCGAAAGCGGATGCGACGATCAGCGCGCCCGCGGTGATCCATTTGCGCGAAAAACGTTCCGCAAGGCGGGCGATCGGCAGGCCGGCGAGGGTGTTGACGATCGCAAAGGCAGTGCCGGCCAGCAGGCCGACCTCGAAATCGCTGATCGCGAAGTCCGCCTTGAGCTGCTCCGCGACGAGCGCGATCACCACCTTGTCGATGAAGCTGAATGCGTAGATCGTCGCGAGAAGCGCAAGGGCCGTCCTGCGCGCGGCGTCGCTCATGCTCTGTTCCCTCTCCCGCGCATTCACTCACGCGAGGCTGGACAATGCCCGGCGATGTGCAACCTGTCGAAAGTGAGGATGAGCTGTCATTGCGAGGGGCGAAGCCCCGAAGCAATCGGCACTTGTCGTCCCCTTCCGACAAGTAGTTCTTTCTCCGTCATCCCCGCGAAAGCGGGGATCCCGCTTGTCCGTTCCGGATAAAGGGAGCGGGACCCCCGCTTTCGCGGGGGTGACGGCTTGCTTGAAGGAGATAAGCACCCAAGCAATCCAGGGCGGTTGCGTCCGGCCCTGGATTGCCGCGCGGTCTGCTGCCGCTCGCAATGACAAAAGGAGCCCTTCTAGCTTCCCGAGGTTTCCGAGCTGGGCGCTTCCGCGATCAGGCGGTGGGTGATCTCGATCACGGCCGCGCGATGGCGGTCGATCATCTGCCGCCGGCTGAGATCCAGCTCCTTTTCCGCCACCTCGTGGACGTAATCGGGCGCGATCACCCGGCTGACCGCGAGGCTGATGATCAGGTCGAGCAGCAGGATCGGGTTCCAGTTCGGATCGACGTGCCCGGCGGCCTGCGCGCAGCGGATCGAGGCGATCCGTTCCTTCACCGCGTCCACCCGGAAATCGTCGCCGGGCAGGCTCCTGCCGCCCCTTTCGAGCAGGAACCACAGCCACAGCCGCACTTCCTCCGGATCGTCGAAATAGAAATCGAACAGCGCGCCGATGAAGCTGTCGATGTCTGCGGGATCGAACTTCACGCGTTCCTGCAGCCGCTCCGCCTGCTGGAGGACCACCGTGTTGGCAAGCTCCTCCTTGCTGCGGAAATAGTGATAGATGCGTTCCTTGCTGGTCCGCGCGCGCCGGGCGATCCGGTCCATCCGCGCGCCCGCGAAGCCGTGCAACAGCATTTCCTGCCGGGTGGCCTCGAGGATGCGGTCCCGCGTCCCCGGGCTGTTTCGCCTTGCGCGCCCTGATCCCCCTTCCCGTGCCATGGCTTCGCATTACGGGATTTGGCGGCGAGCGCCAACCGGGCGCCCGCCTTCCGTCCACCACGGCGAGTGGCGCGCCCTTTGCAAGCGGCCTTTGCAAGCGCCCGCCCGGTGGCTAGCAAGCATGCATGACGAGCGACCACGACGCGTTGAGGCACGCCGCCGGGCAGGACGCGGCTTTGTGCACGCTGGTCGGCATCGAAGGCAGCTTCTCGCGCCGCTGCGGCGCGCAGCTATCGGTGGGCCGCGACGGCTCGTCCGCCGGGGACATGGCCGACAACTGCCTCAACGAGGAGCTCGCCCGCCAGGCGGCCGAGGCGATGGAAACGGGCGAGGCGCGGCTGCTGCGCTACGGCGCCGGTTCACCCTTCATCGACTTCCGCCTGCCGTGCGGCTCGGGGCTCGACATACTGGTCGATCCGGCGCCCGGCAGGGAGGGACTGGCGGATTGCCTTGCCGCTCTGGATGCCCGCCGGGAAGCCGCCTTGCCGCTGCCGGCCGCCGCAGCGGCGGGGCATCTTGCCCGGCGCCGCTACGTTCCGCCGCTCCGGCTGATCGTGCTGGGCCATGGCGCCGAATGCGCCGCGCTGGAGCGGCTGGCGGCCGCCCAGGGCATCGCGGTCGAGCGGCGCGATGCCGGACAGGGGCTCGCGCTGAACCGCGCCCCGGCCGATCTCGCCGTCGATCCCTGGACCGCGATCCTGCTGCTGTTCCACGATCACGAGTGGGAGCATGCCCTGCTCGAATGGGCGCTGGGCACGCCTGCCTTCCACATCGGCGCGCAAGGCGGCGCACCGGCGCGGGCGGACCGGCTGGAGAAACTGCGCGAGGCCGGGCATGGCGAAGCCTCCCTTTCCCGCATCCGCAGCCCGGTGGGCCTGATCCCCCGCGCCCGCGATCCCGGCGTGCTGGCGCTGTCGATCCTGGCCGAGGTGGTCGGCGCCTACGAAGCGCTCCATCCTCACCGATGAGCGGGACGATCGCCATCGCGATCCTCGCGGCGGGCGAAGGCTCCCGCTTCGGCGGGGCCAAGCTCGACGCGCCGTTGCGGGGCCTGCCGCTCGGCCGCCATGCTCTCGATGCCGCGCTGGCGCTGGGGGCGGGCAAGCCAGTGCTGGTCGTGGGCGATCCCGCGCCGCGCTTCGCGGCCGAAGCCGCTGCGGAAGGGCTGGCGGACCTGATCCTCAATCCCGCCGCGTCGAGCGGCCTGGGCGGCTCGGTCGCGCTCGCCGCGCGCCATGCCGCCGTGGCCGGCGCGGAGGGCCTGCTGCTGCTGCTGGCCGACATGCCGCTCGTCTCCGCCGCCAGCCTCCACCTGCTGGCCCAGGCCGCCGCGCCCGGCCGTCCGGCGGCAACGCAGCACCCGGACGGGCGCCCCGGCATCCCGGCCTGCTTTCCGGCCGATTTCTACGAGCGGCTGCAGGCGCTGGCGGGAAACCGCCAGGGCGCGGGCGCCCTGCTGCGCTCCGAGCCCGGCACAAGGCTGCTCAGCCTGCCCGAGGAGGAACTGGCCGACGTGGACACGCCAGCCGACCTCGCCCGCATTGCCACTACCTGCAAGGCCTAGACCAGCGCGCTGCCGTCGATCGGCAGGGAACGGATGCGCTTGCCGGTCGCCGCGTGCAGCGCGTTTACCAGTGCGGGGATGACCGGCGGCAGGGCCGGCTCGCCCAGGCCCGTGGGCGGATTGTCGGTGCGGAGGAACTCCACATCGATCCGCGGCGTCATCGGCATGCGCGGCACCGGATAGTCGTGGAAGTTGGACTGCGCCACCTTCCCGCCCTCGATCTTCACCGCCAGGCCGATCGCCTGGCCGATCCCGTCGATCACCGATCCTTCCACCTGGTTCAGCGCCCCGTGCGGATTGATGATATGGCTGCCGACATCGCCCGCGACCCAGACGTGATGCACGCCCACCTCGCCGCCGGCGGACACGCCGGCTTCGACCACTTCGGCGAAATAGCCCAGATGGCTGAAATAGAACCCCAACCCCTTGCCCCGGCCCGCCGGCGCGCCGGCTTTCCAGCCGGACATTTCGACCACCTTCTCGATCACGCCGCGCGCGCGGTCGGAGTTGAAGCCCGGCTGCCTGCCCATCGGCCCCTCGCGGCCCGGAAGGGTCTTCGACACGCTCAGCAGGTCGAGCAGCAGGGCCGGCAGGTCCCTGCCCTGCGCCTCGGCCACTTCGTCGAGGAAAGACTGGAACGCATAAGCGATCCCGTTGGAGCGGGGCGCCCGCAGCGGGCCCAGCGGCACACGGCTTTCCATCGCGGAATAGCCGTAGCGCAGGTTGGGCACGAACTCGGCCGGGAACTCCGTCTCGCTCATCATCGCGGCGATAGAGAGCTTGTCCGGATCGCCGAAGGTGACGAAGTGATCCTCTACCCCGCTCAGCCTGCCCGATCCGTCGATCGCCGCGCGCAGCCGGTGCCAGCCCGCCGGCCGGTAGAAATCGCTGCGCAGATCGTCCTCGCGGCTCCAGATCAGCTGGACCGGCGTGCCCGGCACCTTCGCCGCGATCGCCGCCGCCTGGAACATGTAGTCGTTGATCAGCCTCCGGCCGAACCCGCCGCCATTGCGGGTCATATGGATGCGGACCTTCTCGGGCGGCAGGCCGAGCATCTCGGACACACCCGTATGGCCGCGCTCGGGCGCCTGGGACGGCACCCATATCTCCATCGTCCCGTCCTTGTGGCTCAGCGCGGTGCAGTTCTGCGGCTCCATCGGCACATGGGCGAGGAAGGGATAGAAATAATCCGCCTCCACCACCTGGGCCGCCGAGGCCACCGCGCGGTCCATGTCGCCGTCCTCGGCCAGGCTGCGCATCGCCTTGCGCCCCAGCAGCTGCCGAGCCTGCCGGTCATAGCTTTCGCTGCTGTGCGCGGCCCAGCGGCCGTTGTCCCATTCGATCTCGAGCTGTTCGCGGGCCTTGTTGGCGATCCACCAGTTCTTCGCCAGGATCGCCACGCCATCCACCAGCGCCTCCGCCTCCTCGCCCCCTTCGACGACGAAGACCTGCTCCACCCCCGGCACTGCCTTCGCCGCATCCAGCTTGGCCGAAACCAGCAGGGCACCGAACACCGGCGCACGCTCGTAAGCGGCGTAGAGCATGCCGTCGAGCTGGGTGTCGACGCCGAAGATCGGCTCCCCGCGAACGATGCGCGGGCTGTCTATCCCGCCGCTGGCAC
>Ga0066256_1004982_pt1 | contig 11353 bp, 7 predicted proteins | sample ThiBio_1000_biof_FD_87107 | JGI IMG/M metagenome (GOLD analysis project Ga0066256, IMG submission 87107) | Wastewater bioreactor microbial communities from Cape Town, South Africa - Thiocy_expt_1000_biof (version 2) | ecosystem: Engineered > Bioreactor > Thiocyanate-remediating >... | reverse complement strand
GATCGCGCCGGTGCTGCGGCCAGGCAACCTCGTTCTGCTGGAATCGACCTCGCCGGTCGGCGCGACCGAGCAGATGGCCGCCTGGCTGGACGAGGCCCGCCCCGACCTGACCTTCCCCCGATCGACCGGGGAAGCCTCGGACATCCGCGTCGCCTACTGTCCTGAGCGCGTCCTGCCGGGAAGGGTCATGCAGGAGCTCATCCACAACGACCGGGTGATCGGCGGCATGACGCCCCGGTGCTCGCGGGCCGCGGTGGCGCTCTACCACATCTTCGTCGCCGGCGACTGCGTCATCACCAATGCGCGGACGGCGGAGATGGCCAAGCTCACGGAGAACAGCTTCCGCGACGTCAACATCGCCTTCGCCAACGAGTTGTCGATGATCTGCGACGTCCTCGACATCGACGTGTGGGAGCTGATCGCCCTCGCCAACCGCCATCCACGGGTCAACATCCTCCAGCCCGGCCCTGGCGTGGGCGGGCACTGCATCGCGGTGGACCCCTGGTTCATCGTGTCGCGGACACCCGAACGCGCCCGCCTCATCCGCACCGCCCGCGAGGTGAACGACGCCAAGCCGCAATGGGTGCTGGAGAAGGTCGAGGAAGCCGTGGCGCGCTATCTGGAGGACAATCCGGGCCAGATCGCCGCCGATGTGACGATCGCCTGCTACGGCTTGGCCTTCAAGGCGGACATCGACGACCTGCGCGAAAGTCCGGCGCTGGAGATCGTGAAGGCGCTGGGGGAAAGGCATTCGGGACAAGTGCTGGCGGTGGAACCGAATATCGCCGCGCTGCCAACCAGCCTGAGAGGTGTTGAGCTGATCGAAAAGGACGCCACAGCGCGCGCGCATGTCCACGTGATGCTGGTGGATCATCGAAACCTGAAAACTGCCAAAGCGCCATGCGGTGAAATCGTGGATGTGCGCGGGGTATGGGGGTGAGCTCTTCTTCCTGGCAGAGGCATTCGCCGCGAGTGCTTCGATCGATGATGGTTCCGCGGGACTTGATCTTCGCGCTTCTCAGCAGCGTCGGTTCGCGCGCCTCGATGCTATGCTTAAGTGTATTGGGCGTTCGCTTGCTGTCCATCGACGATTACGGTCGGTTTGCTTACTACCTCAGCATCGTTGCGAGCCTTGGCACCGTCGCTGCGGTGGGTACGGGTGTAACGCTAAATATGTACTTCGCCCGGCACGGTACGAGCAATCGTGAGGCCGCGCGCAAGCTGATGTTCACCAGCGTGACGCTGACTTCCGTCTTGTCGTTGCTCATTACTGTGGTGACCTTCTGGCTCTTGCGAGGGGCTCATGGAACGGAAGGAGCCGAACTAGGCCTACTTCTGGGAGCCCTGATATGGTTGATCGGGCTCAATGGTATCGCTGAAGGTACGTTAAACGGCCTCAGCATGTACCGACGACTAGCAATCAACAGTTTTACTACTTTATTGTTTACTGCCCTTGGCGCTGGGGCAGCCATGATCGCCTGGGGCTTTTGGGGCGGCATGCTGGGCATGCTGGGGTTCAGGCTATCTGCCCTTGTCCTCAACTTGCGCCCCTTGCTTGATGAACGACTGTTCACCTTGCGACTGCCGATCCATACGCTTCGAGAGCGAGAAATCATCTCCACGTTTAGCGGAATAAGCCTTCCGGCGATGCTGGGTGGAGTTATGGTCGGACCGGTCCTGGCGATGGCCTTTCGCATGGCCAGTGAACATCCGGACGGATTTCGCGGCATCGCCTATTTCTCGTGGATCCAGCAGCTTTACTTGATTGCGGTCTTCGTTCCAGGCGCCCTTGGCGGATTCTTTATCACCCGGCTGAGTCAATCGTCCGATCATGCCATGGCATTCAAAATAATGTCGAGAAATGCCCTTTTTGCAGTGGCAGTAACAATCCCCTTCTTTCTGCTCAAGCCGTGGCTGCTGGGCTTCGGGGGCTTCGGGAACAGCGAGCCCGCACAACTTGCTTTCGACCTGATGGCGGCTGCCGTTATCCTATTCAGCCTGAATGCGGCTTTTGCGAGCTACTGGCCGGCAAGCGGGCAAGGGTGGATGGGCTTCGCCGCCAACTTTCTCTGGGCCGCTCTTTTTCTGGCGACAGTCTCGCTTGGCGTCGGACGCCTCGGCGCAGTGTCCTTGGCGCTGGCATATGTAGTCGCCTACTCGGGCCAGCTATTGGCGCAAACCGCTCTATACAGCTACCTGGTCCGGAAAGCGTCGAAGTGACTTCGCATTCCACCATCTGGGTAATGCTACGCGGCAACCCCGCCGATCTGCCCCCTATAGTGTCATTGCTTCACGTGCTGCTGCAGGATCTGGGAAATAACGTTCGGTTCGTTTCCAGCGCCAGTTGCGGGTTGGCGTCGGCGTATGATCGACTAACCGAATATATCCTGCCCGAGCCAGCCTTGCCTGGCCCGGCAGGTAAGGCACTGCATTACCTCCAGTTCCGCCGCTTTGTCAGCCGAACATTGAAACGGGAGGCACAGTCCGATGACTTGATATGGTTTGGATCACTCGACACGGCGCTCGCGATGGCGGGATCGCCGGTGTTGCAGCGCCATCCTTATATCCTCCACCTCCACGAGCTATACGACACCCATCCGCGGCGGTTGCAAATGGCTGGCCCGATCGCGCGCGGCGCGCGGCGGGTGGTTGCTCCAGAGATCAATCGTGCGGCGATCCTTCAGGTATGGATGAAATTGCGGCGAAGGCCGGCGGTGCTGCCCAACAAACCCTTTGGGCATCCCCAGCAGCGCAGGATAGCGCCGAGCACGCCTGCCACCCGAAAAATACTGGAGCGCTATTCGACGGACAAGCCGATCGTGATTTATCAAGGCCATCTCAGCGCCGACCGGACCTTGACCCCGCTCGCGAAAGCCATGCGCGCGCTCCCTCACATGCAGCTCTGGCTAATGGGCAAGGATCATGGCGCCCTCGGTGATCTGTTGACAGTTTCTGAGAACATTCACTTTCTCGGGCACATCCCAGCGCCGCTTCACCTCGAGATTACGAGCCACGCCACAATCGGCACTCTCTGTTACGATCCCATCAGCCTGAATAATGTATTCTGCGCCCCCAACAAGATCTGGGAGTATGCGGGCTTTGGTATTCCCTTTATTTCCAACTGCGCACCGTCCCTACTAGGTCCTGTCAGGCAAGGTGTCGGGGTCATGACGGAAATGCAGGAAAATTCCATATATTCAGAAATATCTAAGATATACGAAAATTATCAATTTCACTCCAAAGCAGCTTATAATTTCTTTAAAAATCAAGATAATGCCATGATTGTAAGGGATATATTGTCTTAAATGACTTTTGTTATCGCCTTGACCATCATGATCACGTCCCTGTTCGGCGTCCTGCGCTCATCGCGCCGATCATCACCCGAGATGATCTTTTGGATTTCAGTATTATACTTCGTATCTATACCATATACATTTGATATATTATTTTTTAACACCTCTTTTTCTGAAAATTGGCAGGAATCCATATCTGATCCGAGTTATGTTTATTATTTTTCATCGGTTAATTTTATTTACATGGGGATATTCGTATTATTATTTAATATATTTTTCCTCGCAGGGTCAATTTCATATAAGAAGATTGCCCCATCTCCTGCTCTAGAAAATCATTCACAAGAATATTATTTGAATGCAATATTCACAATTGGCTATCTATCTGCAATATATTTTCTTACTACATATCAATACCCCTGGTTTTACACAGAGTTTGAAAAGAACTTAAGTAGATCGCAGGAAATTTCATCGATATTAATAATGTGCTCGGCGTCAGCCTGCTATCTCTGGGTAAAAAAGAATAGGTACACGAGGGCATTTCTGGCTGCCCTGCCTAGTGTGTTTGTTGCATTTGTCACTTCAGAACGCCCCTACCTTGCGCCAGTACTGGGCGCCGTGCTCTGTGCTCTTGGCGCGAGGATAACGCATGACCGCCGGGGAGCGTTCACGTTCATCGCCTTTTCGTTGCTTGCAATATTTCTATTTTCGTTCGCACGGGGCTTCGCGACGGGAAACCTGGCCGGGTTGCTCGGTTTGACACGCGATTCAGCTACGAATGTTCTCTACTATGTGTTCTCGAACGAGAAGTTTTTCGAGCAATGGACAAGGGGCGGCGCCTTCCGGTTTTTGATGACCACAGGCTGGGCGCCCGCAACATTGTTCGGGGAACGCGATTTCGCTTCTGTCGATATACCCGCAATGTTGGCGCTCTATCGATTCAAATGGACCTTCGGCTCGATCCATCCAACCATATACGGGTGGTCATTCATTGATATGGGTTGGTGGTCAATGCTGTTTGCCTTGGCGCTTGGCAGGTTGATCGCATTCGCATCCGAATTCTTCAAGTCTTTTGGGGATATTTTCTTCTCGATTTGGATTGGAGCCGCTTCGGTCTTCCTGTTTGTTGCCACCAGAGGATCTCTCCAGGTCGCATATTCCAAATCATTATATATTCTGATCATCTCTGTTGTAATCGCTCTTATAATTCTTGGGGCCAAGCGAGCAGCGGCGAAAGAATAATCTCATGCTGATTATAAATCTCATGCCGGTTTCTGCCGGAGGAGGGTTACAAAATGCCCTCTCGTTCCTGCATCAGCTTGCGAGCAAGCCGATCTCGCGACACGTGGTTGTCGCCTGCCGTGAAGGCTCGCTCATTCACCGCTGCTGCGTCGAACTCGCCCTCACGCACGAAGCGTTTCCCGATAGCTTGGCCTCGCGGATCGCGTGCGAGCTCTGGCACCTCCGCGCACTCGGACGGCGCTGCGGTGCCCAGGTCATTTTCACCATCTTTGGCAACCCGCCGTTCAACAGCGGATCGATGATAAGGATCAGCGGCTTCGCCTACTCCAACATCATTCAGAGAGAGGTGCCCTTCTGGAACTTCCTCCCCCCGCCCCTCAGGCTTGCCAAGCAGGCCAAAGACCTTCTGCGTCTCTGGCTCGCCAAGCGCTCGGACGAGCTCATTCTGGAAACCGACTATCTTAGAGAGCGGGCAATGGCTGGCGTCTTTGCCGGGAAGACGCTGCATGTCGTCAAAATGGAACCGAGCCTCCTCGTCACAAGCTCCGTTGAACGATCGGCTGACAAGCCGCGAGAAGGAGGCATTACGCTTCTATGCCTTGCGGGCGCGCATCCGAACAAGCGCGTCCATCTTCTGGCTGCCGTGACCATGCACCTGGAGAAACTCGGCGTGCCCCGCCGGGTGATTACGACGATGCCTCCCGCGGCACGCTATTTCCGCCAAGTGGAAGACGCCTTCCGGCAAGCGGGCGCAGGGGACAAGCTCGAAAACCTAGGCCCTATCGGACCCGGGGAGGTCGCCGCCCTGCTGCGTCGCGTCGATGCGGTCGTTAACGTCGCCCTACTGGAAAGTTTCAGCAACAACTGGGTGGAGGCGTGGGCAAGCGAGAAAGTGCTTATTGCCACTGACGCCGAATGGTCGCGTCGGTCATGCGGCCGGGCGGCAATCTATGTTGACCCCAACGCCCCTGCCCAAGCAGCGCTTGCGATCGCTGCGGGTATGAAAGAGCGAGAGCCCCTCCTGGCAGCAGGTGCGGCGCAATTGCAAGAATTATCGCTTCATGGCCGGAAGATCGATCAATATATCGAAATTATACAACGACATCTTCAGTCTGAAGGTGTACAATGAAATATTTTCTTGTCGTTTTGGCCGAGACGATATCTCGGATAGTCTTCGCTCTTCCGCGATTTCGGCTTATGAATGCCTTGAAGTCAGCTTATTTACGAATAGTATTTCGCGCAAAAATTGGAAAGCGCGTAGTATATTATTCGGGGATATGGATTTTCACGGGAAGAAATCTGATTGTCGGCAATGACGTCGACTTCGCGCACGGCGTGCTGGTTACGACAGGCGGCGGCGTACGCATCGGCGATCGCACATTGATTGGCTATGGGGCCAAGATCCTTTCGAGCAATCATCGAATTCCCCCCGTTCCCCAGCGCATTTTCGACGCCGGGCATGTCGATGCGCCTGTCGTGATCGGCCCGGATGTCTGGATCGGCGCCAACTCCATCATCCTTCCGGGCGTATCCATCGGAGAAGGAGCCATGGTTGCCGCAGGCAGTGTCGTCACGAAGGACGTGCCGGCCTGGTTTATCGTTGGAGGGGTCCCGGCAAAAGTGATCAGGCAAAGACAATGAAACAAATCCTCCAAGACCTTTCCGGCGGCAAGACCGAGCTCGTCGAATGCCCTTCGCCGGGCGCGCGGCGCGGGCAACTGCTTATCGACACCGCGGTCTCGCTCATCTCCGCGGGGACCGAGCGGATGCTGGTCGACTTCGGCCGCGCCGGGCTGATCGCCAAGGCGCGGCAGCAGCCGGAGAAGGTCGCCCAGGTACTCCAGAAGGTGCGCACCGACGGGCTCCTGACGACGATCGACGCGGTGCGCTCCAAGCTCGGCCAGCCGATCCCGCTCGGATACTGCAACGTCGGCGTCGTGCGCGAGGTGGGGCACGGCGTCGAGGGCTTCCGCCCCGGCGACCGGGTCGTCTCGAACGGCCCCCATGCGGAGGTCGTCTCCGTGCCCCGCAATCTCTGCGCGCGCATCCCCGACAGCGTCGACGACGAGGCGGCTTCCTTCACCGTGATCGCCGCAATCGGGCTGCAAGGCCTGCGCCTGGCGCAGCCGACGCTGGGCGAGGCCTTCGTCGTCACCGGGGTCGGGCTGATCGGCTTGCTGACCGTGCAACTGCTGCGCGCCCATGGCTGCCGCGTGCTGGCGATCGATTTCGACGAGGCCAAGCTCGCCATCGCGCGCGGGTTCGGGGCTGAAACCTGCAACCCCGCCCAGGACGAGGACCCGCTCGCCGCGAGCCTGGCGTTCAGCCGGGGCGCCGGCGTCGACGGCGTAATCGTGACCGCCTCGACCAAATCGTCCGATCCCGTGACCCAGGCCGCGCATATGTGCCGTAAGCGCGGGCGGATCGTCCTGGTCGGGGTGACGGGGCTGGAACTCAACCGCGCCGATTTCTACGAGAAGGAGCTGAGTTTCCAGGTCTCATGCTCCTATGGCCCGGGCCGCTACGACCCCGCCTACGAGGAGCAGGGGCACGATTATCCGCTGGGCTTCGTGCGCTGGACCGAGCAGCGCAATTTCGAGGCGGTGCTGGACCTGATGGCCGCAGGGAAGCTCGACATCGCCCCGCTCGTCTCGCACCGCTTCCGGTTCGAGGAGGCGCCCGCCGCCTACGATACGCTGGCGCAAGGAAGCGGCGTCCTCGGCATCGTCCTGACCTATGACCGCTCTGCCGCCGAGCGGCGCGCGCGGACCGTCCAGCTCTCGCCCGCCTCGCGGCCGGTATCCGGCCAGCCGGCGGTCGGCGTGGTCGGAGCGGGCAACTACGCATCGCGCGTGCTCGTGCCCGCGTTCCGCAAGGCCGGTGCGTCGCTGCACAGCATCGCCGCGCCGAGCGGCGTCAGCGGCGTGATCACCGGCCGGCGCGCGGGGTTCCAGCGCGCCCTGTCCGATGCCGGGGAGTTGCTGGCCGATCCCGCGCTCGACGTGGCGGTGATCGCGACCCGGCACGACAGCCACGCCGCGCTGGTGGCGGAGGCGCTCGACCACGGCAAGCACGTCTTCGTCGAAAAGCCGCTCGCCCTCGACCTCGAAGGCGTGGAGGCCGTCGAGCAGGCCTATTGGGCGGCGCAGGCGGATGGGCCGGGGCCGCCGCTCATGGTCGGGTTCAACCGCCGCTTCGCGCCGCAGGTGGGCCGGGGCCACCCCCGGGGCGCCCTGGCCCCGGGACCCCCAGGCCGGCGGCGGGGGGATCGGGGGCGGGGCCTGCCACTTCGTCGACCTTATGCGCTTCCTCGCGGGATGGCCGATCGTGGAGGTCTCCGCCCGGCGCATGGGCGATACGCCGCTGCGCGAGGTGACGGAGGACAACGCCTCGATCACGCTCGGGTTCGAGGACGGGTCGTTCGGCACGATCATGTACCTGGCGAACGGCTCGCCCGCCTTCCCCAAGGAGCGCATCGAGGTGTTTGCCGCAGGCCGCGTGCTCCAAATCGACAATTTCCGCCGGATGACCGGCTTCGGCTGGGCGGGGTTCCGCAAGCAGAACCTGCTGCGGCAGGACAAGGGCCAGGCGGCCTGCGCCGCCGCATTCCTCCAGGGCATCGCGGCGGGCCACGCCGCGATCCCGCCCGGGGAAATCTTCGAAGTCGCGCGCGCGACGATCGAGGCTGCACAGGTTCTGCGGCGGCAATGACGCGCTACCTGCCTCGCCTGCGGACATTCGCCGCGCTCGGGCCGATGAACGGCCTGCGCGTGCTGCGCTATCGCGTTGCGCTCAGGCTCGGCGTGCATCCCGTGCAGCGCATCGCGGCCGCGGTGCCGGCCGGCGACTTCTTTGCCCCACCGACCGCCCCTGAGGTCATGGCCCCGGTGCCGGCCCAGTGGGACACCGATGCGTGGCTGTTCGGGGCGCATCGGGTTCCCCTGGGCGCCGATCCGCCCGCCTGGACGGCCGATCCCCTGGACGAGGCCCCGGCCCGACCGCCGGAGGAGCTCCCGCCCTGGTGGCGGATCGGCGACTTCGCGGGGAACGACATCAAGCGGGTGTGGGAGCTGTCCCGCTTCGACTGGGCGATGACCTTCGCCCAGCGCGCGCGCAACGGCGATGCGGCCGCGCTGCGGCGGCTCAACGATTGGATCGGCGACTGGGCGCACCACAACCCGCCCTATCGCGGTCCGAACTGGAAATGCGCGCAGGAGGCCTCCATCCGCCTGCTGCACCTCTCCGCCGCCGCCCTGATCCTCGGCCGCGAGCGCGACCTGAGCGATACCCTGCACGGGCTGGTCGACGCGCACGTCAAGCGCATCGTGCCCACGCTCTCCTACGCCTGGGCGCAAGACAACAACCACGCCACCTCGGAAGCGGCGGCGCTGTTCGTCGCCGGGGCCTGGCTGGCCATGGCCGGCAGGCCCGAAGGCGAAGCTCTGGCCCGCCAGGGCCGCAGGCTGCTGGAGCGGCATGTCGCGCGGCTGTTCGCCGCCGACGGCAGCTTCAGCCAGTATTCGCTGAACTATCATCGCCTCGCCCTCGACACCCTCTCGCTCGCCGAAGTCTGGCGGCGGCGCGCGGGGCTGCCCCCCTTCGGCAGCCTGTTCCGCAGTCGCGCGGCGGCGGCGGCGCGCTGGCTGCGCGCCATGGTCGACCCCGCCAGCGGTGACGCGCCGAACCTCGGCGCCAACGACGGAGCCAACCTGCTGCCGCTGACCGACGCGCCCTATCGCGACCACCGCCCCGCGGTGCAGCTCGCCTGCCGGCTGTTCTGCGATGGGCGCGCCTATCCCCCGGGACCCTGGGACGACGGCCCGGTGTGGCTCGGCCTCGACCGGGAGAGCCCTCTGCCCGTCCTGCCGCCGCTGCCCGCCACGACGGTGTTCGACGAGGGCGGCTACGCGGTGTTGCGGCATGGTTCGACCATGGCGATCCTGCGCTACCCACGCTTCTGCTTTCGCCCGAGCCAGGCCGACGCACTGCACGTCGACCTCTGGGCCGATGGCCACAACCTGCTGCGCGACGACGGTTCGTACAGCTACAACACCGAGGCCCGCTGGCTCGACTATTTCGGCGGGGTCCGGTCGCACAACACCATCGAGTTCGACGACGAGCCGCAGATGCCGCGCCTGTCGCGGTTTCTTCTGGGCGACTGGCTGGCCACAGCCGAACGGGAGCGGACGACCGCGCAGGGCGCGCAAGGCTTCCGCGCCTCCTACCGGCACCGCAAGGGCTGGCTGCACGACCGCGAGGTGCGTCTGGGCGCGCGGCTCCAGGTGATCGACCGCATTGGCGGGTTCAAGCGCAAGGCGACCCTGCGCTGGCGACTGAAGCCCGGCCCCTGGCGCCTCGAAGGCACGCGCGTCAGCAACGGGCGGCACAGCCTGGCCGTGAGCGCGACCGTGCCGATCGATTCCATCCGCCTGACCACCGGCCACGAATCCCGCCACTACCTGGAGATCACGGCCCTGCCGGTGCTCGAGGTCACGGTCGCGCAGGCCGGCACGATCACGAGCGAATACGGGCTCGCCGCATGAAGCTCCTCTACATCCATCAGCATTTCGCCACGCCCAAGGGAGCCGCCGGCATCCGTTCCTACCAGATGGCGCGGCGGATGATCGAGCGCGGACATCGCGTGACGATGGTCTGCGGCCGCGGGACCGACGGGCAGACCGGCCTTTCCGGCCCGTTCCGCAGCGGCCTGCGGCGCGGCAGCGTGGAGGGAATCGACGTGATAGAGGTCGATCTCGCCTATTCCAACCGCGACAATTTCCTCAAGCGGACGAGGACGTTCCTCGCCTTCATGTTCCGCACCTGCCGCCTGGTCTTCACCGAAGACTACGACGTGCTGTTCGCGACGACGACGCCGCTCACGGTCGGCCTTCCCGGCATCCTCGGCCGCTGGCTGCGGCGCAAGCCCTTCGTGTTCGAGGTCCGGGACCTCTGGCCCGAGCTGCCGCGGGCGATGGGGGTGATCCGCAATCCGCTCGTGCTCGGCGCGATGAGCCTGCTGGAATTCGCCAGCTATCGCTCTGCCCATCGGCTGATCGGCCTGTCGCCCGGGATCGTGGACGGCATCGCCCGCCGCGGCGTCGCGCGCCAGCGCATCGCCTTCGTGCCGAACGGCTGCGACCTCGACATCTTCTCGCCCGACGAGGCGCCCCGACAGCCCCCCGGCGTGCGCGACGACGACCTCATGGCGATCTTCGCCGGGGCCCACGGACTGGCCAACGGGCTCGACAAGGTGCTCGACGCCGCAGCGGCGCTACGCCGGAACGGGCGCGACGACATCCGCATCGTCCTGGTCGGCAATGGCATGTGCAAGCCGGCGCTGATGGCGCGCGCAGCCGAGGAGGGGCTCGACAACGTCGTGTTCCTGGACCCGGTGCGCAAGACCGAGCTGGCCGGCCTGCTCCGGCGCGCGGACGTGGGCTTGCAGGTGCTGGCGAACGTCCCGGCCTTCTACTTCGGCACCTCGCCCAACAAGTTCTTCGACTACCTCGCCGTCGGCCTGCCCGTGCTCAACAACTATCCGGGCTGGCTGGCCGGCCTGATCGGGGAGGCCGACTGCGGCATCGCGGTGCCGCCCGACGACCCCGAAGCCTTCGCCGCCGCGCTTTGCGCCTTCGCCGACGACCGCGAGCGTACCCTGCGCCAGGGGCGCAACGCGCGCCGGCTCGCGGAAACCGAGTTTCCGCGCGAGGTGCTGGCCGATCGCTGGGCCGACTGGGTCGAGGGCGCGGGCAAAAAGGCTGGCGCGCGATGAGCCGCACCGAAGCACGAGGCCGCCGGATGGACGGCTCCAGGGGTAGCGG
>Ga0066256_1004981_pt1 | contig 11357 bp, 10 predicted proteins | sample ThiBio_1000_biof_FD_87107 | JGI IMG/M metagenome (GOLD analysis project Ga0066256, IMG submission 87107) | Wastewater bioreactor microbial communities from Cape Town, South Africa - Thiocy_expt_1000_biof (version 2) | ecosystem: Engineered > Bioreactor > Thiocyanate-remediating >... | reverse complement strand
ACGCCGCTGCGACTCGACGCGCCCGCGGACGCGGCCGGATGCCCCCGCCTCCTAGGCCTAGAGACGGCCGGCGCGGCGCGGGCGATCAGCACGGCCACGAGTTTCTCGAGCGGCAGCAAGCTGCAGTTCGGCACGCAGATGAAGCCGACGCACGCGGGCATCGCCGCGCAGGCCGGTATTCTGGCGGCATCTTTCGCCGAGCAGGGTTTGACCGCTGCACCGGAAATCTTCGAAGGACCATGGTCGTTCGAAACACTGTTCGGTGCAGAAGGCATGCCGGGCTTCAGGGTCGCCGAAGAGCGCTTGAAAGGTCCGCCGGCGCTGGCCGAGCCGGGTGCCTGGATCAAGGCCTATCCCTGCTGCGCGAGCGCGCACCGACCGATCGATGCCATGCTTCACCTACGGCAGAGCTCCGGTACTGCGGCGCGCGACATCGAGCGCGTCGACACCTACGTATCGACCGTCGTCCAGAAAAATCTCATGTACGAAGTCCCCCGCGACGAGATGGAAGGCCGCTTCAGCCTGAACCATTGTCTGGCTGCTGCCGCCTGTCGTGGGAGTGCCGATCTCGCGGACTTCACGCTCGAAGCCTTGGCTGATCCGGAGCTTATCGCTTTCTGGTCGAAGGTTTTCATGCATCTGGATCCTGAGATCCCCGCGAATCTGGCTCCTGCCTCGGGTGAGGAGCGTTGCCGCCTCCGCCTGACGCTCACCGGCGGCAGGACGCTCGAGCACACTGTGGTGTTTCCAAGCGGCCATCCGCAGGCGCCCATGTCCGACGCCGACCTAGCACGAAAATTCAAGGATTGCGCTACGGGCGTCCTCGCGCCTGCTGCAACCGATGCGGCACTCGATGGGCTGCTTTCGCTCCCGCACGCAAATGATGTCGATGCCGCGCTGAAAGCGCTCGTGCCCTCCTGACGCGCTACGCGCGCCAGAACCCAAACTCAACAAAAAGTGGAATGGAGCTCAAAGGAAATGGCCAACGATTTTCCCGTAGTGATCGGCATTTGCCTCGATGCCGAAGCCAGCTGGCTCGGACGCAATCCGGACAACATCCGGCGCCCGGTGCTGCTTTCGCACGGTACGTTCGCGATCCGCGAAGGTCTGGCACCGCTGCTGGCCCTGCTGGATGAGAACAAGATCCGCACGACCTTCTTCATTCCCGGCATCACGGCCGAGCGCTATCCCGAGGCCGTCAAGGAGATCGCGAAGCACGACCACGAGATCGCGAGCCACACTTACGGTCATCGGTCAGTGCTCGTCATCAAGCCCGAGGAAGAGGAACCCGAGCTGGTCCGCGGCATCGAAGCGCTGGAGAAGATCACGGGCGTGAGGCCGACCACGTGGCGCTCGGCATCCTGGGAATGGAGCCCGCGCACGCTCCAGCTTCTGCTCGACCACGGCGTCAAGGTCTCGACCAACTTCCACGATCGCGTTCGCCCGTATCGCCATCAGCAGAACGGCAAGCCGACATCCGTCGTTGAGCTGCCGGTCCAGTGGCATCTCGCGGATGCGCCGTACTTCGTTTATGGCGGCGAGGTCGCGCGCACGATCCGCGTCGCCGGTGATGTGCAGACCATCTGGCAGGACGAATTCGACGGCCTCATGGAGTGGCCAGGCGCCTTCTATCACCTGACGCTGCATGTCGAGCTGATCGGCCACCCCGGTCGCCTCCGCATGCTGGCGCGGCATCTCCAGTACCTCAAATCGCGCTCGGTGAAGTTCCTGACATCGGACGAAATTGCGGCAACGGTAGCCTAAGCCGCCTACCCATCATCTGCTGACGAGTCTTAGCCATGACATCAAACATCCATTCTCGCTCCATCGTCATCGACGGTCTCGTCGTCTCGCGCTGGAGCCGCAGCGTCTTCGAGCACATGCAGCGCGGTGGTCTCACCGCAGCCAATTGCACGTGCTGCGTCTGGGAGAATACGCGCAGTACTATGCAGAACATCGCCAACTGGAAGCGATGGCTGCACGAGCACAGCGACCTGATCATGCCGGTGAAGACGACGGCCGATATCAAGCGCGCCAAGGAATCCGGGAAGGTCGGGATCATCCTCGGCTTTCAGAACACAGCCGCACTCGAAGACCGCCTCGATACGCTGCCCCTGTTCAAGGAACTCGGCGTCGGCGTCATCCAGATCACCTACAATACGCAGAACCTCGTCGGCAGCGGCTGCTGGGAGGAGAACGATGGCGGTCTCTCGGGCTTCGGCCGCGAAGTCATATCAGAAATGAACCGGCTCGGGATCCTCGTCGATCTGTCGCACGTCGGCTCCAAGACCGCCGATGACGCAATCAAGTACTCGGCGCGCCCTTGCGCCTATTCGCACGTCTGTCCGACCGGCCTCCTCGATCACCCGCGCAACAAGACCGACGAGCAGCTCCGCACGATCGTCAACAAAGGCGGCTTCGTCGGCGTCGCCACCTACGCGCCATTCATGCCGAAAGGCGGCGCCTCGACGCTCGACGACTGCATCGACATGTTCGAGTACATGATCAACGTGTGCGGCGAAGGTAATATCGGCATCGGCACCGACTTCACCCAGGATCAGGACGAGGCCTTCTTCGATTGGCTCCGGCACGACAAGGGTTATGCACGCCGTATGGTACCCTCGCGCGGGACCGCGCCATTGATCGCCGGACTAGAGAATCTCGCGCAATATCCTAATCTCACTCAGGCAATGGAGCGGCGCGGCTGGAGCGAGACCCGAATTCGCGGTGTCCTCGGCGAGAACTGGCTGCGGTTTCTTGGAGAAGTCTGGAGTGTTTAGCGAAGCTCTGAGCGCCATCATCATGTTCCCGAGCATCGCACCTTGGCTGTCGCCAATGCTCAGCTGGCCAAAGACAGGAGGATGAGATGACCGAGGTACTGGCCGCGACGCATGGCTATGCCGATGTCGGAGTGCCGTACTACACTACGTGACGGCGGGAAGCGGTCGGTCGCGCAGACATTTAGGGTTTGGTCCACGGCAAGCTCGGCCACCGCCAGTTTTATCTAGCCGGTCACGACTGGGGCGGCCCAACCGCATCGCGCTAGCGACCGCCCACCGGGCGGCCGTTCGCCGCTTGGCGATCATGGATGTTATTCCCGGCGACGGCGGCGACTTCAGCCGAGGCGGCCTGCGTTGGCACCACCATTTCCATAAGACGCCGGATCTGCCGGAAGCACTGGTGCAAGGCCGCGAGGACATCTATCTCGGCTGGTTCTATCGTACCTTCGCGTTCCGGCCGGATGCGACGGGGCCGGACGACGTGGCGGAATATCTGCGCACCTACCGCCAACCAGGAGCGATGCGGGCGAGCTTTGAATTCTACCGTGCTTTCGAACGCGACGCCGCGGACAACGCGGCCGAGATCGCAGCAAACGGCCCGCTTGCGATGCCAGTGCTCGCGATCGGCGGCGGCGTGGACTACCCGCATTCGCGCAGCCGCGGCACCGAGCCCGAACAATCACTGCGACGGGTCGCAACAAACGTGCGCGGCATTGTCATTCCCGACTGCGGCCACCAGGTTCCCGAGGAGCAGCCCGATATTCTCGCCGACGCGCTCGAGCGCTTCTTCGCGGAGGACAAGTCCTGAGGCAAATCGGTCACGCAACTGCTTTGGTCGTGTCAAGGAACGCCAGCAGCCCCGGCCTCTATGCGCGCGTCGATATCCTCGCTGTCAGCCAACCGCGCGCACGGCACCCCAGTTGAGTTTCGCTACTGCAAACCAAGGCCTGTCCCCCGTTACTTTCCTCCAAGCGGCGCGCTGGCTCTGGCGAGTTCGAGGCCTTCTCGCGCGAGCAGGGTTAGTTGGCCGCGCGTCTCGACGGCTTCCATGTAGTCGTGCTCGAAGTTCGGGTAATCGGGCGTCGTGATGACGAAGGCGTCCTCTTTCATCCAGCGGTCGAAGCGGCGGTTGTAGGCGCGCTCGGCAGCGAGCCTGTCAGCTGGCGAGCGACCGGCATTGTGGGCGTAGCCGGGTGGGATCGGCGTCTTGCGGCACAGCGCCGTAAATTCCTGAAAGCGCGCGACCTCGGCATTGCGAAGTATCTTTGGCTCGGTCGACTTCATAAGTTTCCGCCAGTTGCGGATGATGCGCGAGGCTCGGCGGCAGGCGCTGCGCGTGTGCCCACGATCGGCGGCCACCTCCAGCCAGCCGTCCTCAGACCTCTCCCGGATGCGCGCAGCGAGTGCGCCGCCGCCTAGACTGTCACCTAGCCTCGAGAGCTGGCTGTAACCGAGGAGCGCGGAGATCTCGCCCGCTGCCTCGGCCGCCGCGAAGTGCTGCATAGCCGCCTCGGCGAGCTTCGGGAAGATGTCGCGGAGCCCAGAAGCGTCAACTTCGCCGGCGGCGGCGCGGGTGACCATCGTCGCCAGCTTGAAGCCCGCGTGCAGATGCTCGTCGGGATCCCCGCCGGCGGTCGCGATGCGGGCAGCCTCGATCAAGCGCTCACCGGGATTGTCGACTTCGATCACCCGACCCGAAGTCTGTCCATCCGCCTTGGCTAGGCAATCCGCGAGATACGAGGCAGCGAGGCCATCACCGGCCGCGATCAACGCCTCGAGCTCACCCACGCGACGCCGGTTGTTGTCGCGCCCCGAGTTCCGGCAGGCGTATGTGGTGGCAAGCAGAATGTTGAGCCGAGCCCGCACCAGGCCGAGCCGGGCCGCGCGCCCGAACAGCCGCGCAGCCTCCGCGCCGTCCTTGTCGACGCCTATGCCGCGATACTTGAGCACTGCGAGGTTGTTGAGCGCGACCGCATCATCTCTCTCGCCGAGGCGCGCATAGATCTCCGCCGCGTCGGCGATCTCGTTGTTGGCAAGCAGCGCCCGTGCGCGGCCATGCTCGGCGCCGAGCGGGTGCGACGGCACGAGCGCCACGAACAATAGCGCGGCGACGCACACTACGGCGAGCGTCGCGACGGCAAGCCTGATCGCATCACTCATGGCGCTGCTCCGACTGGTCCGCGGTCTCATGGATTGAGGGACTTGATGAAACGCACTTCCTCGAGCAGCTGCTTGACGGCATGCCAAGTCGGTGGCGGCACCGGCTCCTTGAGGGTGCGCGGCTGGTACGCGAGATAAATCTTGTCAAACCTCCGTACGGACCGGGGCGGCCGCCGATCGAGGCAGTCGCGAGCCTCATCGACGGCGGAATTGTATTGCACGGCACTCGTCTTGGGCCTGCTGCGGATGCGCGAGAGGCTGTCCTCGGCCATCCGGCAGACCGTATTCCAGTCACCCACTGCAGCAGCAGTGCCCACCCACTGTGAATGCGTTCGCGCGCGAATGGCCACGGACATCGCGTCGTTCCCAAGGTAACCGGAGAACTCCTGCGAAATGGCACCGATCCATTCGTAGGCTTCAGGCCGGCCGCGCCCGGCGGCAGCAAACAGCAGCTGCTTCGACTTTTCGATGAGCGGCGCCACGGCGCGGTCGTAGTCAGCGCGCTCCTGGTCGGTGCTCGGCTGGCGCGTCGTGCGTGCGAAATCGAGAATGGTCCGGCCGGCCTTGAGCAGCAGGTCGGGTGAGCCCGCTGCCAGGATGTCGTCAGCGACCGCCGTCAGCGTCTCGGTCACATCGGCGACCTTTTGGCGGGCCTCGATGAAATAGAGGCAATCGAGCAGCTGCGAGGCGGCGACCATGTCGCCCTCACCGGCGAGATCGCGCAGCATCAGCGAGGCACGTGCGTTGTTGCTGGTGTTGAAACGGCAGCGGCCGTACTGGACCGTGACGAGATTTAGCTTGGCGCGCGGGAGGCCATTTGCCGCCGCGCCGTGCAGTAGTTGCTCCGCGACCCGAAGCTCATCAGCCGATCGAGCCTGGCGATAGATGAGGACCGCGAGGTTGTTCTGGGCGATCGGGTCGCCGGCATTGGCGAGCGGACGGAGCAGCCAGTGGGCGATGAACGGCCGCTCAGATTGAACCGCCCTGTCGGCCCAGTCGCGAATGGTGTTCGGCGCAACGACGAAGGCAAGGAAATAGGGCAGAAGCGCGAGCGCGATGATGCCGCCAACGGCAGCGGCGAGAACGATGGTAAGCAGCCGGCACGACTTCCACATTGTTCTGCCCACGGCCACGAGTTGTCAGAGCAAATGGATTTCCGTTTATGCCTCTCGACGCTATGTGAGAGCCACTTAGGAGTTCGTTGCGCATTGTCACGCTCGATCACAAGTCATTGGACATGGTGACGGCGAGATTAATGCCAATCTCAGGATCGTACGGCGGTGCGCGGAACGCACCGGCTCGGCCGCGGAAGTCAAAAGAAGATTAGCTTGGGCGTTCCCGAGACCTTGATCTCGCTTGATTGCCGTTCGGTTGCTTCAACTCGCGGAGCACGCCGAAGGTGGGCGCGCCGAAGCCGTTGGCCCAGACGTGCGTCTGGCGGTCATGCAGGGCAAGCTGAGCTCTTTCGCCGAATTGGTTTGCATTGTGTAGCCGTTGTCGCGCGGGCGTGGCCGCCGCTACGGCATCGATCATAAGCGGCAATACCAGATAGGCCGTTGATGACGCGCGATCAGCATTTGATCATGCCTAGGAGGAAGCAGAACGCGCGGCCGGTCGGCCGCGCTTCCACGCCCGCTATCGTCAGTACGGAAAATGATCCAGGCTGCCTAGTGGTGGCGCTGCATCGCATGAGAAATGCGCGCCTGACCACATTGGCGCTCGATGCCAAAATTATTTTGCAAGCTTACAAGGGTTTTGCCCGCCGTATTGCGCCCCTTCGGTCCAGCAGCCCGTACGACGGCAGGTAGAAAGCTTGGGTGAGCAGTGATCGGCCGTGCACTTTGCCTTGGATTCCCCCTTGGGGTTGTTTGCACAGCGTGCCGAGCATTGGTTGAAGAAGCCCCGGCATGATGACTGCGCCGCAGCGGTGTCGAGCGCTGCAGTGCCAAGAAGGAACCCAAGAAGGAACAGAAGACATCCACAGCAGGCAACAACTTTTCTCATCCCGATCCTCCGACGCCCGTTGCGGGCTTAAGATGTTTTTGGCTGCGGGAGTCGCATCCCGGTGACGGCAATGAGCGATGCTCGCCCGAACGCCTGCTGGTCAGGGAGGCCTGGGAGATTGATGGCAATGCGTTCAGAAGCCCCCGCAGCCCTGGTCATACTTGCCGTCACCGGAACCAGTTTGGCCCCCGCAGGATACGGCCTACGGACACGGTCGGCACATCGCAACGGTGATGTGCTGATCCTTGCTGAAGGTGTTCTGAAATTGCTATTGTCGCATGGGGTTACTGGTGATGGATGAAATTGCGATGGGGGCATTGCGCTTTGACGCTTTCACCTTGGAGTTGACGGATGAGCCGCAACTGAAGCGGAAAGGTGAGCCCATCACCCTCCGGCCGCAGTGCCTGAAGGTGCTTGCTTATCTGGCGCGGCATCCTGGCAAGGTGATCTCGAACGCAAATCTCATAGAGTCCTGTTGGGAAAATCCCAAACAGACGAACGTCAATTCTGTTGCCCAGTGCATCAGGGAAATCCGCGAGGCGCTGGGGCAGACGAACCACGCCGTCATCCGCACGGTTCCCCGGCGAGGCTATCTGTTCGCGGCTTCAGTGGTGGCTGTCCCGGACATGCAGTCCGATGACGCTCATTCGAATAGTGTGATCGGCAAGCCATTTGCGTACGCACAGCCAGCCACAGGCGTGGCGCGACGGATCAGCGAGGTTAGTCAGAGGTGGCTGGCATTCGCAGCCGGGGCGATGGCTGTGATCGGCGTGGTGGGCTGGCTGGTCTGGGCATGGTCGGGGCGATCGGCGGAGCCCACTATGATGGCAATGCCATCGATCGTGATGACACCCGTGAAGGCGTCGGGCGCTGATACCGATAAGCTGGTGGCGGGGCTTGTGGATGAGATCGGCGCGGGTATCTGGCGTGCACCGCGTGGCTTCAAGCCCGATATCCGACATGCTGATATTCTCGAGCTTGCACGAGGGAGGCAAAGCCGAGCTGATGAAGCGCGCTATATCGTCAAGACCAGTGCCGCCCTTGATGGCTCCACGATCCATCTCAACGTCCAGCTTGTCGATGCGGGTCTGGCTCGACAGGTTTGGGTGGGAACATTCGATTATTCGTCCATCGAGTCTGGAGCGCGGCCCCGCACGGCCGCGCGCGTGGGGCGAAGCCTGGTGGCGGAGATCCTCCGCGCCGAGGTGCAGCGCCCGCTACCGGCCAAGCCCGGGGCTTCCCACTGGACCATGCTCGGCCGCTGGCTGATGAACAATGAGCGCAGCGCGCAAACGAATGCGCAAGCGATCGATTTGTTCGAGAAAGCGATTCGGGCGGAGCCCGACTATGTCGTCGGCCTGGTCAATTATACGCGCGCGATGACAGACCACATTCTGAATGGCTGGGCACCCAAGGCCGAGCGGATGGAGCGGATCACAAAGGCCGAGGCCGCTATCAATCGCGCAATCAAGCTCGAGCCCGACAATGCCGGCGCTTATCTCAGTCGCGGAGGTCTCCTGCGCGCGCGTGGTGACTTTGCCCAAGCGATCGTCGCGTTCGAGAAGGCGCTGGAGCACGATCCGTATTTTGCAAACGCCCATGCCGAGTTGGGCCGCACCAAGATCGACGTGGGACTGGCCCAGCAAACGGAAGGGCATATCAAAGCCGCCATTGCGTTGAGCCCGACGGATTTCGCGCTCTACATCTGGTGCTATTGGGCGGGTCTTGGCACGCTGCATATGGGTGACCATGGCGCTGCGCTGGCCTGGCTACAGCGATCACTTGAGGCCAATCGCGCCTACGACAACACGTTGCGGCTGATGGCGATCGCTTACGCTTACGCAGGCGATGAGAGCGAAGGCCAACGCAGAATGCAGGAATTCCTGAAGCTCCGGCCGGGCTTCACGCTGGCGCGCTGGAAGCAGGAGAACACGACACGTATTCAGATTGTGGGTGAGCAGCGAGCCCAAATGGTAGGAGCAATGCAAAGGCTTGGCGTCCCGGAAGCAGAACGGAGAGAAGCCGCAGGTCGCTGATTGGGGGTTTCTCGATAGCGCCGCACGCCCAGGACAAAGCAGAGGTGCGCGGCTCGGCCACGAGCCTTGCCACTCGCTTCATGGCGATGCGTTGGCCCGTGCTCGTCGCCAACAAGCCAGCCTTCATCACGAGCGATACCCCTGTTACGCCCGTACACGATAGCCTGCAGTTTCAGGGCTTCGGCAACAGAGGTACTTCGATCCTCTTTCCGCTCAGCCCCACGCGCCTTCTGTCCATGGACTGGTATCATGCTGAACTCGATGGGGCTTACTATTAAGCACGGCCAGAAACTCTCGCTGCGCCCCGCTTGATCAGCCATACCTCCATGCCGGCAGATCAGTGAATTCCACTGTTCAAGCCTCGATCGTTTCCTTGACGCCGGACTTCTTGATCTGTGTGAGCGATGGATGGCCGCCACGCTCGCAAATGAGGACGTCAATCTCCCGACAAGAGCAGACTTCGACACGGCTGATTTGACCGAGCTTGCTGCGATCGGCCAGCAAGATGACGCGGTTTGCGTTCTCGATCATTGCGCGCGCGACTTCTGCCTCCTGGAGGTGGTAGCTCGTCGCGCCATGCTTGGGGTGAAGCCCCACCGGCGATACGAATGCCATATCGGGGCGAAAGCGATTGATCTGGCCGATCGTAAGCTCGCCATGAATGCCGGGGAAGTCGCCGCCTACTCTTCCGCCGAGCAAGATGACCTCCGCGGTGGGCTGCGCTTCGCGAACAATCCTTACAACGTCCATTGAGTTGGTGATGACGTTCACGTGCGGGACGTTCGAAAAGGCAGCGGCGAAGGCCATTGTCGTCGTCCCGGCATCGATGAAACAGGATGCGCCGGGCGCCATGAGACGCGCTGCAGCGCGCGCGATACGCTGCTTCGCTTCCGCATTGTGGCGACGGCGCTCATTAAAGGGGGCCTCTCCCGCGATCTGCACGGCGAGAGCGCCGCCGTGAACGCGCCGGATCCGTCCGGCCGCCTCAAGCTTCAAAAGATCCCGGCGCACGGTTTCGCGCGATACCTTGAGCATCTCGGCAAGCCGCTCTGTTTCCAACCGCCCATCGGCGAGGGACAAGAGCCGGAGAATGTGATTTTCGCGATCACCCGACCACATCGTGCTTTCCTATCTGGATGGAGCGACTAGGCCCATTCGATTTCTCTGTGGCCTCCGCAAATTGCAGCATCTACCTGGCTGAACGGCTTCGGAACAAGCCCACAGGCGCATCGGCTTTCACAGTGATCCTGCACGCTTGTGCTCGAGCGGCCTACCCAGCATGGATGTGGAATCATGTGCAGAATTGCAATATCGAGCAAGCGCCTTGGCAGCGCAGCCTCTGGAAGCAGGCGCCAGATCATCAGGCGAGTTATCGCATCCTGGCATGGGAAAAGTTGTCGCTCGCCCTTCAAACGGGTGCGATCAACGAACGTCAGCCATCACAGTGAATGAGCGTCATGCAATCACACAAGCGTCTGTATTTACTGATTTAACTGGTGAATTTCTCATCTTCTTGCGCTTGAGTGAGACACGCTCGCGGAGACGCCAATGCTGTCTGATCAGAGCAATCGGCTCAACTGCAGTCGTCACATCCCGTTCATGGAAAGGCCATAGGTCCGAAGGCTCACAATAACTGAGAGCGGAGAAGGGGATCTGGCAATGAAACGTATTCTTGGAGTTTTGTGTATTTTGGCGGCTACGGGCTTGGCGATGCCGGCCGATGCTCAGCCGGTATCGCAAGAGCGGCTGAAGTCCATTGTGTCGATGACGCCAGAGCAGATGGCAACGACTGGCGCGTGGACCAAATCGGCTCATGAACGCGTCATGGCGCATATCAACAGCATCAAGGACGTGAAGATCCGCGAGCTGGTTCTCGATATGGTGGTGAAGCCCGAAAGCAAGGTCTACAACGCGAAAGCGAACCAGTCCTTCCTGGCTTCTCCGGCTGCCGGCGGCAAGGGACATCACTACTATCCGGGCGGTCTTCCGGTGCACGTCGCGGAGTGGCTCGATGTTGCGATGGCCTGGGCCGACACCTACGAAAAGGTCTACCGCGTCGAGAAGGTCGATCGCGATCTCGTCATCGCAGCGCTCGTTCTGCACGACTGGGCCAAGGTCTGGTACGAGTGGAATGCCGAGACGGGGCTCGTCACCAAGCCGCAATGGTACCCTCAGGCCTGGGGTGGCGAGCGCGGCAAGGCCAAATGGAAATGGATGGGTGAACACGGCGCGGTCGTCTACGCCGAGCTGATGAAGCGTGGCGCACCGGAATCCCTGATCATTGCAACCGCGGCCTCGCACTTCGATCCGCACTGGGATCTCGAAAAGGATGGTGAGGGCCTGAACGCCGCGCTCGCAGAGGCTGCCAAGATCGTCA
>Ga0066256_1004980_pt1 | contig 11357 bp, 9 predicted proteins | sample ThiBio_1000_biof_FD_87107 | JGI IMG/M metagenome (GOLD analysis project Ga0066256, IMG submission 87107) | Wastewater bioreactor microbial communities from Cape Town, South Africa - Thiocy_expt_1000_biof (version 2) | ecosystem: Engineered > Bioreactor > Thiocyanate-remediating >... | reverse complement strand
GACCCAGCCGGCGCGACCGGGGAGGGCCAGGGGCGGCGGTGCGCGGAACAGGGGCCGGGGGCGTTCGGTGTGTTCGGTGCCGGCGGGCGGGGGCCCGAGGAGTTCGATGCGGCGGTCGCCCGCCGGCAGCGACTTCAGCTGCGATTCGAGCGCGCTCCAGGCGCCGATCGGACCGCCGTCGATCAGCACGCGGCGCGTGCGCTTGCCCGTCCCGTATTCGATCCACAGGCAGTCGCCGTGCAGCGCCGGCAGCATGCGGATGCGGAAGAAGGTCTTCGCGGTTGCGGACATGGCCGGATCAGAGTCTCCAGTCGGCGTCGCCGAAGGCGACGATGCACAGCGCCACCGGCAGGCTGTCGAGCAGCGCTTCGCGCCGCGCATCGAGAACCAGCTCGCCGAGCTGGTCGGCCTCGGCGCCGCCGGCGCGCAGCAGGCGCGCGATGATCTTCGAGCCCACGGCGACCGCGTGCGTGCCGAACACCGTGGCCATCGTCGAGATCACCACCGCCGCGCCCGCCTGGCGGAAATACCGGATGTGGTTCGAGAACGGCTCGGCGGTGCTCGCGACGTCGCAGCCGAGCAGGAACACGATCGGCGGCGGGGCGCCTTCGGGACGGACGTAGTCGCGCGGCAACCGCAGCGTCGACAGGAAGTCGCCGCCGATCTCCAGCTTCATGTCCTGCCTGCGGCCCTCGTTGTGCGGGAACGCGACGAGCAGGGCGGGCTTGCGCTCGCCGACGGTGTCCTTCCACGCTGTCCACGTCGCCGCTTCGAGCGTCGCGTCGCCGAAGCGCGGCGAGAGCAGCTCGAGCAGCGGCGTGCGCGCTTCCTTCGGAACCTGCGCGCTGAAGCCGAGCACCGCGCAGCGGCCGAGGTCGAGGCGGTCGCGTCCCTCGGCCGGTTCGGCCTGGATCACGACCTCGGCGCCATCGGGCCTGCCGAGCGCGGGGCTGTAGACGTGCCGCTCGATGACCTTGCGCAGTCCCCAGAAGCCCATCGGGCAGACATACGCGGCGGGGTCCGCGCGCCCGGCGCAGCCGGACGGGCAACGACCGGTCTTCAGCGCCTCGCGATGTCCGGGGCAGACCCGCTGCGCGTCGGACGCCGGCGGCGGGTAGTCGTAGAAGAACTCGATCGGAACGACCGCGTCGGCTCGCGCGCTGATGACCTGGATGTGCGTGAGCGCGTCGACGCGCGGATCGAAGCCGCCGTGCGCCAGCTCGGCGAACTGGTCGAGACACAGCGCGGAATAGAGGTCGGCGCCGATGCGCGCGAGACGTACGAGCAGCTGCGGGTTCTCGCCCTGGTCGAGCCCGTCGGCGTGGTCGGCGATGCTGTGCGCGGCGTCTGACAATGCGCCGTTCAGCTGCAGCAGCGGATCGGCGATGCCTTCGAGGCTCGTCGCCCAGGCGCGCCGCTCGGCCACCGCGGTGAGGCGCGGCGTGCCGTCGGCCTCGCCATGGTTGAGGACGAGCGCGAGATCGAAGCGGCGCCGTGCGCCGAGATCGCTCCAGTCCTCGCGCACTTGCGCTTCGTCGAGCAGGGCGATGCCGTCACCGCGCTGGTCGCGATGCTCGCGCACGCGCGTGCGCAGGCGGGCGGTCTGCAGCACGCGGCCGCGGTGCAGTACGCTGATGCGCGCATCGAAGGCGCCGGTCCTGCGTGGCGTGAAGACGAACCGCGCTTCGCTGCTCGGGCCCACGCGCGGCAGCTCGATCTCGCGCAGCATCGGCTCGTCGAACTGATCAGGCTCGTGCACGACGACCTGCAGCGTGTGGACGTCGCGATCCTTCGGCAGTTCGTGCTCGGGGAAGGGGGTAGGCGCGCTGTCCCAGCTCGCATCTTCGCGCGCGCCGATGCGCACGCACAGCATCACCGGCTCGCCGCGTACGTAGCCGTCGCGGATCGCTTCGAGCGTGTCGCCTGCCTTGCGAAGGCTGCGCTGCTGCAGATGGCGCGCGGGACGGCGTTCGTCGTCGCGGGCGCCGCGCGGCGGGGGCGGCGGGGGCGGCGGCGCCGGAATCGGATGCGACGCACCGGACGGCGCTGCCGGTCGCAACCGGGGACGCCAGTCCGGGAAGTTCGAGTTTCGCCGCGCCGTCCGATCCGCCGCCGGAGCGCGCGGCGACGCGGAAGGCAGCGGGGAAGCACGGGCTGCCCTGGCTGCCTGTCGAGCCGGTGCGCGCTCGCTGCGCTCGATCAGCGCCGCGCCGAGCCACGCGACGTGGCCTGGTCCCATCGATCGCATCAGCGCGATGTCGAGCGGGCATCCCGACGACATCTGGCCGGTGAATTGCCGCAGCGCGCCGATGAACCGGTCGCGCGGCATCCCCGGGGCGACGACGACGCCATCGGCCTGCAGGTGCGCAGCCAGCGCGCGCAGCAGCGGTGCCGAACGGGTCGGCGATTCGGGGCCCGGTGCGGCGACGATGGCGAGCGCACAGCGCGGCGGCGACGCGGCTTCGAGTGCACGCGCGAGGGCGCGCGGCAGCGGATGGCCGAGCGCGAGCGCCTCGACGCGAGGTGTGCGGCGCGATGCGATGACGACGCGCGCATCCGGCGGCGCCTCCGCATCTCCCGCCCATGCCGCGGCGAGACCTTCGCCGAGCGAATCGTCGGGCAGCGTCGCGATCGTGAACGGCCAGCGCCACTCGGTCGGCCGCTGCGGCGTCCACGAAGCGACCGCGTGCACGCCGGTGAGCCGTGCCGCGTCGTGCGACAGCAGTTCGACGAAGTCGAGCATGCGCTCGTCGTGCTCGTCGTCGCCGCGTACCTCGAGGCGAAGCGATGATGCGTCCGCTGCGAAAGCGTTCCACGCATCGGCCAGATGCGCGGCCGAGGGCCACTTGCGCAGGCACACGGGAGCATGCGCGCCCGCCTCGGGCGTCGGCGGCACGCTCCATCCGAGCAGGCCCGCCGCCGCGCCTGCCTGCGCTGCGTCTGCGTGCAGCCGCTGCCATGCCGCGATGGCGTGCAGCAGTTCCACGAAAGCAGGCACCGTCGGCGCGGGGTCGGCCGCGTCGACCGCGGCAATGCGCTGCGACAGTTCCGGCGGCAGGGCGTGGCCGGGAGCCTTGCGATCGAAGTCCTGCAGCACGCCGAGCGCTGCGAGCGCCGCGACGAAGCGTTCGTCGTCGATGCCGAGGCTCCACGCGCCCAGATGCCGGCGATCCATTGCAGCTCGCGAGCGATCAGGCCAGGCCGTACCCGGGCGCGGGAAGGCCGGGCGACGGCGACAACGCGAGCTTCGCGCGCGTGCGCAGCGCGGCGTCGCACAGCGCGTATCCCCAGTTCATCAGCCGGCCCTGCAGCCGCTCGTCGAACCCGGCCAGCCGCGTCGGCCCCTCGTCGAGCGCGCCCGTGCTCGGGCTGCCGACGGCCAGCGGATCGGCAGCCTTGTAGTCGCCGATGCGCGTGCCGATACCCCAGTACGCGCCGCGCTTGCGGCCCGCCTCGAACTCGGAGACGAGCCAGCGCTTGCGCAGCGCGCGCGTCTGGTCGATCAGGATGTCGCGCACGCGGCCGAGCTGCAGCACGTTGTCTTCCCAGGGCTCCTCGTCGATGCCGAAGGGCGCGCCCGCATCGCTCACCAGCACGAGGTCGACGCGATCGACGAGCGATTCGAGCCCCATGTTGTCGTAGACGCCGCCGTCGGTGAGCACGACGCGGCTGCGCAAGGGCGCGAGTTCCGGCGCCTTGCTGCCTTCGCGCCATGCATCGGGGTCGGTGTCGAGGACGATCGGCGAGAACACCGGCGGGAACGCGCTCGACGCCGCGACCGCGACGGACAGCGGCACCTGCGCCGCAGGGTTGATGCCGAGCAGGTAGTCGGCGACGAAGTCCTGCCGGAAGCGGAGGCTGCGCCCGGTCTGCAGGCTGGTCGCGTAGAAGACGAAGCGCGGGTTCCCGGGAAGCGACGCGTCGGGAATGTCCTTCAGCATCGCGCCGGCGAAGAGATCCTTGTCGTAGCGGGCGGCGAGGAAGTCGCCGGCCGTCCTGAACGGCGTCAGCAGGCCCTTCAGGCCCGCGCCGATGTCGATCGTTCGGCTGCAGAACCTGCGCACCGGTTCGGCCACCAGCGAATCGAAGTTCGCTGCCCGTCCGTCGACGAAGCGCAGCTCCTTCCAGCGATGCGCGAGCACGCCGGCGAGGATCGAGCCGCCCGAGACGCTGGTGATGCGGTCGAGCCTGCCGAGCAGCCCCGCGTCGTTCAGCCGCAGCAGCGAGCCGAGTCCGAACAGCGTTGCGCTGAATCCGCCGCCGGACAGCGCGATGCCGATGGTATTGCCGTCGATCGCCATGATGCGCCGCCCTCCGTGCGGATCCCTTCCATCATCGTCGAACGAAGCGTACAGGCGCGCAAGCGCGGCGCATCGGATCGATCAACGATTTCGCACGGACTTCCGCATCGGGAGGATCGGCTCGTCGGATCAGCTCGCCGGTTCCGGAATCGCCAGCCCTTTCGCCACCGCAGGCCGCTCCACGAAAGCGGCCAGCACGCGCGCCACCTCGGGGAAGTCGTCGAAGCCGACGAGATCGCGCGCGCCGTAGAAGCCGACGAGGTTGCGCACCCACGGAAAGATCGCGATGTCGGCGATCGTGTATTCGTCGCCCATGATCCACTTGCGCCCGGTGACGCGCTGCTCGAGCACTCGCAGCAGCCGCTTCGACTCGTTCACGTAGCGATCGCGCGGGCGCTTGTCCTCGAAGTCCTTGCCTGCGAACTTGTGGAAGAAGCCGACCTGCCCGAACATCGGGCCGATTCCGCCCACCTGGAACATCAGCCACTGGATCGTCTCGTAGCGGGCGGCCGGATCGGCGGGCACGAAAGCCTGGCGGCCCAGGCGCGCGCACTTGTCGGACAGATAGATCAGGATCGCGCCCCACTCGAACAGCGGCAGCGGCGTTCCGCCGAGACCCTCCGGATCGATGATCGCCCGGGGCTTGTTGTTCGGGGTCCGCGGCAGGAACTCGAGCGAGAGCCGGTCGGTCGTCTCCAAAACGCTGTCCCAGACGTGCGGGACGAATGCGGCTTCATAAATGTGATCGACAATATCGTACGTCATGAAAATCACCTGCGCCTAAGGCAATGCCGTCCACCAACGACGGATAGCGGCGGGAAACCGCTCAGGGACAATGCGGGTGAAGCTTAGCGGAGCCACTGTCATTTGGTCACCTCCAAATGATAGGGGTTGGCCGATTTCCGTCGTTTTGCGCAATATTTGACCATGAAGAAGGACAAAAGTCGGCCCTCTTTGCTCTTACGGCGAGGGCCGCGCGTGCGATGCCGCCGGTTTTTGCGTCGGCTTGGCTGCCACTGCGGGCTTGGCTGGCTCCTTCTGCGCGACGGGGGCGGGCGGAGGTGGTGCGGGGCCAGATTGGCCAAGGTTAAGCGCGACGCCGAAGAGCTTCCAGCGGCCGGCATCGGGCGCGAACAGCAGTTCGAAATTCACCTGCAACGGCACGGAGGGGAAAGACCCCGCCATGCGCATCATGCCATTGGCCTCGATCTGCGGCAGCAGGCTCAGTTGCGGTTCGAGGACGGCGACGCCGGTGAGATCGAAATTCTTGGCCCGCAGATCGGCGAAGATTTCGGCGAGACGTGCCGCCGTATTGGCTTGCTGAAAGCCCGGCGCGCCGAGATCGCGCAGCACGGTGTAATTGCCTGTCAGGTTGGCGTGATGGACGGCCAGAATGGTCGAGCGCACCAGCATCAGCACGCCGTTGCGATCGATCTGCGCTGGTTGTGGTGCTTTCTTGTCGGTGCTTGGCTGAGCGGCAACGGATGTTGCCGCCAGAACGAGCATCAGCAAGGCATAGCGCAGCGTTTTCATCGGACGCGTCACCATGCGAAGGTAATGCCGGCGCGTCCGCCGACACCGCCGCGCGACGTACCGACGCCGATGCCGCCGTGCAGGAAGGAATATTCATTCAAGCGAATAGCGGCTGTGGCGGCGAAACCGTTCTCGCCACGGAACGTACCGAAATTGGCGGAGACGGCGAAGCGCTTGTTGTCGGGCAGGGACGCACCCGCCATGGCGAGCGCGATGGCGGTGCCTTCATAACCTCGGCGCACGTCGCGTTGCAGGTTTGCCACCGAATTGCCCAAGGCACCGACGCGGTTTTCCAGCGCGCCGACACGGCCGTCGAGAATCTGCACCGAGGCGGGATCGAACGACGAGGTGCCGAGATTGCCGGCCTGGTCCGTGGTCACGAAACGCAATGGACCCGTCTGGGCGGCATTGCTGGCCGCCGAACTGACGCCAGCCAGCGTATAGGTGTTGCTGCCGGTGCCGACGGCGATTTGATTGGCGCGCACGGTTGCGGCACCAGCGCCGATGGCGGTCGCGCCCGCATGCAAAGCCTGCGCGCCGCTGCCGACTGCTGTCGCGCTGTCGGCGAGCGCACCGGCGCCCGAGCCAAAAGCCGCTGCGTTCATGCCACTGGCCGTGCTTTCGCGGCCATACGCGGCGCTGTTGTCGCCGCTGGCTGTTGCGCCGTAGCCGACAGCCGAACTCGCGCCGCCGCTGGCCGTCGCCGCCGCGCCCATGGCGGTGGCGAAATTGGCGCGCGCGCCATAGGTGTTGCCCGCCGGATTGCCGGGATCGCTGGTTCCCGTGCCGAAGGCGGCGGCTTGAAAGCCCGTCGCCTGGCTGCCGACGCCATAGGCTGAGCTTTGCAGGCCGCTGGCAACCGTGTGGGCGCCGTAAGCGGAGCTGTTGCCTCCGCTGGCCGTGGCTCCATTGCCAAAGGCGGAATCGGAGAGACCGCTTGCGGTGGCCTGATAGCCGACAGCGGCGCTGTAATCACCGCTTGCGGTGGCGGAGTGGCCGAAGGCGGACGCCGATGCGCCGCTCGCGGTGCTCATCGTGCCATAAGCGGAACCGTTGGTGGCCGTGACGGTGGAGCCCCAGCCGGCGGCGGTGGCGTTGTCGGCGCGGGCGCCGTAGGTGTTTAGCAAAGGACTGGCCGTGTTAGACGTTCCGGTTCCCATGGCCGCCGCGTTGACGGCGGTGGCCATGCTGTCGGCGCCAAACGCGGAAGCATTCTCTCCGGAGGCAGTAGTTAAGTATCCGATTGCCGTGCTGTATTGGCTGCTGGCATTTGCTGATGGGCCAACCGCCGTACTTGCTGACGCTCCAGCTCTGGCAGAGGCGCCGAATGCCGATGCCCCACTGTCGATGGCTGTAGCTTGATTGCCGACGGCTGTCGTCGCGTTGCCATAAGCTCCACCTGAACTACCAGTGCCGACGGCAGTTGCCGAGGAGCCTGAAGCCACCGCATTGGTACCGCAAGCGAGGGATACGGAACCCGTACTTGTCGCTCCATCGGTGGTATAGGTCGCCCCTCCATCGAGTGTGATGCCGCATTCGGCGGCCCTGCCGGTCGATGGCATGATAATAGTGCCGAGCGTTGCAGAAAGGACTACTGACAGCGTAGTCCCCCTCCAGCCGATAACGGAAACTCGATTCATTCAATTCCCCAGCAGAACGTTTCGAGAGAACTTTCGCCGGTGTTCGTCCAAGACGGCTACCGGCATTTGCTAGGGGGCGCGCCAAGTTTCCTCGATTGTTGCAATGCGGAGACAGTATCGAGAACGGTTTGGGACACGCGAGACGGCGAGCCTGCCCTCAGATGTCAGAAGCGTTCGCGATAGGCCTGCGGCGTCACGCTGAGCTGGCGCAGGAAGCTGCGCCGCATGGTTTCTTCCGAACCGAAGCCGCAGCGCTTCGCCGTCTGCGCGACGCTCACGCGTTCTTCCAACATGCGCTGGGCGGCTTCGACGCGGATCTGTTCGATGGCGCGGGCAGGGGTGCGGCCGGTGGCGCTGGCATAATGGCGGGAGAAACTGCGAGCGCTCATATGGGCGCGTGATGCAAGCGTCGGCAGGGAAAGATCGCTGCGCAGGTTCTCGACGATCCAGGCATGCAAACGATCGAAGCGGCCGTCGCTGCCTTGTAGCGCCAAAGTGGTGCTGAACTGCGCCTGGTCGCCCGGTCGCTTGAGGAAGACGACGAGCTGGCGCGCGACGGCGAGCGCCATGTCGCGGCCGAGATCGTCCTCGATCAGTGCTAACGCCAGATCGATGCCGGCCGTGATGCCGGCGGAGGTCCAGATATCGCCGTCACGAATGAAGATCGGATTGGGATCGAGCTTTACGCGCGGAAACAGGCGCGCGAATTCCGCGCAGCGGCGCCAATGGGTAACGGCGCGGCGACCGTCGAGCAGGCCGGTCGCGGCCAGAAGAAAGGCGCCGCTGCACACCGAAGCCATGCGGCGCGTCGTCCGCGCACGGGTCTTGATCCATCGGACCAGAGTGGCGTCCGCGCACGCCGTGTTGACGCCTTGTCCGCCGGGCAGCAGCAGCGTGTCGAAGGGCACGGTGCGAGCGGGCAAGGGTGCCGTTTCAAGCACGAGCCCGGCCGTGGTGCGCACGCGTGGCTCTTGCGCCAACACCAGGGTTTCGTAAGGCCGTTCCTGCTTGGCCGCGCCCGCGATGTCATTGGCGGAGGCAAAAGCCTGCAACGGGCCCGTGATGTCCAGGAGCTGGACATCGGGGAAGGCGAGGATGGCGATGCGGCGTGGTGCGTTTGGCATGAAACGAGGGATTATTGGCAATCTCGCCAAAGCTTGATCGGTTATCCTTCGGGCGTCAAGTCAGCTGCAAGCGAGGAAAGAGCAATGACGACCCGGTTTGGAATTCTTGTCTTCCCCAATGTGCAGCAGCTCGATCTGACCGGGCCTTACGAGGTCTTCTCCGCCGTGCGCGATGCTGAGGTTCACCTCATTTGGAAGGACTTGGCGCCGCTGCGCTCGTCGACGGGATTGATGCTGACGCCGACGGCGACCTTGGAGGACTGCCCGCCGCTGGACGTGCTGTGCGTGCCGGGCGGTGGCGGCGTGAACCTGTTGATGGAAGATGCCGTTGTTCTCGACTTCCTGCGGCGGCGCGCCAGCGAGGTGCGCTATTTGACGTCGGTTTGCACCGGCTCGCTGGTGCTCGGGGCGGCGGGATTGCTTGTGGGACGCAAGGCGACGAGCCATTGGAACGCTCATGATCTCCTGGCGCATTTCGGCGCGATCCCGACGCAGGGCCGTGTCGTGCGCGATGGATCGCTGATCACGGCCGGTGGCGTGACCAGCGGCATCGATTTCGGCCTTGTCATGGTGGGGGAACTGTTTGGCCGCGAGGCGGCCGAGTCGATTCAGCTCGCGATGGAATATGCGCCCGCGCCGCCTTTCCAGGCCGGCACGCCCGATGAAGCGCCACCGGCGATCGTCGCGGCGACGAAGAGCAAGCTCGCGCCGTCGCGCCAAGCGCGTGAGGAAATTGTTGCGCGGGTGATGCGCAGCCGCGTGACGTCGTGAGGCAGCCTTGATCTTGCCACGCTGACGTCCTAGGTAGGCGCCCGTCAACGCAGAGGATGTTCGTAACGATGGATTTCAACCCGACCGCAAAGCCCATTCGCCTTGCCATCGGGGAAATCCATATCCATGCCTGCGTCTATTTCTCTCTCCCATCTCACGCTGTGCGCGCCTGACGGCCGCTCCCTTCTTGCCGACCTCAATTTACGCTTCGGATCCGAACGCACGGGTCTCGTTGGGCGTAATGGTGTCGGCAAGACGACGCTTCTTGCGGCGATCGCCGGCGAGATCGCACCAAGATCCGGCACTATCTCCGTCAATGGGACGCTGGGGCTGTTTCGCCAGACCGTTCAAGCGAATGTTGATGAAACGCTGAGCGATGTCTTCGGCGCGCGGCAGGCGCTTGCCGTGTTACGCCGGGCGGAACGCGGCGACGCGACGGCGGACGAACTGGCCGAGGCCGATTGGACGCTTGAAGCCCGCATGGAGGCCGCGCTTGCCCGCGTTGGTCTCAATATGTCTTCAGAAACGCCTGTGACTGACTTGTCGGGCGGACAGCGCACCCGCGCCAGTCTGGCCGCATTGATTTTCAACGAACCTGATTTCCTGCTCCTCGATGAGCCGACCAACAATCTCGACCGCGCCGGACGCCACGCTCTCTATGAATGGCTGGGCAACTGGCGGGCGGGGGCCATCGTCGTCAGCCATGATCGTGAACTGCTCGACATCATGGATTGCATCGTCGAACTGACGTCCCTCGGCGCGACACGGTATGGCGGCAATTGGCGTTTCTATCGTGAACAGAAGGCACTGCAGGTGGCGGCGGCACGGCATGATCTGGCCGACGCCGAAAAGCAGGCGGCGGATATCGAACGCAAGACGCAGATCGCCGTCGAGCGTCAAGCGCGCCGAGATAGTGCTGGGCGCAAGAAAGGCGCGAAGGGCGGGACGCCTCGGATCGTTCTGGGCGGCCTGAAAGAGCGCAGCGAGAATACCGGCGGCAGTGATGCGCGTCTGGCCGATGCGCGACGCAGCCAAGCGGCGGAGGCCGTGGCGGCGGCGCGCGAACGTCTCGAAGTGCTGCAACCCTTGTCGGTCGTGTTGCCATCGACCGGGTTGCCGAAAGGCAAGGAGCTGTTGCGGCTGCAATCGGTCGAGGCCGGTTATCTTCCGGGCCATCCCGTCATTCGCGATCTGTCGCTGACCCTCACGGGACCGGAGCGTGTTGCCATCACCGGGCCTAACGGCTCCGGCAAGAGCACGTTGCTGGCGCTGGTGACGGGGCAACTCAAGCCGCAAGCCGGCACCGTGCACGTGATGAGCGCCTTCGCCATGCTGGATCAGCGGGTCAGTCTGCTCGACCCATCGGCCTCGATCAGGGACAATTTCCGCCGCCTCAATCCGCAGGCTGACGAGAACGCGTGCCGTGCCGCGCTTGCCCGCTTCATGTTCAGGGCTGATGCCGCGTTGCAGCGCGTTGCAGCGCTCAGTGGCGGTCAGGTGTTACGGGCGGGGCTGGCCTGCGTTCTGGGTGGCGCGATGCCGCCGCCGCTGTTGATCCTCGACGAGCCGACCAATCATCTCGACCTCGACTCCGTCGAGGCGATCGAAGCAGGGCTGCGCGCTTATGACGGCGCGTTGCTGGTCGTCAGCCACGACGAAGCCTTTCTGACCGCGATCGGCATTTCGCGGCGCGTGGCACTCACGGAGACAGCGCCTCGATGATCCGGCATTCGGCGACCGTCCCGACATGGCATTGGCTGACGATGCTGTGGAGTTCTCGGCGCAAGGCCTGCAAGTCGGCGATCTTGCGGTCGATTTCTGTGAGATGCTCCTGGGCTATCGCGTCGACCGCTTCGCAGGGCCGTTGGCGATCGTCGGACAGGTCGAGAAGTGCCCGCACCTGATCGAGCGAGAAGCCGAGGTCTCGGGAGCGGCGGATGAAGTTCAGCCTGTTCAAAAGTTTCATGCCCGAAGCTCGCTAATTTCCC
>Ga0066256_1004979_pt1 | contig 11358 bp, 2 predicted proteins | sample ThiBio_1000_biof_FD_87107 | JGI IMG/M metagenome (GOLD analysis project Ga0066256, IMG submission 87107) | Wastewater bioreactor microbial communities from Cape Town, South Africa - Thiocy_expt_1000_biof (version 2) | ecosystem: Engineered > Bioreactor > Thiocyanate-remediating >... | reverse complement strand
TTGCGCGGCCCGGCCCCATTCGGGGTCGGGCCACCCTTGAAGACACCTTACGGGACACTTGCTATAAGGGGTGAGCCCAACAGACTGTTAGACTCGCAGACTCGCAGCGGGCCCGCGCTGACAGCCTGATCATCACAAAATCGACCGTACGTGTGAAAAGAGCGGCGTTTTGACTCTTTTGAGTGGCACAGGCAAGTGACAACACGTTGGGTTTGTGGTGTATTATTACAGTAGTGCCAAGTGATAACCATGTGTTTGTAATCCCTTGCCATGTGTCATTGTAACTTTGTGTCCGTTTGTCGTGCGTGTGTCTATTTCTTATTGTAAACATTGGATGGCAACAAGTTGCAGTTGCCAGGTTGCCTGCCAGATGATCCTGTCCACTTCCGTCCATTCATTCGTTAACATAATTATCAATAGGTTATTGCAATAATTAAGTAGTTGTGGTACGCCGTTTGTGCGGCGCGGTACCAGTGGTATTGTAACGCTGGTTGACAGCACATCTTTGTATGTTGGAGCTGCACACATACCGGACCTGCACCGAAGGCACTCGTCCATCAACGAGTGACACTCAAACATCACAAAGCACGAACTACCGGTACTGGTACCACCCATGTAGGGCAACGACGCAACCAAACAAGGAGTTAGAGATGCAGCGATGGCGGGCCGCCGTGACGGCATGCGTCGCCACCGCCGCTGCAATAGTTGCAACGGCGGTTCCACGTCACGTGGCTGGCGAGCGGCACATTGCGGCGGCGCTCGAGCACATATGCGCGATTCAAGCAACCGAGCTGGTAGCGTGCATGGGAAACCCAACCAACACCGGCAAGTTAAACCCTCCAGCAGGTGTCGCGTTCCATGCCGTGACGGTTGGTGATGACTTTAGCTGCGGCCTTGCTACGGTAAGCAGCAGTCTGCGCTGCTGGGGTGAACTTCCAGGCGGTAAGGCTCAGTTACCCCCCGCATCCACCTTCTTTGTCGACGCGCATGCGGGGCCACGCCATGTGTGTGGATTGGTGCCGAATGGCACCGTGCTCTGCTTCGGTGATGCGTCGTCGCGCGGTGCCATTAATGTGCCGCGCGGTGTTACCTTTCAGGGCGTAACATCCGGTACCAACTACACCTGCGGTGTGGCGCGCAACCATAGCGTGGTGTGCTGGGGCGACGCCACAAACCCAGTAGTGGCCGCTGCAATGACGTGGCGCGCCATCACCGACGCAGAACACGTGGCGGCGGGTGCCGACCACGCGTGCTACGTGCGGGTGAATGGCAGCGTGGCCTGTTGGGGTAGCAACAGCCGTGGTGCAGCGGCGCCACCGGCAGCGCTAACGTCAAATGGTAGCGTGTGGTGGTTGGCGGCAGGGCCCGGTATGACGTGCGCCATATTGGGGGCTGGTGTGCCGGGGCTTGTGACGTGCTGGGGTGCAGTGACGGGCAACATCACAGACGCTGGCTATGAGGTGGCGTGCGCAGGCTGGGGGTGCATCGCTTCAGCATACTCTTTTACATCGTTACCAGTAGGCAGCAGCAGTGGGCGGGCTATTGTAACAGCGGCAGCGAGTGGATTGCCGCCGCCACGTATTGTTGAGAATAGCACAGAAGTCATTGTCACAACAGTAGCAGGCAATGGATATTCGGGCTATGCAGATGGTGTGGGTACCATTTCACAGTTCAGCGGCCCATATGGCTTGTCTCTAGATGGTGCTGGGGGGCAGTACGTGGGTGACTTGGACGCGATTCGGCGGATGGACGTTGTGACACGTGTGGTGACGACGGTGGCAGGCACGGCAGGCAGCAGCGGTAGGACTATGGGTGCCACGCCGCTGCAATCCAAATTTTCTTACCTGAACAGCGTGGAGGCGGATGGTGCAGGTAACGTGTATGTGGCGACGTTCAAAACTACGCCATACGAATGCTGTCGGGAGCGTGGGTGGCGGGCAGCCCGAGTGGTGAATATGGATACACGGATGCTGCCGCCGGCACCAACGCCATGTTTGATTTCGCGTTTGCGGTGCGTGCAGATGTAGACGGCGGGCTGCTGTACGTGGCCGAAGGAAGTAGTCGGATACGCACCATTTCCACGGCAGGCAGTCATGCTGTCGCTACATTGGCCACGCTCCCTGGTGGTGGAGAGGATATTGCACTAAACCCCGCTTCGCGAGTCATGTATGTGGGAGGGGGTGGCTCAGTGTACGTTGTCACATACGCCGGCGTGTCTACATTGTTGGCGGGCAATCTTACCATCGGTGGCTACGCTGACGGCACTGGCAGCGCGGCGCGGTTCTACTTAGTTCGAGGGTTGGGTTTGGACGCTAGTGCGAGAGTGTTGTATGCAGCAGACTCCGGCAACAACCGAATTCGATGCATTAACATCACCGACAGCGTCGTCACCACAATTGCAGGCTCTGGAAGTTACGGATGGGCGGATGGCATTGGCACAACGGCAAATTTTTCTTTGCCGTGGGGGCTTGCACTGGATGCTGTTAGTGGCATCCTGTATATTGGCGATCCCATTAATTCTGTCATTAGGCAAATGAACCTCCCAGTGCTTGCCCCTGTTACCCTTGCTGCTGTGCCACTGCCACCGTCACCGCTGGCACCGAACCACCAGTTGGCTGCATGGCGAGCGCTGGGTGCCAGCAGTAAACCTGCTTTTAAGGCACCGCCAATCCTAGATGCCCGCGGTGCCACCTTTTCGTCGCCCCTGTCAGCTGCCAACACAGCCGGCCTTAATCCTGGCATCTGGACGCTGCTGCTGGGCAACGTGACGTTGGCAGCACGCGACACGGCACCTGACAACACCAGCACCTTCTCAGCGTCGGCGCAGCGTGGACTGCGGTCGCTTTCCCTACTAACACTCATTATACCCCCTGGCTCCATTGCATTCCCTGCCCTCACCAACCTGGCACTGGCCGCCCCGGCGCCAACGCAGCAGCTGCAGCTGACTGCCGGAAGTTTTGTAGGGCTGGCAACGCTGACATGCATTAACTGTGGGGATGCCACCGGGCTGGCCAACCTCTCTGGCCTGCTTGTTGGCGATCTTCTGACACTGCCACCCGCCCTGCCGCTCATCACCGCACTAGACGCCAGCGCCACCGGCATCTCCGCCGTGTACGAGCACGACTTTGACGGCATACCAGCGCTCCGCTGGCTATCACTGGCTGACAACAACCTGACTTACGTTAGCGACGCTGCCTTCTCTGCTGCGAAGCAGCCGAACCTTGCCACGGTGGACCAATCGCGCACTCCGCTGGTTACCGGCACCGGTTGCCCGCCCACCACCTACCTGCGCGCACTCAACCTGGCCGCCAGCGGAGCACAGTACTCAGCCTGCGCCGCGTGTCCCGCTGGTTCCTTCTGTGTCGGCGGCGATGTGTCGTCTGTGGCGTGTGGCGCCAACACATACTCCACTACTGGTGCCGCTGCGTGTGCGCCCTGCCCCACGGGAACGTATGCCACAGGGGCCGCAGCAGAATGTATTGCCTGCCCACTGACGCTTGCAGCCCCCGCTTGTAGCGCAACCGCGTCTTGGCGAGACAGTATTACGTTGGTGCTCAACGGTGCCGGCAGCTGGGTCTCTGCCAAAATCTACCTTGTGCCTGCTGGCGCCTCTCCCGCTGACGTCAACCTGACATGCAGTCCACTTGTTGTGTTATCAACCACTACGCTGTCGTGCGCGCTGCCTTTCCTGCTGCCCGAGGTGGCGACGGCGTCATCTGTATTGACGCAGGTGTGGGTGGCACATGACGGCACGGGCGGCGTTCCGCAGCCGCTGAATGTGACTGTCAAGCTGATGCCGCCGCCGTCAATCGCAATTGTGACGGGAGGTGGCCTTGGGTTAGCTTCACAGACGCCTGGCACCGGCCGTGTTGTGCTGCGCCTGCCAGCGTCGCGCCTGACAGCCGCTGACTGGGTGAACGGTGGACTTTCTCCGCCACCTACAGCCGTCATCGACAGCCTGGCAGTGTGGCTAGATGGCGTGCCGTGCACCGAGCCAGTGTGGGAGACCAATACCACGATATCGTGCGCAACCCCAGCCACCGATGCCACCGATGTCGCCGCTGTGGTGCAACTTGCGGGTGGCATGTTCAACGTCAGCGGGGAGCTGGCCTCGCTGCTGTCCACGCCGGCGCTGTCGGCCAGCACGTCGCTGCAACTGCTGCCACCCGCGGCGGCAACCAACCGAACCATGAACGTCACACTGATCGGCGTGGCGCTGTGTACGGGTGGCGTGTCAAAGGTTGCGTCCGCGTCAGTGGCAGGTGTGCCGTGTGCATCGGTTGCCTGCATCCGCGGTCGTTCAGACGCCGTGCTGTGTGTGGGGTGGAATGCCACCCACCCCACGCTTGGCGCACTACGCAACACCCTACACCCTGCCGCCAACGTGACCGTGCATTGGGTCAGCACGGCGTCTCGTCCGGTCACCTGCACCGCTTGTGTGGTGCTGGCAAGCCGGCCAGTGCTGAGCTCTATCTCTCCCACCTCCATTGCGGCGCCGGGAGCGGAGGTCGTGATCACTGGCACCGGTATGATGGACGCCAGCCAGGTGCCACCCGTTGTGCTTATTGGCGGCAAGGCGTGTAGGAATGTGACCGTGGTTGCGTCGTCAGCTGTCATCCGGTGCGTCACGCCGACACTCCCGCCCACAGCACCTGGCTTCCCTGTGGTGTCCGTCATGGTGATTAATACCGCCGGCGCCGCGTCGACCGAGGCGGTTACCATCACGTACCCTGCCACGTTTGCCGTGTCATGGGCATCGTCGCCAAATGGCACTTCTGCGCTGCCGGGTAGCGTGTTGACACCCGCACCGACGCTGCGGGTGTTGACGCGTGAGGCAGCAACCTGCACTGTTGCCATGAGCACACCGTCGTGTGGCACAATCATCGCGCTGGCCGCATCACGTCCAGCTGGCATGACCGTGTCAATGCCCACAAGCGCGCTGGCGGTGGGTGCAAGTGGCAGCTCGTACGCCGCTACTACCAACTTGCTGTTGGACGCGCTGGCCGTGACCGGCGCATCGGGCTGCACCGGCATCCTGGTGGCGGCGTGCAGCAATGGTGCGGGCCAGGCAGCGTCCACAGCTGGGCTGTTCAACCTGACCGTGGCGCTGCTGGAGTGGCGCGCCGACTGGAACGCGTCCAGCGTGCCGCACCCATTCATCGTCGTGCCAGATGTGCTGCCCACCGTGACGGCAGTGTTTGAGCTGGCCAACACACCCGGCAACTACTTTGCGCCCGCCAGCTTGGTTGACAGCCTCTCCTGCTATGCGTTGCTGATGCCCGCGTCTGCCACCCCACCGCTATTGTCGCAATTGTTGGACCGCCTGTCGTCGAAAGACGTGCTGTCCAGCTCCACAGCCACCCTTGTGGCGGTGACCTCCGGGTCGGGACCGGCCGCTACAGTTGCGTTTGGTAATATGTCGGCGTCGGGGGTGCAGCTAGGGCGTGACCTGGCGCTGTATGCCGAGTGCACTTGGGCGCCAACAAGCGAGCGGGTGCGTCTGCCGTCGGTTCCACTGTCGACGCTGCGGCTGGCATTGGATTGGGTGCAGCCGCCGTCCACAGTACTGGGGTACGCCGCGCAGCCGCTGCAACTAGCTGTCACAACTGTCACGTCTGCCACGGGCGCCACACCGATTGCAACAGCGGAATGCCAGCTGGTGTTAATAAACGCCACGGCCGCAAGTGCACGACTGGGTGCTGCTGACCCATGGACGCTGGACGTCAATGGCACCGCACCTGCTGGCATGACAGTGGCAACAACGGCTAACGTGACAATCGAGGCGCCCCCAACAACTACCTTGTTTATCCGCGCAAGCTGCATCGTTTGGGGCCAGGCGCTGACGTCGCCGCCGCTGCGCCTCACCACTGCAACGCTGGCAATCCAGCAGGTGTCGTCGCCGCCGACCTCCTTCATTGCATCCGACGCGTCGTCGGCGTGGACCATCGAGCCACAGCTAGTGGTGGTAGTGTCGGTGGCAGACGCCAGCGGCACCAGCGCGTCCAACGCAACAGACGCCTCCTGCTCGCTGTCCACAGCGACACCTGGCGCGGAGCTAAAGGTGACTGACAGTTCAACCTCGCTGCTGTCAATGGCAGCGGATTCAACCACGGGAGCAGTCGTTGTACCACACTTCTACGTGCAAACCGCCACCACCACGCCGTCTGTGGAGTTGGTGCTGGAGTGCCGCCGCACGTCGGACGCGCCGCCACTGTTGCGTCTTACCATTCCTGCCATCCGTCTGACTGCCGAATTGTGCACACAGCCGGCGCGAGACTCGCTTGTTGGCACGGCGCTGCGGCCGTTCAATGTTAGTATCGTGGCCACGCCGCCGTCCGGGCCACCCACAACGCCATGCACTGAGGCACCCAACTCGGGGCCACCACCGCCTGCGTTGCCTGTCATTGCGTGCACCATTGCACTAAACGCATCAACCACCTCAATTGCTGACACGTCTGGCATCGTCTTGCAGCACACAATTGCCATGATGTCGGCAACGACGCACGCTGCAACATTTGACGCCTTCACGCTGGTGGCGCAGCAGGGTGAGACGTACGGGCTGTCGCTCACGTGTGCAGTTGGTGGGCTGGCCATCCTGCCGTCACTGTCATTCAGCGTCATGCTGGCGGGCTGCTCGGTTGGGCAAGAATCAAAAGACGTGTCTTGTGTGCCGTGCGGCGGCACCACATTCAGCCCTGGTGGCATGGGTGCGCGCTGTAAGGCGTGCCCACCCGCCGGCGCCACCTGCAGCGGTGGCATTATTACGCTGCTGCCTCACTACTTCCGGCCGCCCGTACAGGCGGGTGTGCCTCTAGGACCTGACACCGAGCTGCACCCCTGCTACAACGCGGAGGCGTGTGTGCTGACGTATGGTGACAATGTTACCACCGCGGCCTACGGCTGCGCGTACGGCTACACCGGGCCGTTGTGCGGCGTGTGTGACGCGGACGTCAACTACGCGCGGTTTGGGGAGGCGTGCGCCGTGTGCTGGAGCGCCGGTGCGTCATGGACCCTGCTGCTATTGGTGCTAGCTGTTGTGCTAGCAATGCTGACGCGCGTGGCGCTACGTAAAAGCACCAGTCGGTCGGATTCCTCCATCGTGCTACGCATTGCGCTGGGGTACGTGCAAGCGGTGGGCAGCCTGCGCGTGTTCCGCGCCGGCAGCACCAAGGCGTACGACAGCGTGATGGGGTGGACGGAGGTGGTGAGCGCCAACCCGCTGAGTGCGGGTGCACTACAGTGCATCCTGCGGCTACCATTCCTGGTCCAATACCTTGCCGTGGTGCTGTTGCCGGTGTTCGCAGCTGCCGCGGTGGTGGCCATATTCCATGCCGCTGCAGCGGGCCGGTCTGTGCACTGCAAGCCGCGGTTTGGACTGGACTTGGTGGAACTGAAGACTGCGGTGTCGGCGTGGTGGGCATCCAAGCGCCATCTGTCGACACTGCTGTTTGTTCTGTTCCTGACGTACATGCCCATCGTGTCGGCGTCGCTGCGCGCGCTGGACTGCCTTGACCCCGTGGCAGGGGTGCGCTACCTGCGGTCAGACCTGCGCGTGCAGTGCAGCGTAGGAGAACATGCCGCCGCGCGCGCGCTGGCATACACGGTGCTGATTGTGCTTGGCATCGGCTTCCCGGTTGCCCTGGCGTGGTTGTTGGGCACGGCAAGCAATGGCCAGCTGGCCGATGCAGGGTTTCATGCCACCTGGGGCTTCCTATTTGACGGCTACCGCACGCCGACAAGCCCACCGGCACTGACGGCTGCTGGTGGCACCAAAGGCAGTGGCGCCGGCATTGTCAAACTGTCGACTAGTGGTGCTCAGGGGCCGCCAGCTGCAGCGAGCAAGCTTATGATTGTCGGTACAGGTACTGCCCAGGCGGAGGTTGTCGATAGTCGCGTGTGGTGGGAGGCGGTCGTGTTGTGCAGAAAAGCAGGCGTGGTGCTGCTGGCGGTACTAGTGACCAACCCGTACCTGCAGTGCGTCGGTGCGGCGCTGTGGTTTTTTGCAGCGTATGTGCTGCAGATGCGCTACAGCCCGTACGCCAACCCGCTGTTCAACCAACTGGAGACTGCTAGTCTAGCGTCCACGCTGCTCACCGCCATAATATCCACAGCGCTGCTGCAATACAATGCGGGCGTGACATCATCCGCAGACCTACACCCGCCGGATGCCATGACGGGCATCGAGTGGGCGGTGACGGTGCTGTTGGCGGTTATTAATGTGGGGATGCTTGCTGCACTGGCGGGCCTCTGGCTACGGCTGCAGTGTGCCCGCGTGCGCGGCATGCTGACACTTCGCCGCGCCACCGTTCTTGCAGGTCCGCCGCTGCCGCCACCGCGGCTGCCGCAGCCGGTGCCGCGCAAGACACACCACGACACTGGCGGCACCACCGCCTCCACCGTAAACCCACTGCGTGTGCGGTCCGCACTTGTGGAGTCACCAGTCACCAGCAGCAGCTGCCGGCTTGCGCGCTGCCGGTCGCGTTCCGGTAGAAGATGCTGCGTTCCCTGACACACCGGCCGCGGCGGCATGCCGCCGGCATGTCGTCGGCGACGCCAGCGCGGAGCCAATGGGGACTGCTTCACCCGCGGCGGCTGATACCGACACCAATGTTGCCGGTGCCAGCACCAGCGATGGCGCCATCGCACTAGCGCCCAGGCTGCCGCCAATCGCCGGCCGCGGCGGCGTGGCATTTGCTGCTACACCTGTTGACCGCAGCCGCCGCCAGGTATGACGTGTTGCTGCTTCCGGCAGTCAGCGCCGCGCAGCCGCCGTGGCTCAGTGGCGATGCACACGTGGACGCGCTGCGCGCAGCAGCGTCGCCCTGCCGTCGTTCGCAGTCACACCAACAATTAAAACGCACGGACGGACCACTTGTTTCAAGTAGGTGGTGCGGGGGGCAGCTCGCGGGATTATTGGAGACGGAATGGATCAGGGGGGACTCAACACAAGTGAGCCACCGTTGTCGTTTGCCAGCTGAGCGCCAGGAATGCAGCCATGCGTCCGCGCGTGGCAGACCACGTGCCACGCTGCGCAGGGTCGCATCGGGGATCATGCAATGATGCAGGTACCAGGGGCAGCCAGGGAAAACCAGGGTAACATCGGTGGCCGCGGCGCGTGCAGCAAGCCGGCGCGGCGTCGCGGCGGGCTGGTGTCAAATACCAGCCCGCTCGCGGCCGGCCCGCCATCAAGTAACAATACGCCACGGCCACCGCCCGGGCAGCCCGGCATGCAGTCGCGGGCACACGGCACAGTGCACCCATCACATACACGCAGACAGAAGGGCGCTTGCAGGACGCGGCTCAGCGGGAGTGTACGAGTATATGGCAGGAGAGGAGGGGGGCAGACACCCCCCGGCCAGGCCAACATGAAAGAAGAGCATGCACAAGGTCACAATGCATGCAAACTGTAGGAGATGGGAAGCGGTAATCAACGCACAACTGGCGGGGAGGGACACAGCCACACCAGGCTGTGCAACATACAAGCAACACGCAATGACGGCGCCGCCGCCAGCACACACTGCTGGGAGGGCGGGCGCGCAAGGGAAGATGGAGGCGGGCTGTACAACCAAACAGCGCGCGCGGGGCGGGGGGTGCTGTCTGCGGCACGCAGGGCGGGGAACAAGGACAATACCAGCGGGGGGCGCGGGGTGTGTTACCACATAAACCTCACGCGCGCGGGAGAGAAGGAAGAAAGGGGCCGCCGCAGCGCACACTACACTGTGGCAAAGGCGGCGGTGGAGCGCGCAAAGCCCAGCAGCACCTGCGCCGCATCCATGGCGGTGGTGGGCATGGGCGCGGGCGCACCCGGCGCAGCAGCCACAGCAGCGGTGCGCAGGGGCGGCAGGGATGGCAGCGCGGCAGGGCGAAGGGGCAGCAGCGGTGGTGGCAAGACGCTGCTGCTGCAGCTGCCGCCATCCAGGCCGTCGATGCCGGTGCAGCCAACGGTGCCGGTGCAGCCAGATGATGGCGCCGCCATCGGCGCCGTCAGCTGCTGCATCAAGCTGCTGCAGGCAAGGCTGAGTGGCAGGCTGGCGACAGGGGTGTAGGACAGCGGCGGCGGGGGTGGCGGCGCGCCCCCCTGGTGGGCGGCAGCTGCCACCGCCTGCGGCGTCATGGCAAGCGCGCCTGGCCACATGGGGTACATCCCAGGCGAGGAGGTGGCAACCGCCGCCGCCGCTGCAGCTGCCGCCGCTGCCGCCGCCGCCGCTGCGGCAGGCCCGTAGCCCCCCATGGGGTGGCCAGGCGGCAGCCACGGCATGCCGTACTGCATCGGCATCATGCCCATCATGACGGTGGCGGGCGACGCGCTGGAGGCCCCGCCGCCGGCGGCAGCGAGTGGCTCGCCGGGCGTGCCCACCATGCAGGTGGAGGTGTCGCCCGACAGGCTGCGCTGGCGCTTGGGGCGCGACATCACGCTGCTGCCGCCCACCACGCTGCCGCCGTCCTCGTACCCGCTGTCGGTACCAGGTTCGGGGCTGTCGTAGGCCGCCCGCACGGTGCCCGCCACCGGCCCGCTGGCAGCGTCGCCGCGGCTGCGGAACCGCGTCTCACGCTTGCCGTGGTACAGCAAGAAGGCCTCGCTGAGCAGCAGCAGGTCGGGGCTGCTGCCATCAGATGCTGTCCCGTCGGCGGCGGCGGCCACGGTGTAGCGCGCCATGACGCGGAAGGGGAAGACGCGCATGCCGCGCTTCTGGTGCGACGACAGCAGGTTGGTGGCGCGCGTGTGGCTGTCGTGGAACAGCGGCACGACGTACTGCGGCGGCGGCAGCGGCGTGCCGGTCGCCGACATCGGCGTGGCGCACGCCGGCAGCCGGCTGCCCAGCGGCGGTAGGTACTGCGGCTGCGGGCACTGCTCCGCGTCGCACCGCGGGCCCATGCCCAGCACCGTGCCCGGCGTGGAGGCGGCGGCGTCCACTGGCAGCGCCACCAGCCAGGTGGCGGTGATGGTGCCGCGTGGCACGTCGCCGCGCGGGCACACGCCCATGTACGGCGTCTCCTTGGCGTAGCAGGCGGGCCAGGCCGTCACACCCAGCACGCTTCCGCGCCCCGCCCCGCCGCCACCACTGGTACCGCCGCCGCCGCCGCCATCCTCCTCTGCCAGGCCCTGCCACCGGATGCCCACCGTGCGACCCACCACGCGGCGGCCGCAGTACAGGTGCAGGCTGGGCGGCGGCAGGGCGGCGGTGGGCGCCAGCAGCTGCGGCGGCAGCACCGCCACCGGCGCCTCTGGGTCGCGCACCACGTACACGCGCTGCGGCGGCGGCAGCGCCGCCACCAGCGCCGCCGGCGCCCGGCCGTCTGCCACAAAGCACATGTCGTACAGCGGCCTGCACGGGGGTGGTGGTGGGGGTGGGGGTG
>Ga0066256_1004978_pt1 | contig 11358 bp, 5 predicted proteins | sample ThiBio_1000_biof_FD_87107 | JGI IMG/M metagenome (GOLD analysis project Ga0066256, IMG submission 87107) | Wastewater bioreactor microbial communities from Cape Town, South Africa - Thiocy_expt_1000_biof (version 2) | ecosystem: Engineered > Bioreactor > Thiocyanate-remediating >... | reverse complement strand
CGGTACCGTACTGTGCATTGTGTTGTTGTTGACCCACGGCGCCTGGGCGCCGTGCGGATGCATGCGTGCGTGTGCTTGTGTTGACCAGAACTGCATGAGAAGCGCGGCCGCTCGCTGTTGTTTGACCTGTTTTTTTCAACCACAATATCCGCGTACGCGTTGATGGAGGGGCCGGGGCACACAACGCCCAGGAATCATGAGTAGGGTGACGTGACGATAGGCGGCGCAGTTGATGCCACCACAGGGCGTGAGTAACGTGTTGTAGCGCAATAACATGTTGGCAGGAGGAGGGGGCACGGTGGGGGGCACATGAATAGTCACAAAGGCGCAGCGGCACCGGCGCACGGGATACAGTGTTACAGATGGCAGCGGTGGGAGGAGCCAGGAATCACAGACCAGAAGTGGGCGCGTCGGGCGGCGAGCCACTGCGCTGAACAGCACGCCAGCTGGCGCCGACCGGTGTGGGGGGCAGCGTCTTCGCGGCGGCGCTGGCGGCGACGGGGCTCTCCTCCGACGCTGCCAGCACCAGCACACGTTTGCTGGCCGCAGATGTCGGTACTGCCACTGCCACGGACGCTGGTGGCACAGTGCCGCTTCCGGCATCCGACACCCCTGCCGCAACAGCAGGGCGGCCACGGCAGCGCCGCAGCAGGTCGCGTAGCACCTCGATGCCGCGGCCCACCCCCACACGCACCGCCACGACGCCAAGCGCAATGACGGTGGCAACATTCAGCAGGATGAGCACCACGGTGACGGCATTGGTGGTGCCCTCTGACACCGTGGCGGTGCCCATCGCGGAGGGCAGCAAGATGGTGGAGATGGCGGCGGTGAGGTACAGCGACACCAGCAGCGCCAGCTCCAGGTAATTAAACAGCTTGCGGCTGAAGGGCTGGAAATGCAGCTGCAGTGCGACGCTGGCACTGAAGAGCAGCACGGCACCCACCACCTGGTTGAAAGGGTTTGGTACCGCGGCCGACAGCAGTACCACAATGGCCTTGCGCGAGATGACCACCGACTCCCACCACACAAATGACGTGTGGCGGGGTGCCCACCACGTCAGCCACTCGCAAATAGTGCGGCGTCGATGCAAGCCCCGCAGCGGCGCCGCCTTCCGCGTCATCCGGCAACAGCGCGCCTTCGTGTTGGCGGCGCGCGGCGCCTTGTCGGGGCCCGCGGTTACCGGTGGTGCAGCTGCAACTGCAGTGCTGCGAGGCGCCTCACCAGCAGCATTGGCGTGACGGAACAGCGGGTTGCTCTGCGACAGGATGGCTGACTCGTCTCCACCCACCGCGGTAGTGGCGTCCTTATCAGGACCAGCAGCATCAGACGCAGCAACCTCCGCCGCCGGACTTTCTGCGTCCCCCAGGTCGCCCTGCTTGTAGCCGGCGTACAGGAAGGAGAAGGCGTTGGAGAAGTGCGGCTCGCGCAGGTGGCGCGCTGTCGCGTGAGCCATGATGCGGTAGATGCCCAGCGGGAACCCCGCGCCAAACACTGCCAGCACCACGACCGCCAGCGTGGTGGCCACCGCGTGCTGGCCGGCATAGCACTGCACGCTGAGGTCGGACACCAGCCAGTACACGCCGTCGATGGCATCCGTCATGCATTGCAGCACGCGGAAGGAGGCGGACACGATGGGCATGTACGCCACAAACAGCACAAACAGCAGGATGGAGACGGGCCGCCGTTGGTCCAACCACGCGCGCACCGCGGCGCGCCACGCCGGCACGTCCAGCCGTGGGCGCGGCGACCAGTGCATGGCGCGCATGGCGGAGACGGTGGAGAAGATGGCGAGGGCGCCGGCAGCGGCAATGAGCGGCAGCGCCACCGTCACAGCGTAGCGCACAAGGAAGGGCCACTGCAGCTGGCACTGTATCGGCCCCGTGGATAGCGGCGACTCTGAGACAGAGTCCGTCCACCCCATGGCGTCGCGGAAGGCGCGCGTGCCAGCAGCCTTGAACACGCGCATGGACGACACCGCCTGCACGTATCCCAGCAGCAGCTTCAGCGCGATGGGTGCCGGGTTGTCGGCGCTGCCAGTGGTGGTGCGCAGCGCTACCACCACCAGCGCGGCCAGGAAGATCAGCAGGATGACCGCCAGCAGGGCGCGCGAGGCGTCGGGGTTCCAACACGTGCGACACGCGGCGCTGAACATGCCGTACCCCTCCTCGCATGTGCCACACAGCGCACCTGTGTACCCCGTCGTGCAGCTGTACGTGGCGTCGGTGACGTTGACGGCGCACGCCTCCGTGTTAAAGCACGGCAGCAGCAGGCTGTCCGGCCCCACCTTCTGCCCGTTTTCGGATGCGGGGCGGAAGAAAGCAGGCAGCAGGCGGAGGATGCCGCCGTTGCACGTCACACCAGCTGGCGGGCAGTCAATGCAGGCAGGCTCATTGTGCCCCGTGGTGTACGAGCCAGTGGCACACGGGGTGCACACGAGGCCGGCAGGGGCGAAGCCCGCTTCGCAGGGCTTCACCCGCACTGGCCACACCTGCGACCCTGGCAGCTGCAGGTTGCCCAGCGTGCAGCCGACCGACAGGTTGTACTCAGCGCCGCGCGTGCCCACCAGTTTGAGTGCACTGAACAGGAGCGGGCCGGCGCCATCGGCGTCCACCGCCGCGGTGCCGCCGTTCACAAACCCGGTGGACGCCGCGCCGCGTTGCGTAACTACCGCCGCGGTGCAGCGCACAAGCGCCGCTGCCGCAGCCGCAGCCGCGTCACCTGCCACACCGCCGCTCACCAGCGACGGGTTGCATGCAGCCGCAACTAGCGCGCCTTCCCCGCCACCACCCACGCCGGTACCACCGGAGGTTGCGTTTGCCATCACCAGCGATACCGACCACGGCGGCAGTGCGCCAGACGGTGCGGTCTCTGGCGCAGGAGCGTCACACACCACCATGTTTAGCACAACCTGACGCAGCGCCCAGGTGTATGGCAGCGGCGCATCCTCCGCCGTGCGGCTGCATGCCAGCGACAGCGTCACAGACGGCTCGGTGTTTGGCGCCACCACCAGCACGCCACCCACCGCGACGCTGCCATTGCCGTCGGGCACCATGGAGCGGGTGGCAGACACGACGCCAGAGTCGGACACAAACCGCACCTCTGTGCCGGGCGTGACCGTCGACAGCGTGCAGACAGTGTCGGTCACCGGCGTGCCGTCGGGTGAAGCAAGGACGGAGAACGCAGGTGCCGGGTGTAGCACGGTGGCTACTACGCCGTCGGACGCTACAAAGCTGGTGGGCAGGCTGCCAACGGACATGATGGACAACGTGCGGGTGCGCAGGCGCACGACGGGGCTGGACACAACCAACACATCCCACAGGGTGCACACCAGTTGCACCTCCAGCCAGCCGCCCGCCGTGCCGCGCACCGCCAATGATACCGGTTGCGCCAGTGGACCGGTGCCGGAAGCCTCGTCTGCCACCGCCAACCGCGTCTGTGCGCCTGACACTACCAGGAAAGCGCGTCCGTCGCTTTGACCAGTTGCTTGCAACGCACACCACGCGGTCGAGCGCGCGCCCAGCCCGGGCGTGGCGTTGTGGTACACTGCTGCCGGCCAGAACGTCTCCTGCTCCAGGAACAGCGGCAACTCACCCGCCGCGGCACCCTGCGCCGCCGCCGTTGCGGCGCTCCACGTCGTGCCACCGCCGGCGACCAATAGCCGCAGCACCGGCAGGCGCACACGCTCTCCCGTCGGCTCCCACGTGCACTCCGCCACAATGTCCAGGGTCGCCCCACCTGGCGCCGCCACCGCAGCGCATGAGGCGCCAGCAAGTGTGATCGCCCAGCAGGTTGCATTGCTGCCAGTGGCACCTACAGCAGCTGCACCCGCCGCGTCACAAGCGGTTGCATTGTTGGAGCCGGCCGCCAGCCCGCCGGATAGTTGCAGCGCGGCAGCCAGCTGGATGAGGGGTGTAGACGGCGGCGGTATGGGCGAGGCGGGCGCCAGGACCACCGCCTGGCAAGTGAGCAGGGAGGCATACGCCGTGGGGACAGGCGCGGCCAGCCCTGCCCAGGACACCACCACCGTGGCAGGCGGCAGCGCAGCGGGCGGATGCACAACACCGGCGCCCGCCAGTGCCGCCACCGAGCGCGGATGCCAGCTAGCGGAGAGCGTGGCGGTAGTGAGGTGCAGCTGCGATGGCGGGCGCGACGTGGCGCCATTGGCGTCAAGGCACTGCGCGTTCAGCAACGCCGTCGTGCCGCCGGGCGCCGACAGGCCGGCGTCGGGAAAGGGCAGCACCGCCAGTAGCGACTCGGCAGACAGTGTGACTGGTGACACGAGGCTACCTACCAGCGCAACTGGCGCGCTGCCATCTGCTGCCAGCGGAAGGCCCAGACCGCGGCCAGGTGACGACGTTGGCGGCGGCAGTGTCACGTTCCCAACCTCCAACCAGCACGACCCGGACCCCAGCCCTGCCACTTCCACGGCGGGCGGCGGCGACCATGGCAGGCGGGCTGTTGCGGTGCGGCCGCCGGGGAGAATAGCAGCCGCCCAGCCGCCAGCCACGCTGGCATTCCAGCTCAGCGTGAATGCGGTGGTGTACGTGACGGCGGCAGCGGCGAGGGGGCGTGCATTCGCGCCCGCGCCACCTGTCAATGCAATTGCCACGGTGGGGTAGCCTGGTGCTAACACGGGTGCCGTTGGCGCAGTGCACGACACCATTGCAGCTGCCTCCACCACCACGCCGGCGCAGGGGGCGCCACCAACTGTACCGGCAGCCGTACCGGCGGGCCACGGCCCCGGCGCACACAAGTCAGCCAAGCTCAGGTTGGCGGCCAACACGCTGACGGGGCGGCCCGCTTGTACCATGCGCGGCACCACCGCCAGCATGTCTGGCTGCAGCACAGCTGTGAGCAGGCGCTGCGCGGCAATGAATGCGGGTGGTGTGGCGGATGGCGGCGGTGGGGCCCATGCCAGGCGGGTAGAGAGTGGCAGCGAGGAGGTATTGCCGCTGTGTGTGGCAATGGCAGACAGGTTGGCATACGGCGGCGCGGTCCAGTTTGTACATGTCGCCGTCGTGTCGTTAAGCACGGCGATGACGCCGCACAACACGCCGCCAACCTCCACGGCGCGTATGCGCGGCGCGCCAGCGGTGCCAAACCCAGCGCCGCGTACGACAAAGTGCAGGGCAAGCGGCGCGGGGCTCGCTGACGATGGTGTGACGACGATGGTGGCAGGGTGCAGCGCGATTAGCCGTGGTGGTGCATATGTGACCATGGCGTCTGGCGCGCCAGCTCTCACAGTCAGCACGTGGCCGAGGCGTGCGGAGGTGCCAACTCCGACAACCGCTGGTGCCGCGGCGGTCAAGGGTGACGCAGCACACGACAGCATTGCGGGACTGGGCGGTGTGTGCGGGGCCACGTCCGCCTGTTGTGTGGAGACGGGGACAGTGAATACCCGGGTGCCGTTCCAGCCGCGTGCCACCGGCAAGCCCGCGGCAGGCCAAGCGACGGAGGGTGGCGGGCGGCGCGACAGCAGTACCGGGAATGGCGCGGAAGGCGCGGCGGCACCAATGGCGGCAGGCAGCGTGAGTGTGGGGCGCGGGATGACGAGCGTAGTTGTGGCACCCACATCTGCGCCCGCCACGGGTGGCGCGCCGCCTGGGAACGTAAAGACCACTTCCAGCGGCGTCGCAAGTGTGGCGTCCGGCAGCAGCAGTGGCGTGCACTCGACGGCGTCAGGCGGCACGAACCTCACGCCGCCGCACACTGCTGAAGCCCCCGATGCGGTTACAGTGCGCAGTGCCACGGAGGCCGGCGCCGCGGTGCCGATCAGAGACGCGTTAATGCGCAGCCGGTCGCCGTACAGCAGGTATGTAGGCGTGTAGACAATGCCGCCAGGTGGCGGGAGAGGCGGTTTGCGCCCGGAGGGGGCGAAACCAGGGTTGGTAGGCGTCGGGGTGGGGGTGGCCCGGTACGCGCCCAAAACCGCCAGCTCCGCGGTGATGTACGTCGTGTTCACCAGCGTGAGCGCAGTTAGCGTGATGGGAGGGTCCGCGACGAGGGTATTGGCGCCGGACCGGTAGCCGTGGGATGCCAACCCAATAAGGCCAACGAGGCCGCCGCTGCGGGTGAAGGTGCTGACGTCAATGCGCGTGATGACCAGCGGCGCAGGTGACGGCGTCGCGGTTATGGATGGCGTGCCGGTGCGTGTGCCGGTAACACTGGGCGTCATTGTTCGCGTTGCCGTGCCCGTTTGTGTGCCCGTCTGTGTGCCCGTCTGCGTCCGTGTGCCGGTTTGCGTTACTGTCGGTGTCATTGTCATTGAGGACGTCCACGTCGGCGTTGCCGTCCACGACGACGTGCCCGTCTGCGTGCCCGTTTGGGTTATTGTCTGTGTTCCCGTTTGCGTGCTAGTGCCCGTCCGCGTGCCGGTGCCTGTCTGCGACGGGGTGAAGGACGGCGTCGAGGTCGGACTGGGCACAAAGGTGCCGCACAGCTCCGGCGCGGTGGCAGTGAAGGAGTAGTTGCAGGACGGGAACTCTCCCTGCCATGTTACAGTCCGCTGCGTGCCGCACGTCACAACGAAGGTGGATAGGCGCTTGGGAATGACGCTGAGAGCAGTGCAGCTTCTGCTCTCACCATCCACAAACCAGTTTACGTAGGTCGTGTCGCCACCGGCGCCAGTAGCGTAGGTGCGCGAGCCGTACGTGCCACAGTTGATGGTGAGGGCGCCACTCTTCCATACATTCGCCTGCTCCAACGTAATCGTAAAGGCCCCCGTCGTGTACTCCAGCCCCGCCATCCATGCGGGGTCAAACGCCACCGCGGCTGCCGGGGTTGGGGACTGTGCCAACAGCGTCACGCCAAGTGCGGCTGCCACCGCCGCGCCGACAGCAGCTGTTGGGCGGCGCAGTCCGTTGGCACGCCGGTGCCATGAGTGGTGGGGTGCCATGGCGTGTAGTACGCCGCGCACCCCCACAGCGGCAGCCGCAATGGCAGTAGTGTGTACCACTGATACGGGAACGGCAAGGCAGCGCCGCGATGGGTGCGGCGGCGGCAGCGGCGGCGACGGGGCTGCCGGCGTCTAGCGGCTGGCACCGCCTGCCGGTTGGGTGTGTGGGTGGGTCACTGTGAGTGGTGACAGTGGGGCACAGGGACAGCGTCAATGACAGCCACTGACACGCAGCACCTCTCGCTCACCAGCGCAGCGTCAAGGGCGGCAGGCAGGCAGCAGCGCGATGACGCTGCCGGACAGGGAGTGTGCGGGGACCGGTGCGGTGCGGCGGCGGAGTTGGGCACCACTGCTGCTGTCGCGGCCTGACCAGGGGGGCATGCAGCAACCGCACCGCTGCCACTGTAAAACTCAAGACCGCCTCCAACTGTGCGGCGCCCCGCTCCCTGCCGTTTGATTGCTGCCTCCGCCGCCGCCGCTGCCGCTGTTGACGTTGATGACAACGCAGCAGGCGCCGCCGCTGTTTCACAGGATGGTGGTATGACCCCGCTGCCACCGCCGCTACCGCTGCTGCTAACCCGTCAACCGCGGTCCCCTGGCAAGCGATCCAGCGCTGCAGCTGGGTGTCTGCCGTGCCACTGGCGCCGCGCGGTGGTGCGGGGCTGCGGCAAGGCGGCGATCTTTCCGATAGGGAGGAGGAGGAGGCGACAGAAACGGGCACGACACAGCAGCAGGCGAGGGGGCAGGCCGCAGGTGCTCGTATGATCTGAGCAATCTACCGGTGTCGCTGGCGGAGTAAATTGGGGCCGCTGCGGTGGATCGCGGCGGACATTGGTAGTGTGGGGTGGGAGAAATGGGGCTGGGCCGTGGGAACGCGGTGGTAGCGGCGCTGGCAGCGGTCCGAGTACCGTCGGCGCGATGGTGCCACGCTCGGGTGTGGTGGGTGTGAGTCGGCTAGTCGTGGTGGTCGGACCGCTCGGACGGCTGCCAGGCCCACACCCGTTTCTTGGCGGGCACCCAACCTCAACGTGCGGACGATGAGATGCCGCAGTGGGGAATGTGTGATGTGGGCAGCGTGGTACGCGCGTGTGGCCGGGCAGTGGAAAACTAAGGCGTGGGGGTTGAAAGTTGTAAGTTGTAACGGGCCGCAATGGGTCCGCACGCATCGCTGTCGGCGGCAATATTGCCCGCACGTCACGGCGGTGCACTACCAGCGGCACAGAGTCTGCCACAGACAGATTGCCAATACGGTATTTTGGATTGCGACGCAATTTCAGCTATGCCACAAATGTAGAGAATGTGTAAGTCTAATGTGTGCCAGCTGTGGTTTGGTTGCGCAGTGCAGTTTTAACTTTGTAGTAGTCTTTGACACTTTGTACAGGTTGTGCCGCCGGCCGCGTGGACAACTTCAACGTGCACTCTGGCAGCGCTACCGGTACCGGTACGTGTCCGCCACCGCGGGTACAGTGCACAAGCGCCACGACGCCCCAATTTGGGGTGCGCCAGGGGTGCACGCGGCATGGGGCTTGGTTTACCAAAAGCAGCAGAAAGGTTTGTATTAACTAAAGGACAAAATGGGGTATGTTGGCACGGCACGCAGCTGGCTGCAGCACACGGCAGTGCCATTACCGGTGCCGGTATTGCATCTGCCATGGACTTCCTTGTCTACCTTCTTCTAGTGGTGTGGCGCTGGTGGTACCGGTACGGGGGTGCGGCAGCGCGTTGTACGTATCGTGCTTGCATATTGTTGCCAGGTTCGGCCAGCTCCACAATGGAGTCCACATGGACACGGCCACGCCGCATGCCTACCTGCCTACCGGTGCCGGTACCCGGCATTTGCGCCGTGCAGCATGGTACCGGTAAGTGTGTCATAAGTACCGGTATTGGGCACGCGATGCGCTTTCAATTGGGCAGCTCCGTCGCCGAGTGCGGCGGCGCACTGGTCCAGAGCAGTTCGTCCTCGTCGCCGCCCAGTAGGCTGACCCCTCCGGCCCCGTAGTAAGCTTCACCAATCGCCTTTGTCACCACAGCCACGGGGCTGTAAAATACCGGCATTCCATCTTCCCACGCTACCAACGTCACAGCTCCCTGAGGGAGCTGTGTCGTTGGTACCGGTAGTGCGGTCACCTGGCCTGAAGCATCAGTGGGAGTGCAGGTAGCGGCGTCGAGACCGCAACCGGTGCCCACAACGGCATTCACTGCGTCTGCCGCTGCCGCCGTAGGTATGTGCGGCCCCTCGGAACCCGGCACTGGCTGCGTTGCCACGGCCGCTGCGGCTGCGACAAGCGCCATTGCCAGGGCAAGCGCACGGGTACGCGCCATGGCGCTTGTGTAGGCGCGTGGGCGCGTGGGCGCAGGGCGGATTATGGCACTGCAAGTCCAATACAAGACAGTAGGAGTGTCACGCGCAAAGTGGTGTGCAGGGCAGACAGGGGGTGGCGCTGTAATTGCACGGTGGGGTGCCTGTCGTGTTGCTGTGCTGTAACACTTGCTGCGAGCTGGCCGTTGATGGCGTTGCGCGCCACTCAGTCTCGGGACTTGAGTCGGAGCTGCTGCTGCATCGAACTCGGACATGTGCGACGGCGGTGTCGTAGCCAAGCTGAAGTTGCTTCCCGAAGGAAATGGAAAACGCAAGTAATAACACTGTTAAAGGGGTATCTACGACGTGAGTCTCTAGCATCTAGGCCAGGTCAAGCTCGGTGGGGTAACACGTTGCCGCGTTTGGGAGGCTGCCGCAACACCCTGAAAATGGCCGCCTCACACCGGTAACCACCAGGTAGAAGCGCCTACAGCACTACGCGGCGGCAGGCGTCCTGCACCGTGCCGTCGCCAGGGTGGAGCCCCGATGCAAGGGCCAGAAGCTCCCTCGCGCCGTCGCGTGTCAGGGTTCCATGGCAATCAGCTTCGAGTGACAAGCTGAGCAGCACGCCGCATGCAGCCCGCGCCACCTCCACGTCAGCGGCGTGAACCCGCGCCGCTGCCATCACCACAACGTGCGCTCTGTCGCGTACCAGCGGCACCCGGTTGTCAGCTGCCGCTGCAAGATTCCACAGCGCGCCGCACACCAACCTCGCCACCTCTACGTCGCCGGCATGGTCCCGCGCCGCCGCCATCACAGCGGTGTGCGCGCCTTCGCGCACCAGCGGCACCCGGTTGTCAGCTGCAGCCGCGAGATTCCATACCGCGCCGCATGCCAGCCGCACCACCTCCACGTCGCCAGCGTGCGTCCGCGCTGCCGCCATTGCCGCTGTGTGTGCGCCATCGCGGAACAGCGGCACACGGTTGTCGGCCGCAGCCGCCAGGTTCCTCAACGCGCCGCATGCAGCCAGCGCCACCGCCACATCGCTGGCGTGGGTCCGTGTCGCCGCCATCACCGCCGTATGCGCGCTGGCACGCACCAACGGCACACGGTTGTCGTCTTCATGTGCCAGGTTCCTCAATGCGCCGCATGCAGCCCGTGCCACCTCCACATCACCGGCGTGGGTGCGCAATGCCGCCATCGCCGCTGTATGCGCGCCGGCAACCACCAGCGGCACACGGTTGTCAGCCGCAAGCGCCAGGTTCCACAGCGTACTGCACGTATGCTGCGCCACCACCACGTCACCAGCGTGGGCCCGCATTGATTCCATCAGTGCGGCATGCGCGCTGTCGCGCACCAGCGGCGCGCGGTTGTCGGCTGCACGGGCGAGGTATCGCAGCGCAGCACACGAATTCCGCGTCACTTCCACGTCGCCGGCGTGGGCGCGCACCGCAGATCTCTGATTGCGTCACTCCCGCGTGACCACCACCTCCAACGGGGTCTGCGTCCAACCCGCGAGTGTGCATCGCACCACAAAAGTCACCCGCCCCCCCCCCCACCCGCCGACAAACCCCGGGAGTCCCCCCACCCCCGCGGCCCCAGCCCATCGCGCCACCCACCCCACACGCGTTGCATCTGCCCCCAAACCGCCCGGCGCCTGCGGCCCCGCCAGTATCCGCGCCTTGTTGTGTGCGAACAGTGCGGCTGCCAACTCGGTGACGATTACACTTGGAGACGGGGCCGCAGGTGGCGCTGTACCCACCGATATCACGGCTGCTGGCGGTGCTGGGTGCTCGCCACCCGACTGCAACTCCTGCGCAGTCGCCAGTGTGACAGCCCGCTGCGGTTCGGGGGCCGGCGTCGAGGGTGTCCGCCGTGGTACGGCGGGCGAAGGTGGTAGAGGCGTGGCGGGCGACGGTGGCGGCGAAGGCGCAGGGGGCACCGTCACGAAGTCAAACCCAAACGACGTGACGGTGGCAGGCGTGCGCCCTGTGGGGTGTACGTACGGACAATCCACGCCCGCGCGGCACCCATTAGGACTGAGCCAGAAGGTGCACGGCCTGGCGACGCCGCGCTTGACAGCATCCGCTACTGCCAGCGAGTGGCGCAGCCAGCACTTGTCTGCCTTGCACGCGTCGGGCCCACCCGTGAGGTACCGCGCGCA
>Ga0066256_1004977_pt1 | contig 11360 bp, 12 predicted proteins | sample ThiBio_1000_biof_FD_87107 | JGI IMG/M metagenome (GOLD analysis project Ga0066256, IMG submission 87107) | Wastewater bioreactor microbial communities from Cape Town, South Africa - Thiocy_expt_1000_biof (version 2) | ecosystem: Engineered > Bioreactor > Thiocyanate-remediating >... | reverse complement strand
GGAGGGCTTTCTGCCGCCCGCGGGGGGGCGGGGGGCGGCCCAGGCGGAGACCGTTGCGATCGGGCCGCCCCGGGGCGGGAACCGCGACTTGGAGGGGACGGGCCGCCGGTTCAAGCCCGCCTGAAGCCCGAGGGAGGTCCGGCACGGGCCTCAATATCGACGTGGGAACAGCAGGACAGGCGGTCATCACCATCTGTCAGTCCTCGGCCCGGACAGGTTGCGCCGCCACAACCACGATCACCACCATGGTTCTACCCTGCCCCGATGCCGGCAAGGTCACCGGCCACGCCGGCCTGTCGCAACTTCGGCGGCACCGCTATCTCCGCTCGTCCATCGCGGCGGCTTTGCCGTGACACTCGACGAACCTGGCAATCGCCTGCTCCTGCCGTGCCAGCTTGCGCGACAGGGCGTCGATTTCCGGCTGGCGCTCGACGGCCAGGGCCGCAAGCTCCGCGCGATAGGTCGCGAGGAAAGCGTGGGGATCGGGCGCCCTGCCCCGGCGATAGACACAGCGTCGGGGAAGCAGGCCGGGGATCAGCGCGGCCATGCGCCGGGTGATCTGCCGGTCGATCAGGTCCAGTTGCCGCTGGGTTTGCCGGCGGGCTTCCTCCATGCGGGAGAGCTCGCGGCGCAGCTGAGGGGCGAGGGTCATGGCGACCCCCTGCCCTGCCAGCCGACGAAGCTCGACGGACCGTCATAGACGGAATGTCGATCGGGATCGATGACGAAGCCGATCCGGCGGACGTGGTATTCGTCGGTCGGGACGAGGAAGCGCCGCTCCTCGGTGCCGCCGCGCTTGCCGCCCGGTGTCGCGATACACTCGACGAACCCCTTTTGCTGGTCGGACGTGATCGCTGAAACGACGATCCAATCGGTGGCGTGCTCGTTCTCGAAGGCTCGCTGGTCCTTCGTGCGGGACTCACCTGGACCGAGGATGGTCCCGAAGATCGTTTCCCATGCGTCGGGCCACGAGTCCTTGACGGTCCGCTCGGCATGGCGGCGCTCGAACGCAGTGAAGAGGTGCGGCAAGGTAAAAGCGACGATCGCCCAGCACTCATCCTCTTCGTACCATCCGCCGGCAGCACGGAACGTCGGATGCACCCGGCGGTTGCGCTCGGCCGACAGCTTGAAACCGCCGTGACCGGCGGTCGAGTGCGAGGTAACACCCTCGGCATAGACCGTGCCGCCCTGTGACAATCCCCAAGGTGTATGCGCGCCACCCGGAATATCGCGACGGCCGAGCTGACGCCGCTCCTCCTGGTGCTGGGCCAGCTCCAGCACTTTCGCGCGAAAAGCGGCCTCGTCAGCGAGAGCCATGGCCGCAGAAGTCGGCGCGGGTCCATTCCGCCATCGGCCTCGCAATGCGCCAGCCGCTGGCCAGATAGCGCTTGCCCTGGGCTGCTGGCACCATGGCGTAGGCATTCTCGCCCACAAGCGCGACCGGCATGCCCTCGGCACTGCGGCCGAACACGGCCCCGGCCATGACCGGGGATTCCGGCGGAGCCGAAGCCTGGATCGGGCTCATGCCGTGGCCCTCCCTTCAGCCGCATGGGTCGCGGCTTCGTCGGCCGAAACCTCCTCAAGCACGGCACTGGGATAACCGTGCTCCGACAGCCACTGCTCAGCATCAGCACGATGCGGCGCCAGATGAACGAGCTCGGCATCATGGCCGGCTCGCGCGAAGACGCGCACCGAACCAGCCGCCGGACGCTCGACAATGGTGGAAGTGAGCCGGGTATTGAGTCCGAAGGTGCGATGGACGCGGATGGCAATGATGCCGTCGGCGCCATAGTCCGCCTCATGCAGGGTGAAGCTCGCATGCGGGTCGAGCATGCCAATGTCGCTTCGGCCCTGTTTGCGGATGAGACGCCCTTGGCTGTTGTTGGTCTTCCAGGCGTCGAGCTTCCTGCTATGCCGCTCCGGCGGACGCGGCGCTCCGTCGGTCCAGGCGACAATCGCGCCAAAGGGCGCGCGCTCAAAAATCGTGTGAGCGGACATATTGTCCTCCAAATGCTGAGGGTGGAAACAAAGCCGCCGCCGGGCGAACCCGGCGGCGGCAGTGGCGATCGAAACAGGTGCGGTTTACTCGGCGGCCTCGCGATAGCCTTCCGAGAGTTCGTCTTCGTCGACGAAGTCGTGGGCCGGCTCCACCGGCACATCGCCGTCGAGCTCGTCCTGCTCGGTAGGGGTGCCGTCGTCCTCCTCCTCCGGCACGACGTTCGTCGTGAGCCACGCGGCGAGGCCGGCCGCATCCGGAGCGAACAGCGCCGACGGATGAACGAAGTGCCCCTCCCTGAAGTGCTCGACGAGCGCGGCACGGGTGTCCTTGACCCGCGCACGCGGCAGCACCGGCGTGTCGACGCACGAGCCTTCGAGCGCCGGGCGCGACAGACAGGAGAGGAAGTCTTCCGTGCCCATATTGGAGAGGAAGCTGTCGGCGCCGATCGCCGCACCGGCCACGAGCGCCACGATGCCCGACTTTCTCATGCCCTCGCGGCAGGAGAGCACGTCGATCAGCGCACCACGCGCGGCAATGCGCAGCGTGTCGGTGTCGAAAGCGAACCTGCCCTCGGCATCGAACAGCGCGGCGGCATGACGGGGCATACGGCGCCCATACCCATGCTCCCCGCCGGCGCCAGAATCGACGCGCACGTTCTGGCCGGCAAAGGCGAGAACGAGCAGCGCGAGCAGCGTCTCGTCCTCGATCGGCGCGCGTGACAGCGCCTCGTGCAGCGCGTCGGTGCGCAGGTCGCCGATCATCTCGATGCCCTTGCGGGTGACATCAGGACGGGACTTGGAGACGACAATCGCCTCGTCATCGCCACCACTCCCTGCCGAGCCCTTGGCCTTCTTCTTGGCCTCCGGCATGCGGAAGTGGACCGTCTTCACCTTGCCCTCGGGATCGAGATACATCGCGGTGTGGTCGGACCTCTTGGGCGTGCCATAGACACGCTCAGCCTTGGGCGGGAGCTTGACCTCGCCGTAATTGCTGACCTCGGCGATGACGCCTTTCTTGGGCAAGTTCTGCGTCATCCACTCCTGCTGGGCACCGAGGAAGGCCTCGACGTCGGTGGTGTAGCGGCTGTCCTGGTCGGCCGGTGCGAAGAGGTCCTCGACCCAGGCAATACCATAGGCCTGAGCGAGGTCGTCGCCGAAGCTGGCATCGCGCGCATACATGCGTGTCTTGGCCAGACCCTGCGCAACGCGCCACCAATCAACCTGCGGGTCGCCCTTGGTCGGCTTATGCGCCTTCCAGACCTCCTTCTGCTCCTCCAGCGAAGCGCCGGCGATTGTGCGCAGCTGCCGCTCGTCGGGCATGTCGCCCTTGGCCATATGGTCCAGCATGACCGGCAGCACGTTGGCAAGCAGCCGGAGCTTCTTGATCTGCCGAACCGGTAGGGCGAGCGCGACCGCGATTGCTTCCTCGGTCCAGCCCAGCGCGACGAGCCGCTCGATGGCGCGCCACTGATCGACAGGGTTGAGATTTTCGCGCGCGGTGTTCTCGACCATCGAGCGCATCGCGCCACCGTCGGCTGCGGCCTCGTCGACGATGATGGCGATTTCCTCAAGCCCTGCGGCGATCGCCTGCTTCACGCGGCGATGACCATGCTGGATGACAAAGCCATTGCCGCCATCGGCCTGCGGGGCCACGACAGGCGGCTGAACGATGCCGACGGCCCGGATGGTGGCCAGCAGCAGCGCGTCAGACTGCGGGCTGGAATTGGTCCGCCGGGCCTTGTCTGGATTATCGACGCGCGCGCGCGGATCGATCAGCTTGATTTCCATGGAGATGCTCCTTTGGGGATTACGGACCCGGCCCTTCGCCGGTCCTTTCTCGTCTAATGGGATGACCAGCCCCGCCCTCCGGCGCAGGCTGTGAGTGCGATAGGAAGAAGGAGACCAACCATGCATCGCAATGCACCTCGGGCGGCGGCAGTCTATGGCGTCGATCTCGGCAAGAACCTGTTTCACGTCGTCGGGCTCGATGAGCGAGGCGCCGTCGTCCAGCGCGTCAAGTTCCGGCGCGACACGGTGCTAGCGTTCTTTACCCGCGCGTTACCGAGTCTGGTGGGTATGGAAGCATGCCCTGGATCGCAGTGGCTGGCGCGCAAGCTTCAGGCGATGGGCCACACGGTCCGGATCGCGCCGGCGCAGTTCGTCAAGCCCTTCGTGAAGTCGCAGAAGAACGACACCATCGATGCCGAGGCGATCGCCGAGGCGGTGACGCGGCCCACGATGCGCTTCACCCAAGTCCGAACGACAGAGCAGATCGATCTGCAGGCCTTGCACCGGATCAGGGACCAACTGGTCAGAAGCCGTACACGCCTGATCAACCAGGCGCGCGCATTCTGCCTCGAGTATGGCGTAGCGATCCGGCAGGGCACCGGCGTCTTCCGCTCCGATCTGCCCCGTGTCCTCGCGGACGATACCAACGATCTGACGCCCGCTATGCGGGTGATGCTGAGCGAGCTCTTCGAAGACGTCGAGCGGGTTGATCAGCGCATCGCTTCGGTGACGCGGCAGATCGAGGCATTGGCCGACCGTGAAGACAAGGCTAGGCGGCTCATGACCATACCAGGCATCGGGCCGTTGGCCGCAACGGCACTGCTCGCTGCAGTTGGTGATGGCCACCAGTTCCGGCGCGCCCGCGAGCTGGCGGCGTGGCTCGGTCTGACACCGAGAGAACACTCCACCGGAGGCAAGACCACCTTGCTGGGGATCAGCAAGCGAGGCAACCGCTACGTCAGGAAGCTACTGGTGCACGGGGCCCGATCCTGCGTCACCCACCTTAACCGGACACGGGATCGGATCGGCCATTGGCTCGATGCGCTGCAAAGCAGGATGCACGTCAACAAGGTGACGGTGGCCCTTGCAGCCAAGATCACGCGGATGGCATGGGCTATCATCACCAGGCCGGGCGTTATCTACGAGCGGCACGATCCGGTCGTCGCCTAAGGGCGCTGGTCAACGGAAAGCGAGGCTCGGGAACGTGATGACGAAACAGTCGATCGGCGCATCGTAAGCTCTGTGCAAAAAAGCGTGCTCCTGCACGAACCGTTTATCTGAGAACCCTGCGCGCGGATCTCATCATGGCCTGGCCGCAACAGCGGTCCACTCGCGAGAGGCCGGATACATTTAGGCGGACTGCCGTCGTCAGAACGAAATCGATCCTTGCCCGGGCGGGGCAGGTCATACATTTTTGACAGCACATCCTGCAGCATCGCCTTGTCCAGGCTGAGGTCCGCCACGATACGCTTGAGCTTGGCGTTCTCTTCCTCGAGCTGGCGCAGCCGCTTCACCTCCGAGGGCATCAGACCGGCATAGCGCTTGCGCCAGTTGTAGAACGTGGCTTCGGCAATGCCGGCCTTGCGGCACACCTCTGCAACCGGCGTGCCGTCCTCAGCCTGCTTGAGCACAAAGGCGATCTGACCCTCAGTGAACTTCGACGTCTTCATGGAACTCTCCTGTTCCCGGCCAGGGGACCATAAGTGGAAAATTCCAGCTCAGAATGGTCCGATTTGCGGGAGGCAGGTCAGGATATTTGGCCCTATGCGGCCTGCTTTTCCAGTGCCAGCCGTGTGGCGAATTCGAGGGGCGTGAGATTGCCCAGCGAGGAGTGTGGTCGATATCGCCAATAATGTCTTCGGCCGCCCACATGCCCAGCAATCCACGTTCCCGCGCGACGTAATTCTCGACATAGATCTTGAGCCGCTTGGTGAGAGCGCTCTCCTTGGTCTTCGGATTGAAATCGGGGCGAGGTCGGGCGGCCAACTCCGCACAGCCCTGCCGCACGGCCTCAACGGCCTCCGTGGCCGGCCGAATTGGGAAGGCCGCAAGCCAGTCAGTTGGTGCTGTCACGCGGGCACCGCTGTCTTGCTGCCCGCTTGCCCGAGCCGCATGCGCCATCGAAGATGATCTCGGCAAGCGGATCGGGCGAGGTCACAGCTAGCTGCAAACGACCGCCACCCGCCGGTTCATGGCGCGGCCGTTTTCATCGGCGTTGCTGGCGATCGGCCGGCTCTCGCCGGCGCCGGCGGCCCTCAGCCGTGACGCGTCAATACCGCGCCGTGCGAGATCGTCGACGACCGACTGCGCGCGCCGCTCCGAGAGGACCTGATTGTAGGCGTCCGATCCCTCGCTCGACGTATGGCCCTCGATGACGATCGAAGCGCTGCCATCGCCGCGGAGGCCGTCATGGAGCGCCGCCAGAACCGGCTCTGCGTCCGGGCGGATAATCGCCGAATCGTAGTCGAAGTTGATGCCGTGGATCACCGAGCCGCAGCCGAGCTTCACTTCGACGGCGCCGCAGCCCGGATCGGTGCCCGCCGGCGCGACCGGCGTGGCGAGCAGGCGAAACGGCGCGCCGTTGGCCGACAGCACGCCACGCAGGCCGCCTTCCGGCGTAACCGATAGAATGAAAAGACTCTCCGTCCCGTCCGACCGGTCGATCCCAGTTGCCCGCAGGATGGTGCCGGTCACCGTCCCGTTGAGGTCGCCGTTGGGGTAGTAGCACCCCGACACCACGGCGCCCTCCTGCGAGAGCTGGATGACGTTCGCGCCCTTTTTCCATACGCCGGTGAAGCCGCCCGACAGCGGGGCCGGCTCCTGGGTGCCGTTGCCGATGATCTCGCTGAATTCGAGGAAGCCCTGACCGTTTGGCAAGTCGATGCCGCCGACGAGCCGGAGCTTCACCCACTTCACCGCCATCGAACGGGCCGGGGTGAGCTCGGTGACCTCGCCCTTGCCCGCGTGCGTGGCGAGGGTGGCGGAGGCCAGGAGCTCGTATCCGGCGCCCGGGCCGGCCACTGAGCCATAGACCTCAACCACGCGCGTGAACGTTTGGCTCGGGCTCGGCGTCTCGAGGACCTCCGGCACGGCGAAGCGGTCGAACGTCGTCAGGGCAGGCAGTTCGTAGACGAACTCCGTCGCCCTCGTCCGTGCCCTTGCCTTTGGTCACAACGACGAAGCCGCCGGGGTCGCCATCGATGCTCTCCACCGCGTGCTCGAAGCTTGCGCCCATGGTGGCGCCCTCGCCGCCGAGCGACAGCGGCACCGCGCCTTGCGCAAATGTCAGGTAGTCGATGCGCTCCGGTTCGTCCGGGGTCTGCGCGAGCGCCACGCCGAGTGTGAGGACGGCAACGAGGCACGAAACAACGATGACAAGGAGCAGCTGACGCATGGGACCCCCGGGATTGCAGGATAAATCGCGGCGCGCGAACCATGTCCGAGACGCGGGCGCGGTGCAACCCCGACGGGCGTCGTCCTCGCCGCCCTTCGAGGAGTCGGACCTGGGACCCGCGCTTCGCATCGCACTGCCGCCTTTTCTTCCGGTTGCCCGGGTGCCACTATCGTCTCCTCGTCCGGGGCTGGGGGTATCGTGGTCGAGGTCAAGCAACTTCTCTCGTTTCCCTTGCCGCGCAATCCGGCAATCGTCTCGCCCGGCCTGCGCGAAATCCTCATGTCCGGCAGCAGCTTGTCCGGCCTTCCAAGCCTTTATGACGGCAAGGACATGTTTCGCTCGGCGGGCAATCGAATGCTCTGGCCGAAACCCCTGCCGGCACCGCTCTACGGCGGCGCCACGAAGGGGCGCATCTTCTCCTACGTGGCCGGCGTCATCTTCGTACCGAACACGGTCAAAGGGGTGGTCAAGAACATCAAGAAAGACTTCTGGGACGATTCCATCGGCAAGGTTATCAAAGCCCAGATGCTTGGAATCGACTTCCAGGCGATGACGGCACCACCGTGGGCAGGGGAACCGCCCGAAGACATCAGCGATGCAGTCGAGGCTGTTTTCGACGCGATCGAAAGCGGCACGGGCAAGGTCGACGAGAACCTCCTGTATGCGACCTATTGGTCGTATCGTTGGTTCAGCATGCAAAAGCGCGGTGCCGTTTTCCTGCCGCTGACCGATTTGGTCGAGGTCTCGGTTCAACAGACGAAGGGCGGTTTTCTCGAACACTTCAAGTACGAGGTTGGCGAGCACATCGGCCTGACTTTCGAGACAGCTTCCGGGCAGCGCTCGACCTACTATGCGACAATGTCATATCCCGACGAGGACGAGCGGCTGTTGCGCTTCGTCCCACCTGCGGACCGCAAGAAGGAGTATCAGTCGCGGAAGCTCTCCACCGAGGAAGCGACCGCACTCATCTTTGCGGACCAGCGGATCAGGGCCGATATCCGGGCCGTGATGCGGACGCTGCTCGACGAGCACCTCGGGCCGGGCGTACTGCCAGCGGCGTACGCCGAGCTGTCGAAGACGCGCACCCAGGACTGGTCGCGTGGGCTCGACGTCTACTACGAGGCCTTGCGATCTACCGACTACAATGTCTGGCACGCCCATGGCGACGTCCTTGCGCGCATGGGGAGCACCTGCGTTGCTTTCCGCGCGCTGCCCTTCGCCCGCCACGGCTTCACCAACCCCATCGACTCGATAGAACGTGGCGAGCCCATGACCTGGGTGAGTATCACCTGACGCTGACGCTCCGGCGTACCGGAGTCCTGGGGTTCTCGTACCCCGTCTCGAGCTTGTTCCGGACCTCGCGCTTCGCACAGGCGGCGATACGGTCGCCATGCGTCTCCGTGAAGGAACGCACGGCCGCCGGTTCCATGGCGCAAGCATCCTCAGCGCCCAGCTCACGGCCTTGACGATCATATCTTCGCGGTCGTCGATCAGCATTTCGACGATCGCGAGCGTCCGTGCCGCGTCGCCGCGCCCGCCGCGCGATTTGTTGTTGAGCCCGGTCGTCGGTACCAACGCGGCGCGCCGCCACCAGAGGTCTTCGCTCTTCGCCCAGCGCCTCACACTCGCATCGGCGATGCAGCCGTACAACCAGGCGGGGCCGACGACGATCATCCCGAACGCATCGGTCTGCTGCCACGACCCCAGGTCCCGCCCCAGCGCCTCGACGGTCGCGATATCCAGCGACCGGAGCGTCGTTTTGTGCGGTAGACGAGCTCCCAGCCCATCCAATCGAGCCCGTGGTCCTTGAGCCCGAGCGCGGCTGCGATCAAGTCGGCCGGCGCGGCGCGCCTGAGCATCCTGGACAGCGCCACGCGCACTGCCCGCATCGGCGCCGCACTCGTGACCGGCAGCGCCTGCACCGCCGCGACCGTCTCCACAACGAGCGCGTCGACGTCCAAGGGCGCTAGCCCTCTTTGCCCGGTGCCCGCTTCAGTTTCGTTGCCGCCGACTTTGCCGGCGCCGGGGCCTTGTTCCCCTTCCAATCGTAGCGCGCCGGTAGCCCAGCACTTCCTTCGCCTTCTCGATCGAGATCAACGACTCGTGCGGCTTGAGCGGCCGCTTGCGCTTGGTCCCGGGGAAGACCTTGTCGAGCAGCTCGTCGTTGCCGCGCATCATCAGCGAGTTCGAGTTGGTGATGCCGAACACATGCGCGCCCTTGAGCTTGACCTCGAGCGAGAGTCGAATGGCCTGCGCGGCGTCGCGCGTCGATATAGGTCCAGAGGTTGAAATGCCGTCCGCGCGCGTCCTTCTGGTAGCGCTCGAAGTTCTCGTAGTCCTGCGGCTCCTGCACGTTGGAGACCCTGAGCCCGACGATCTTGGTCCGCGGGTCCCACTTGGCGAACTGCTCGGCGAGCTTCTCGCCGACATACTTGGACAGCGAGTACAACTAGGTCGAAACGGTGTTGACCTCGTAGATCACATGGTCCGGCGCCTCGAGTCCGGGCGTTCATGGACTATGTCCGGGAGCACTTCCCGGCCAGGAAATCGTAGACCGTAGGCAGGAAGGATGAAAGCGTGGACGCGAGATTATTCAGAGCGGATCGTCGGCCGCGTGCCGACGCAAGGTTCGGTTCGACCTGGTCGCTAGTTCGGGTTCCCCTTTTCAAAGGCCGTGAGCCGTCGAGAAAGGACTTTCAATGCTCGGGACGACAGCGCAGTTGGGACGGATCGCCGTACTTTGGCGCGGCGATGAAGTGGAGCGCCGTGGGGCTACCCCACAAACCAGCCGATTCAAGGCTGTGTTTGCTGCGCTTGCCGATGTCGGCATCCAAGCCATGCCCGTGGTCTACGAGGATGATGTTGTTGATGCCGTGCGGGCCGAGCTGGAGACGCTCGATGGTGTTCTCGTCTGGGTCAACCCGATACACGAGGGGCACAGCCGCGCCCGCCTCGACACGATGCTCCGCGACGTCGCGGAGCGCGGCGTCTGGGTGAGTGCCCATCCCGACGTCATCCTCAAGATGGGGACCAAGGAGATCCTCTATCATACCCGCACCATGAGCTGGGGGTGCGACACGGCCCTCTATCGAACGGCCGAGGAGATGCGAACTCAATTGCCCGAGCGGCTGGCTGCCGGTCCGCGGGTAATCAAGCGCAACCGTGGCAATGGCGGCCAGGGCGTCTGGAGAGTCGAAAGGGTGGTAGGTAATGGCGTCCGCGTGCTCGATGCGACCAAAGACACGTCAGAGAACCTCACGCTCGATGAGTTCCTGAATCGGTGTGCCCACTACTTTGAGGACGGTAGCGTGGTCGATCAGCCTTTCCAGGCACGCCTGAGTGAGGGCGTGGTGCGCTGCTACATGGCGGGGGATCGCTGCGCCGGCTTCGGTCATCAGAAGGTCAAGGCCTTGGTCGAAGATCCAATCGCCCGGGCGGAAGCCGGCCCCCGACTCTACAGCTCCAACAGCGACGAACGCTTCCAGCGTCTGCGCCGGCTGATGGAAAACGAGTGGACCCCGCAGTTGCTCTCCTCGCTGAAAATCACCCGCGACGAGCTCCCGATGATCTGGGACGCGGACCTCATGCTCGGTACTCCTGGCCCCGATGGGGCCGACACCTACGTCTTGGGTGAGATCAACGTGAGTTCGGTGTTTCCGATCCCAGACGAGGCGCCCGCCCAGATAGCTCGCCGGGTTGCGGAGCGGTTGCAGAAGCCCACGCAGTCCTGAGCACGTTACGATGAAGCACCGGACGCGCCTTGACGTTGGCAAGCGGCTCAAGCGAACCTACGATGATCTGCCGGCGGCGCGTCCAACTGAGTTTCTCCTATCTGTGCTTTGGAATAGATTGGCGCGGAGCCGCCAATCGGCAATCCGCCCCCTTTTGTCGGGGTGGCGCTAGCACGCGAATGTCCGTTGTTCGGCGATTCGCAGCAGTAGTTTGTAGTTTGAGCAACCGAGACGGGACCAAATGAGCCTTGGCGGACTCGTCTCGTGCAGGACCAATCGAAAGAAGCGGGGCCGGAGCCCCGCTCGGCGGCCTCATCCGAGAGCCGCCATCTGCAGTTCGGCCGCCTTGCGGTCAATACTCTGCCCGGGATTCTCGACCGGCCTTTCGAAGGGCTTCCAGGCCTCGCCGACGACCTGCTCATAGGCAGCGACGGCGCCTTCGGCGGCCA
>Ga0066256_1004976_pt1 | contig 11362 bp, 10 predicted proteins | sample ThiBio_1000_biof_FD_87107 | JGI IMG/M metagenome (GOLD analysis project Ga0066256, IMG submission 87107) | Wastewater bioreactor microbial communities from Cape Town, South Africa - Thiocy_expt_1000_biof (version 2) | ecosystem: Engineered > Bioreactor > Thiocyanate-remediating >... | reverse complement strand
CCATTCGTCATGGGCGATCTGCTGCAGGGCTTTGGTCTGCGGCTTGGAGAAGCCCATATCGTCGGCCACGGTTTCGTTTTCGCCCAGCGACAGCGGGTCTTTCCCCGTCACTTTGGCGAAGACCAGCAGCGCCTCCAGGTAATAGCCGTAGACGCTGGCGTGGTAGTGATCGTGCGTCCACAGGCTGACCTTGCCCGGCGCGATGCCGTCATAGGGATTGTCGTCGGCAAAGCCCGCCGCGAAGGCCCGGTTCCAGGCCAGCCCCACCGGCACCACGCCGGTCGCGCTTGCGGCCTTGGCCGCCTGGGCATATCCGGCGGCGACATCCTCGCCCATCCGGGTGATGGGCTTGCCATGCCAGGGCTTGCCGTCGGGATAAGTCAGGTCGGCGCGGCTCCAGGTGGACGTCAACCAGATATCGGTGCGCGGATTTTGCGCGCGGAACATGTCGCTGATCGTCTTGGCCGACGATATCAGCAGCGCGGGGTTACCGGGATTGGCCTGATCCATGGTGGAATAACCGTGCATCACCACCACATCCCAGGGCTTGTCGATCAGGGCGCGCTTTTCGGCGTAATGAAAATCCAGACCCTTGCCGCCCACCGTCTCCACATGCACATCGTAGAACAGCCCGGCCTGCGCGGTGAAAGCCTTGAAGATGGCGGGCACCCCGCCCACGGTCTTGCCCTTGGCGTCGGGACCGTTGAGGTCGGTGATCGTCTCGGCCTTGTAGCGATGGGCGGGCGAGCCCGCGCCGAAGGTAAAGCTGTTGCCCACGAACAGGATGGTGCGCGGCGCCTGTTGCGCCGCCGCCGGATAGGCCAGCAGCGCCAGCAGCGCCGCCATGACCAGTTTCTTCATGCCGCTTTCCCCTCTTCCTGCAAGGTTTTCGCCCGCGCCTCGAAGGCGTCGGCCATTTTCAGCATCACTTTTTCAAAGAGGCTGTGCAGCAGCCGGCTGCGGAACTCGAACAGGATCGAGAACTCCACCTCGCAGCCTTCGGCATGGGGTGTGAAGCGCCAATGGTTTTCCAGCTGTTTGAATGGCCCCCCGATCTTCGAATCAGAAATCTGCACCACATCGATCCGCCGCGCCTCCGGATCGAGCCGCCCATCGCTGGTATAGCGTTCGCGCAACGCGCCATAGCCCACCGCCATTTCGGCGGTCATGTGGTTTTCGTCCCGCGACAGCACGCGCAGCGCCACCACCCAGGGCAGGAACTGGGGATATTTCTCCACATCCGACACCACCGCATACATCAGCGCCGCCGGATAGGGGACGATGCGGGTCTCGCGGTGCGAGATCATCCGAACTGGGCGGCGCGGTTCTTCTTCATTTCCGCGAAGTCGCTGTCGGCATGATAGGAGGAGCGGGTGAGCGGCGAGGCCGACACCATCAGGAAACCCTTGGCGCGGGCGATGCTTTCCAGGCCGGCGAATTCCTCCGGCGTCCAGAACCGGTCCAGCCGGGCGTGTTTCCTGGTGGGCTGGAGGTACTGGCCGATGGTGAGGAAATCCACCTTGGCGGCGCGCAGGTCGTCCATCACCTGCATGATCTCTTCGCGCGTCTCGCCCAGGCCGACCATCAGGCCCGACTTGGTGAAGCCTTCGGGATAGAGTTCCTTGGCGCGCTCCAGCAGCCGCAGGCTGACGTAATAGCGCGCCCCCGGCCGGATGGTCAGATAGAGGCGCGGCACGGTTTCCAGATTGTGGTTGAAGACTTCGGGCCTGGCGGCCAGCACCGTCTCGATCGCGCCGTCCTTGCGCAGGAAGTCGGGGGTCAGCACCTCCACCGTGGTGCCGGGGCTTTCCTGATGCACCGCGTTGATGGTGCGGGCGAAGTGTTCCGCCCCGCCGTCCGCCAGATCGTCGCGGTCCACCGAGGTGATGACGACATGGGCCAGGCCCAGGGTCTTGACCGTTGCGGCGACGCGCTCCGGCTCGTCGGTGTCCAGCGCGTCGGGCAGCCCGGTGCGGACATTGCAGAAGGCGCAGGCGCGGGTGCAGGTGCCGCCCATGATCATCATGGTGGCGTGGCGCTTGCTCCAGCACTCGCCGATATTGGGACAGGCGGCCTCCTCGCAGACGGTGTGCAGCTTGCCGGCGCGGACGATGTCGCGGGTGGCGGCATATTCGCGCGACACCGGCGCCTTGACGCGAATCCAGTCCGGCTTGCGTTGAATGGCATTGTCAGGCCGGTGCGCCTTTTCGGGGTGGCGCAGGGCGCGATCCAGGGTGTTGATGACGGTGGTCATGGCCGAGATATAGCCGCTGGCTCTTGCGAAATCACCAAGCCCGCGCCGCGTATCTGCCTTGCGATCTAGGAATAATGTCCTTTTTGAACTCTGCGCCGCCTCCGCGCGTTGCTGTTGCACGGCCAAACCCGACCTGGAGGCTTCCCATGACCACCCGTGCCCGCCGCCGCGCCGTCCGCGCAGTGGAGAAAGTCCACCATCCCGTCCCGCGCGGCTCGCTGCGGGGCACACTGCTGCGCGCCGCGGCCAGTCCCGCCGCCAAGGCCGCCTATATCACCATCGGCACGGTGGGCCTGACCGCGCTGGCGGTGGCGCTGATCGGTCCCAAGCGGATCGAGCGCGAGGTCATCAAGCCGCTGCGCGGCGCCATCGAACCCCAGGCCGAAAGGGCCGAAAAGCTGGCCGAAAAACTGTGGGCCGATTCACGACATCTGCGTGACCAGATCGCCGGGATGTTCCGCGACGCCACGCCGACGGGGCGCGAAAAGCCCGTGCCAAAGGACCGGCCCACGCTGTAACCATTCCTTCCGGAGCGCTTCGCCAGTAAGCGCGGGAAAGTTTGCATGTCTGCCGTCGCAGTGACAGCCGCAGTGACACGGGTGCCGTTCGACCCGCAATCCATGCAACGCTCCCTGTTTCAGGCGCTCCTGGACGCGAAGGCCGAATTCGGCGGCGATACGCCCGCGCTGGTGGATGGCGACGAACGCACCCTCACCTACGACCAGATCCTGCGCGCCAGCTTCGCGCTGGGTTCGGCGCTGAAATCGGGCACGCGCAAGGGTGACTGTGTGGGCGTGATGTTGCCGACCGGCGCGGCCGCGGCCCTGACCGTCTTTGCCCTGTCGGCATTCGGCCGCGTGCCCACCATGCTGAATTTCACCAGCGGCGCGGCGGGCCTGAAAAGCGCGCTGGCCACGGCGCAGGTCCGGCGCATCGTCACCGCCCGCCGCCTGGTCGAGGTCGCCAAGCTGGAAGACACCATCGCGGCGCTGGCCGATTCCGGGGGGGATTTCGAGATCGTCTATCTGGAGGATGTCCGCAAGGCACTGTCGCTGGGCGACAAGCTGACGGCGGTGGCGGGCACGCTGGCGCCCCGGCTGGTGGCGGCGCGGCCCGATCCGTCACGGCCCGCCGTGATCCTGTTCACCTCCGGCACCGAGGGCGAGCCCAAGGGCGTGGCCCTCAGCCATGCCAACATCCTGGCCAATGTGGCGCAGGTGCGGGCGCACATAGACCTTTATCCCGGCGATATCGTTTTCAATCCCCTGCCCGTCTTTCACTGTTTCGGGCTGACGGTGGGCACCATCCTGCCGCTGGTGGCGGGCATCCGCGTCGTCTGCCATCCCACGCCGTTGCAGCCCAGGGAGATCGTGCGCCGCATCCATCAACACGGCGCCACCATCCTTCTGTCCACCGATACCTTCGTCACCCAGTATGCCCGCGCCGGCGAGAGCGGCGACCTGGACACGCTGCGTCTGGCGGTGTGCGGGGCCGAGCGGCTGCGCGACGAAACCCGCGCCCTGGTGCGCCGCAAATACGGCATCCACCTGCTGGAAGGCTATGGCGTGACCGAGGCCGCGCCGGTGGTGGCCGCCAACCAGGTCGAGGCCAACCATCCCGGCACGGTAGGCCGCCTGATGGCGGGCATGGAAGCGCGGGTGGAGCCGGTGCCGGGCATTCCCGGCGCGGGCGAATTGTGGATCAAGGGCCCCAATGTGATGCTGGGCTATATCAAGCCCGACGCGCCGGGAAAGATCGTGCCGCCGGACGACGGCTGGTACAATACCGGCGATGTGGTGGCGATCGACGCCGACGGCTTCATCGCCATTCGCGGCCGCCTCAAACGCTTCGCCAAGATCGGCGGCGAAACCGTGTCGCTGGCGGTGGTGGAGAATGTCGCCGCCGCCTTGTGGCCCGACAATGCCCATGCCGCCGTCGCGGTGCCGGACGGCAGGAAGGGCGAACAGATCGTACTGCTGACCGACGCCGCCGAGGCGCGCCGCATGGACCTGATCGCCTGGGCGCAGAACCATGGCGTCAGCGAGCTGGCGGTGCCGCGCCAGGTGCTGATCGTGGCGGCGATTCCGGTGCTGGCCACGGGCAAGACCGACTATGTCGCGGTCCAGAAAATGGCCGGGGCGGCGGCGGAAAATTCTTGAGGCGGTTTTTTGAGCCGCCTTGTCTGGAGCCGTCATGGCCGTCCGCCGGATACCTGTTTCTTTCCGCGGACGGCCTCTTTCTGAAAGGCTTTCCGAACGGAACCTCGGCGGTTTCAATAACGATTGACCGGGCCCAAGCGGTGAACAGTGCTTCAGATTTCTTATCCATGATCTCCTGATTTACGGCCAAAGCTGATTATTGCTCAGCGCCGTGCCAACTTTATGTGAGTACGAAATTTCTTCCGTGTAATCGGCTTTGCTCACCGAATGTTTTAGGACTGGTGCGGGTTTTACTCTTCCCTCCGCTAATTCTTGCAGAAGTGGGCGGATGTCCCGTTCATAGTCGAGGGGGCGGCCTTCGAGCTTTCTATTCTCTGCGGCCATTTTCTCGCCAGCAGTGCCTTTACCCTCGCAGTATGACCTCACAATCCAGTCATCATCGTTCTGGAAATGGGCTCTGAGGGCGCTGCCAGAGGTGTTGTATGAGATAGAAAACTGCCGATAGCCTCTATAGGCTCCCAACCGGTTTTTAGCGTTGATTTTCCCGCAGAGCACGTAGTCTTTAGGTTTTTCACCTGATCCGTATACGAATCCGCGTACATCTTTGAACCTCGTGGAAGGATAATCGGGGAGCCCCTCATCAAACAGGGCGTGAGCATCCTCTGCCATCCGAAGCCAGCGCTCGTGCTGCAAATCGATTGGCTTTGGTTTTTCCACTCGCGCTGCCGTCACGGATTTCACAGGTGCAGGCACCGGCACAACAGGATCGGAAGGATGCCGCGTTAAATAAGTGGCAGTTCCTCCAATGGCCCCTACAAACAGGACGGCGATAGCGGCTATCGCCACGATATTTGAACGTTCCAACTCGCCCCTCCCGACTGGTGATCGGGGAGTTTGAAAACCTCACGTAGCAAGGCCGCGTACAGCTTTAGGCTTTCGCCCTGAACATACCTGTACGCCTCCTCGACCATATGGTGGAGGAGTGCTCTTTGGCGGCACTGGTTGCCGCTACGTGAGGGGTTTCAACGCCCCGGACCGGCATGTGTGCCGGTCTTGACCGGACCCTAGCCAGAGTTCTTCGCAGGGGCAACGGCGCTGCGATATGCCGCCGAATGCCTGCGATTGCGCCGCAAGAACCTTGAAATTACTGGGTTTTTGTGAACGACATTGACAATCACTCTCAGAAATGCACATTTTCGTGCAGGTGCAAATCGCTCTCGCTCGGATCGCTTGGAATGATCGTCTGCGTCTGCAATAGACTCAATGAACAGCGCATCGGCGCCGCCATCTGCGGCGGCGCCTGTGACGCGGATGACGTCTATGCACGCTGCGGCGTGAGAAAGAATTGCGGACGATGCCAGGAAACGATCGAAGGAATGCTGGAAGAAAGCCGTCACGCCCTTCGGCTGGCAGCCGAGTAGCGCCCGGCCCCTCGCCCCACGCTTCGATCTCCGGCGATCCCGTCACCATCTCGTTCCTCAACAAGGTGCTCAAGAACGAGCTCACCGCCATCAATCAGTATTTCCTGCATTCGCGGATGCTGGCCGACTGGGGCCTCAGCATCCTGGCGAAGAAGGAATACGAAGAATCCATCGATGAGATGAAGCACGCCGACAAGCTCATCAAGCGTGTGCTGTTCCTGGGCGGCCTGCCCAACCTGCAGGATCTGGGCAAGCTGATGATCGGCGAGAATGTGCTGGAAGTCATCAAATGCGACCTGTCGCTGGAGATGATGGCCATTCCCGATCTCAAGCTGGCCATCGCCCATTGCGAGACGGTCAAGGATTACATCAGCCGCGAACTGTTCACCGCCATCCTCGACAGCGAGGAAGAGCATGTGGACTGGCTGCAGACCCAGCTTCGCCTGATCGAGCAGATGGGGATCGAAAACTTCGTCCAGCTCCAGACCGAGCCGAACGCAAGCTGATCTAGAACTCCGCTTCCAGTTCCTCGATGCCGGTCTTTTCGATGCGGGCGGCCTCGATCCACTCGATCATGTCGGGCAGGTTCTGGATGGTCTCGCAGTAATCGGCGCAGATCCGGTCCAGCTTGACGTCATAGGTGGTGAAGCGCGTGGTGACCGGCGCATACATCGCGTCGGCCAGGGTGGGGGTCTCGCCGAACAGATACGGGCCGCCATAGCGCAACAGGCATTCGCGCCAGATCGCGGTGATGCGGTCTATGTCGGCCTGCGCCGCCGCCCAGATCTTGAAGTTCTTGTAGTGGGCCTTGAGGTTCATCGGCAGCGCCGAGCGCAGGTTGGCGAATCCCGAATGCATCTCGCCCGCGATGGCGCGGCAATGGGTGCGCGCCGCCGCATCCCCGGGCAAAAGCCCGGCCTGGGGGAACCGCTCATGCAGATATTCGGCGATCGCCAGCGTGTCCCACACCCGCAGGCCATCGTGGGTCAGGCGCGGCACCAGGAAGGACGGCGACAGCAGCAACAGTTCGGCGCGGGCGTCGGCATCGTCGGGTGACAGCAATTCCTCCCGGAACTCCAGGCCCGCCATGCGGCACAGCAACCAGCCGCGCAGCGACCAGGAGGAGTAATTCTTGCTGGAAATCGTCAGGACGGTGTCGCTCATGACCCCAAGTCTTCGCCGGATGGGGCGCGTTGACAAGCGTTATTTTGCATTGCAGCATGGCAGGATAAGCGCCGTCCGGGGTACCGGAACGGAATGCGCGTGTTTGGGGCTGGCCGAGAGCGAATGTTATACGAAGCCTATCAGGCCCAGCAGGATTTCCTGGCCCCCTTCCGGGCCGGAGCCGATCTGGTCAAGACCGCCTTTGGCGACACCGCGCTGGGTCCGTCCACCAATTACATGCTCCGCAGTCTCGCGGCGGGGGCCGAGATTTTCGCCCGCGCCCAGATGATCCATGACCGCCCGGACTATGGCATCGCCGAGGTGATGGTGGCGGGCAGCCCCCTGGCCGTCACCGAGCAGGTCGCGCTGGCGATGCCGTTCGGCAATCTGGTTCATTTCCGCAAGGAAGGCGGCCCGGTCCAGCCCAAGGTGCTGTTGGCCGCGCCGATGGCCGGGCATTTCGCCACCTTGTTGCGCAACACGGTCCAGACCCTGCTGGCCGATCACGATGTCTATATCACCGACTGGAAAAGCGGCCGCGACGTGCCGTTGTCCGAGGGGCGCTTCGGCACCGACGAATATGTCGGCCATCTGATCGCCTTCTTCACCCATCTGGGCGACGCGCACGGTATCGCGGTGTGCCAGCCCTGCCCCTCCATGCTGGTGGCGGCGGCGCTGATGGCCGAGGACGGCCATGCCGCCACGCCGCGCAGCCTGACTTTGATGGCGGGACCGGTGGATACGCGGATCAATCCCACCCGGGTCAATGACCTCGCCCAGGAAAATCCGCTGGGCTGGTTCGAGCACAATCTGATCACCACCGTGCCGCGCCGCTATGCCGGCGCGCACCGGCGCGTCTATCCCGGCTTCCTGCAACTGTCGGCCTTTGTCACCATGAATCTGTCGCGCCATGTCCGCGCCCATATGGACCTGTTCGGCCATATCCTGAAGGGCGAGATCACCAAGGCCGACGCCAACCGGAAATTCTATGACGAATATTTCTCGGTGGCCGACCTGCCCGCCGAATTCTATCTGGAGACGGTGCACAAGGTGTTCCAGGAGCATCACCTGCCGCGCGGCATCTATGCCTGGCGCGGCCGCAAGGTGAATCCGGGCGCGATCCGCAAGACGCCGCTGCTGACGGTGGAAGGCGAGCGCGACGATATCTGCGGCCTGGGCCAGACCATGGCGGCGCAGGAGTTGTGCTCCGGCATCCGCCCTTTCCGCAAGAAGCACTATGTGCAGGCGGGCGCGGGCCATTACGGCGTGTTTTCCGGCACGCGGTGGCAGACTCAGATCTATCCGATGGTACGCAACCACATCCTCTCGGCGCAGTAGACCACGCGCGAGCAAATTGGGTTGGCGGGCGGCAATTTGCGAGCGCGCAAAAAAGCCGGTCAGCGCAGCGATGCGTTCAGCATCCAGGCCAGGCGCAGGCCCGCCTTGGCCATCTGGACCTGCACGGTGCCGCGCTGGCTTTCCAGATAGGCGCGGTTAAGTCGCAGGTCGCGCCGCCCGTTCACGATCCGGTACACCTCGCGCCGCGCCACCGCCAGCGAGTCATTGGCCCAGGCCGCGGGATCGCCGCCGCGCCAGGCGTTTCTCTGCGCCTCGGACGTGTTCCGCGCGATGGCGGCGGCGGCGCGGCCGGAATCGGGGCCCAGCATCCGTACGATCTCGCCGTCCCAGACGCCATGCAGCGTGGTGCGCTTGCCGCCCAGCATCACCCGGATGGCGTTGCCGCCCCTGTCCTTGTCGTCGGCGGCATGGAGCGGCTGGTGGATGTCGCCCACCAGGTGGATCAGGAAGCGCAGGGCCTCGGCCCGGCGCGGCGTGGGCAAATCGCGATCCGCCAGGCGGCGCTGGGCGGCGGCGATCTGCGCCACCACGCAATTGCCGGCGGGGCAGTCGCGGACCGCGACATAGCCCGGCGCGTTCAGCGGGATGTTGACATAGTGCCAGCGGCTGGTTTCGGGCCGCCGGTCGCGGATCTCGTCGGCCCAGTTGGAGTCGTGCACCATCATGCCGCCGCCGCCCAGCAGCGCGGAAACCTGGCGGGCCGCTGCCGGGGTCAACTCCTGCTGCGCCAGCAGGGCGACGATCTCATGGCCCTGCGGACCCCAGGCCCGCGCGGGCATGAAGGACAACAGCAGCACCAGGAAGGCCAGGGCGAGTCGCGTCATGGAACCTGGGTCATTGCAGTAATTCTCAATCGGAACAAGTCGTTGGAGGCAGGTTATACGATATTTGGGTTGACCCGGCGGGCGAATTGCCCCCAGATGCGCCCGGTCGCACGCCGGGGGATAGGCGGCGGGGCCTTATGGGCTGGGATCACGATGACAGGCTGTCGGGGGACGGGCTGTCCTTGCGTTTCCAAGACAATAATGGAGCCTGCGTGGACCGCAGAACCCGCGATAGCCTGGTGCGCACGCGCACCGTTCATCCTGTCATCGACCAGCTGCGCCGGAGGCTGACCGGCGCGGGCTCTGCCGTGGCCACCACCGATGGCCGCTGGGTGATCGTCTCCACCTCGCTGACCGCGCTGGTGGCGGGCGCGCTGACCTGGATGGCGGTGGGCATGATGGCGGTGAACCATCCGGTGGTGGCGCCGGGCCGCTCGTCCCTGCCCTATGCCCTGTTCATGAAACTGATCCGCGCCGGCGAGGCGCCGCAGGCCGCCGACAATTCCGACAACGCCAATCCGGGCCCCGGCGTGGAAACCCGCACCGTCACGCTGGATGCGGGCGACACCCTGGCGGGCATGTTGCAGGATGTGGGCATCTCGATCCAGGACGCCAATGCCGTGGTCACGGCGATGGGCAAGGACTTCAATCCGCGCTCGCTGAAGGCGGGACAGTCCTTCGACCTGACCTATTCGGTCGCCACCATCGACGCCACCGGCGCGGCCAAGCCCGCCGAACCGCGCACCACCATCGTGATGGTGAACAAGAAGCCGGTGGTGGTGCCGGTGGACGCCGAGGCCGGAGACGGCGTCACCGAGGAGAATTCCCAGCCCATCTCGCGGCTGCTGTCGCTGCACTTCTCGCCCTCGATCGAGCAGGACGTCACCGTCACCCGCACCACCGCCGGCGGCTATACCGCCGAGATCGCGCAGAAGAAGCTGGAGGGGCACCGCCGCCGGCAGCCTCTGTGTGAGGGCGGGGGGGGGGGGCTTCCCCGCCGATGTCGTGGTCGATATGATCCGCATGTTCTCCTACAAGGTGGACTTCCAGCGCGACCTGCATCCCGGCGACAAGTTCGAGGTGTTCTACGATTACTACTACACGCCCGAAGGCCAGCCCGCGAAATACGGCTCCATCAGCTATGCGATGATGACCCTGGCGGGCCGCCAGATCCCCATGTACCGCTTCCAGCCCGATCCCAACGAACCGCCGGAATATTTCGACGCCAAGGGCGAAAGCGCCCGCGGAATGCTGATGAAGACGCCGGTGGACGGTGCGCGCATCTCGTCGGGCTTCGGCTCACGCTTCCATCCGGTGCTGGGCTATACCCGGATGCACAAGGGCGTGGATTTCGCGGTGCCCACCGGCACCCCGGTGATGAGCGCGGGCGCCGGCACGGTGAAATTCATGGGCCGCGCCAGCGGCTACGGCAATTTCGTGATGATCAATCACGGCAACGGCTATGCCACCGCCTATGGCCATCTGTCGCGCTTCGCCCCCGGTATGCGCCAGGGCGCGCGGGTGCGTCAGGGGCAGGTCTTCGCCTATAGCGGCAATACCGGCATCACCACCGGCCCGCACCTGCATTACGAGATCCGGCTGAACAGCGCCCAGGTCAATCCGCTGCGGGTGAAGATTGCCCAGGGCCGCCAGCTCTCCGGCAAGCTGCTGGCCCGCTTCCTGGCGACCCGGATGGAGATCGCCAACCAGGTCGCCAACATGCCGCTGGAGGCCAAGGTCAGCGACAACGCCACCGACCTGCGCCAGGCGCGGGCCCACTAGTATCCGTCAGTTCAGGGCGGTGCCCGGCGGCGGCGTATCGGCCAGCTCGTCCTCGCCGGTGACGAATTCCTGTCCGTTCAAGGTCAAGCCCGTGGCGCCGGCGCTGACCGTCACCGTGCTGCCGTCGCCGATCCGCCCTTCCAGGATCAGCTGCGCCAGCGGGTCCTGCAGGCGGCGCTGGATCACCCGCTTGAGCGGCCGAGCGCCATAGACCGGATCGTAACCGGCATTGCCCAGCCAGGTGCGCGCCTTTTCGTCCAGCGTCACCGTGATCTTGCGGTCGGCCAGCAGCCGGTCCAGGCGGGCGATCTGGATGTCGACGATCTTGTCCATATTGGCCCGCGTCAGGCGGTGGAACAGGATGATCTCGTCCAGCCGGTTGAGGAATTCGGGGCGGAA
>Ga0066256_1004975_pt1 | contig 11362 bp, 12 predicted proteins | sample ThiBio_1000_biof_FD_87107 | JGI IMG/M metagenome (GOLD analysis project Ga0066256, IMG submission 87107) | Wastewater bioreactor microbial communities from Cape Town, South Africa - Thiocy_expt_1000_biof (version 2) | ecosystem: Engineered > Bioreactor > Thiocyanate-remediating >... | reverse complement strand
CACATCGGCGTAGGAGATCGCTTCGGGATCGTAGGTCACCCGGATCGCCTCGGCATGGCCGGTCGCACCGGAGCAGACCTGCTTGTAGGTGGGATTGGGCAGGGTGCCGCCGATATAGCCGCTTTCGACTTCGCTCACCCCGATCACATCGCGGAACACCGCCTCGGTGCACCAGAAGCATCCGCCCGCGACAATGGCCGTTTCGGTTCCGCTCATCCTCGTCCGCTCCTTCCAGCCTGCCCGCCAATTGCCTGATAGATTAGGCCTGATAAATAGGAACGCAGCCGCCTCTTGTCATCGGCCCTTGCTCGCCTAGACTGGGGGAAGACTGAAACCCACCCTGCGCAGGAGAGGTTCGATGAGGATGCTGAAGGGCCTTGCCGCGATCGCGGCGCTCACCATTTCCGCCACGGTGGCGGTTCCGGCATGGGCGGACCATCATCAGGCCGCGCCGCAGGCGAATGCCGCGATGGAGGCCGTGCTGGCCTCGGAGCACCGCGCGAAGGACCGCGCGAGGGACCAGTATCGCCACCCGGCCGAAACGCCGGCCTTCTTCAAGGGGGAGCCGGGGATGACGGTGGTGGACTACATGCCCGCCGGCGGCTGGTATACGCGCGTGCTGGTGCCCTATCTCGGCAAGGGTGGCACCTATATCGGCATGAATCCCGACGTCAGCCGCGCGGACGAGCGGTGGCAGGAACGGCTGGGCGATGCGGCCGCCAAGATGCCCCGGCTGGTCGAAGGCTGGGAAAGTCCGGAGAACGCGCGGGTGATCGGGATCAATGCCGGCTCGGTGCCGGAAGAGCTGAACGGCACGGTGGACCGGGTGCTGATGTTCCGCGAGTTCCACAACCAGTACCGCTTCAACTGGCTGCATGACGATCTGGCGGCGGTGCGCAAGCTGCTCAAGGACGATGGCCTGGTGGGCGTGGTGGAACACCGCGCGAAGCCCGATGCGCCCGCGAGCTACACCGACGGCAGCAAGGGCTACATGCGCGAGAAGGATGTGATCGCGATCTTCGACGCCGCCGGCTTCGAGCTGGTGGGGAAGAGCGAGATCAACGCCAATCCGAAGGACCCCGCGAACTGGCCCAATGGCGTGTGGACACTGCCGCCCTCGCTTGGCGGAGCGACGGACGAGACGCGGCCGAAGCTGCTCGAGATCGGCGAGAGCGACCGCATGACGCTGCTGTTCCGCAAGCGGCCCTGATGGACAGGTGCACGCCGCCGGAATAAGGCCGGCGCATGACCGAGATCACCGTCGCCGCCCTTCAGCTCGCCCTCGGCTCCGCCGACGAGGCGGAGAATATCGCCGCGGTTTCGGCGCTGGTGGAGGAGGCTGCCGGGCAGGGCGCGCAGATCGTCCTCCCGCCCGAGCTCTTCTCCGGCCCCTATTTCTGCCAGGTGGAGGACGAAGCGCTGTTCGCCCTGGCGCGTCCGGTGGCGGAACATCCGTCCGTCATCGCCATGCGCAAGCTCGCCGCCAGGCTGGGGGTCGCGATCCCGACCAGCTTCTTCGAGCGCGACGGGCACCATTACTACAACACCCTCGCCATGATCGATGCCGATGGCGAGATCATGGGCACTTACCGCAAGAGCCACATCCCCGATGGGCCGGGTTACGAGGAGAAGTTCTATTTTCGCCCCGGGAATGACGGGTTCAAGGTGTGGGATGTCGCCGGAACCCGGATCGGCGTCGGCATATGCTGGGACCAGTGGTATCCCGAAGCCGCGCGGGTAATGGCGCTTCTGGGCGCCGAGTTGCTGCTTTACCCCACCGCGATCGGATCGGAGCCTTATGACGCCGACTTCGATACGAGCCGCATATGGCGCCGCGCGATGATCGGCCACGCCGTGTCCAACTGCATGCCGGTGGTCGCCGCGAACCGGATCGGGACGGAGGATGGGCAGCGCTTTTACGGCCACAGCTTCATCGCCGACGAATGGGGGGATTTCCTTGCCGAATTCGGCGGGGAGGAAACCGGCGTGCTGCTGGCGCGGATCGACCTCGGCCGCGCCGCCAGGCACCGCGCGGGCATGGGTTTCTTCCGTGACCGCCGGCCGGACCTCTATGGCCGTATCTGCCGCGACATCTGAAAGCGACATGGCCCGGCAGCTCTATCTTCTCGCCTTCGGTTCGAACCGGAGGCACCATCGCTTCGGCCGCCCGCGCGACGTGATGGGCGCGGCGTCCGTGGAGCTCGATCGAGCGGGAATCAGGATATTGCGTGCCGGGCGGTTGCTGCACAGCCGGCCGCTCGGGCCTTCGCGGCGGACCTATGCCAACAGCGTGGTGCTCGCGGAATCGTCGCTCGAACCGGAGGAAATGCTCGCCTTGCTCAAGCGGATCGAGCGCGAGTTCGGCCGGCGGCGCGGCGGGCAGCGCTGGGCCGCCCGCGTGCTCGATCTCGATATCGTGCTGTGGAGCGGCGGCGCCTGGTCTTCTCCCCGGCTGACCATTCCCCATCCGCAGTTCCGGGAAAGGGATTTCGTGCTTCGCCCGGCGTCCGAAGTTTCGCCTCGCTGGCGCGATCCGGTCACCGGGCTGACCGTGCGGCAATTGAAAGCGCGCTTGACCGCCCCGCGGCCCCTTTCTAGGTGAGCGCCCTTGCCCATGCGCACTTCGGGCAGGCAAGACACGGTGGGGCCCTTAGCTCAGTCGGTAGAGCAACTGACTTTTAATCAGTAGGTCGCTGGTTCGAACCCAGCAGGGCTCACCATTGTTTCAGCTGGAATGGGCTGCTTGTCCGGCCACCCGGGACTGTCCGGATCTTGCCCGGACAGGCGGCCTTGCCAGCAGGCCGACGGCTACTGCGGCGAGGCTTGCCACGGTCATCGAGCGCAGCGGATAGTCGATCGTCGAATGTGCTGCCACCACGGCCAGCGTGGCGATGCCGAAAAGGGTCTGCCATCGTTCGCCGGCGTTCCCTTTCCAGCTTCGCCAGGCCATGAACAGGACCACCGCGACGCAGGCCAGAAACATGGCGACGCCCAAGGCGCCTGCTTCCAGCATCAGTTCGAAATAGTCGTTATGGGCGCGGTTGGGGATCGAAGGATCGACCGCTTCGAGCGGTTCGAGGGCGACGAAAGTGGGCACGAAGGTCCCCATGCCGGAACCGAAAGGCCAGTACTGGCCGATCGCATACCATGTGTCGGCCCAAAGCCCCGGCCGCGCGTCTTCGGGCAGGCCGAAACGCGCGGCGACCTTCTGCAGGGCGGAATTGTGGTTGAAGAGGAATATCGCGCCCAGCACGAGCGCGAGAATGCCGCCGGCCGCCGCCAGATGCCCCCGGTTCAATGCGCTTCCCCGATAGGGGATGAAGATGAAGGAGCAGGCGATCAGGACCGGCACGATTAAGGCGATGCCCGTGCGCGATGCGGTAAGCACGCAGGCGACCAGCACCAGCAGCGCCGCGCCGCCCAGCCAGGCATTGCCGGAGGGTGCCCCGGCGGACGAGGCCCTGCCGGCCGCCTCCTGCTCTTGCCTTGCCTTCCGCCCTGCCGCCACGGCGGCAAGCGCAAGCAGCCCTATCAGGAGCAGGTCGGCGGTGGAGTTGCGGTTGGCCTGGAAGCCGGTCACCACGAAATGCGCCGATTTCTCATAGAGCTGCGGCGCGGCCTGCCCCGTGCTGATCTGCATTGCACCCAGCAGCGAGGAAAGGATCGCCATCCCCGCGACGGTGACGATGAGCCACTGCCGCTCGCGCGTGGAAAGCGCCCCGGTCATCAGCATGAGGAGGAGCGGCGGGCCGAGCGAGAGCAGGCTGGCCAGCGTTCGTGCCGGTGAAACCGACAGGGGCCGCCAGCTATCCGCCGCATCCGCCAGCTCCAGCGCCGCGATCTGGGCCTCCCGGCCGGGAAGCGCCTGCCAGAGAGAAGGCGGCAGCGGGATCAGTTGCAGGGCCGGGACCAGGGCAAGCAGCGAGGCAAGCAGCCAGAGCATTCTGTCGGGCGGCAGGTGCAGCCTGCCCGGGCTCCACAGCCAGGCCAGGGCAGCGAGGCCAGTGAGCGTTTCCAGCAGGACTTCTGTCTGCGGGTTGGGCGTGCCTCCCCCGCCCAGCACGATTGCGAGGATGAGAAAGGCCACGGCGATGGCGGCATGACGGTGGCCGGGAGCCAGGATCGCAGGAAGCCGTGCCACGCGCTGATCTTGCCTCCCACTTCCCGCAAACGGTTCAGACACTTACGACAAGGCGTTCATCTGTCAAAGCCGAAGCGGACGAGCGGAAGCGCAGGCAGGCCGGATCGCGGAAAGGGGGGTTGACTGCCGCTCTTTCCCCAAATCCACCGGATGCTAGAATGTCCGGGAGATGGACGAACCGGGGAATGGGCGGCGGCGCAGGCCGCGATGGGGCACGCTGGCGCTTGTCGTGCTGCTCCATGTTCTGGCGCTGTTCGGCCTTGCCCGCGCTTTCGCGCCCGATTTCACGGCGCAGGTGGTCCAGCAGGCGGCCTCGGTCCTCACGGTCACGATCACTGCCCCGCAAGAGGAGGAGACGCCGCCGCCCGAACCCGAACCGGATGAGGGCGCGTCCGGAGAGGAAGGTCGCAAGGCCACCCCTCGCGAAACGGCTGCCCCGAAGCCGAAGATACCGGTCAGGCTGGATCCTCCCGCGCCGCGCGCCACCTCCACCGGCGCCGAGGTGCAATCCGGCGCGCGCGACGCGGGCGATGGAACGGGCGGTGCCAGCGCCGGTCCGGGAACGGGCAGCGGCCGATCGGGCAGCGGGCAGGGCAACGGTGCGCGCAAGCAGGAGAAGATCGCGGGCGACCACACATCCGCAAGGGATTTCCCGAAGGATGCGTGCGATCTCAGGGCCGGGCAGAGCGTGACGAGCCTGCGGACGGTGGGGCCCGTCGGGCTGGTCAGGGATTGCAGTGTGACCGAGCCCAGCCCCGATGCCGAAGCAGACCGGATCACCTGCCGGCTCGCCAGCGAGCGGTTCCGCTTCCGCCCGGCCACCAACGCGCGCGGAGAGCCGATCGTGGGGCGCTATGCCTGGCGCCAGCGCTGGTTCTATTAGCTGCGGACTCTGCGCGATCGGCATTCGTCCGATGCGCGGAGCGGAGCATCGCGGTTTGTCTCTTTCGTAACTTGCCGCGGCTAGGCATATTGCCGGAACTGGATCGAAACGGACGGAGACCGGCGCCCCGCAATGGATACGGACAGGATTACACCCGTGGTGCTCTGCGGGGGCAGCGGAACGCGGCTGTGGCCGCGCAGCCGGGCGGCGGCCCCGAAGCCGTTCCTCCGGCTGGTCGGCGAGCGGACCCTTTTCGAAGCCACACTTGCCAGGTGCGCCGACGATGCGGGGTTCGCTCCCCCCATCGTGGTGGCCGGGCGGGCGCATCTCGGCCTGGTCGAGGAACAGCTTCCCGAAGGCGGTGAGTGCCGCATCGTGGTCGAGCCGGAAGGCCGAAACACCGCCGCCGCGATCGCGCTGGCCGCCCTGCTGCTGCCCGAAGACGCGGTGATGCTGGTCTGCCCCAGCGACCACCATATCGCCGATGACGGGGCGTTTCGCGAAGCGGCGGCAAAGGCCGCGGCGCTGGCCCGCGAAGGCTGGCTGGTCGCTTTCGGCATCGAACCAGACCGGCCCGAAACCGGCTATGGCTATATCCGGCGCGGAGAGGCGATCGGCGGTTTTCCGGGCGGGTTCCGGGTGGAGCGCTTCGTCGAGAAGCCGGATCGCGCGCGCGCCGAGGCGTTCCTGGCCGAAGGCGGCCATAGCTGGAACGGCGGCATCTTCGCCTTCCGGGCGGGCACTTATCTGGACGAACTGGCGCGGCATCGCCCGGCGATTGCCGGGGCAGTGCGCGCGGCGGTGGCCGGAGGGCGCGAGGATGGGCGCATCTTCCACCCCGACGCGGCGGATTTCGGGCGGATCGTGCCCGAATCGGTCGACTATGCGGTGATGGAGAACACCGATCGCGCGGCCATGGTGCCGGCGGCGATGGGGTGGTCCGATATCGGCACCTGGTATGCCGTGCGCGATGCGCGCGAGCGCGATGCGGCGGGGAACTCGGGGGGCGGGGGGGGCCGTCCGCTCGGATGCCGCGGCGGGCTAGGCGGTAGGGACGGGCCCGCGGGTTTCGGGGGGGGGCTGGGGGGGGGGAAGCGGAGGGGTCCTGCGGGGGGATGGGCGCCTGGCTGCCGGGCGGGGCGGTGAAAAACCCGGGGGGGCGCAGGCGGCCCCCCCCGCCATTCGCGGCCCCCGAAGGGCAGCGCATCGGGGAGATCTGGTTCGAGCCTCCGCCGGCATTCGACGTGCTGGTCAAGTACATCTTCACCAGCGAACGGCTTTCGGTGCAGGTCCACCCGCCCGGTGCGGCGGGCAAGGAGGAATGCTGGCTGGTGCTCGATGCGGAGCCGGATGCGCGGCTCGCGATCGGGTTTCGCGAGGAAATCGGCGCCGATGCCATGCGCGCCGCCGCGCTCGACGGCTCGATCGTGGACCTGCTCGGATGGCACCCGGTTGCGGCGGGGGATTTCTTCTACATTCCGGCCGGCACGGTCCATGCGATCGGCGCGGGCGTGAGCCTGGTGGAAGTGCAGCAGAACCGCGACGTGACCTACCGCCTTTACGACTACGGCCGCCCGCGCGAGCTGCACCTGGACGAGGGAGTGGCCGTAGCCAGCGGGGCGCCATACGATCCGGCGCTGCGGCGGAGGCTGCCCGCGCGCGGGCTGGTGACGCTGGTCGAGGGGCCGTGGTTCCGGCTCGACCGGGTGGACGGCCCGCCTCCTCCCGATGTCGCCGCGCATTATCCGGAGGCGCTGCAGGTGATTCCGCTTGCGGGGAGTGTGGCCGTTGCAGGCGAAGCGGTGGCGGCGGGGGGATGCGCGGCGGCGGCCGGTCTTGCGGAAGTCGCCATTGCGGACGATGCGCTTTGCCTGCTTGCGCGCGGTTGCGGGAAAAGCGCATAGCAGGCGGCATGATCGCCCACACCATCCAGCTTGCGCTTGCGCCCGTCTTTGTCCTGGTCGCGATCGGCAATATCATGAACATCCTTTCCCAGCGCCTGGCGCGCATAGTGGACCGGTCGCGGATCCTGCAGGAAAAGCACCGCGGAACCTCGGGCGACGAGCATGACCTGATCGTGCGCGAAATCCGCCTGATCGATCGCCGCATCGCCTTGATCGGACGGGCGATCCTGCTGCTGGTGATCAGCGGCCTGATCATCGGCGTCGTGGTCGCCCTGCTGTTTCTCGAGGAATTTCTGAACCTCGACCTGCAGCAGGTGGCGGGCGCGGCCTTCATCGTGGCCATCGGCCTGCTGATGGGGGCGCTGCTGCTGTTCATGCGCGAGACGCGTGCGGCGACGGCGGCCTTGCGCATTCCCGAGGAATATCTCGAAACCCACCGGGAGCTTTGAGGGAAACGCCATTGCGCAGAGCGAAACAATGGGATTAAGAATGTCTCCGGGAAGAGAGCAACAACCAACGGGAATTTGATTTAATGTCAGCAGTTTCTTCGTCCGGCGCTTCGGCGCCGGCACAACGCCATCGCCTTTACGATTCGCATGCGCACCTCGTTTCCGACGATCGGGAGCGTTATCCGCGCAACCCGTTCCGCATCATCACCAAAGAGGGCGGGCCGCCCGCGATCCGGCCGCCGTTCGGCCCGGGCACGCTGGGCATTCCCGGTGGGATGCACGGGCCCAGTCCGGTGAACGAGAAGCCCACTGCCGAACAGATGCACCAGTGGATGGCCGAAGAGAACGTGACCGGGATCGCGGCGGTGCAGAAAGGCATGATCTACGGCACCGACAACAGCTACATCGTCGATGCCGCCAGCCTGTTTCCCGACGAGATGCGTGCGGTCATCATCCTCGATCCGATGGATCCGAACACGCCCGACATGGCGCGCGACCTGGCGAAGCGCGGGGCGGTGAGCATCCGCTTCTTCCCGGTCAACGTGGAGGACAAGGCCGCCTGGCTGAGCTCGCCCGAATCCACCGAAGTCTGGCGGCTGTGCGACGAGCTCGGCCTGGTGGTCGACCTCGAGGCGCCGCCTTACGATGCGGACGACATGATTCCGGTGGTGGAGGCGATGGCCGACCGTTTCCCCAACGTGCCGATCGTGATCGACCACCTGTTCATGCCGGTCGTTACCGATCCGGATTTCGGCATCGTCTCGAAGTTCGACGGCTTCGCATCGCGCAGCAACATCTACGTGAAGTGGACCTCGCTCATCATGGACGTGATCCGCGAGCAGGGTGTTTCGGTGGAGCAGGTGCTGCGCCGGGCGGTCGACTTCTACGGCGCGGACAAGGTGATGTGGGGGTCGGACATCGGCACCTCCTCGGGCACCTACAAGGAGATGGTCCAGCGCGCGATCGATTCGACCGCGCTGCTGAACGATGAGGAGCGCGCCAAGGTGCTGCACGACACTGGCCGGCGCGTGTTCGCGGGGTGGGAGGGGGCGGAAGGCTGAACTTCTCGGAAAACCGTGAGTCCCTGCGAAGGCAGGGACCTCTTGCCCCTGGCACCGCGCCCGGACGACGGAGGCTCCTGCCTTCGCAGGAGCTCACCACTTGTGAGTCCCTGCCTTCGCAGGGACTCACGGGGGGACTCAACCCTTCGGCGGGGCGAGCAGCTTTTCACCCTGCTGGCGGATTGCCCCTTCCACCATCGGTTCGATGAAGGAAAGCGCGGGCGGCAGGTCGATCTCGATCGTCACCTGCCCTTCGCCGATCTCTATCGCGCCGTTCAATTGCTGGCCCATCGCGCCGATCTGCATGGTCATCCGGTCTTCGCTCGGCCACGCGGTGGCGACTTGCGCCATTCCGCCGGGAATGTGATCGGCGATCTCGTGGCTGCGGCCTTGCAGGCGGCTGCGCACCTCCTCCTTGCTCAGCCGATGAGGAATGGCGACGCGCATCAGCCTTCTTCCCGGGCGGTTCCGTCCGCCTCGCCATATTTGTAATCGAGATAGCGCGTGCGGATCGCCAGATCGTCCAGCGCGCCGCTGGCGAGCTGGCGGGTCACGCTGTCGATCTCCTTGCCGATCCGGTCCAGGCTTTCCACGATCTGCTCGTCCGGCGTGCTGCCGGCGCGCCGTTCCTTGCGCAGGGCGGCGGGTATCCTGCGATAGGCGTCGATCGTCTCCGGCAGATGCTCGCCCACCAGGCGGCGCACCTCGATCGCGGAAGGGTGTGATTGGTCGATCCCTTCGAGCTGGAGGCCGAGCGCGTCGAGCTGCACCCCGATCCGGTCCACCAGCGCAGCGGCGGGCGCGGGAAGGGCGGTGCGCTGCGCTTCCAGCCACAATTCCGTGCGGCCCACCAACTGCCGCACGTCGCCGCGGTTTAGGTCCGCGCGGGCGGGCACCTTCATCCGGGGAAAGACGGAGAACAGTGCCACCGCGGCGACCATCGCCAGGAAGGCGATCATCACGCCGGCAAAGCCGATCCCGTCCACGATCAGCCCGGCGACCATGGCGGCCAGCAGGATCGCGGCGACCGAACCGACGATCAGCTTGAGCTTGCGCAGCAGGTGGCGCCGCTTGAGCTCGGCCGAGCCGCGCCCGATCGAGCCGGCGGCAAGCCGGTGGCGCCCGCCCGCCCGGTTGTCGCGCACCAGCGCCTGCCCTTCCTGCAGGATGCGGTCGCTCTGGCGGGTCAGGTCGGCCATCAGTCCTCGAGCGCCAGCAGCGGGGATTCGCTTACTTGCGCCTGCGCCTGTGACTGCCCTTCGGCGCGGGCGATGTAGCCCTTGGACTTCTCCACCTCGCTGGAGAGCGCATCGACCGTCTGCTTCATGGAGGACAGCGCGCGGACCTTGAACTCGTCGATATTGTCCATCGTGTCGTAAATGTTCTGGAAGGCGCGCTGCAGCGTTTCCAGCGGGATGGTGCTGCTCGCCGCCTGCTCGTGGATCTGCGCGGTCTGGTTCTTGAGCAGCTCCCCGGTCGAATCGATGATGTTCGCGGTGGTCGTGTTGAGCGCGGTGATCTGTTCCAGCACCAGCTTCTGGCCCGCGAGCGCCTGCGCGACCGTCACCGCCGTGCGCAGTGCCGCGACCGTGGTGGTGGATGCGCGGTCGACGCCCTTCACCAGCTCGACATTGTTCTTCTTGACGAGATCGAGCGCGAGATAGCCCTGCACCGTCACTGCCATCTGCGTCAGCAGATCCTGCGTGCGCTGGCGCACATAGAAGAGCGCGCTTTCCCTGATCGCCTTGCTCTTGGCCGGATCGCTCGTCTCCAGCTCCAGCGCCTTGGCCTCAAGCCGCGCGTCCATCGCCTTGGCGATGTGGATCATCTGCTCCAGGCGGCCCATGGTCGCCCACATGTTCTGCCGCTCCACGTCGATCGCGGCATTGTCCTTGATGAGCGTGTCCTTGCCGGAGGCGAGGCTGCCCAGGATGGAGTTGATGTGCGTCTGGCTGGACTTGTAGCTGTCGAAATAGTCGCGCATCTTGCTGCCGAACGGGATGAAGCCGAACAGCTTCCTGGGCGCGAGCAGATTGCCGCGCTTGCCCGGATCGAGATCCTCTATGGTGCGGCGCAGTTCGGCGAGGTCCGCGCCCACGCTGGTGTCGCTGTCCATCGCGCGCACCGGCCGGTCGAGGAAGCGGTTCGAGTGCCCCGCCGCCTCGGCGATTTCCTTGCGGCCCATATTGGTGATCTGATCGACCTTCGCGCCGAACTCGGGCGAATTGGCATCGAGCGCGGCCAGCTCCTCGACGAAGGCGTCGACCCGCTCGTCGAGCTTCGACTTCTTCTCCTGTTCGAGGGGGACGAGGCCGGCCGCCTTTTCCGGCGCCAGATGAGGCACTGGCTCGGGCGGCGTCAGGTTCAGCGCATCCTCGGTCTTGGTGGTGGTCGCGGTGGTGGCCATCAATGTCTCCTTGGCGGTGTTATATCGCGCTATGACACCTGTGGTTCAAGGCCTGAGTTTTATAGGAGGGCGGAACCGAAGAAGTAAGCCCCTCCCCGCAGCGCGATGCCGGGAAGGTTGGTGAACGGTTCATTAGCCCTTTGCCGTTACGCCCCGCCTGTTTGAGCGGCATTGCAAAGGTGCGTCGCATGCATCACGATCATCGCCTTGAGAGGATGTCCCTGCTGAGGCGCGCGGACGGGCGGGAGGCCGTCAGGGCTCGGGGGATGCCATGGATATTTATGATCTGGTCGTGATCGGCAGCGGGCCCGCCGGGCGTCGCGCGGCGGTGCAGGCGGCGAAGCTCGGCAAATCGGTGCTGGTGGTGGAAGGCCGCAGGCGCGTCGGCGGCGTCTCGGTGCATACCGGCACGATCCCCTCCAAGACGCTGCGCGAGACGGTGCTCAACCTGACCGGCTGGCGGGAGCGCGGCTTCTATGGCCGCTCCTACCGCGTGAAGAAGGACATTGGCGGCGGC
>Ga0066256_1004974_pt1 | contig 11362 bp, 11 predicted proteins | sample ThiBio_1000_biof_FD_87107 | JGI IMG/M metagenome (GOLD analysis project Ga0066256, IMG submission 87107) | Wastewater bioreactor microbial communities from Cape Town, South Africa - Thiocy_expt_1000_biof (version 2) | ecosystem: Engineered > Bioreactor > Thiocyanate-remediating >... | reverse complement strand
AACGGCAGATGAGGTTGACCAGGGTGCTCTTTCCCGAACCGCTGTGGCCGACCAGGCCGATCATTTCCCCCGGCTGAATGTCCAGGCAGAGGCCGCGGGTCACGCCGCGGTTGCCGTAGCGGAAAGACGCGGTACGGATTTCGATCCGGCCCCCGACCCGGTCGGGGCGCGCCGGCCGGGCCCGTTCGGGGACGCTGGAGACCTGGCCGGGGATGTCGGAGATCCGTTCGGCGCCGGCCGCGCCCGCTACGCAGGTCAGCGGCGTGACGGCGCGCATCAGCGACATGCAGCAGGAAGCCGATGCTTCGCACAGCGAAGCCTATCGCGGTTGCAGCCAGAACGAGGGTAATGCCCGCGTCTTCGCCAGCCAGAGTCAGTCCGGCCAGATCAACAATGTGGTGCAGCGCCCGATTGTGGATCAATTCGGCGACACGCTGCCGCAATATTACCTGCCGCAGCCCCTGACGGTGGGGCAGCAGAATCAGAGCACGACGCCGGGTGCCCCGCCGTCTCCCTATAACGGCTTTTCCACGCCCATGAGCGGCCCAGCCGGTCAGCCGCAGGGCGACCTGCCGCAGCCCGCGCCTTTCGCGTTCCCGGCGGATCCCAACCGTCTGCGGCAGAACAATCAGGATATGCTGGATCAGCCCGGCCGCTTGGGCAGCAACCGTGAAGTCACGCGCTTCGACGATCTCGCGCGGCAGTTGGGCGTGACCCAGATCGTGCTGGTCAATTTCCTGATCGACCATCAGGTGGTTCTGAACGGCGCGGTGCGCGGTCCCGGCCGCTATTTCGTGGGCCCCAATGTTGAACTGCCCGATCTGGTGCAGGCGGCGGGTGGAGCGGTGAACTGGGCCGATGCCAGCGCGGTGGAGGTCATCACCACCGCGGTGGACACCCAGACGGGCCGGGCCCAGACCGTCCGCACCTCGGTTTCCAAGCCGCAGGGCACCTTCGCGAGCTATCGCGTCCGGCCCCAGGACGTGTTCCGTTTCAATCCTGTCTATACCGAGAACGACAATGGCACGGTCACGCTACAGGGCGAGGTACGGAACGCCGGCAACTTCCAGATCCGGCGCGGCGAGCGGTTGTCCGAGTTGCTGCTGCGCGCGGGCGGGCTGACCAATTCCGCCTATCCCTACGGCACGGTGTTCCTGCGCAAGTCGGTCGCCAACATGGAGCATGAAAGCTTCCTGCGCGCCGCCAAGGAGGCCGAGGATCAGCTGATCGTGGCCATGACGCGTGTGGGCAGCGACAAGATTTCACCGGACACCTTCTCGGCCATGCAGGGCTTCATCACCGATCTGCGTAACCAGAAGGCGCTGGGCCGCATTTCGGTGGCCGCCGATCCAAGCGTGCTGGCCTCGCGCCCCGAGATGGACCCGCTGCTGGAGTCGGGCGATGTCATCTATATTCCCCAGCGCCCCAGCACGGTTTCCGTGCTGGGCCAGGTGCGGCAGCCGGGCAGCTATCCCGTCAACGGCAACATGACGGTCCGCGACTATGTTTCGCGCGCTGGCGGCTATGCTTCCACGGCGGATGCCTCCAACACCTTCATTGTGCTGCCGGACGGCTCGGCCCGCCAGATCGAGCGGTCCTGGCTCAATTTCAGTGCCGCGGATCTGCCGCCGGGCAGCGCCATCGTGGTGCCGCGCGACGTCACCCCGCTGGATATGCGCCAGTTCCTGATAGATACGACGCAGATTTTCAGCCAGCTGGCGATTTCCATCGCCTCGGTGGCGGTGATCTCGCGTTAGCCTCTGCTTGGCCTCTGTGGCGTTTTCCGGCCCGTGCCTGGCGCCGGGCGGGATGAAGGTGAATCCGTACCGCGCTTGACCGCTTGAAAGGTAGCTCCGGGCGGTGGACAGGTCCGGCTTTTCGACAAACCGTGCCACGGCGAAGACCCGGAAGAATCGGGCAGAGGCGCACCACGCGGGATATAGCCGTATCCGGTTTCGGCGCGGCTTGGTACGATACCGAACGTGACCAATTTACCCCCCCCTTTTTGCGGCGGTGTCCAAGGTGGTCTGTAGGACGGCATGGAAGACTTCGGGCGCGTGCACCACATGATCTGCCGGCAGGACGAGCAGCAGGGCTTCGGGATTTTTTGATAAATTGTCAAGGCCGCGAGGGCCGCTGCGGTTGCTGTATTGCGCTCCGCCGGTTCCAGCAGCAGCGTGACGTCCCCGACCCTGGCCTCGCGTAGTTGTCCGGTGATCACGAACCGGTGGTCCACCTGGCAAACCACTGTGGGTGATAGGAAATTCGGGCCGCTGACGCGCGGCACCAATCCTGGATCAGGGTCTGCTCGCCCACCAGCGCAGGCGTTGTTTGGGCGGCTGGCTGCGCGAGAGGGGTCTGAGCCTGGGGCTGGTGCCGTCGGACAGGATGACGGGACGAACGCGATGCATACGGCATCCCGGGAAAACCGGTCGGTTTCAGGGAGGGGTAGATAGCAGGGTTCCAAGAGGGGCCAAGGGGCCCCCGTCCTGAAACATTCACCGTAGAACATTGACTTTAAGAGGGGGAGTCGCATACAAAAGCCGCAACTTCGGAGGCCGGAAAGGCCAAAAGTGGAATTCCTAAAGGAGATTTTCGTGATGCGGTCTTTTGCTGCCGGTGCCTTGGCCTTGAGCTTGGTTGTTTCCACCGCTGCTGGCGCCAACAGCGTGACACCGATGGCCCCCGGCAAGCCCGCTGGCGTGAAGCAGGCCCAGGTGCAGAACTCCACTATGTTCGTCGTGCTGGGCGTCGGCCTGCTGGCCGCCGGCATCGGTTTGGCCGCTTCGGGCGATAGCAATGTCATCACTCCGGCGCCCACGACGACGACCACCACCACGACCTCGACCACCGCGACCACGACTACTCCGTAAGCGGCACGGTTCATCCATTGACGAAAAAGGGAAGCGGTGACGCTTCCCTTTCTCTTTTGTGCGGTGCGGGTTCTTTTGTGCGGCGCGGGTGCCGCCATGCCCGGTCAGCCGGGTGGCCGCAATATCTGGGTCTGCAAGGTCTGGCCCGAGGGGTGGACATGCAGGTTCGCCTCCCAGACCATGCCGGTCTGCGGGTCTATCCAGAAACTGTCCGTGAAGGACCAGGCTGTGCCACTTGCGCGGCAGCTTTCGTCCACGCGTGCCGTCGGAATGGTGGCGCCGAGAATGGAGATGGAAACACGTCCCCGCAGGACCGCGGAGCAGGTCAGGGTGACTCCGTAAAGGCCCGCATCGGGGAAATCCATCTGGCGGACGGAACGGAAGGGCGCTGTCATCGCTTGCGCTGGAGGCGGCAGAGTGCCGGGGGCCGTGGTGTTGCCCAGGTCGTGCGGCAGCCCGACACTGCGCCACAATCGCCCGTTCCGGGTGGCGAGCACGATGCGGCTCGCGGCGGTCCAGACCATTTCGCCGCCACTGTCGGTCGCCAGCACGATGATCTGCTGTCTGCCGCCATTGATGCGAAATCCCATGCTGGCATAGGAAATCGCGGCCGCCTGGGCGCGGGTGATGCGTTGATCGCCGAACTGCGCCGACCAGGCCTGCCGCGCGATTTGGAAATACTTGCCGTAGAGGGATTGTGGCGCGCTGCTGCATCCCGCCAGCGCGAAGGCGAGCGCAAGTGCGGCGAATGCGGCGCGCGGCGGCAGTTTCACGAACCGAGCTTTCCCAGAATCGCGCGCAACGCTGGCGCGATGTCGGGCCGCGACAGGCCCACCGCGATATTGGCGTGCAGGAATCCCACCTTGTCGCCGCAGTCATAGCGGGCGCAATCGGTTTTCACGGCATGGAAGGGCGTCTTGCCGATCAGCTGGGCCATGGCGTCGGTCAGCTGGATCTCGTTGCCCGCGCCGCGCTCCTGCCGGTCCAGGATGCCGAAGATTTCCGGCTGAAGGATATAGCGGCCGATGACGCACAGGTTCGACGGCTCGGTGCCGGTGGCGGGCTTCTCCACCATGCCCAGCACCTCGGTGGCGTTGCTCTGGGATGTGCCGGGCTTGACCACGCCATAGCGTTTGATCTCCTCCTTGGGCTTTTCTTCCGCCGCCACGATGATGCCGCCGCCCACCTGGTTGTAGCTGGCGATCATCTGCGACAGGGCGCCGGGCTTGCCCACCATCAGGTCGTCGGGCAGCAGCACCGCGAACGGTTCGTCGCCTACAAAGTGACGGGCGCACCACACCGCATGACCCAGGCCCAGCGGCTGCTGCTGGCGGATGAAGCCGACCGAACCGGTGGCGGGCAGCATTTCCAGCAGGCTGTTCAGTTCGGTGGTTTTGTCGCGCTGGGAGAGCAGGGCTTCCAGCTCATAGGCATGGTCGAAATGGTCGGCGATGATGTGCTTGCCGCGGCCGGTGATGAAGACGAACTGCTCGATGCCCGCCTCGCGCGCTTCCTCCACCGCATATTGAATGACCGGCTTGTCCACCACCGGCAGCATTTCCTTGGGCACCGCCTTGGTGGCGGGCAGAAAGCGGGTGCCCATGCCGGCGACAGGGAACACGGCTTTTCGGACGGGTTTCATGCTGATCATCATGATTTCCGGGGGATGGATTCAGAAACGGTCTGTTTCATCGCATGGCCTCGCCATTACTGTCCAGTTTCAAGGCTTTCGGCTGAATCCGGTGTGATGAAAAAGGGTGTTTTCCTTCTGCTTGCGGTCATGCTGCCTCTGGCGGCGGCGCCTGTGCACGCCGCGCCCGTCACCGAGGCGCGCCTTGCCGAGGTGCAGGCGTCTCTGGACAAGGGCGATGCCGCGCACGCCGCGCAGGCGGCGGATGCCGCCCTGGTGGAGGGCGACATCACCGCCTTGCAGCGCGCGCGCCTGCTGCTGGGCCGCGGCATCGCCCGGCAGTTGCTGGGCGACGGCATGGCCGCGCTGGCGGATGTCACGGGAGCGATCAATACGGGGGCCGTGACGGTGGAGGAGCGGGCGCAGGCGCTGCTCCAGCGCGGTTTTCTGCTGGACAGCATGGAGCGGCTGGAGGAGGCGGCCAAGGATTATGGCGCGGTGATCGCGTTGAAATCGTCGGCGGTGTCCACCGCGCTCAACAACCGCGCCAATATCCGCCGCCGCCAGAACCGGCTGGACGAGGCGCGGCGCGATTACCTGGCGGCGCTGGCCGCCGGCAGCAGCCGTCCGCAATATCCCTATTACGGCCTGGGCCAGATCGCGGAGGCGCAGAAGGATACCGAGGCCGCGCGGGGCTTCTATGCGCGGGCGGTCGCGGCCGATCCCGGCTATGCCCTGGCGGCGCAGCGGTTGGCGGCGCTGGGTGGCGCGCCGGGGGCGGTGCGCGACGAGGGCGTGATCGTGTTGAAACCACCGGAGCGGATCGTGCTGAAACCGCCGCCGGGTGTTGTGGCCGCCGCCGCGCCCACCCGTCCGGAGGCGGGCTTTGTCCCTGTTCCGCCCGCCAGTGAACCCATCATCAGTGAACCCATCATCCTGCGCCCTCCGCCGCGCCGTCCGGCCCCCTTCAAGCCCGTACCGGCCGCCCCGCGCCGCGCCAGTCCCGCCCTGCGCTCGGCCCTGGATGCGCCCGTGGCGGCTGCCTCAGGCCCCCAGGTCCAATTGGGCGCCTGGCGCAGCCGGGGCGAGGCGGATGCGGGCTGGGCGCGGTTCCGGCGCCAGGCTCAGGGCTTGCTGGACGGGCTGTCTCCCCAGGTCGTGGAAGCCGACCTGCCGGGCAAGGGGCGGTATTTCCGTCTGCGCGTTCACCCTCCGGCCGGACGCGGCGCGGCGGCTTTCTGCGCCGCCCTGTCGGATCAGGGCCTGGCCTGCTTTCCGGTCCGCGATTAGAAAACTACAACTGTAGGTGTGTTGCATCTGCTGTTCGCAGTTGCGCTATGCGTTATAGTAGCCACATCGGCGATTTGCAGGAACCAATGAGCAGCCTTTTGCGTCCGCGTTTCGCCGCCGCCCTCATGGCGGTCCAGCTCCTGTCTATGCCGGCCCAGGCCGGGCCCTGGGCCGAAGTGGGTGACAATCAGCTGCGCACCGATATCGAACTCCTGGCCGAAGCGGGGGCGCTGGACGGCATCACCACCCATTGGCCGCTGCCCTGGCGATCCATCGGCGCCCGCCTGCGGGACGGCCTGGACGGGCAGCCCGAAACGGTGCGCGCCGCCGCCGAACGGGTGCTGCGCCGGGCCAGGGCCGAAACCGAACCGGGCTTTTCCGCATCGCTCTATCTGGACGCCACCAATGCGCCATCGGTTGTGTACGGCTTTGACGGCATGGGCCGGGGCCAGGGCACGGCGCAGGCCGTGCTGGATTTCAACCAGGGGATTTTTTCCGGACGGCTGGCGCTGGGCGGCATCACCCAGAATTGGCGCGGCAACACCACCCGGCTGAATCTGGACGAAAGCTATCTGTCGGCGCGGCTGGGCGATGTGCGGCTTTATGGCGGCTGGCTGTCGCACTGGTGGGGACCGGGCCAGGTGACGGCCCTGTCGCTCTCCAACAATGCCCGGCCCATGCCGCAGATCGGCATCTCGCGCGCTGTCACCGATGCCTCCAGCCTGCCGGTGCTGCGCTGGCTGGGGCCATGGCAGGCGGAGTTCCTGCTGGGCGTTCTGGATGGCCCGCGTCTCCAGCGTGACACCTATTACAACGCGCTGCGCGTCACCTTCAATCCGCTGCCGGGGCTGGAGATCGGCCTGTCGCGCACCCAGATGTTCTGCGGGCAGGGCGTTTCCTGCGCGCCCCTGCGGGATTATTTCGCCTTCCGCAACGATAATTCCATCGTCAACCGCACCAACGACCAGGGCGCTTTCGACATCAAGTACAGCGGCCGCATGGGCGAGCTGCCGTTCCAGATCTATATGCAGGCGATGAACGAGGATTCCTCGCCTATCACCTATTCGGTCACCAGCCATCTGTTCGGCGCCGGTATTTTCCTGCCGGTGGGCGACAATCCGCTGAAGCTCACCCTCGAATATGCCGACAGCGTGCCGACCGTGGATATCTTCAGCTTCGGCACTGTGCTGCACGGCGCCGCCTATAACAATTCACGCTATCCCGACGGCATGCGCTATCGCGGCCGCAGCCTGGGCTTCAGCCTGGACAGCGATTCCACCCTGCTGTCGCTGATGGGAAGCTGGACCGATCCGGGCGGGCGCTTCTGGCAGCTCAGCCTGCACAAGGCCGCGATCTCCAATCCGCTCAATGTGTCCGGCAATGCGGTCACGGCCGCGCCGGTGCATGTGACCCTGGGCGAGGCCCGCGTCTCCCTGCCGCTCGTCTCCACGGGCCGCAGCGTCCGGCTGGATCTGGCGGGCCGCCTCCAGGACGACCAGCCCCGGCCGCACCGTGGCTTGGCCGCCGGCATCGAGGCGGCGCTGCGCTTCGATCTCTAGCCCTCGTTAGGCATCGCTTAACCATGCCTCTTCGCCCTTTCCTAAGGGCTGGCCCCGACAATGGCGGCCTGGAGGAAACGGCATGTCGGTTCTTGTCACCGGCGGCGCGGGCTATATCGGCAGCCACGTCGCCCACGCCCTGCTCGACCGCGGCGATGCGGTGGCGGTGCTGGACAATCTGACCACCGGAAACCGCGCCTATGTCGGCGAGGATGCCGTTTTCGTGGAAGGCGACATCGCCGACGCCGCGCTGGTGAAGCAGGTGGTGGCGCGGCACGGCGTGGAATCGGTGCTGCATTTCGCCGGTTCCATCGTGGTGCCGGACTCGGTGGCCGATCCGCTGGGCTATTACGAGAACAATGTGGTGCGGACCCGGGCGCTGATCCAGGCGCTGGTCGAGGCAGAGGTGAAGCAGTTCATCTTCTCCTCCACCGCCACGGTCTATGCCGCCGATGCTCCGCAACCGCTGGCCGAGGCGGAGGTCAAGGCCCCGATCAGCCCTTATGCCCGCTCCAAGCTGATGACCGAATGGATGCTGGAGGATGTCTCCCGCGCCCATGATTTCCGCCACATGGTGCTGCGCTATTTCAATGTCGCGGGCGCCGACCCCGCCGGGCGCACCGGCCAGTCCTCGCCCAAGGCGACACATCTCATCAAGCGCGCCGCCCAGGTGGCGCTGGGCCGGGTGCCGCATCTGGACATTTTCGGCACCGACTATCCCACCGCCGACGGCACCGGGGTGCGCGACTATATCCATGTCACCGACCTGGCGGCCGCCCACCTGCTGGCGCTGGACGCCCTGCGCGCGGGCGCGCCCTCCGCCACCTACAATTGCGGCTATGGCCGGGGCCTGTCGGTGCGCGATGTGGTCTCGGGCGTGGAACGGGTGATCGGCCGCCGCCTGCCGGTGCTGGAAAGCGCCCGGCGTCCCGGCGATCCGCCGACCCTGATCTCGGACCCCCGCCGCATCAAGGCGGAACTGGGCTGGATGCCGGTCCATGACGACCTGGACGGCATCATCCGCTCGGCCATCGCCTGGGAGCGCCGTTTTAATTCCGCCTGAAGGCGGCACCCCCCTTTCAGGGTCTTTTCATTGGCGGGCAGGGGCCATACGCCGCCGCCATGCGGGCCATCGAAGCCACCTGGGACAGCACGCTGGGCATCGCCAAGCGGTACGAGCGCCACATCTCGGCGCTGTCGCTGGGGGGCGGCTTCGCCTTCGATAGTTGGGCCTTCGGCAGCATCGAGCGGCCCGAAACCCAGGCGGTGTTCATCGTCTATCTGCTGGTGGCGGGCGTCACCATCGCCATCCTGCATATCCTGGAATCGCGGGGCGAGGACCGCCGCCCGTCGGACCGCCTGCGCACCATCCTGGTCTTTATCATCCAGTTCGCGCTGGGGGCGCTGCTGTCGGGCTTCTGCGTCTTTTACATCCGCAGCGCCTCGATCACCTCCTCCTGGCCCTTCCTGCTGGCGATGGCGGCGATCTTCATCGGCAATGAGTTCCTGCGCCGTTATCACAGCCGCCTGGTCTTCGTGGCGCTGCTGTTCTTCTTCTCGCTCTATTCCTACGCCATCCTGCTGGTGCCGATCCTGATCCGCCGCATCGGCCAGGGCCCGTTCCTGGTCAGCGGCGCGCTGGCGGTGGTGCTCTTCTTCGTCTACATGCGGGCGCTGGCGCGGCTGGGGCATGAGCGCTACCGCACGGCGCGGGCGCAGGTCGCGGTGGGCGTGGCGGTGATCACGGGGCTGATCAATGCCGCCTATGTCCTGCGCGTCATACCGCCCCTGCCGCTGGTGCTGACCGATGTCGGCATCTATCACGGCGCCAGCCGGGTGAACGGCAACTACCAGGTGGCCGAGGAGCAGGAGCCGCCGGAATGGCGCGCACTGTTCGGCACCTATCCCATCGTGCACATCCAGCCGGGATCCAGACTGTATCTCTACAATGCGGTGTTCGCCCCGCGCGGGTTGCGGGCCCGCATCGTCCATGACTGGCAGCGGCTGGACCCCGCCACCAGGGGCTGGGTCAGCCAGCAGCGCATCGGTGTAGACATTGTGGGGGGGCGTCGGGACGGATACCGCTATTACACCACCAAGACCGTGCGGCCGGGCCAGTGGCTGGTGAAGATCGAGACCGCCGACGGGCGCGCCATCGGCCGGGTGCGGTTCGGGGTGGAGGAGCAGGCGGTTCCCCCCGCGACCACCATCCGCACCCTGCGATAACCGGCAACTTGCGTTTCGGACCTATCCGGCCTATTTCACACTCCGGATTTGGGATAGCCAAAATTGTCCACCGATAAGACTGTTATATCGCATCTGCGGCGCCTGGAAGCCGAGAGCATTCACATCATGCGCGAGGTGGCGGCCGAGTTCGCCAATCCGGTGATGCTCTATTCGGTGGGCAAGGATTCCGCCGTGATGCTGCATCTGGCGCTGAAGGCCTTCTATCCTTCCAAGCCGCCCTTTCCCCTGATGCACGTCAACACGACGTGGAAGTTCAAGGAGATGATCCAGTTCCGCGACGAGACCGTCAAAAGGCTGGGGCTGGATTTCATCGAATATATCAACCAGGACGGCGTGGCGCGGGGCGTCAATCCCTTCGACAGCGGCTCGTCCCTGCACCCCCAGGTGGTGAAGACCCAGACATCGGTTCCGACGCGGCTTCCGGAGGCGCGCGCCGCGACGAGGAACACTCCCGCGCCAAGGAGCGCATATTCTCCTTCCGCACCGCCAGCCATGCCTGGGATCCCAAGACCCAGCGGCCCGAACTCTGGCGCGTCTACAACACCCGCATCAACAAGGGCGAAAGCATCCGCGTCTTCCCGTTGTCCAACTGGACCGAGCTGGATATCTGGCAATATATCCTGGCCGAGAACATTCCCATCGTGCCGCTCTACTTCGCCAAGATGCGCCCGGTGGTGGAACGCGCCGGCACCCTGATCATGCGCGACGACGAGCGCATGAAGCTGCTGCCCGGCGAAAAGGTCGAGGAGAAGCTGGTCCGTTTCCGCACCCTGGGCTGCTATCCGTTGACCGGCGCGATCGAAAGCGAGGCCGACACGCTGGAAGCCATCGTCACCGAGATGTTCACCGCCCGCACCTCCGAACGCCAGGGCCGCCTGATCGACACCGACGAAAAGGCCTCGATGGAGAAGAAGAAGAAGGAGGGGTATTTCTGATGAAAAATATTCTCTCCATGGCCGCCCTCGAGGCGGCCATCCAGGGGTTCAAACACCGTCGCCTGCGGCCCCTGGATGGGCGGCTCAAGGCCGCCCAAGGTGAGGTGGTGCGATGAACGCCCCCGCCAATCTGAGAGACTTCCTCGCCGCGCAGGAAAAGAAGACCCTGCTGCGCTTTTTGACCTGCGGCAGCGTGGATGACGGCAAGTCCACCCTGATCGGCCGTTTGCTCTACGACACCAAGCTGCTGTTCGAGGACTCGCGGGCGTCGCTGGAAAAAGACAGCAAGAAATTCGGCACCACTGGCGAGGATATCGACTTCGCGCTGCTGGTGGATGGTCTGGAAGCCGAACGCGAGCAGGGCATCACCATCGATGTCGCCTATCGTTTCTTCGCCACCGACAAACGCAAGTTCATCGTCGCCGACACACCCGGCCACGAACAGTATACCCGCAACATGGCGACCGGCGCCTCCAACAGCGATCTGGCCGTCATCCTGATCGACGCGCGCAAGGGCGTGCTGACCCAGACCCGCCGCCACGCTTATATCGCCTCGCTGTTGGGCATCCGCCATATCGTGCTGGCGGTGAACAAGATCGACCTGGTGGATTACAGCCAGAAGGTCTTTGACGAGATCGTCGCCGAGTTCCACGCCTTCTCCGCCAAGCTGAACTTCACCAGCCAGGTGGCGATTCCGCTGTCGGCGCGGTTCGGCGTCAATGTGATGGAAAAGAGCGGCGAGACACCCTGGTACGCCGGGCCCGCGCTGCTGGCGCATCTGGAAACGGTGGATGTGGACAGCGGGCTGGCGGACAAGCCCTTCCGGTT
>Ga0066256_1004972_pt1 | contig 11367 bp, 7 predicted proteins | sample ThiBio_1000_biof_FD_87107 | JGI IMG/M metagenome (GOLD analysis project Ga0066256, IMG submission 87107) | Wastewater bioreactor microbial communities from Cape Town, South Africa - Thiocy_expt_1000_biof (version 2) | ecosystem: Engineered > Bioreactor > Thiocyanate-remediating >... | reverse complement strand
GCACCTCGCTTTCGGCAAACGTCCCGCAGATCGTCGCCGACCTCACGTCCATCAAGCAGATCGCGCTGAACATCCTGTCGAATGCCATTCGCTTCACGCCGTCCGGCGGCCAGATCGTCGTGTCGACCGCCTACGAGGCCAACGGCAGCGTCGTGCTGCGCATCCGCGACACCGGCGTCGGCATGACGCGCAGCGAGCTGGAGCAGGCAATGAAGCCCTTCCGGCAGGTGACGACGGGCACGCGCAAGCGCGGCGACGGCACCGGGCTCGGCCTGCCGCTGACCAAGGCGATGGTGGATGCCAACCGGGCGAATTTCGCCATCAGCTCAACGCCGAACGAAGGCACGCTGGTCGAGGTGATCTTCCCCTCGCCGCGCGTGCTGGCGGACTGAGGCAGCGGGCGCGGCGGACGGAAGAACGGTAAAAAAAGAGGGCGGCAGAAGCCGCCCCGATAGTTTGAATGCTGTCCAACGAAAGCGGAGGTGAACGGCTTCATGCCATCGGGGCCGGGTGCGCCCGGAACGCCCTTCATCGGGCGCGCTCAAGTTGGCACGACCTTGCGTCGGCGCGGATTAACAAATCCTTATCCGGCGGGTTTCGCCGCGTGGCTTTCGTTCACAACTTCGCAATCTTGGTTAACGCCGAAAGGCTAAAATCGTTAATGCCGGCAGCGCTCAGGACTGGAGCGCCGCCAGGCCGGCAAAGAGGTCGAGGGCCTCGGGATTGGCGAGGGCCTCCTTGTTCCTGACGGGCCTGCCATGCACGACCTCGCGCACGGCAAGCTCGACGATCTTGCCCGACTTGGTGCGCGGGATGTCCGCGACCGCGATGATCTTCGCCGGCGCATGGCGCGGCGAGGCCCCGGTGCGGATCTTCGTCCTGATCTTCCTTTCCAGCGCCTCGTCCAGCACGACGCCGGGGGCAAGGCGCACGAAGAGCACGACGCGCACGTCGTCGTCCCAGTCCTGGCCGATGCACAGGGCCTCGGCGATCTCTTCGAGCTGCTCGACCTGGTTGTAGATCTCCGCCGTGCCGATGCGCACGCCGCCGGGGTTGAGCGTGGCGTCCGAGCGGCCATGGATGACGATGCCGCCGTGGCTGGTCCATTCGGCGAAGTCGCCGTGGCACCAGACATTGTCAAAGCGCTCGAAATAGGCGGCGCGGTATTTCGCGCCGTCGGGATCGTTCCAGAACATGACCGGCATGGAGGGGAAGGCCTTCGTGCAGACCCGACCGCCCGTCTGCCCGCGCACCGGACGGCCGTGCTCGTCCCGCACATCCATGGCAAGGCCGAGGCCGGGCCCCTGGATCTCGCCGCGCCAGACCGGCTTCAGAGGAATGCCGAGCACGAAGCAGGAGACGATGTCAGTGCCGCCGGAGATCGAGGCGAGTTGGACGTCCGGCTTGATGCCCTCGTAGACGAAGGAAAACCCCTCCGGCGACAGCGGCGATCCGGTGGAGGTGAGGAGGCGCAGGCTCGACAGGTCGTGCGTGGTCGCCGGCGTGAAGCCGCCCTTGCGCACCGCGTCGATATATTTGGCCGATGTGCCGAAGACCGCGAACTTTTCCGCCGCGGCATAGTCGAACAGCACGTTGCCGTCGGGATGGAAGGGCGAGCCGTCGAAGAGGCAGAGCGTGGCGCCCACGGCAAGGCCTGAGACCAGCCAGTTCCACATCATCCAGCCGCAGGTGGTGAAATAGAACAGCCGCTCGTCCTCGACGAGGCCGCAATGCAGGCGGTGTTCCTTCAGGTGCTGCAGCAGCGTGCCGCCGGCCGAATGCACGATGCATTTGGGAACGCCGGTCGTGCCCGACGAGAAGAGGATGTAGAGCGGGTGGCGGAAGGGGAGCTGCGCGAAGATAAGCGGCCTTGCCTCGTAGGACGCCGTCAGCGCGTCGAGCGTGCGCCCGTCCGGCAGCGCGGCCGCGAGCGTCTCGGCATCGCCGGCATAGTGCACCACGACGACCGGGGCGCCGAGCTTGCCGGCGACGGCCTTCACCTTGGCCGAGACGTCCTGAAGCTTGCCGGCATACCAGTAGGCGTCGCAGGCGATGAAGAGCCTGGGTTCGATCTGGCCGAAGCGGTCGAGCACGCCCTGTTCGCCGAAATCGGGCGAGCAGGAGGACCAGATGGCGCCGAGCGAGGCGACGGCGAGCATGCAGGCGATGGTCTCCGGCATGTTCGGCATCATGGCGGCGACGCGATCGCCCTCGCCGACGCCGAGCGCGGCGAAGGCCTGCTGGAGTTTCGAGACGCGCGCGCGCAGCTCGTCCCAGGACCAGCGGTAGGATACCTTGTCCTCGCCGCGGAAGACGATGGCGTCGCCGGCACCGGTCTTCTTCAGGAGGTTTTCCGCGAAGTTCAGCCGTCCCTCGGGGAAGAAACGCGCCTCCAGCATGCGGTCGCCGTGCTCGAGCGGCACCGCGCCCTTCTCGCCGACCGCGCCGCATTCGTCCCACACCGCGCTCCAGAACGCAGCCCTGTCCTCCACAGACCAGGCGTGCAGCGCGTCGTAGGTCGCAAAATCCCGTCCGGCGGACCGGCCGGCCGCCTTCATGAACAGGGCCATCGGACTTGCCGCGAGAATTGCGGCCGTGGGTTCCCACAAGGGCATTTCTGACGTCATGCTTTCCTCCACTCCATGGCACCCGTATAGCATGTTGCGCCGCGGCATAAAGTGGCGAGCGCCCTTACCGAACGCAATTACGCCACGCCGGCATTTGATTTCTTGGCCGTGAGCGCCTATCCCCGTTTTGCTTGAGACGAGATCATTGCCGGCAGAGGAGCCGCGCCCCGCATGAGCCTTTCCCGTTTCCTCCGTTCGAAGCTTCTGGTGCGGGGACTCCTTGCCCTTGTCCTCGCCGTGGCGGCGGCGCGAATCGCCTTTCCCTTTCTCGTCCAGACGGCGACGGTCGAAAGGGGGATCGAACGGGCGCTGGAGAACTGGACGGGCGCCGACGTGCATGTCGGCAAGGGCGCGGAATTCGCCTTCTGGCCGTATCCGCGCGTGACGCTCGGCAATGTGCGCATCGTCGGCAAGAAGGCCGAGGGCGGCAGCGGCGACCTTGCCACCGCCGAAGCCATATCCGCGACCTTCGATCTTTTCGGCGCCGTGCGCGGCCGGCCGGCCTTCAGCGACTTCGAACTGGTCCGGCCGGTCATCCATGTCGGCTGGAGCGCCGAGGGCGTCTTCAACTGGCGGCACAGCGGCTGGCTGATCGAGGCGATCGACGCCACCGCCAAGGCGCCCGAGGGACAGCCCGCGACCAACCTTACCAACGAACGCATCGGCACGATCTCCATACGCGACGGCATCCTCGACATCGCGCGTGGCGGCCAGCCCTATCGCATCACCGACATCGACGGCAACATCACCTGGCCGTCGCTACGCCAGCGCCTCGAACTCTCGCTCTCCGGCGTCGTCAACGGCGAGATGACCCGGTGGTCCTTCGCCAGCGACCAGCCGCTTGCCCTTCTGGCCGGGCGGAACGCCACTATCCGCACCAGCCTCTCGGCGGATCCGACCACGATCGGCTTCGAGGGCACGGCCAATCTCTCCGCCAATGCCTACGTCTCCGGCGCCCTGCAACTTGCAACGCCCTCGCTCGCCCGCGTGCTTGCCTGGCAGGGCACGGACATCCCGGCGGTGGGCAATATCGGGCAGTTGAGCGTGGAGGCGAACATCGCGACGTCGGGCTATTCCGTCAGGCTCGAAAACGTCAAGCTGACACTCGACGATGCGCAGGCGACCGGCGTTCTCGACATTGCCATGCCCCCGCAAGGCATGCCGCAGATCGGCGGCACGCTCGCCTTCGACCGGATCGACCTGCGCGCCTTCCTGACCGCCCTCTCGCCGCTTCCCGGCGCCGACCAGACCACGACCGGTATCGACACCGCCTTCATCCATCAATTCGGCATGGACCTGCGCCTGTCCGCCAGGACCGCCAGCTTCGCCCCCTTCTCGCTGCAGGACCTTGCCGCCGGCATGCGCATCGAGAACGGCCGCGCCTCCTTCGACGTCGGCGACAGCACCTTCCTCGACGGCCGCATGACCGGGCGCATCGCGCTGGCGGAAGATGGTTTTCGCGGCGGCGGCCAGGTGCAGATGTCGCTGAGCAATGTGGATATCGGCGCCATCGTCAGCACGCTCGCCCTGCCCGGCCCGCTGCCATCTGGGATCGGTTCGGCCGATTTCGAGCTTTCGACCGACCGGCCGCTCTGGGCGACGAGTGCATCCGACATGTCCGGCCGGTTCCGGCTGCGCATGGGCAGCGGCACGCTCACCCATTTCAACCGCCAGGCCTTCGAGGAGCGCGCGGCCAAGAACACGTTCTTCAACATCTCCGAGGCCGCCGGCGGCTCCTTCGACTTCGTGCGCGCGGATGTCGAGGCCCGGCTCGACCGCGGCCTTGCCGAACTCACCAAGGCGGAAATCGAGGGCAATGAAAAACTGCTGACGCTCTCCGGCATGATCCCCTACCGCACCGGCAGCGTGGCGCTGGCCGGCACGCTTGCCGACCGCCCGCAGGGGGATGGGGCAGCGACCGTCAATCCGCCCCTCAGCTTCTTCGTCGGCGGCTCCTGGCCGGAGCCCGTCATCTCCCCCGCCTCGATCCTGACGGGGCAGCCGCCCCGCCAGTAAGCACCGGCCGATCTTCGTTTTTCGCAAAGCCGTCAGACACTTTCGCTGAAAACGCCTTAGCCGCCGGCGAAGGCGGCCTGTTCGTCGCGCATGCGCTGGACCTCGCGCCGCTTGGTCATGATCGAGGCGATGACGACGCCGATGGCGACGACGCCGATGAGCAGCGTGCAGGCCGCGTTGATTTCCGGCGTCACCCCGAGCCGCACCTGGCTATAGATCTTCATCGGCAGGGTCGTCGCGCCCGGGCCGGAGGTGAAGCTCGCGATGACGAGGTCATCGAGCGAGAGCGTCAGGGCCAGCATCCAGCCGGAAAGCACGGCCGGCGCGATGATCGGCAGCGTCACCTCGAAGAAGGTCCTGACGGGCGTCGCGCCGAGATCGAGCGCCGCCTCCTCGACCGAGCGGTCGAAGGAAAGCAGGCGCGACTGCACCACGACCGTCACGAAGCACATCGAGAAGGTGATGTGCGCGAGCGTCACCGTCACGAAGCCGCGGTCGAAGCCGATGGCGACGAAGAGCAGCAGCAGCGACAGGCCGGTGATGACTTCCGGCATGACGAGCGGCGCATAGACCATGCCGGAAAACAGCAGCCGCCCGCGGAAGCGCGTGTAGCGTGTCAGCGCCAGCGCCGCCATCGTGCCGAGGACGGTTGCGACGCTCGCGGCGAGCAGGCCCACGCGGATCGTCACCCAGGCCGCATCCATCAGCCCTTGGTTATGGAAGAGCGACACGTACCATTTCGTCGAGAAGCCGGCCCAGACCGTGACGAGCTTGGATTCGTTGAAGGAGAAGACGACCAGAAGCACGATCGGCAGGTAGAGGAACGCAAAGCCGAGAACGACAGAGACGATGTTGAAACGGGACCAGGTGTTCATGGGCTTACCTCCCCTGCTCTTCGGCCTTGGCCTGCGCATTCTGGAAGAACACGATGGGCACGACCAGGATGAGGAGCAGGATGGTTGCGACGGCGGCCGAGACCGGCCAGTCGCGGTTCGCGTTGAATTCGTTCCACAGCGTCTTGCCGATCATCAGCGTCTGCGATCCGCCGAGAAGGTCGGGGATGACGAACTCGCCGACCGCCGGGATGAAGACGAGCATGCAGCCCGCCACGACGCCGGGGATGGAGAGCGGGAAGGTGATCTTCCAGAAGGCGGAGATCTGCGGGCAGCCGAGATCCTGCGCGGCTTCGATCAGCGTGTTGTCCATCTTCTCCAGCGCCGAATAGAGCGGCAGCACCATGAAGGGCAGGTAGGAATAGACGATGCCGATATAGATCGCCCAGTTGGTATTCATGATGATCAGCGGCTGGTCGATGACGCCGATGCCGATGAGGAACTGGTTGAGCAGCCCTTCCGGCTTCAGGATGGCGATCCATGCGTAGACGCGAATCAGGAAGCTCGTCCAGAACGGCAGGATGACGAGCATCAGCAGGGTCGGGCGCAGGGAGCGCGGCGCCTGGGCCATGCCGTAGGCGATGGGATAGCCGATCAGGAGCGTGACGAAGGTCGAAACAGCGGCGATCCAGAGGCTCGACAGGTAAGCGTTGATATAGAGCGCGTCCTCGGTGAGCCAGACGAAATTGTCGAAGTGCAGCGCGCCGAGCTTTGCCCAGAGGCCGGAAAGGCCGTCGGACAGCGCGAAGACCGGCTCGTAGGGCGGCTGGGCGATCGCGGTGGTGGAGAGCGAGATACGGAAGACGATGAAGAAGGGAACGAGGAAGAAGAACAGCAGCCACGCATAGGGGATGATGATGACAAGGCGGCTGAAGATGGCGGAGCCGAGCTTGTTCATCGCATCAGTCCTTCAACACGACGCCGGCCGTCTCGCCGAAGGAGACCCAGACCTTTTCATCATAGGCGATCGGGTTTTCAACCTCGCGCTGGGCATTCAGCATGGAGGCCTTCACGACCTTGCCGCTGTCGAGCTTGACGTAGAAGACGGTCATGTCGCCGAGATAGCCGATGTCCCAGATTTCGCCCTGCGCCGCATTGAAGGTGGCATCGGCGGGCGCGTTGCGCGAGACCTTCAGCTTTTCCGGGCGGATCGCGAAACCGGCCGCGCTGCCGGGCGCCGGGTCACCGGCGGCCGCGGTGCGGATGGTGAAGCCTTCGTTGGCGGCAAGCTCGATCTTGCCGTTGCCGCTGGCCGAGACCTTGCCGTCGAGGATGTTCACGTCGCCGATGAAGTCGGCGACGAAGCGGGAATTCGGCGCCTCGTAGATTTCCGCCGGGGTGGCGACCTGGATGACCTTGCCGTGACTCATCACCGCGATGCGGTCGGCCATGGTCATCGCCTCCTCCTGGTCGTGCGTCACGACGACGAAGGTGAGGCCGAGCTCCTGCTGGAGGTCCATCAGCTCGAACTGGGTCTCCTCGCGCAGCTTCTTGTCGAGCGCGCCGAGCGGCTCGTCGAGCAGCAGTACCTTGGGGCGCTTGGCGAGCGAGCGGGCGAGCGCCACGCGCTGGCGCTGGCCGCCGGAAAGCTGGTGCGGCTTGCGCTTGGCGAATTTCTCGAGCTTCACGAGCTTGAGCATCTGGGCGACTCGCTCGGCGATCTCGTTCTTCGGCATGCCGTCCTGCCTGAGGCCGAAGCCGATATTGCTCTCCACCGTCATGTGCGGGAAGAGCGCGTAGGACTGGAACATCATGTTGACCGGCCGCTTGTAGGGCGGGATGCCGGCGATGTCCTGGCCATCGAGGATGATCTCGCCGGAGGTCGGCCGCTCGAAGCCGGCCAGCATGCGCAGGAGCGTGGACTTGCCGCAGCCCGAGGCGCCGAGCAGGGCGAAGAACTCGCGGTGATAGATGTCGAGGGTGAGGTCGTCGACGGCAGTGAAATCGCCGAACTTCTTCGTGACGTTTCGGAAGGTGATGAACGGTTTTGCGTCCGGATCCGTCCAGGGCGCGAAGGAACGACGGATGTTGCCGAGAGATTTCATTGCCTGTCCCCAACTCTTTTCTGATCGTCGAAATGAAATTGCCCGGAAGATGCTTCCGGGCAATTCGCGTCGGACCGGTTACTGGCCGGTCACGATCTTGGTCCAGGTCCGTGTGAACATACGCTGGGTCTTGGCGTCCAGCGTCGTGTTGGTGAAGAGCTTCTTCAGGGTCGCGTCATCCGGGTAGATGGTCGTGTCCTTGACGATGTCGTCCGGCAGGAGCGCCTGCGAGGCCTTGTTGCCGTTGGCGTAATGGATATAGGTCGATGCCTTGGCGATCACCTCCGGGCGCATGATGTAGTCGAGGAAGGCGTGCGCCGCCTCGACATGCGGCGCGTCGGCCGGGATCGCCATCTGGTCGAACCACATCTGGGTGCCTTCCTTCGGGATCGCATAGCCGACCTCAACGCCGTTGCCGGCCTCTTCGGCGCGGTCGCGGCCCTGGAAGATATCGCCCGACCAGCCGATGGCGATGCAGATGTCGCCGTTGGCAAGGCCGTTGATGAATTCGGACGAGTGGAACTTGCGCACGAAGGGGCGGACCTTCATGAGCGCTTCCTCGGCCTTGGCGATGTCGGCCGGGTCGTGGCTGTCGGGATTGAGGCCGAGATAGGCGAGCGTGACCGGGAGGATGTCGGTCGGCGAATCCAGCATGTTGATGCCGCAATCCTTGAGCTTCTCGGCATTGGCCGGATCGAAGATCACGCTCCAGCTATCGATCTGGTCGGTGCCGAGCGCTTCCTTGATCTTGGCCTTGTTGTAGCCGATGCCGATCGTGCCCCACATGTAGTTGATGGAATATTCGTTGCCCGGGTCGAACGGCTGCATGCGCTCGGACACCATGTCCCACATGTTCTTGAGGTTGGGCAGCTTGGCCATGTCGAGCTTCTGATAGACACCCGCGGCGATCTGGCGCTGGAGGAAGGTGTTGGTCGGAACGACGACGTCGTAGCCCGTGCCGCCGGCAAGCAGCTTCGTCTCCAGGATCTCGTTCGAGTCATAGACGTCGTAGACGACCTTGATGCCGGTTTCCTTGGTGAAATCGTCGATGATCGAGCTATCGATGTAATCGGACCAGTTGTAGACGTTAACGACTTTTTCCTGCGCGAGCGCGCCGCTTGCGCCAAACAGCGCGACAACGGCGGCAGTCGCCAAAAGAGTATGCCTTATCATTGATTTTTCTCCCAGTTTTTTCGCGGGGCCTATGAGTTCGTATGAAGAACAGTCACCGATTATGGATTTTTTTCAAGAGGCGACAAGCGGCATTCTACGCAAACATAGGGCGAATTTTTGTATCACATTGTTCCCATTCCTATCATATTTCAAACCCCATCCCCGGCGGAAATCAAGCGGAAATTCACTGGAAGTCGAAAAGGCTGAGGCCGGCGACCATTTCGTCCAGCCCGAGCGGGCGCGTGACGGGCGGCTCGGCGCGGGCAAGACAGCCCTGCCGCTCGCACAAACGGCAGGCCGCTCCGACCGCGACCGCCCCCTCCCGGCGCACCGCCTCGCCATAGACCGTCTCCTCGGCATGCGCGGCATCGCAGCCGAAGAGGAGCGCGGTACGGCGCACCCGCTCGGCGAAGGCACCCTGCGGCCCCTCCAGCGTTCGCGAGACCGTCAGGAAGGCGCCGCCGTCCGGCATCTCGACGCGGTCGACGAGGATCTGGCCCGGCTGGGAAAAGGCGGAATGGACGCCGAGCTTGGGACAGCCGCCGCCGAAGCGCGCCTGCGGAAAGCCCTGCGCGCCCGCCCGCCGGAAGCGATGGCCGGCATTGTCGATCTCCAGCATGAAGAAGGCCACGCCCGCCCTGCCCGGCCGCTGCAGCATGGTGAGCCGGTTCGCGGCCTGCTCGTAGGAGACACCGAAGCGCGAGCGCAGCACGTCGACATCGTAGCGCACGCGCTGGGCGGTGGATTGAAAGGCCTCATAGGGCATCATCAGGGCGTGGGCGGCATAGCGCGCCAGCTCGAAGCGGGCGATGCGCCTCGCCTCCGCCGTCGAGAAGGCGAGCAGGTCCAGCTCGGAGAAGATCTCGTCCTGCAAGGCAAGCTGCACGGTCTCCATGGCGATCTCGCGCAACTGGTCGAAGGGCGACAGGCGCTCGGAGAGGAAGAGGCGCATGGAATGCCGGTCGAACCGGCGGCGCAGGTTCGGCATGGTATGGACCGGCAGGAGGCGCACGACGACGCCATGCTCCTTGCGCAGCCAGCCCTTGAGCGCCGCGGCAAGATCGTCGCCGGGCGCCAGCGCCGCATGGAAGCGCTCGGCCGCCTCGTCGATGGCGCCGAAATAATTGGGGCGGCCTTCCAGCTTGTCGCGCACCTCGTCCATCGGCAGCAGCGTGCCTGACAGCGTGGTGGCATGGCCTTCGCGCGCGAGGACGTCGGCAAGATCGGTCAGGCGTGCGGCCTGCTCGCGGTAGGCGCGGTAGAGTTTCAGGATGCCGCTCGCCACATTCGGCGCCGCATCGGCGATCTCCACCAGCTCGTGATCGCCCGGCAGCTCGCCGGCGAGCAGCGGATCGGCGAAGACCTCGCGGAGCTGGCGCGCATTGCCGGCGCTCTCGCCCTGCAGCTCGTCCAGATCCACCTTGTAGACGGAGGCGAGGCGCAGGAGGAGCTGCACGGTCAGCGGGCGCTGGTTGCGCTCGATCAGGTTGAGATAGGATGGCGAGATCGACAATCCCTCCGCCATCGCCGTCTGGGTGAGGCCGAGCGCGTTGCGGATACGCCGGACCTTGGGGCCGGCAAAGATCTTGTTCTCCGCCATGTGTCAAATCCTTTACACGACCGGCCGCCGCGGTCAATTTTACAGATTTTACTTTTTTACAGAGCCGACTTGTCAAAGACAAGACATCATTACCCGATTATCCCTCTGGTTTTCCGGTTTTCTCTCGCCGTATTGTGCGGTGCGATGTAAATACTGTCACATGAAATCGGGGCAGCAAGACAGCAAGTCCCGATCCCGAGACATCGCACCGGAGGATATCATGACTGATTTTTACAACCTTGTCCCGAGCGCGCCGAAGGGCCGCTTCGACGGCATCGAGCGCCCCTATACCGCCGAGACGGTCGAGAAGCTGCGCGGCTCGATCCAAATCCGCTATTCGCTGGCTGAAAACGGCGCGAACCGCCTTTGGAAGCTCATCCACGAGGAAGATTTCGTCAACGCGCTCGGCGCGCTCTCGGGCAACCAGGCCATGCAGATGGTCCGCGCGGGCCTGAAGGCGATCTATCTCTCCAGCTGGCAGGTCGCCGCCGACGACAACAAGGCCTCGGCCATGTATCCAGAACAGTCGCTCTATCCGGCCAATGCCGCGCCGGAGCTGGCCAAGCGCATCAACCGCACGCTCCAGCGCGCCGACCAGATCGAGACGGCGGAAGGCAACGGCCTTTCGGTCGACACCTGGTTCGCCCCCATCGTCGCCGACGCGGAGGCCGGCTTCGGCGGCCCGCTCAACGCCTTCGAGATCATGAAGGCCTTCATCGAGGCGGGTGCCGCCGGCGTCCACTTCGAGGACCAGCTCGCCTCCGAAAAGAAGTGCGGCCATCTCGGCGGCAAGGTCCTGATCCCGACCGCTGCCCATATCCGCAACCTCGACGCCGCGCGCCTTGCCGCCGACGTCATGGGCGTGCCGACGCTGATCGTCGCCCGCACGGACGCCGAGGCCGCGAAGCTCCTGACCTCCGATATCGACGAGCGCGACCAGCCCTTCGTCGACACGGACAAGGGCCGGACGGTCCAGGGCTTCTACCAGGTCAGGAACGGCATCGAGCCGTGCA
>Ga0066256_1004971_pt1 | contig 11368 bp, 5 predicted proteins | sample ThiBio_1000_biof_FD_87107 | JGI IMG/M metagenome (GOLD analysis project Ga0066256, IMG submission 87107) | Wastewater bioreactor microbial communities from Cape Town, South Africa - Thiocy_expt_1000_biof (version 2) | ecosystem: Engineered > Bioreactor > Thiocyanate-remediating >... | reverse complement strand
CTTCCGACGCCCCGGCGACGCCACCCTCAAGCCGCCCCGCCCGCCGCATGACTACAACCTGGACGCCATTACCGAGAAGGAGGCCAGGACGGCTGCCACCTGCCACTACGCGGCGCGCAAGGCGGTGGAGCTGCGCGACGAGCTGCGCGCGCGGCAGGACGAGGACTGGGCGCAGTCCATCCTGTACGTTGTGGTGTCCGCGCTGCACCGCCCCCACACGGCACCACCCCAACAACACCCCCCCCCCCCCCCCCCAACCGCCGCCCTGCAGGGACACCGCCGCCAACATGGTGGCACGCGCGTGGGTCAACCGCACGGCGCGGTTTGCCACGCTGTCCGCCATGCGCGACTACACGGAGCTGCTGGTGGACCCGTACAGCGGCGAGCTGTACTACCTGCTGCTGGCCACTGGCATGTCGCTCGCCTTCCCCATGACGCTGCTGGGCGCCGTGTACCTGCTGCACCCGTTCCCTGACTGGCGCATGGCGGTGGCATTTGCGCCGGACGGCACGCCGCGGTATGCGTACCACCGCGTGCGCCCGCCGCCGTGGCACGCGGTGGCGGTGGTGGAGCAGGCGGCACGCGAGAAGCGCGCCAAGGATGCGGCCATCGCCGCCGCGCTTGCTACCAAGCGGTTTGGCGGCACCGCGCACGGGTCGCTGTCATCCGCAGCCTCGCTACGTGACTCATCGGTACGCAGCGGCGTCGATACCGAGTCAGTGGGCGGCGGCGGTGGGGGCGGCGCGGTGCCGTCGTTGGTGAGCCCCGGGCGCAACACGGTGACGGGGGTGTGGGTGCCGCCGGCGGAGAGTGCGGTGGCGGCGGCAACGGCAGCGGCGGCAGTCATTGAGGATGACGCCACCGAGCTGTCACTGCCGCCACCGGGGTACGTCATGTGCGGCGCGTGTGGTGTGGACTTTGCGCGGCGCGAGTGCCACGGCGCCGGCTGCGACGGCTACGCCTATTGCTGGTCATGTTTCAAGGCGTACCACCCAGCGGATGATGCGGCATGGGCAAGCCACTGGGAGGTGGGCGCGTGGCGGCACGTGTGCGTGAAGCCGGGCGGCGTGCCGACGCCGGCGGAGGTCAGCCTCATGGCAGCGCACAAGCCGCGCAAGGTGCGCCGCGCGACGCGCTCCGAGTTGCTGGCTGCCGGTGCGGGAGGGAGTGGCGGCGGCAGGGAGGATGAGGGCCCGCCTGTCGCTGACGGCGGCGGCGGCGGCGGTGGCGGCGGCGGCGGCCGTGAGAGCAAGGCACACGGCAGCCGCACCGAGTCAACGAGCGGCAGCGCGGGCATGTCGCCGGTGGCGGGCGGCGGCGGGTCGCTGCGCGCCAGCACGCTGTCGTCATCCAAGCCGGGGACTGCCAAGATGGCCAAGGCATCCAAGTACCTGGGCAAGTCGCTGCGCAACGGGCGGCGTGCCAGCTGGGAGCAGGACAGCGAGGACAGCGGCGACGACACGCCGCGTAGTGGTGGTGGCGGCGCACGGAGCAGCCGTGGTGGCGGCAGTAGTGTTGGCAGCAGCGTGGGCACGCCAGCACGTGGCGGCGCGGGTGGCCTGGCGCGATAGCCTACCCGTACGCCAGCAGGCGGGTGGGCGCAGCAAGCAGCACGGCGGGGTGGCCGTCGGCGTCGACCACCATCGCCAGCTGCGTGGTGGCGGTGCGGGGTGAAGCGGGCGGTGGATAGTCGGGCGTCGCCACGCACCAGAGCAGCGTCGGCTGGCCCACGGTAGGCGGCAACGCGATTGCCATCAACGCGGTGAAGGCTGGCTGCCCACGCGGTGGCTGCGGCGCCACCACCGCCAGCATCAGTGTGGCATTGGTGGCAGACAGTAGCGGCTTGCTGGCGGGCGTCAGGGTGCCTACGCCGTCGCAGGGCGTGCCGCTGCCCGCCGCCAGCGCCGCCAAGGTCGTATTTCCTCGCGCGCTGCCATCTTGCGCACCAATCGCCCACAGCACGCCGCTGGCGGCCGACACGGCCCACGCGGTTGTTGGATCGCCACCCGGTGTGCCATCTTGAAGTACCATGCCCGCCACGCTATCATCGTCGCCGCCTGGCAGCGCCACATCCGACAGCCACGCCACGCGCGGGTGAGCAATGGTAAAGCCCGCCAAGCGCACAAACCCGCCGCATGCCATCGCCACCACACCCACGTCATCGGTCGCCACCAGGGGGCCTGCCACCGCCAGCGCCACCGTGCCCGCGCCTGCCGGCGTCGCCGGCGACGGCACACAGCTGCCCAGCGGCGTGCCGCCAGTCGGCACCTCCAGCTGCCACGCCGGCCACAGGCGTGCCACCATGTCTGGCCGCTGGTCCACCGCTGCCACATACACGCCGCTGCCATTGTTAGTCGCACCGCTGCTGCTGCTGCTGCTGTTGGCTTGTGTATAGCGCGCTAGCAGGAGGATGCGCGACCCCGCCACCGCCAGCGCGGAGATGGGCAGCAAGACGCCGGAGCCGGTTGGCAGCGATGCGGGTGGCGGCGGATAAACAGCCGTGCCGGTGTTGTTGGCCACCAGGGCGATGCCGGCGCTGGGCACGCCGGTGGGGTAGTACGTGAACATGCGGCCAAGTGGCGCCTGGACGTACACCAGCGTGGAGAGGTTGGTGAGGGACACCTGCGACAGGACGGCAGGGCACGCTTGCGTTGGCGACAAGCCGATACTCCACGGCCGGCTGCCGTCAGCAGCCCACGCACCCACCGCGACGGTGTCCCACACAAACGCGTCGCCGCCGGCATCCAGCAGCGGCAGGTTGCTCGCCAGCTGCACCTCGCCTGCGTCTGCCGGCGCCGATATCGGTACCGGCATGGGCAGGCAGAACGACGACCCAGGGCCGTCAAAGGCACTGGCAGTGGGCCCACTGCCGTCGGACGGCGGCGCCACGCGCACCAACCCCACCGCTGCGCCGTCGCCGCAGCTCGCAGGCAGCGCACACACAGCGGATGCCCCAGTTGACACGCACCCCGCCGACGCGGTTATCGAGCCGCCGCACCCCTCACCCGCCACGCTCACATTCCACAGCAGCGTCGGCGGCGCTGCCGGCGCTGGCAGCGTCACGGCGCCCGACTGCGCCGGATCGCACCCTGACATGGCACATCCCGTCGTGCGGGGTGGCACACCCTTGGCAGCGGTTGCAGCCACTGTGGCCGCAGTAGCTACGACTACAGCGAGGGCAGTCGTAGCAGCGCGAGCAGCGGCAGCCATGGCGGCGCGTGCGTACGGGTAGTATCCACGATAAAATAACAAGTAATACCACAGTGGCTAGTCAAACAACCAAGCGAATCCGCATCACCACAATCAATACTCTGCGGCGCAACAATAAAAATGGCGGCTCTGCGCGTAGTATCTTATTTTGCTTGTTGTGACTTGCTGGGTGTGATTACACGCCGCATGCGTCCAACGACTCCAACGCACGACAGCTTTCAACACCCGTAATTCCCCCGGTACGCGGTATGGACACGAATTATACCGGCCAAACTGCGCACACGCTTATACATGTGCTGCCAGTATGATAATCACAGTGGTGAAATGTGCGGTTGTTGGTTTGTGTTTGTTTACCCGGTGACTCCGCCCAGTTTCTGTCTGTCGCTTCCGTTGGCGCCGTCACACGCACATTCAACGCTGTTGTTGAAAATCGCGCTTGACACATACAACGAACACACCGCTCTCCGCGCAATGCCCGGCACTACTACCCACCCGGCCGAAGCCCATCTCTCACTCCTGATTTGAAGGACACACTTGTCGTTATACCTCTCGACAACTTCTGTATCCGGCGGTCCACGTGGCACCACTACTCCAACAGTCTGCGACTGCTCAGGCTGTCAGTCGGTGGTCGTATGTCACATCTGTAAGTGCGACGCCGCCGCCGCGCAGATGTACCGTGGCACCGCCAACCCCGCCGCCCTCGGCCAGCCTGGTACACCAGCGTCTGCGCCAGGGGCGCGTATCTGATTGCCGCTGGCGGCTCGGCACATTGACTTATTTCGGTTCCAGCACCACGTCCACCTCTCTCTTCCTCTCCTCTCCTCTCCTACTCTACCGCCGCCTGACCTCGCTGGTCACCTTGCCCGGTGGGTGGCCGGAATGGCAAGCGGGAAGGGGGGTGGGTGGGATAGTAGCATGGCGGCGCACCAGACGCTGCTCGTCGCGCCGCCGTCGGCAGGCGGCCTCGTCGGCGGCGTGACGGTGTCGTCGTCGTCCGGCGCCGCGTCCACAATAGTGAGCATGGGTGGCGCCAGCAGTGGTGGCAGTGGCGGCGGTGGTGCGACGCCGGTACCGGCGCTACCAGGAACGCCCACAGCGGCGGCAGCGGCAGTGAGTGTGCCACGGCGGGCTGCCCGGTGCGCCTGGTTCGCGCTGGTCGTCACCACGCTGCTGGTCATGCTGCTCACCAACTCGCTGGCGCTGTACACCTTCCTGCGCAGCAACAACAACTACAACGGCGGCGGCGGCGGTGGTGGCAGTAATGGTGGTAACGGGGGTGCCGGTAGTGGCACCGGCAACGGGTGGCAAGGCTGGATGATAAAAGTAACCGACAGCATTACAGGCGGTGTTGCGCCCGTTGCCGGCATCGTGCTGCCGTCGCCAGCACTAGTGGCACCGGTACCAAGCCAGGTGCTCGCACCGTCACCTGTCGTCGCACCTCCGCCACCACCGTCGCCAGGAGCTGCGCCGCCGCCGCCACCGCCGCCGGCTGCCGTCGCCCCTCCGCCGCCACCGCCAGTACCACCGGGGCAGGTGGTAATGCCAGGCATGCCAAGCATCTCGCGCAGCCCGCTGCCGCCGCCCGTCGTGCCTGACAACCCGCAGCCAGAGCCGTACCCGCACACCATGCCGTCACCCAGCCTGGCGGCGGACACGGTGCTGGACGAGGAGCTGGTGCGCGACACGTGGCTGAAGCGGGACGGGTACAGCAGCGAGGCGCTGGCGCTGGTGCCGGAGGAGCAGCTGAATGAGATCCGGCGGCTGGCGCTGTTCACGCAGGCGCTGGCGGTGGCGCCCAACCCGCAGCTGCCGTCGCCTGCCACGCCCAAGCGCCGCCTCATCATTGCGCTGTCGACGGGGCACACGGGCACCATGTGGCTGGTGCGCGTGCTGCGGTGCACGATGCAGACCATGCGGGCGGAGCACGAGCCCAAGCCGTCGCTGGTGTCGTTCCACCAGGTGCTGCTGCACGGCCTGCCCGACACCTTCAAGCTGCGGCGCGACGAGAAGTGGCCTGCCTTCTTGTCCATGATGAACAACGCCACCGCGGCGGACGGCTCCATCTACGCCGAGATTAGCCACATGTTTATCAAGAGCTGGGCGGACCTGTTTGCCAACTGGCTGGCGGAGGTCGACCCGATGGGCGAGCGGTACGACGTCACCGTCGTGCACCTGCGCCGCTACCTGCCGCACGTCATCCGCTCCTTCCTCACCGACAAGTCGTCGTGGCACCCGCGCACCGACGTAAAGACGTGGAGCGGCGGCGAGTACACGCTGCACCACCGCAACTTTGCGCTCCTGCCGCCCGTGTACGAGCACGGCGAGGAGGACAGCATCGACGAGATCCTGGGCTACCTGCACGACATGGAGCTGCAGTTCGCGCGCTTCCAGCTCCAGTACCCGCATTTCACGTACTACCAGGTGCGCGCGGAGGAGCTGTTCACGGTCCCCGGCGCGCGCCGCGTGCTGGGCGACCTGGGCCTGCTGCCCGCCGAGCCGCGCTGCATCACCATCCTGGGCACCGCGCGCCCCGTCAACCAGCACGTGTCGTGGAAGGGCCCCGAGCTGCTGGAGGTGCCACCTGAGGTGTTTGTGGCGCGCACGCTGCTGTACCAGCACCGCTACGCCGCGCTCGGCATCCCCATGCCGCTCATGCCGCAGCTGCACCCCGTGGTGGCGTGCAACACGACCGCCACGCCCGTTGCGTGGTGCCCGCAGCCGCTGCCGCACCTCACCGTGGGTGCCGCTCTCGACCTGCTGGCCGCCAACCCCGTCGCCCGCAACTTCCAACCCGTCGCACCCTTTGTGCCGCGCTGGAACGGGCCCACGCCCTCCCCCTCCCGCTCGCCGCACTACACCAAGTGGTAGGCCAGGTCTGGCCATTGTTTTATGTTGTTGTGGCGCCGACGAGTGGCCTGATGCCGGCGTCAACGCAGCGTAGTGCACCTCCCCACCCGCGTTGCATTGTTGCCTGCCTACAGTACTGTTCCGTTCCCTTCGCACCTGCCACCTGTATGTCCCCGCTGCATGTGCCCGCCGGCAGGCATTGGGTGAGTGTGTCACCCCCCTTGCCGGCGCGCCATTTATCGTACCCACCATCATGCCGACGCTATTGAATGTTCCGCCTGCGTACCGGTACTACTATTGGCCTCGGCGGCTTGCCGCAGGTTGGCGCCGCGCGCCGGCAGCACAATGAGGGCGCCCACCACCATGAACCCTAGGATGACGCCCGCAGCGGGCGTGAACACGGTGGTGCAGTCCGCGGAGGCTGGCAGCGCCAGCAGCGGGCCCAGTACAAAGATGAGGATGGTGCCCACCAGGTTGGCGGCCACCAGCAGCACGGTGGTAGAGGAGTCGGCGGGGATGGGGTACGTCAGCTCTGCTGCAGCTTCCAGCGTCACAGGCAGCAGCGGCTCCAGCACTGCGCCCAACACGCACCATGCGCCAATCACCAGGCCGGCGTTGCCTGGTCGATTCACGGCCAGCGCAAACACCGCAGCCGCCACCGACGCCACCATGATGGCCTTTTGGGTGCCCAGGTACGCTTTAGTGCGCTGCAGCAGCACGCCCACCCCAAAGCTAGTCACAACGCCCACCCCCAGCAGCGCGCCGCCCGAGTCGCCTGCCACCGTGTTGTCGTAGTTGCAGGGCAGGATGAGCTGCGCCTGCACCGTCAGCAGCGTCCACGCCATGCCGGTGCCGATGGCAAACCCGGTCGCCAGCAGCACAAAGCTGGTGTGCCGGCACAGCGCCACCACGTCGGCCCACAGCGCCGCCAGCAGCGTCCGCAGGTTAGTACTGCGCGCTGCAGCGGTGCGAGCGGCGCGCTGTGCAGCAGCAGCTGCGGACGGCGGTGTTGGCGGCGCGTCTGGCAGGCTGACGGCGGCGGCAATGAACACGAGGGTGGCGGGCGCCGCTTGTGCCAGCATCATCCACGCCAGACCGTCCGCATCAGTTACGACGTAACCGGGCACCAGGGAACCCACCATCTGGCCCACCACGTTGGACATGGTGGCGGCAATGGTGCCCAGCTCGCGCTCGTGCGCCGGGAACCAGTCCATGCTCAGCCGCGCCGGCACGTTCAGGATCAGCGGCTGCCCCAGCGCGCCCAGCACCTGCCCCGCGAACACCAACGCGTAGCCCGTTGTCGGATGGCTGGCGGGCACCAACGTGCCACCCCACTTCACCAGCAAGCCCGCCGCGTCCAGCGCGCACCCCACGACCAGCGTCGTCCGCAGGCCGCGCACCTCCATCAGCACCGTGGCCAGGATGGAGGCGGGCAGGTACAGGATGAGGAACACGAGCGACACGGCATTGATGGCGGTGGAGCTCACGCCCCACCTCGCCTGCGCCAGCGTCTCCACCGGCGCCAGGCAGATCCACATGATGGCAGACAGCGCCGACGACACGCTAAACAGCGTCAGCACCCACCACCGTGACGCGTACACCGCATACTGCTGCTGATTGGGGAGTGGCGGCGCCGCTGCCGGAACGTCAACAACCTTGCCGCCGCCATTGATGCTATCTGTGTCTTTCAGCAGTGGCGTGTCCATGGCACGCCGGCAGCTTACTGTAGGTCATGCAGCTCACACAAACGTCGTCGCCGTCACACACCGGGCACAAACAGCCACAGTGGGGAGCTATCACACACAGCAAGAGCCGCTGCCAAACATGCAGCGGCCACCACACATTCAACGGCCACAAGGTATGCAACTACCGCCCGCGATAGGGCAGCAGCAGCAGCACTGTACGGTTGCAGTCGTGGCTCGTCCACCCGCCTCCGATGAGGCAGCAACACTGTACGGCCGCAGTCGTGGCCGCCCGCGCGGCGCCGACAAGCACGCCGTGGTTGCCCGCAGTCGTGGCCGCCCGCGCAGCGCCGACAAAGCAGCAGCAGTACCGGTACGGCCGCAGTCGTGGCCGCCCGCGCGCCGCCAACAAGGACGCCAACAAGGACGCCGACAAGCACGCCGACAAGCACGCCGACAAGCACGCCGACAAGCACGCCGACAAGCACGCCGACAAAGATATGGTGCCGGTATGCTGCGGAGTGTGTGTCCACAACTATGAAATAATTAACAACACCATTAATCACACAACAAACGCCGCAAATCCGCCAAACTGAATAGAAAACATGGATTCCCAAACTTTCACCGTGAATAATGGCGGCGTTCATAACTTCATGTTATTGGCGTCGGAGTCCGATGGGACCTGTCCAGGAGGGTGTCAGACCGTATCTTTGACGTCTACCTCCACCGTCACCGTCGCTGCGTGTGATCACACGTAAGTGGTTGCCATGGTACGCAAGGGAGTTATCAATTGAAAGCCAAGGGGTGGCGCACGGTGCGCTACTGTCCGGTGGGGTCACAGGTTACAACACTATCGAAACAACATGAAGCACAGGCACGCCGCGACTCAGTAAGGGCGGCCGACGCTGCGCGACGATGACGTCACACTCGGCACGGGCAGCGGCGCCGGCGGCGCACCAGGCGCCAGCGTGTCGTAGTCGCCGTTGCGCGCGTCGTCGTCGTCGTCGGAAGTGGTGGTGTCGTCGCCGCCGCCGGCGCCGGGCATGGTGGCCAGCTGCGTAAACAGCGCGGCGTCCGCGCTGCTGCCCGTTCGTGCCCGCTTGCCTGACCCCGCTGTGCCTGCCTCCGCCTCTGCCGCTATGGACGCCCGCCGCTTCGTGCCAGCACCGCCACTGTCCGCCGTCGCGGCGTCGCCCTCGTCCTCGCCAAACGACTGCAGTGCGCGCATGACCGCCACCTCGTCAAAGTCGCCCATGCTGTCCAGCCCCGTGCTGCCGCTATCGTAGTCGCCCAGCTGCGATGGCGCGGCGCCGCCAGCGCGGGCACGCAACAGCGCCCGCGCGGGGGACGCCGCGACAGCAAGCGCGGCATGGCGCGCTGCCGCTGCTGCCGCCGCCTCTGCTGCCACCGCAGCTTGTGCCGCAGCCACGGCAGCAGCCGCGATGCTAGAGATGCCTGCCACCACGCGCGACGACGGCGCAGCGGCTGCCGCTGTGGCAGCACCGCCTGCCGGTGCAGGCGACGGCGGGATCCGCGCCGCAGTCTGGGAGGAGGACAGAGGTGATGGCGCGGGCGCCGGGCGAACCGCGCCGGCTGGCTGTGACAACGCCGCTGGTGCTGATGATGCCGACGCAGGTATGCTGGCGGGCAGTAGTGGCGATGCTGCTTGCCCTTCACGGCGCACGCCGCCCCCACGGGCACTTGCGGCGCCACGTGCGCTAGCACCACGGCCGCCGCCGCCGCCACTGGTGGACGCCAGGACGCGTGAAACGACGGGCCAGCCGCCCACGGCGGCCACCGCGGTGACCACGCGCGAGGCGGGCGTCGGCAGCGGGAGGGAGCGCTCCAGGCTGTACACCACGTCCGTAATGATGTCGCGCGCGGCGGCGGGGTCGGCGGTGTACACCACGGTAAACATGCGTGCAACGGCATCCAGCAGCAGGTGCATCCACATGCGGCGTGCCGCCGCCAGGTGCGGCGTGAAGTGCGGCAGCAGGCGGCCGTGCGGCAGCCGCGTGCCGGGCTGCGCCGCCACAACGGCAGTGGCGTGGCGCGCTGCCAGCAGCGACGCCACAAAGGGGGGTGAGGCAAGTAACAGGGTGCGCCACAGCAGCTGCGGCCCGGCATCGGCGTCGGCGCGGTCCTCGTATGACACCGGCTGCAGGCACAGCGACTCAGCAAACGCGATGGCGCTCGGCGCCAGATGTGCCGTGCTGCTCGCAACCGGCTGCAGCGACAGCGAGGTGCGTGGCACAACGTCATCCAACCCCACCGCCCGCGTGCCACCACCACCGGCACCACCGCCGGCGCCGCCAGCGCTCGTGCGCGGAGCGTAGCTGCGCCAGTCAGGCGGCAGGCGGTGCGCCGCCGCAATCTCCTCCCACCGGCCGTCCGACCCGCAGTCCAGCAGGCCATCCGTCAGGCCGGCGCACCACGGCAACGCCGCCGTCAGAGCGCCGCCAGCCGCCGTCACCAGCTGCGTGGCATACCCGCCTACCACCTCGCCCGCGCCGTCCAGAAGCGCCTCCACGGCGCGTAGGTAGCGCGCCGCCACAATCAGCCGCGCCACCTCCGTGCGTGACGGCAGGTAGGGGTCGCGGTTCGTTGACTGCGCCCGCCCTCGTGGCGCTGTCGTACCGGCAGTAGCACCACTGCCAGTAGCAGAACTGCCCGTGGTACTGGCTGCACCGGTGGAGGAGGCGCGGGAAGCGCCACGCGCCGGCGGCATGCATACCGTCCACCACCACGGGTTGCGCACCTCCTCGCTGCCGCCGGCGCCGCTACCGCTACCAGCAGCCTCACGCAGGTTGTCAACATCCACTCGAATGCACCCGCCACCGCCGCCGGCGGCAGCGACGGCGCGCGCCAGCTCTGCTACCTCAGGCGCAATAGCGGCGGCGCCAGCTGCAACCAGGTGGCGTGGCGGCACAGCGGCGGGCGGCGCCGCTGAGGCAACGCCCGGGAACCACGACGTCACGGTACGGAACAGGGCATCCACGCGTGCCGCTGCGGCGCTGGTTGCCGCGGGGTCAGGTGGCGACGCGCCATGCGCAGCGGCAGCAGCAGCAGTAGCAGCAGCAGCCGGTGGCGCGCGGGACACGCCCTCCTCCTCCGCCAGCGCCACCATTGCCAGCAGCGCGTGCATCTGCGGCGCGCCAAACAACGCGCGCCGCGCCGTCTTGAATGCCGTCAGCGCCGCTGCTGCACGCCGCAGCTTGGAGGTGCTGCCGCCCGCCGTGGCCGCGCTCACGGTGGTGTCAGCCGCGTGGTACGACAGCGCGGTGGTGACAATACCGGCGGCGCGCGCCGTCAGCGGCGACGTAGTACCTGGCACAGCAGCGACGGCAAACAGGTTGAGGAAGGCGCGCAGTGGGTCCACCACGCGCTGGATGTCCACCGCAGTTGCGGCGTGCCACCCCGCTGCGCCCAACGACGTGAACACCATGCCGCCCGCCCGCGGCACGCTGGTAGCCTCCGTCACCGCCTCCGCACACTCTGCCGCCGCCAGCTGCTGGCTGGCTGACAGGGTAGATGTTGTGGCGGCAGCGGCAGCGGCCGCCGCTGCCGCAGTGGCGGAGGTGGCAGGCGGCGGCACCGGCACCGACGGCAGCACCACCGGCGGCGCGGAC
>Ga0066256_1002392_pt2 | contig 11368 bp, 9 predicted proteins | sample ThiBio_1000_biof_FD_87107 | JGI IMG/M metagenome (GOLD analysis project Ga0066256, IMG submission 87107) | Wastewater bioreactor microbial communities from Cape Town, South Africa - Thiocy_expt_1000_biof (version 2) | ecosystem: Engineered > Bioreactor > Thiocyanate-remediating >... | reverse complement strand
GATCGGATAGGCCACGAAGTGCCCGTTGAGCCCCAGGAGCTTGCCCAGCAGTTCCTCGCGAAAACCGTTCATCACCGACATGACGACGATCAGCGTGGCGACGCCAATGGCGACGCCGGCCAGCGTCAGCCCCGAAATCACGGAGATGAACGTGTCTTTGCGCCGCGAGCGCAGGTAGCGCCCCGCCACCATGAACTCGAAGCCCGAGAACGGTCCGGGTGCCGGCTTCGCCGCAGGTGCCGGCACGCTCAAACCTTGTCCCGCCTTTGCGGTTCGATCAGCGATTTCAGCCGATTGACGGCGTCGGCAATCGGCAGCGTCTCCCGCTCGCCGCTGGCGCGGTGCTTGATTTCCGCCTGGCCTTCCTTGAGCCCGCGCGGCCCCAGGATCAGCTGGTACGGGATGCCGATCAGGTCCGCGGTGGCGAACTTCGCACCCGCCGGCTGATCGCGGTCGTCGTAGAGCACGTCGATCCCCGCAGCCTCGAGTTCCGCATAGAGCTTGCCGCAGGCCTCGTCGCTGCCGGCGTCGCCGGCCTTGAGGTTGATCAGGATCGCCTCGAACGGGGCCCCGCTGACCGGCCAGATGATGCCGGCGTCGTCGTGGCTTGCCTCGATCACGGCAGGCACCAGCCGCGTCGGCCCGATACCGTACGACCCCATCTGGACTTCGATCTGCTTGCCCTCGGCATCCGTCACGGTGGCTTTCATCGGCGCCGAATATTTGGTGCCGAAGTAGAAGATGTGCCCCACCTCGATGCCGCGCGCGGCACGCCGCTTCTCTTCGGGCACCTCGGCCTCGAAGCTCGCCTGGTCGACCATTTCCTCGGTCGCTGCGTAGAGCGAGGTCCAGTCCTTGAAGATCGGCGTCAGGTCGGCGCGGAAGTCGGTGTCGCGGGCCGGAATGGGCTTGTCCAGAAGATCGGCGTGGCAGAACACCGCGCTCTCGCCGGTCTCCGCCAGCACGATGAATTCGTAGCTCATGTCGCCGCCGATCGGGCCTGAATCGGCGCGCATCGGGATGGCCGTGAGGCCCATGCGGTGGAAGGTCCGCAGATAGGCGACGAACATCCGGTAGAATGCGTCGGTCGCGCCGGCCTTGTCGATGTCGAAGGAATAGGCGTCCTTCATCAGGAATTCGCGGCTGCGCATGGTGCCGAAGCGGGGCCGCACCTCGTCGCGGAACTTCCACTGGATGTGGTAGAGGTTCAGCGGCAGGTCCTTGTAGGACTTCACGTAAGTCCGGAAGATGTCGGTGATCATCTCCTCGTTGGTCGGACCGAAGAGCATCTCGCGCTCCTTGCGATCCTTCAGCCGCAGCATCTCCTCACCGTAGGCGTCGTAGCGTCCGGACTCTCGCCACAGGTCGGCCGATTGCAGCGTCGGCATCAGCAACTGGACCGCGCCCGAACGATCCTGCTCCTGCTCGATGATGCGGACGATCTTGTTCAGCACCTTGTAGCCCAGCGGCAGCCAGGAATAGCTTCCCGCGGCCTGCTGCTTGATCATGCCGGCTCGCAGCATGAGCTGGTGAGAAATGATCTCGGCTTCCTTCGGCGTCTCCTTGAGCACCGGCAGGAAGTATCGGGAAAGACGCATGAAAACTCCAGGAAACAGCCGATTCGCGGGCACAGGGGCGGCACAGTCAAAGCGCACGGGGCAAGTGTTTACAAGCCCTGCGATTGTCGCAGAATTTAGGTGACAGTCCCGGAGACCCTTGTTAGGGTGCCTGCCTATAAAGATACAGGCAGCGACGAAGCTGCTGGACGCCGACAACGTCAAGGGAGGAGCGCTGGCCGCCACGATTGTGCGCATAAGACCGGTGTATTGTCGCGAAACTATTCAAGCAGGGCCTCGCGCCCTGCTTTTTCTTTGTCCGCTCAATGATATGCCTGCTGCTTTCGCCGCGGGGTCAGGACTTGTTCTGGAAGGCGATCCAGACACCACCCAGCATCAGGATGACACCTGAGACGCGGTTCATCAGCCGCACGCGGGCAGCCGTCAGCAACTGCCGGGCCCTCCCAGCGATAACGGCGTAGAAGAGATCGGTCAGCGTGGCGCCCGCCATCACGATCAGCCCCAGCGTCAGGATCTGCGGGAACGCGGGCCGGCTCAGGTCAACGAACTGCGGCAGGAAGGCGCCGAGGAACAGCAGGGTCTTGGGGTTCGACCAGTTGACCACCGCGGCCTGCCACGCATAGCGCCGCCAGGGCAGTGCCGCGCCCGGTGCCGCGAGATCGAGCTTCCCCGAAGCGGTGAACATCTTCCAGCCGATCCAGATCAGGTAGGCCGCGCCGGCAAGCTTGATCACCGTGAAAGCCTCGGCGACGAAGGCCATCACCGCCTCGAGCCCGAGCGCCACGATAACGACCATGACCAACATCGAGAGTTCCGTGCCGAGCACCGTCGCAAGGCCGGCACGGGTGCCTCCCGCGAGCGAATTGGCCACCACCACCGTCACCGACGGTCCGGGCACGACGGAGAACAGGAAGCAGGCAGCGAGGTAAGGAAGCAGAATTGCCGGATCGATCATGGCGGGCCCCAGAAGATGGGCTAGCCAGCCACAGGCTTGGCCATCCCGCAAGCGCCGTCTTGCGGGATGGCAGATTGCCTATTCCGAGGCGTCGCCGCCCTCGACATCGTCCGGCCCGCTGCCTTCGGATTCGCCGCTGTCCGGCTCGCTGATCCGCTCGACGGACACCACCTTCTCGTCGGCCGCCGTGTCGAAGACGATCACGCCCTGTGAGCCGCGCGACACGATGCGGATCGGCTTGGCGCCGCCCACCGGCAGCCGGATAGTCTGGCCGGCATCGCTGATCAGCATGATCTGGTCGTCGTCGGCCACCGGGAAGCTGGCGACCAGGTCGCCGTTCCGCTTGTTGACCGCCATGGCGACGATGCCTTTGCCGCCGCGCCCGGTGATCCGGTATTCGTGGCTGGATGTGCGCTTGCCATAGCCGTTTTCGCTGAGCGTCAGGATGAACTGCTCCACCGCGCTCATCTGGGCATAGCGCTCCTGGCTCAGTTCGCCGGCCACCACCTCGCCCTCATCGGATGTGCCCTCGTCCGCCTCGCCCTCGCCACGCACAGCCCGGCTCATCTTCAGGTACGCGGCGCGTTCCTCGGCGGTCGCATCGGAGTGGTTGATGATCGCCATCGAGATGACGCGATCGCCATCGGCCAGGTTGATCCCCCGCACACCGGTGGAATCGCGGCCCTTGAAGACGCGGACCTCGTCGACCTGGAAGCGGATGGCCTGGCCCTGCGCCGTGGTCAGCAGCACGTCGTCGCGCTCGGAACAGGTCGCGACATCGACGATGCCGTCGCCCTCATCGAGCTTCATCGCGATCTTGCCGTTCTTGTTGATCTCGACGAAATCGGCCAGCGAATTACGGCGCACCGTGCCGCGCACGGTCGAGAACATGACGTCCAGCTTCTGCCAGTCCTCTTCATTCTCAGGCAGCGGCAGGATGGTGGTGATGCGCTCGTCGCGATCCAGCGCCGGCAGCAGGTTGATCATGGCCTTGCCACGTCCCTGCGGTTCCGCAATCGGCAGCCGCCACACCTTGAGCTTGTAGACCTGTCCGAGCGACGAGAAGAACAGCACGGGAGTGTGCGTATTGGCCACGAACAGCTGGGTGACGAAGTCTTCTTCGCGGGTCGCCATGCCCGAGCGGCCCTTGCCGCCACGGTTCTGCGATCGATAGGCCGCCAGCGGCACGCGCTTGATGTAGCCACCATGAGTGACCGTGACGACCATGTCTTCGCGCTGGATCAGATCCTCGTCGTCGAAGTCGCCCGCCACCTCGTCGATCGCGGTGCGACGCGGCGTCGCGAACTGCTCCTTGATCGCCAGCAGCTCCGTGCGGATCTTGTCCATCACCCGCTCGCGCGAGCGCAGGAAATCGAGATAGTCCGCGATATCGGTTCCGAGGCCGTTGAGTTCGTTGCCGATTTCGTCGCGGCCGAGTGCCGTCAGGCGGCTCAGGGTCAGTGCCAGGATGGCGCGGGCTTGCTCGTCCGACAGCAGGAAGGTGCCGTCATCGAGGATCTTGTGGCGCGGGTCGTCGATCAGGGCGATCAGCGCCTCGACATCGCGGGCCGGCCAGTGCCGCGCCATCAGGCGCTCGCGGGCCACACCCGCATCGGGTGAGCTGCGGATCAGCGCGATGACGTCGTCGATGTTCGCCACCGCAACGGCCAGGCCGACGAGGATGTGGGCGCGGTCACGGGCCTTGTTCAGCAGGTACCTCACCCGCCGCGTGACGACTTCCTCGCGGAAGTCGATGAAGGCGGCGAGCATTTCGCGCAGGCTCATCAGCTGCGGCTTGCCGCCATTGAGCGCCACGAAGTTGCACCCGAACGAGCTCTGCAGCGCGGTGAAGCGATACAGCTGGTTCAGTACCACGTCGGCGACGGCGTCGCGCTTCAGCTCGACGACAACGCGCATGCCGTGACGATCGGACTCGTCGCGAACATCGGAAATGCCCTCGAGGCGCTTCTCGCGCACCAGTTCGCCGATCTTCTGGACGATCTGGACTTCCTTGTTAACCTGATACGGGATCTCGGTGATGATCAGCGCTTCGCGCTCGCGCCGGAGTTCCTCGGTGTGGACCTTGCCGCGGATCAGGATCGAGCCCCTGCCCGTCTCATAGGCGGTGCGGATGCCGCCGCGCCCCAGGATGATGCCCGCGGTCGGAAAATCGGGACCCGGCATGACCTGCATCAGGTCCTCGGTCGTCGCCTGCGGATTCTCCATCAGCAGCAGGACGGCGTCGATTACCTCGCCCAGGTTGTGCGTCGGGATGTTCGTGGCCATGCCGACGGCGATGCCGCCGCCGCCGTTGACCAGCAGGTTGGGGAAGCCGGCCGGGAGCACGGTCGGCTCCTGGTGCATCCCGTCATAGTTGTCCTTGAAGTTGACGGTGTCCTTGTCGAGGTCGTCGAGCAGGGAATCAGTGAGCTTTTCCATGCGCACTTCGGTGTAGCGCATGGCCGCCGGCATATCGCCGTCGACCGAGCCGAAGTTGCCCTGACCATCGACGAGCGGCATGCGCAGCGAGAACTCCTGCGCCATGCGCACGAGCGAGAAATAGACCGCGTCGTTGCCGTGCGGGTGATACTTGCCGATGACGTCGCCCACCACCGTCGCCGACTTGTGGTAGGGCCGGTTCCAGGTGAAATTCTGCTGGTGCATCGAGAACAGGATGCGTCGATGCACGGGCTTCATGCCGTCGCGGACATCCGGCAGCGCCCGGCTCACGATCACGCTCATGGCGTAATCGAGATAGGACTTCCGCATCTCGTCGGTGATCGAGACGGGGGCGATGTCGGAGGGCGGCGTCGGCGCGCCGGCTTGGTCGTCGGGCATGTCTGTCAAGGCGGGTCGTTTCTTGCGAAAGTCGCGGTTGGGCTAGGGTCTAGGCGATTCCGGAGGGGTATGCGAGGGCAAGGGGCGCCGGTCGCGCCTCAGGGGGCTCTCTTCCCCCCGAAATCTGTTGTTTCAGGGGCAGAAGCGGCCGAATTCCGCGTTCCGCGGGCATCGGACATGCTCAAACGGCGCGGCGACAGCTCGGCCGATCCGTACCGCATCGGTCCGTATGTCGGTTTTCGTGCAACGCGGCCCCCAAAAAACGGTGTCCGAGACTGTCACATATGCGGCGGAAGCTGGACGGCCCAGCCTGAAATCCGTAGAAATCCCGCCCATTCCGCTTCGCGGTCGCCGGGGGGCGATTCGACACCCGATCCTTGGAGGCACTCCCACAATGAAACTGTTTGGACCCCTGGCACGAGCGGTCGTGCTTACCGGTCTGTCGCTCGCGGGCGTCGCTGCCCCTTCCGCCGCCTTCGCCGGGCCCGCCGAACTCGAGCTGCTGCGCTCCTATGAGGGTGAGTGGCGCGGCCGCGGCCAGCTGATTGGCGCGGAGAGCGAGAGCGTCGTCTGCCGGCTCAACATCAGCAAGGGCAATGGCGACAAGGTGAATTACCAGGGCCGCTGCGCCGTCGCCGGCCAGACCGTCGCGGTCAATGGCACCCTCGCCTACATCGATGCGCGCCGCCGTTTCGAGGCGGCCATGACCACCAATGCCGGCTTCACCGGTCTCGCCATCGGCCAGAAGCGCGGTGGCGGCATCCGCTTCGACCTGCGCGAGCGCGAGAAGGACGAGGGCGGAAACGATCTGCAGATCGCCGCCGCGATCGACCTCAACAAGGGCCAGATCGTCGTCAACTTCGACGTCACCTACGTGTCGACCGGCGACACCATCAAGGCCTCCGTGCCCTTCACCAAGTAATCCGCACCCAACGCTGGATGCACAAAGGGCGGCCACTGGCCGCCCTTTTCGTCTGGTCCGTCGGGTGTGCCCACCGATCAGAACGGGATATCGTCGTCGGCGCCGCCCTCGAACGCAGGAGCACTCGCCTGGGGACGACGTGCCCCTCCGCCGCCATTGCCGCTGTTGCTCGAAAAGCTCCGCTCCGCCGGACCCGAGAAGCCGCTGCCGGCCCCCTCGTTATCGCCGCGGCCATCGAGCATGGTGAGGTTCGAGTTGACCCCCTGCAGCACGACCTCGGTGGAGTACTTGTCCTGGCCGGACTGGTCCTGCCACTTGCGGGTCTGCAGCGCGCCCTCGAGATAGACCTTGCTGCCCTTGCGCAGATACTGCTCGGCGACGCGCACCAGCCCTTCGGAGAAGATCACCACCCGGTGCCACTCCGTCTTCTCGCGCCGCTCGCCGCTGTTCTTGTCGCGCCAGCTGTCCGAGGTGGCCACCGACAGGTTGACCACCTTGCCGCCGGAGGGAAGCGTCCGCACCTCGGGATCGGCCCCGACATTGCCCACCAAAATCACCTTGTTGACGCTGCCTGCCATCGCTCGTTCCTTCCTCGGATATCATCCTGCCGAGACGGCAGGTCGTTTGCAGTGGGCGCCACCCTATTCCGCCCGGCGCTTCAGTGGGCAGGAATTGGCGGGTTCCGCACATCAATATCCATATGTTCCTTATATGTTCTCATTGCGCGGGGCGCAATAGGCTGTCGAAATGCCCGGCATGGTCGAGCTCAGCTACCGCTATGCCAAGCCTCCTGACGCGCCGGCAATCCGCGCACTGGTCGAACGCTGCTATCGCGGCGATGCGGCGCGTACGGGCTGGACCAGCGAGGCCGATATCCTCGAAGGCCCGCGGACGTCGGAGACCGAGATAGGCGACCTGATCATCACGCCCGGGCACTATTTCCTGCTGGGTGAGGATGTCGACGGGCGGCTGGTCGCCACCGGTCTGCTGGAGCGTCGCGGTCAGGACGGCTATTTCGGCATGCTCGCCATCGACCCGGTCGCCCAGGGCACCGGGATCGGCCGGCAGTTCCTCGCCCGGCTCGAACAGTCGGCGCGGGAACTGTGGCGGTCGAAGAAGATGAGCCTCGTCGTCATAAGCCTAAGAACCGAGCTGATCGCCTGGTACGAGCGGCGAGGCTACACGCGGACGGGCAAGGTCCATCCCTTCCCGTTCAGCCCCACCAGCGGCGAGCGCCAGCGCGACTTCAACCTCATCGAGATGGCAAAGCCGCTTTGAGCGGTGCTGCCGCATGCTCCGGGCCCAGCAGGTCGATCATCATGCGCCGGTAGAGCCGATAGGCGGCGCCATTCAATCCGACCTTGATGAGCGCTGCCGCCGGCACGATGACCTGCCAGTAGAGCCGTAGCAGCCGCGCCCTGCCCTGCGCCGTCGCCACCAGGCGCTGCGCCACCACCGGCGCCTCCCGGTAGTATCGAGCCACGTCGGCGCGGCCTGCATCGAAGCCGGCCATCCAGCCGTCGCGGAAGCGCCGCAGCGTTCGCAATTCCCAGCAGTCGTCCCTCAGCCCGACGACCGAGCAGCAGGCCGAGGTGAGGAAGCAGTCCTCGAGGCCATCGAGGTATTCATCCGGGTTGTAGTAGACGCACGAACCCGCGATATCGGCCGCGTGCATCCGGTTCATCTCGGACGGCAGCAGCGTGTTGACGAATTCGCGGTACTCGGCCGGCGTCACGGTGATCCGGCTGAATACCTCCGTCCCGACGCGCAGTTCGGCGGCAAAGGTCGCGTCGCCCAGCAGCGCCTTGTGCAGCTGTTCGGCCGCGTTGCCCGAAAACCCGACCGTTCGGCTGTTGGGGTCGGCCGTCCCCTTCACCAGCTCGAATGTGCCGATGGTTTCCTCGCCCGACAGGAACACCATCCCCACCGGTTGGTTCTGGTCGTGCGCCATCTGCACGATGCTGAAAAACTCGCCATCCTGATGGAACGCGGTGATCGGCGAGTCGAAGACCAGCTCGATGATGTTCGGATTGCCGCTGCCGACGCCGCGCGTGAGCTTGCCCTTGATGGCGGCGGGTCCCTCCGTATGGACGCCCCCGTCGTTGACGTCGGCGTAAAGCCGGATCGTGTCGCCGACCGCCTTGATGCGTGCGATGAAGACGAACAGCGCCTCGTTGGCCGTCACATGGTAGTTGTTGAGCGGATTGCTGTAGGTGCCTTCGGTGAAGCGGTAGCTGCACGGGATGATCTCGGCCCGCGCCGTTCCGGTCGCAGCCCCCACCCCCAACGCCGCAAGTGCCGCCACGACGCGGCGCCGACTGCTGATAAATTGCATGAATTCCCCCAGTTCCATCCGTACTATGCGTGAGACGCCGGCCGGTGCAACAGCCTTTGGTGAGGTCGGTGCGGGCCAGCGCGGCGCGGCTGGCCGGTCGCGCCCGCCTCACGGAGTTCGGCATGCCCCCTTTCGCTACCACCCTCGCCGTGTTCGCCGGTGCCGCACTGGCCGAAATCGCCGGGTGCTTTGCCTTCTGGACATGGGCGCGGCAGGGCGCGCCGATCTGGTGGCTCCTGCCCGGGTTCGCTTCGCTGGTGGCCTTTGCTTGGCTGCTGACGCTGGCACCCAGCGATTATGCCGGCCGCGCCTATGCGGCCTATGGCGGCGTCTACATCGTCGCTTCCCTGCTCTGGCTGGCGTTGATCGAGGGGCATCGGCCGGATCCCTGGGATCTGCTTGGCGGTGCGGTGGCACTCGCCGGTGCCGGCATCATCCTGTTTGCGCCGCGCAGCGCTTGAGCGGAACGCCGGCCCCGCCCAGCGGGTTATCTGTGCAAGCGCACCAGGCGCTGCGGAGTTTCTGCCATGCTCAAGTGGGCACTCATCTTCTTCGTGATCTCGATCCTGGCCGGCGTCTTCGGCTTCAGCGGCCTTTCAGCAGCCACGGCCGGGATCGCCAAAATCCTGTTCTTCCTGTTCCTTGCACTGACGGCGATCGTCCTCGTCATTGCGCTTGCCGTCGGCCAGTTCGTGTTCTGACGGCTTGACCGAATCCGATTTGTTCCTTTTATGTTCCAGTGACGCCTTGGCGTGTCGCGGGTGACAAACGGGGCTCGCGTTGGTTAAGATTGCGAACGCGGGCGGCGCTCCCCATTTACGCCGTGCGCTTCGAAATTCTCCCAACCCTGACATGCCCTGGCACTTCGCGACGCCGTGTCGCGCCGCCAGTCGACGGAACTCCTATGGCCAGCAAGCAGAGCACCAACCGCGACATCGTCATCCGAGGGGCGCGTGAGCACAATCTGAAGGGCATCGATGTCCGGCTGCCCCGCGACAGCCTCATCGTCATGACGGGACTTTCCGGCTCCGGAAAATCCTCCCTCGCCTTCGATACCATCTATGCCGAGGGGCAGCGCCGCTACGTGGAGTCGCTCAGCGCTTATGCGCGGCAGTTCCTCGAAATGATGCAGAAGCCCGATGTCGAGCACATCGAAGGCCTGTCGCCGGCCATCTCCATCGAGCAGAAGACGACGTCGCGCAATCCGCGCTCGACCGTCGGCACCGTCACCGAAATCTACGATTACCTGCGCCTGCTCTTCGCCCGCGTCGGCATTCCCTATTCGCCGGCCACCGGCCTGCCGATCGAGAGCCAGACCGTCAGCCAGATGGTCGACAAGGTCATGGGCCTGCCCGAAGGCACGCGCCTTTACCTGTTGGCGCCCATCGCCCGCGGCCGCAAGGGCGAGTACAAGCGCGAGCTCAACGACCTGATGCGCAAGGGCTTTCAGCGCGTGAAGATCGACGGGACCTTCCACGACATCGAGGATGCACCGGCCCTCGACAAGAAGCTCAAGCACGACATCGAAGTGGTGGTAGACCGTCTCGTCGTCGGGCCCGATATCGCCTCGCGCGTGGCCGAAAGCATGGAAACGGCCCTGAAGCTCGCCGAAGGCATCGCGCTCGCCGAGTTTGCCGACGAGATGGGCGAAGACGGCCAGCCGCGCCGCCTCACCTTCAGCGAGAAATTTGCCTGCCCGGTCTCGGGCTTCACCATTGCTGAGATCGAACCGCGGCTGTTCTCCTTCAACAATCCGTTCGGTGCCTGTCCGGTCTGCGATGGCCTCGGCACCGAGCAGAAGATCGATCCGAATCTCATCGTCTCGGACGTTACCCTGTCGCTGCGCGACGGTGCCATCGTGCCATGGTCGAAGACCAGCGCCCCGTATTACCAGCAGACGCTACAGGCGGTGGTGAAGCACTTCGGCGCGTCCACAGGCACGGCCTGGGAAGAGTTGCCGTTCGAAGTGCAGCACGCGGTGCTGTTCGGCACCGGCAAGACCGAGATCACCTTCGTCTATGACGACGGCCTCAGGACCTACAAGACGAAGAAGCCCTTCGAAGGCGTGATCGGCAACCTCGAGCGTCGCTACAAGGAGACCGAGAGCGCCGGCATGCGCGAGGAGATCGAAAAGTACATGTCGCAGGCGTCGTGCGTCGCCTGCAACGGCATGCGTCTCAAGCCGGAAGCGCTGGCGGTGAAGATCGATGGCCTGCATGTCGGCGAGGTCTCGAACAAGTCGATCCGCGCCGCGGCTAAGTGGTTTGAGGAACTTCCGGAAAAGCTCAACGAGAACCAGCGGCTGATCGGCGAGCGCATCTTCAAGGAAATCCGCGAGCGGCTCGGCTTTCTCAACGATGTCGGCCTCGACTATCTCACGCTGGCCCGGAATTCCGGTTCGCTTTCGGGCGGCGAAAGCCAGCGCATCCGGCTGGCATCGCAGATCGGCTCAGGTCTGAGCGGCGTGCTCTACGTTCTCGACGAGCCGTCGATCGGCCTGCACCAGCGTGATAACGACCGGCTGCTCGAAACCCTCAAGCGCCTGCGCGACCTGGGCAATACGGTCATCGTCGTCGAGCACGACGAGGACGCCATTCTGACTGCCGATCACGTGCTCGATATCGGTCCGGGCGCGGGCGTCCACGGCGGCAACATCGTCGCCGAAGGCACGCCTGACGACATTCTGCGGAACCCGGATTCCATCACCGGTGCCTATCTCAGCGGCCGGATGAGCATCCCGA